>LNFM01000706.1_pt1 | contig 79914 bp, 76 predicted proteins | sample 596031 | NCBI WGS metagenome assembly LNFM01 (sample SAMN04254537, study PRJNA301005) | activated carbon metagenome | isolation source: dual media filters at the Ann Arbor, Michigan drinking water treatment plant | place: USA: Ann Arbor | reverse complement strand
TGCTGCAGTCAACGTGGTCTTGCCGTGGTCAACGTGACCAATCGTGCCTACGTTTACGTGCGGCTTGTTACGCTCAAATTTACCTTTTGCCATGTCAAATCACTCCAACCGGTCAAATTACAAAGATTAAAGAATTCTGGTGCCCTTGACGTGGATTGAACACGTGGCCTCTCCCTTACCAAGGGAGTGCTCTACCACTGAGCTACAAGGGCAAATGCGTTACACAAACCGCAAACTTACAAAAACTGGAGCGGGTGAAGGGAATCGAACCCTCGTCTTAAGCTTGGAAGGCTTCAGCTCTACCATTGAGCTACACCCGCCCTCACCTACAATAAAGCGAGAAAGAACCCCCGCCTCACTCCGTACTGCATAACTTCTGGTGGAGGGAGAAGGATTCGAACCTTCGAAGGCAGAGCCGTCAGATTTACAGTCTGATCCCTTTGACCGCTCGGGAATCCCTCCAGCTGAACCTCGGATTATTAGCGATTAAGCAGTTTGTGTCAAGGAAGAAGCACCCAACCAAACCAAAAAACGCCAATAAACCAAAAGCACAAACCGGCTACAACAAAAAAGCCTGACCAGTCAGGTCAGGCTTTCGAATTCTGGTGGGTTGTGAGTGATTCGAACACTCGACCTACGGATTAAGAGTCCGCTGCTCTACCAACTGAGCTAACAACCCAGATTTACTGCCTTACTGCGAAGCCCGCCATTATAGCGACTTTTCTCAGTCGGTGGTGGGTCGTGCGTGACTCGAACACGCGACCAACGGATTAAAAGTCCGCTGCTCTACCGACTGAGCTAACGACCCGCACTGGCAGGAAAGCGCGAAATTATAGGACAGGGGCAATTACCTGTCAAACAATCTCGCACTCTTTTCCGGGTTCATAGCGTCGGTGACTGATACAAGGTTGGATCGTTAACCTTTGCGGCAGCAAACCCTTCTTGGCGCAGTCGGCACGAATCGCAGACGCCACAAGCCTTTCCATCCTCATCAGCCTGATAGCAAGACACTGTCATTGCATAAGGCACACCGAGACGCATACCTTCTGTGATGATCTCTGCCTTCGACAAATCGATCAGTGGTGCATGAACACGTAGATGCCCCCCTTCAACACCCGCTTTTGTAGCAAGGTTAGCCATGCGCTCAAAAGCATCAATGTACTCAGGTCGGCAATCCGGGTAGCCCGAGTAATCAACTGCATTCACACCGACAAAAATATCGCGTGCGCCAAGCACCTCTGCCCAAGCCAAGGCCAATGAGAGCATCACCGTGTTACGTGCTGGCACATAGGTAACAGGGATGCCCGGTTGAACGCCTTCCACGGGGACGGCAATGGTGGTATCTGTCAAAGCGGAGCCACCAAACTGGCCAAGGTCCAGCTTAAGTGTGCGATGTGATGCAGCGCCCAGTGCTTTCGTAATCCTGTCCGCCGCCTGAAGCTCCACCCGATGCCGCTGCCCATAATCAAAGGACAGGCAGTGGCAGGCAAAGCCTTGTGCACGCGCGATCGCAAGCACTGTCGCAGAATCTAGGCCACCAGACAACAGAACCACAGCAGGCGATAAAACTGGGTCAGCGGGCACGCTCACTCCCCCACAACACTTTGTGCAACTGCAACTGGAATCGAACAGGCAGATGGTCGCGAACCACCCACTCGGCCAATGTCGTTGGGGAAAGATCACCTTGCACTGGTGAGAACAGCACAGCGCAACGTTCGGTCAATTGTTCGCGCTTCACGACATCGGCAGCCCATGCGTAATCTGTCGCCGATGCAAGCACAAACTTGACCTCATCGTTTGCGTTTAACAGGGGAATATTTTCCCAGCGATTTTTATCTTCCTCGCCAGAGCCTGGCGCCTTGATGTCCATGATGCGAGCAACACGCGGATCGACCTCACTGATATCGAGTGCACCGCTAGTTTCAAGCGAGACGGAGTAGCCGGCATCGCAGAGTGCGCGCAGTAAATCAATACAGCCTTTTTGTGCCAGCGGCTCTCCACCGGTGACACAGATTGTCTTACAGCCGAACTCAGCAATCGTCACCATCACATCATCCAGCGACTTCATTTCGCCGCCGGAAAAAGCGTACTCAGTGTCACACCACACACAACGTAATGGACAGCCCGTGAGACGAACGAATACCGTGGGCAAGCCGATACGTGACGACTCACCCTGGATAGAATGAAAAATTTCGCTGATGCGCAGCCGGACGGGATTGTCGGCCATAGAAAACTACTTTTTCTTGAGACGCTGCTGTGCGGCCTGAGCGGCAGAACTCTTTGGATATTGCTGGATCAGGGCTTCCAGCGTCTTGTTTGCGCCCTTGGCATCACCCGCCTCAAACTGCGCATTAGCCTGCCCCAGAAGCGCATCAGGCGCCTTCGGGTCATTTGGCCAGCCAGCAGGCACGCGTGCATACTGATCCGCGGCCTTGGCAAACTCGCGTAGTTGAAAGTGGCTAGAAGCTTGCCAGAAATGTGCGCTTGGCTGCCGTACACTACCGGCATGTATCTTGGTGAAGCTTGCAAATGCAGACACCGCATCACGATAACGCCCCGCCTTGACGAAATTCAGGGCAATGTCGTAATCACGTGTCGCGGCGCCTTCATCTACAGCCGTCTTGGAGCCTGTCGCTTCGCCTGTCGGCAAACCGGGATCAGCTGCGGAAGCAGGCGCCGAAGGCTCAAGCTTGCGTAGGCGAGCATCAAGATCAACGTAAAAATCCTTTTGCCGCTTTTGCGTCGTTTCAACGTCGTACGCTAACACTTCCAGCTGACCACGTAGCTTCGCAAGCTCAGCTTTCAAGCCTTCCAGTTGATTGACGAACTCCAGCTGATTCTTGCTCCCGGTATCGACGCTCTGCTGCATGGCAGTGAAATCCGCCCGCAACTTATCAATACGCGCACGTGCCTCAACATCGTCAAACAAACCAGCATGTGCTGGCAGCGTGAGTGCTGTCAGGCAGGCAGCACTCCATGAGCGCAGACTGAAACGACGCAACATCCTTTAAAACTCGCCGGAGTAGAGAATGTCGGCACGACGGTTCTGTGCCCAGCACTCTTCAGACGCTTCGCCACAACGCGGCTTTTCCTTACCGACGCTCACAGCTTCAAGCTGATCTTCACGCGCACCCAGCAGTTGCAGGGCTTTTCTCACCGCCTCAGCACGCTTCTGACCAAGTGCTAGGTTGTATTCACGGCTGCCGCGCTCGTCGGTGTTGCCCTGAATCAACATCTTGTACTTGGCGTTGGCTTGCAAGAACTTGGCGTGGGCTTCGAGCAGCGGTTTGAACTCATCACGAATCGTATAGCTGTCGAGATCGAAAAACACTTCGCGCTTATACAGAACGCTCTTTGGATCCTTCAGACGATCCGGGCTGTACAGGCCGTCACGGCCAACCGGGCTAACGCTGCCGAGGTCGCGTGGTGAGCGATCTTCAACGCCGGCACCGGCTTGCTCAGGGGCGGGCGGTTGAGAACTACAAGCGGCAAGAAAGGCCAGACTGGCAAGCATAAAGAGGCGACGCATGATGAAACTCCAACGTAAAAATTAAGGGTAAAACTACTTTGCAAATGGGCCCCAGCTAGGCTCGCGCACATCACCGCCGCCGATCGCTGGCAGCTTCAGCTTGACGCGCCCATCGCTGGAAACGGCTGCCAACACTCCACGACCACCGATTTCCGTGGCATACAGAATCATGCGCCCGTTCGGCGCAAAACTGGGGGACTCGTCTTTTGAAGAGTCTGTAAGAATTTGTGTCTGCTTGCTCGCTAGATCCATCAGCGCAAGCTGGAAGCGCCCACTATTGCGGGAAATATAGGCCATGCTCTTGCCATCAGGAGACAGGCGCGGCGAGGTGTTGTAGCTGCCCTCAAAAGTCACACGCTTCACATCACCGCCTGTCGCCGGAATACGGTAAATCTGTGGGCTACCGCCTCGATCAGAAGTGAAATAGATGTACTGTCCATCCGGCGAGAAATTCGGCTCGGTATCGATGCCTGCCGAGCTGGCCAGACGGGTCACACCACTGCCGTCTGCATTAACTAGGTAAAGCTGTGAGCCACCATCCTTGGTCAACACTAAGGCCAAACGACGCCCATCTGGCGACCAAGCGGGCGCGGAATTCGAGCCCTTGAAGTTTGCGGCAACATGGCGGCGCCCTGCAGCCAAGTCATGCACATAGACAACAGGCTTCTTGGTCTGGAAAGACACATAGGCAATGCGATTTCCGTCCGGAGCCCAAGAAGGCGAAATAATCGGCTCGGAAGAAGCAAAAGCGGCTTGTGCATTGCCACCATCTGCATCGGCAACTTGCAACTCGAAGCGACCAACACTCTTGACCACGTAAGCAATACGCGTGGAGAAGACGCCGGGCTCGCCCGTTAGCTTTTCGTAAATGAAGTCGGCAATACGGTGACCTGTCGACCGTAGCTGGGAAGAGCTATGCAGCAATGCGGTACCACCGAGTTGAGCTTGCTTCTGGATGTCATGCAAGCGGAATCGCGTTTCAAACCGTCCGTCAGCCGTTGGCAGGACTTGGCCAACCGCCAGTGCATCGGCACCCCGGCTACGCCAGTCACCCCAAGCAATCGCCGCATTCTCGGGGATAGCGTTGCTGCCGGCATCTACCATGCGGAACAGCCCGCTACGATCTAGGTCGTTACGGATGACAGACGTCAGCGCCTGCGAAATGATGCGCTCGCCAGGGAAGTCTGCCACGGCTACCGGAATACGGTTGGCACCGGCACCGATAATTTCGACGGAAAGCTGTGCGTGCGCCAAGCCCGCAGACAGAGCCAGCAGCGCAGACAAAGAACGGAAAGATGTACGCATTTGCATGTTCATTCAGGAATTATACGGGTCAATTGGGGGTGCCCTGCTCAAGCGGCTTGAACTTGAGATCAAGGGCTCGATCAAAATCCTCGTTGCGTTCTGGTTTGGGTAATGGGCTCGATTTGTAGATAGCCCGCTCAATGGCCTCATCCAGTGCGCGGTTCCCAGAGGACTTTCGCAGCTTGACCTCAATGACCTCACCTGTCGGCAGTTGATTGACCCGGAACTCGGCCTCAGGGTTCCCGCTGACACCGGGAGGTACCATCAGGTTCCCGCGAATTTTGGCGCTAATGCGATCAACATAACGTGCCTTGCTTTTACTGGATGCGTTGGCGGCAGCACTTGCATTGCTAGCGGCCTCCTCTTTCGCCAGCATGTCGCGCAATTTGTCCTTGTTGCTTTGTTCGGCCTCGCGCTTGAGCATGTCCTTGATCGGGTCAAACAGCGGCTTGGGCTCCGGTTTCTTCTCCGGCTTTTCCTTGATCGCAATATCCGGCTTGGGCGCGACGACAGGCTTTGGTGGTGGCGTCTCGACCTTGGGCTCTGGCTTGACCTCGGGCTTAGTTTCGGGCTTGGGCTCGCTTCTCGGCGCCGCTGCAGGCACTGAGCTCACTAACTCCACTTCGACGGCCGCTGGCAACGAGCTCTGCCACCGTATGCCGTAGATCAGGAACAAGGCCAGCAGCACATGTACAACCACCGTCATGATGGCAGCAGCCCGTTTGCCGGGCTCACTCACACGATCATCAAGGTGCAGCGCGTCGTTCATTGCTTGCCCGGTTGGACCAACAGACCGATTTTGGCAACCTGCTGACGCTGTAACTCGTCCATGACACCCAGGACGGCTTCGTAACGTACATTCTTATCGCCGGCAATCAGGACTGCCTGCTCAGGGTTCTTACGCTGTGCAGCGCGCACTTTTTGCGCCAACTCAGACTTGCCAAGATCCTGTTCAGTCGCATTGCCGGAACGGTCGCGCAGGGTCAGCGAACCATCCGCCTTGACCGTAATTTCGAGGGGAGCCACGGGTGGCTGGGCAGACTTGCCAACGCTAGGCAGCTCGACGTTGCCGGGCTGCACCATGGGCGCAGTCACCATAAAAATGATCAGCAGAACCAGCATCACGTCGATATACGGCACGACGTTGATCTGATTCATCAACTGTCTTTTGTGGCGCGGCATTACTTCATCTGCCTTTGCAGGATGTTGGAGAACTCTTCCATGAAGCTTTCAAAGCGCACCGACACACGATCCACATCATGGGCAAAACGATTGTAGGCAACGACCGCCGGAATCGCTGCAAACAGGCCAATCGCCGTTGCTACCAGCGCTTCTGCAATCCCCGGCGCGACTGCCGATAGCGTCGCTGTCGCCATGGAGGATAGGCCGCGGAAGGCATGCATGATGCCCCACACCGTACCGAACAGGCCCACATACGGACTGACGGAGCCGACTGAAGCAAGGAAAGCTAGATGCGCTTCCAGATCATCAATTTCACGTTGATAGGTGGCGCGCATGGCACGACGTGCGCCATCGACGATGGTGGCGGGGTCGAGCGCACGCTGATTTCTCAGCTTGGTGAACTCGCGATAGCCGGCTTCGAAGATACGCTCCATCGCGCCAGTCTCATGCCGATTATTCACGGCACTTTGATACAGGCCATTGAGATCGCCGCCGCTCCAGAACTCACGCTCAAACTGATCGGTACGCTTGCGGCAATCACGAATGGCAAAGCCCTTGCGGAAAATCCAGTACCAAGACATGAAGGAAACAGCGAGCAAGAGCAGCATGACCAGCTTGACGACCAAACTGGCATGCATGATCAGTTCGAGAATGGACAGATCCTGAGTAACGTTCATGAAGCGACTTTCTCCAATGCCTTGAATTTTTCCTGAATCTCTTTAGGGATCGCTGCCGCACGCGCGGCGACGGGATCAAAACACACCACACGCACCGTCGCGCTAAATAGCAACTCCTGACCACGCAACACGTTTTGCTGAAACACGACTTGGGCTCGCCCCACCTCTTCGAGGGTGGAATGCACGAAGAGTTCATCGTCGAGCCGGGCCGGCTTCAGGTAATCGGCCTGCAGCGAGCGCACCGCAAAGGCAATACCATGCGTGGCGATCAGACTGCCCTGATCAACGCCTAGTGTACGCAACCAATCGGTACGTGCTCGCTCGATAAAGCGCAAATAGTTGGCGTAATACACCACACCGGCAGCATCAGTGTCCTCGTAATAGACACGTACTGGCAGGCTGAATTCACGCGCAGGCGCGCTCATTCCTTCCACAACTCTCCGTTAGGCCCGACTCGAGGTGCATCCAGTCCAAAGTGGCGCCAAATCGAGGGGGTGGCAATGCGCCCACGCGGGGTGCGCTGCAAATAGCCTTGTTGAATTAGATACGGCTCAAGCACGTCTTCAATCGTGTCGCGCGCTTCGCCAATCGCAGCCGCTAGGTTATCGACACCCACCGGGCCACCACCAAACTTCTCAAGCACGGCCGAGAGCAGCTTGCGGTCCATGATGTCGAGCCCGAGATGGTCAACATCCAGCATCACCAGCGCTGCATCCGCCACGGCCTGCGTTACCTTGCCATCTGCCTTGACCTCAGCAAAGTCACGCACGCGGCGCAACAGGCGATTGGCAATCCGCGGCGTACCACGCGAGCGGCGGGCAATTTCGGTTGCACCTTCATCAGCAATCGCGCAGTTAAGCAGATTGGCTGAGCGCGTGACGATAGAGGCCAACTCATCTGGTGTATAGAACTCAAGGCGCGCGACGATACCGAAACGGTCTCTTAAGGGGTTGGTCAACATGCCGGCACGGGTCGTCGCACCCACCAAGGTAAAGGGCGGCAGATCAAGCTTGACCGAGCGAGCGGATGGACCTTCGCCAATCATGATGTCGATCTGAAAATCTTCCAGCGCGGGGTAGAGAATTTCCTCAACCACGGGCGAGAGGCGATGAATTTCATCGATGAACAACACATCGTGCGGCTCGAGGTTGGTCAGGATCGCAGCCAGATCGCCGGCGCGCTCCAATACGGGCCCCGATGTCTGGCGCAAATTGACGCCCATCTCATGCGCAATGATGTGCGCCAGCGTGGTCTTGCCCAGACCCGGTGGGCCGAACAGCAAGACGTGGTCGAGGGACTCTTTACGCTTTCTGGCCGCCTCGATAAAGATTTCCAGCTGACCACGCACCTTCTGCTGCCCGACATACTCGGCCAGCTTCTTGGGGCGCAGCGCACGTTCGAGCGCCTCCTCCTGAGAGGACTCGGGCGCTGCTGAAATGACGCGCTCGGAAAACTGGTCGGTCTGTATCGCCATGGTGTTTAGAGTTTATCAGCCCTTGCCCAGCAGCTTGAGCGCCTGACGAATACCGTCACTAACTGTTACATCTTCTGGCAGGGTCTTCATTGCACTGGCCGCTTCGCGCTCGTTGTAGCCAAGGGCCATCAGCGCATTAAGAATGTCGCTGCTGGTGTCCGGCACATACACGCCACCACTGGTGGTTGCCACCCCCGGCGCAGTCGGCAGCTTGTCCTTGAGCTCAAGCAAAAGGCGTTCAGCAGTTTTCTTGCCGATACCCGGCACCTTGGTCAGACGTCCGACTTCCTGACGGGCCACGGCACTGACCAGCTCCGCCACAGACATACCTGACAATACGGCCAAAGCAGTACGGGCGCCGACGCCGGAAATCTTGAGTAATTGACGGAAAGTGGTCCGTTCATCTTGAGTCAGAAAACCGAACAGCAGCTGCGCATCTTCACGCACGATGAACTCGGTCAGCAGCGTGACCTTATCGCCAATATTCGGCAGGTTGTAAAAGCTGCTCATGGGCACGCCCACTTCGTAGCCGATACCGCCGACATCCACCAGAATCTGCGGCGGGTTCTTTTCGGCGAGGATGCCACTGATGCGTCCGATCAAGAAATTTCTCCTTTGGTACCGCTATTCGCTATTGTCTATTTGATCAATCGGCCGCCACGGACGCGATAGCCAGCAGTGACGATGCTGCCCAACCCCTGGCCGCCGTGGGCATGTGCAATCGCGCAGGCCAGTGCATCGGCGGCATCGGCAGAAGGTGAGCCGGGCAGCGAGAGCAGGCGCACGATCATGCTCTGCACCTGCTCCTTGGCCGCCTTACCGTGCCCCACAACCGCCTGCTTGACTTGCAAGGCGGTGTATTCAGACACCGGCAGGTTAGCCAACACCAAGGCACTAATCGCTGCCCCGCGGGCCTGCCCGAGCAGCAGGGTGGATTGCGGATTGACGTTAACGAAGACCTTTTCCACTGCGGCCTGATTGGGCGCATAGGTGGCGATCACTTCGGCAATCCCATCAAGAATGACCTTGATTCGCTCAGGCAAGTTTTCCTCGCCCGGCGTCTTGATAACGCCACTGGCGACATAGCTCAGCTTACTGCCCTGAGCCTCGATGACACCAAAGCCCGTCACGCGCAAACCGGGGTCTATGCCGAGAATGCGCGCAGTGGCTGACATTTACTCTTCGATCAGTGCAGAGGTGTACACATCCTGCACATCGTCCAGATCCTCGATCGCATCAAGCAACTTCTGCATCTTGATGGCGTCATCACCGGTCAAGGTGATTTCATTCTGCGGACGCATCGTGACTTCCGACATCTCTGCCTTGAAGCCCGCCTTTTCAAGCGCCTCTTTAACCGACAGATAGTCAGCAAAGCTGCTGATCACTTCGATGGAGCCATCGTCATTGGTTGCGACGTCTTCGGCACCGGCTTCCAGTGCCGCTTCCATCAGCGCGTCTTCGTCGGTCCCCGGTGCAAAGAGGAACTGACCAATGTGATCGAACATGAAGGCCACGCAACCATCCGTACCCATGTTCCCGCCGTGCTTGTTGAACGCATGGCGAACTTCGGCAACTGTGCGGGTTTTGTTGTCTGTCAAGCAATCAACGATCACGGCGGCGCCAGCGATACCGTAGCCTTCGTAGCGGATTTCAACGTAATCCACGCCTTCCAGTTCGCCGGTACCCTTCTTGATGGCGCGCTCGACATTGTCTGCAGGCATATTGACGCTCTTGCCCTTGTCCACAGCCATGCGCAGACGCGGGTTGAAGCTGGGGTCACCGCCCCCCATCTTGGCAGCAACGGTGATTTCCTTCGAGATACGGGAGAAAACACGACCGCGCTTTTCGTCCTGACGGCCCTTGCGGTGCTGGATATTGGCCCATTTACTGTGTCCGGCCATAACAATGTCCTTTTTATTGCCTACGCTTTTGCGTACTTGTTACGTACTTATTCGCGTGCTTGAGTGAGTGAAGGCAAGCACCAATCAGTGCCTGTCATTAGAATGATGGAATTCTACCATTCACCACCCCGCCCATACTGGAGCGCTTATGTCCCGCCCCTTGCCTATTGCCCGCGCTAATGATCTGACCCTAGACCTACTCCCCGCATTGGCCAACCGCCACGGCTTGATTACCGGCGCCACCGGAACGGGCAAGACAGTCACGTTGCAGACACTGGCTGAGCAACTGGCCTCAGTCGGCGTGCCTGTCTTCATGGCAGACGTGAAAGGTGATCTGTCTGGGCTTGGCGAAGCTGGTGCGGAGAGCGACAAGTTCAAGAAGCGTCTGGATGCGCTGGGTATCAGCGATTGGTCGCCAAAGGCCAACAGTGTGGTGTTCTGGGATGTGTTCGGCAGTGGCGGTCATCCGGTACGCGCCACGATTTCGGATCTAGGCCCGCTTCTTCTCGGTCGCCTGCTCAACCTCAATGACACGCAGGAAGGCGTGTTGCAGCTCGTCTTCAAAATTGCAGACGACCAAGGCCTGCTCCTGCTTGACCTCAAGGACCTGCGTGCCATGGTCCAGCACGTTGGCGAGAACGCCAAGCAATACACCACTGATTATGGCAACGTCTCGGCGGCATCCATTGGCGCCATCCAGCGTGGCCTTCTGCAATTAGAGGAGCAAGGCGGCGATGTGTTTTTCGGCGAGCCCATGCTCGACATTGCCGACTTGATGCAAACCGCGGCAGATGGTCGCGGCGTAATCAACATCCTTGCGGCCGAAAAGCTGATGAACAATCCGCGCCTGTATGCCACCTTCCTGCTGTGGCTGCTGGCCGAGCTGTTTGAACAACTGCCGGAAGCTGGCGATCTCGATAAACCCAAGCTGGTATTTTTCTTCGACGAAGCCCACCTGCTCTTCAACGATGCGCCACCCGCGCTTCTCGAAAAGGTTGAACAGGTGGTGCGCCTGATCCGGTCCAAGGGCGTTGGTGTGTTTTTTGTCACGCAGAACCCGCTTGATATCCCGGACAAAATTCTCGGCCAGCTTGGCAATCGCGTGCAGCACGCACTCCGTGCATTCACCCCGCGCGACCAAAAAGCCGTCAAGGCCGCGGCAGAGACCATGCGTGCCAACCCCAAGATCAATGCCGAGACCGCAATCACCGAGCTCGGCGTCGGCGAGGCCCTGGTCTCTCTGCTAGATGAACAGGGCCGGCCCGGGATTGTTGAGCGCGCATTCATCATGCCGCCCGCCTCACGCATTGGCCCAATGACGGCGGAGGAGCGCAGCGCAGCTATCAAGGGCTCGCTCTTGTTCGGCCATTACGAACAAGCTGTCGACCGCGAATCTGCTTATGAAAAACTCAAGGGTGCGTCAGCAGCAAAGCCACCAACAGCACAAGCTCCGCAGCCGGTACCTCAGCCCGTCCCCCAATCTGAACCAACCAGCAGTGGCGGGTTTGGCGAAGTGCTCGGCGATCTCTTTGGCGGTGGCAGCACGAGTAGCAACCGTCGCCAAACCGCCACTGAAGCTGCCATCAAGAGCGCTGCACGCAGCATCGGCTCACAACTGGGCCGAGAAATTGTGCGCGGTGTGCTCGGCTCCATCCTCGGCGGAAGGCGACGCTGATTATTCCCGCCTCACTCAATTCACCTCGCACACTCGGACTGTTGTTAGCAGTGTTGGCGGCGGTGGGCTTTTCCTTCAAGGCCATTCTGGTCAAGCTCGCCTATGCCGTGCCCAGTCCGATACCGCTGAGTGCCCTGGCATTGCTGACATTACGCATGCTGTATTCGCTGCCCGTGTTCGCCTTGATTGCCTGGCGCGAATCACGCGACAAGCCGCGTCTGAGTTTGCGTCAATGGGGCATGGTCGCGGTACTCGGTTTATTCGGTTACTACGGCGCCAGCCTGCTTGACTTCATCGGGCTGCAATACATCAGTGCGGGTCTAGAGCGTCTTGTGCTGGCGGTCTATCCGACATTGACCTTGCTGCTGAGTGCAGCCTTTCTAGGTGAGCGCCTGACATCGAGGAAACTGGCCGCCTGCGCCATCTGCTATCTGGGTATTGGTGCTGCCTTTGTTCACGACCTTAACTTTGCGGCCGACAACACCGCGGTCTGGATTGGCAGTGGCTTTGTGTTTGCGTCGGCGGTGAGCTATGCCTTATATCTGGTTGGCACCGGGCCGATGCTGCAGCAGATTGGGACACAACGCTTTACAGCACTCGCCATGCTGGTATCGACCGCTGTCACCATCGCGCACTTTCTCGGTACCGAATCGCTCACAGGTCTACAGCAGCCCTTGCAGACACACGGACTGGCAATTGCTATGGCACTCTTTTCCACCATCATTCCTGTACTGGCTTTATCCGCTGCCATCCGCCGTATCGGCGCCCCTACCAGTGCCCTGATCGGCTCAAGCGGCCCGCTGCTCACCATCCTTTTTGGCTGGTGGCTGTTGGCCGAACCGATCTCGCTTTTCCAGATCGGCGGCATGCTGCTGGTCGCATTCGGGATCAGCCTAATCGGCAAACGCTAACCCAAGGCGGTCGAACATAAGCTAATATATTGAGAAGACTCAATTTTTTCACTTCGCCTCGCCTGCCTCGCCCTGCCCGGCCTGTTCCCGCCTCTGCAACCCCATGAAACCGGCCCGCACCACCCGTCACTGGCTTCTCAATGTGTTCCCCACCGGCACTGCGCTGGTGATTGTGTTCGCCTTGCTGATTGCCTTTCTAATGTTGGTCAGTCAGCGCTGGCTGGAAGAGCGAGGCTCATTGCTTGCAGAAGTCAAACTGCAAGCCACGCTGGTCGGTGAGAACGTGTCGATATCGCTCGCGGCAGGCGACCCACAAATGGGGAATGACATGCTGGCAGCGATGGCTAATGCGCCGCGCGTGCAAAACACCGGACTTTACCGTCGTGACGGCCAATTATTTGCGCGTTATGACCGCGACAGACAAAGAGCCCTGCCTGCCGCCAGCCCGGCCATTGGACACTTCTTCGAACCCGGCTTTCTGAACGTAACGGTCCCCGTGAATTACGGCGGGGTGCGTGATATTGGCACGCTGCTGGTACGCGTCACCCTGGATGGGCTCTACAGCAGCATGCTGTATTTCATTGCCAGCCTGCTCGGCACAGTGACCGTTGCTACCTTGCTCGGCCTACTCATGAGTCGCGGGCTGCGGCAGCGTATGAAGCAGGCCGAACATGATCTGCATGTGCTCGCACTCTATGACCGTGTCACCGGCCTCTCCAATCGCTATGCCTTCGAGATGGCGATTGAACAGACTGTGTTGCGCCATCAGCGTGACGGTGGCGGGTCTGCTCTACTGTTTATCGACGTCGATGGTTTCAAGAAAATCAATGACCGCTTTGGCCATGCCAGTGGCGATAAAGTCTTGCAGGAGATTGGTCAGCGCATCACCTACACGCTGCGCGCTGCTGATGTGGTGGCGCGTTTGGGTGGTGATGAGTTCGGTGCCATTCTCGTAAATACATCGAACCCGGCAGATGCCGCACACGTCGCCGAAAGTCTGGTCCGCGAAGCTGCTAAACCCTTCCTGATGGGCGAAGCCAGCGCGCATATCGGCTTCAGCATTGGTATCGCGATGCTGCCAGATGATGGCGATGCGGGTGCCATCCTCATGCACCACGCTGACTTGGCGATGTATCACGCAAAGAGTCTGGGAAAGAGTAACTACCAGTTCTTTTCGGACACGCTGGACAATGCCGTGCGGCGGCGCCTGGAAATTGAAGAAGGCTTGCGTCGCGCGCTGCGTGATCGCGAACTCTCTGTTGTGTACCAGCCTCAAGTCACAACCTTGGGAGCGCCGCCTCAGGGCGTAGAGGCGCTAGTGCGCTGGGTGCGGCCGAATGGCACCAATATCACTCCCTGCGAGTTCATTCCTGTGGCTGAGGAATCAGGTTTGATCAGTGATATCGGTGACTATGTGCTGCAACAGGTCTGTCAGGACATCCTCTCCCTGCGACAACAAGGCTTGCCCGTACCTGTGGTAGCGGTGAACCTCTCCGGACGCCAATTCCTGCGGCGCACCTTTGCGCGCGACATGATGCACACCATCGAAAGCGCAGGACTCACGGCTGCCGACATCGAGATCGAACTGACAGAAAGTGTGTTGATGGATAGGCTGGACGAGTATCGCCAAATCATGGCAGACCTCAGTGCGTCTGGCGTCAAGATCGCAATTGATGACTTTGGAACGGGCTACTCGTCATTGAGCTATCTGTCCAAGCTGCCTGTCAGTAAGCTCAAAATTGACCGCAGTTTTGTCAGCGAGCTACCCGACAACCCCAATAGCCTGACGATTGTCACAGGCATTGTGAGCATGGCCCATGCACTTGGGTTGCGCGTTGTCGCGGAAGGCGTCGAGACCGAGGCACAAGCCACCTGCTTGCTCGACAACGAGTGCGACCTCTTGCAAGGATATGGGACCGGCCGGCCAATGCCACTGGCTGAACTAGCGCGTTTGCTGACCCCAGCGCACTGAGGCCGCAACAACTGTCTGCCTTACTTTGGCAAGCCCAGACGCCCTGCAATCTCAAGCGTCAGATCGGCCTGATTCATCGAGTAGAAATGCAGTCCGGGTGCGCCACCGTCTAATAGTTGTTGGCACAAGCCAGTGACCAGCTCAAGGCCGAGTGCACGAATTGATGTTGCGTCATCACCCAACGCTTCAAAACGCTTGCGCATCCAGCGTGGAATTTCTGCGCCACAGCTATCCGAAAAGCGCGCGAGCTTGGTAAAACTGGCAATCGGCATGATGCCGGGCACTACAGGAATATCAATGCCACGGCGCTGCACGGCTTCGACAAAGCGGAAGTAAGCATCAGCGTTATAGAAATACTGAGTAATTGCCGAGTTCGCGCCGGCTTTGACCTTACGTTCAAACGCCTGCAAATCATCTTCCGGCGAACGCGCTTGCGGATGCCACTCTGGGTAAGCCGCCACCTCAATCAGAAAACGGTCACCCGTTTCAGCACGGATGAACTCAACCAGCTCGTTCGCATAACGGAACTCACCAGGGTCACCGGTGCCGGAAGGCAGATCACCGCGCAATGCCACGATGCGCTTAACACCTGTTGCAGTGAAGTCGTCGAGGATGGCGCGAATCTTTTCGTGCGTTGAGCCAATACAGGACAGATGCGGTGCCGCCTGATAGCCCGCCGCAGAAATCTCACGAACCGTTGCAAACGTACGCTCCTGCGTGGAGCCACCTGCCCCATAAGTCACTGAAAAAAAGTCGGGCTTGAGTACGGCCAGACGTTCAGTAGTTGTCCGCAGCTTGGCCGCGCCTTCAGGCGTCTGTGGCGGGAAGAATTCGATCGAAAGATTATGTGCCATGACAGTATTGAATTACTTGCCGCCCTTGAGCAGCAGGCTAGAGAGCAGCCAGGAAATGATGCTGTAAAGCAGTGCGCCGATAAATGCGGTCATGAAATCCTGGACCACAAAACCGCGCAGGATAGAGCCGACAAACCAGAACAGCAGGGCATTGATGACCAAAATGAACAACCCCAGTGTCAGCAGCGTGACCGGCAAAGTCAGTATTACTAGCACTGGCCGTACTAGGGTGTTCACCAGACCTAACAACAGTGCTGCAATCAGCGCTGTTGTGAAAGACGACACCTGAATTGAAGGCATCAGATATGCCACCCCCAGCAGCGCTATCGCATTGATTAACCAGACGAGCAACAAACTCATTTCAGGACTCCTTGGATAGCGCCGCTAGAGCGGCAGATCAGACAGATCAATAACGATAGTGATCGGTCTTGTACGGGCCTTCCTTCGGCACACCAATATAGGAGGCTTGCTGGTCGGTCAGTTCAGTCAGTTGCGCATTCAGCGTCTTCAGTTGCAAACGCGCTACCTTTTCGTCCAGATGCTTGGGCAGCGTGTAGACGCCAACTGGATAATCACTGGTACGGGTGAACAGCTCGATCTGGGCAATCGTTTGATTAGCAAACGACGACGACATCACGTAACTCGGGTGACCAGTACCGCAACCCAGGTTAACCAGACGCCCCTTGGCCAGCAGGATGATGCGCTTGCCGTCCTTGAAGATGACGTGGTCGACTTGCGGCTTGATCTCTTCCCACTGACAGTTCTTTTCCAACGAAACAACATCGATTTCGTTGTCGAAGTGACCAATGTTACAGACGATGGAATTGTTCTTCATCTTGGCCATGTGGTCATAGGTGATCACATGGAAGTTGCCGGTGGTGGTGACAAAAATATCAGCCTTGTCGGCGGCGTATTCCATGGTCACAACGCGATAGCCTTCCATGGCGGCTTGCAGCGCGCAGATCGGATCGATTTCAGTGACCCAGACTTGGGCAGACAGTGCGCGCAGTGCTTGGGCTGAACCCTTGCCCACGTCACCATAGCCGCAAACGACAGCGACCTTGCCAGCAATCATCACGTCAGTAGCGCGCTTGATACCGTCCACCAACGATTCGCGGCAACCATACAGATTGTCGAACTTGGACTTGGTGACCGAATCGTTCACGTTGATAGCGGGGAACTTCAGATCGCCACGCTCATGCATTTGATACAGACGATGTACGCCGGTGGTGGTTTCTTCGGTTACGCCCTTGATTTGCGCCAGACGGGTCGAATACCACGTCGGATCGGTAGCCAGCTTGGCCTTGATCGCTGCGAAGAGAATAGTTTCCTCTTCCGAACCTGGCTTGGATAATACAGCCAGATCCTTCTCGGCCTTGGCACCCAGATGCAGCAGCAGGGTTGCATCACCGCCGTCATCCAGAATCATGTTCGAGTAGCCGCCATCGGCCCACTCGAAGATGCGGTGGGTGTAGTCCCAGTAATCAACCAGGGTTTCGCCCTTCACGGCGAAGACGGGAATACCAGCCTTGGCAATCGCGGCCGCGGCATGGTCTTGCGTTGAGAAGATATTGCACGACGCCCAGCGCACTTCTGCACCCAGATCAACCAGTGTCTCGATGAGCACAGCGGTCTGGATAGTCATGTGCAGTGAGCCGGTGATGCGGGCACCACGCAGCGGCTTGGTGGCCGAATACTCCTCACGGATCGCCATCAGGCCCGGCATTTCGGTTTCGGCAATGAGGATTTCCTTGCGGCCCCAATCGGCCAGGGAAATATCGGCAATGATGAAGTCTTGCTTTGCAGTCACGGTTCGCTCCTTGAACGGTGACCGGGAGACGAGGAGGCAGTGGAGCAAGCTCCAGCTCACCTGCGCGCCGCCCGGTACGGGTGGGTCAGGCGAGCGCAGTTCTATCTGAAAACCGAGCCTGGCGGTGTGCAGTCTTCTGAAAGAAAACCACCGAACCGTCGCAGCGCTCCTCGGAGATGGGCTGATTATAGTCGAATCATGCGCTTGTGCGCTAAAGCCCACACAATCACCCGCTGCCGAAGAACCTCACACATGCTTGACCCGGATCAACAGTAAAGCAGCAACAAGCTCTAGGATGGAGATGACTCCCGTTGATCTCTCCCATTGGCGCCCATGCTTGGGCTGGAATCTCTGACATGAGCAGTGCCCCATGAGCAACGCCCCAAGCACACCACCCGAGCAGGTTGATCAGCGCGGGACTATTCCAAGCCATGAGTTTGTGCAGATTGCCGCCTCCGTCTTTGAACGTGTCAGCATCGGCGCGATGATTACCGATGCTGAAGGACGGATTGTCAGCGTCAATAACGCCTTTAGCGCCTTCACCGGGTACAGCGCCGGGGAAGTTATTGGCAAAAAACCTTCATTACTGCAGTCCGGCCGCCAAGATGCGCGCTTTTACGCGGAGATGTGGCAAACCTTGCGCCAGCGCGGGCACTGGAGCGGCATTGTCTGGAATCGCAAGAAAAATGGCGCTCACTATGCCGAATTACTCAATATTTCAAGCATCTATAGTGAGGACGGCCATGTCACGCACTATATCGGCACCTTCAGCGATATCACTTATACACAGGAATACGCTGCGCACCTAGAACACCTCGCACACTACGATAGCCTGACAGACTTGCCGAATCGCGTGCTGTTGGCCGACCGCCTGCAACAGGCCATGACTCGCGTACGCCGACAATCGCAGCGGCTAGCCGTCGGTTATCTAGATCTTGATAATTTCAAACCGATCAATGACTTGTACGGTCACCTCACAGGAGACGAGGTGCTCATTAGCGTGGCCCGGCGTTTGAGCAGTTGCTTACGCGATAGCGACACACTGGCGCGCATCGGGGGCGATGAATTTGCCATCCTGCTGTGCGACTTGGGAGAAGACGGCGCTCATGAGGCGACCTTTCGTCGCCTGTTACAAGCGCTTGAGCCACCGTTCCATGTCTCGGGCCAAACGCTCACGGTTCAGGCCTGTATTGGCGCGACCCTATACCCCGCGGATTTTGTAAGCGCTGAAACACTACTGCATCATGCCGACATCGCGATGTATGCGGCGAAGCATCAAGGGGGCAATGGGTTCCGCATGTATCAACAAGACATGCAGAAACCCACTGTTAATTAAGGCTGAAGTCTTTCAGGTTCAGCCAGTCGCCCGCCCCCGTCGCGTCGTAGCCTGGCAGGTTAGCAATCAGCTCGGGAAACTCCGGGCTGCAAATCTTTTCCAGCAACAATTGAACCGCCGGCGTTTCCCAGGTTGTCTTGGCCCCTGCCAGACAGTAGTTTTCATGCGCAAGCGGGATGAACTCCAAGTTGAACTGGGAGGCGGCCGCCTGCACACCAAAGCCCACATCTGCCATACCGCTGGCAATAAAAGCCGCAACTGCTGCATGGGTGAACTCAACCGACTCATAGCCATGAATTTTGGCCGGGGAGACTTTCGCCTCCTCGAGCATCAAATCCAGCAGGAATCGGGTGCCTGAATTCTGCTGGCGATTGATGAAGCGCACATCAGGGCGTGTCAAATCGGTCAGTGTATGGATTTTCTTGGGGTTTCCCGGCGCGACATACAAGCCCTGCACACGGCTGACCAGTTTAATGGCCTTAAAGTCGCGCGGCTTTAAGTAGCGCGTCAGCCGCTCACGTAAGACATCATTGAGCGGGCGCTGCGGCACATGGAAACCGCACAAATCGCAGTTGCCGTGCGCAAGCGAGGCCAAAGCATCGATGCTCCCCAAATATTGCAGATCGATACGCACATTGTCTTCAGGGCGCATCAGCTCGGGCAAACGCGCAATTGCGTATCCATGACTGGCATGAACCCGGATACCGGGCGCCAACGCATTGATTGCACGCAACAATTCAAGATCAATTTCGGCCGCCAAGTTATCCAGCTGGGGGCCCAAACGGGCACGGATACGCTGCGCTGCCCAGGCTAGCTTCTCGCCCAGCGGGGTCAGGCTAGCGCCTTTGCCCTGCTCAGTATCGATCAGGGGCACGCCAAAAAAGTCGGACCACTTATGCACGAGATTCCAAGCATGGCGATACGAGTAGCCGGCACGCTTGGCTGCCTCGGTCAGCTTGCCGGTTTCCGCAATTGCCGCAAGAACATCAAATAGAGCGGGCTCAATGTCCTGCCCCAGATGGTTGCGAAATCGCCATGCGGCTTCAATGTTGATGATGCGCTTGTGCATTAAATTTCATATTGGAAAGGTGGGTATCGACGTCTATTATCCAGTGCGTAACGGCTTTGAACAAGAAGGACTTTGAAGCAATTCTAGGTCACTGTGAGACGCCCTAGACTTTATGCACGAGAGTGCATAACCCCCGAGCTTATGTGATTCGCTGCACAAGATCGGTTTTTGGTACATCTGGAGAAGTCATGACAACTACCCCTACGTTGTCGGACCAGCAAAAAAAATCGCTGGACGACATTCTGGCCCGCCTCAAGGACGAGCCAGGTCCGCTGTTTCCAATTCTGCACGCCATTCAGGATGAGCTTGGATGGGTGCCGGAGGAAACCGTACCCGCCATCGCCAAGGCCCTGAACCGCTCACGTGCCGAAATTCATGGCGTGATCACCTTCTACCATCACTTCCGCACTCACCCGGTCGGCAAGCACATGGTTCAAGTATGCCGCGCCGAAGCCTGCCAATCCATGGGCTCTGTTGCACTGGAGTGCCACGTCAAGGAAAGCCTAGGCATCGACTATCACGGCACCACCGCTGACGGTCAAATCAGTCTTGAGGCCGTTTACTGCCTCGGCAACTGTGCCCTATCGCCATCGATCCGCGTGAACGACGACATCGTTGGTCGCGTCAGCAAGGAACGTTTCGATGAAGTGATCGCTGAACTGAGGAGCGCACAATGACGACTCGTATTTATGTCCCGATGGACTCCTCCGCGGAAGCCATGGGCGCCAAGAAGACCGCTGCAGCGATTGTGGCGGAAGCCGAAAAGCGCGGCGAGAAGATTGAACTCGTACGCAACGGTTCGCGTGGCCTGTACTGGCTCGAGCCGATGGTCGAAGTTGAAACCCCCGAAGGTCGTGTGGCCTACGGCCCGGTGACGGCCAAGGATGTTGCCGGTCTGTTCGACGCTGGCCTGACCAAGGGCGGCAAGCACGCCCTCAGCTTGGGTCTGACCGAAGAAATTCCGTACCTGAAGAAGCAAGAGCGTCTGACTTTTGCGCGCGTCGGCATCATCGACCCGTTCTCGATCGAGGACTACACCAAGCACGAAGGCTTCGAAGGTCTGAAAAAGGCACTCAAGCTTGCACCGGCTGACATCGTCAAGGAAGTCACTGACTCCGGCCTGCGTGGTCGTGGTGGTGCAGCCTTCCCGACAGGTATCAAGTGGAACACCGTGCTGGGCGCTCAAGCCGATCAAAAGTACATCGTCTGTAACGCCGACGAAGGCGACTCTGGCACCTTCAGCGATCGCATGCTGATGGAAGGTGACCCGATGTGTCTGATCGAGGGTATGACCATTGCAGGTCTGGCCGTCGGCGCGACCAAGGGCTACATCTACTGCCGCGAAGAATATCCGCACTCGATCCGCAACCTGAACAAGGCCATCGAGATCTGCGTCAAGGCAGGCTATTTGGGCAAGAACATCCTCGGCTCCGGCAAGGATTTCGACTTGATCGTACGTGAAGGCGCTGGCGCCTACATCTGCGGCGAAGAAACCTCGCTGCTGGAGTCGGTCGAAGGTAATCGTGGTCTGGTGCGCTTCAAGCCGCCACTGCCTGCACTGCAAGGCCTGTTCGGCAAGCCAACCGTCATCAACAACGTGATGTCGTTGGGTTCGGTGCCAATCATCCTGGCCCGTGGTGGTGAGTTCTACAAGAACTACGGCATGGGTCGCTCACGCGGCACGCTGCCATTCCAGCTGACTGGCAACCTCAAGCACGGTGGTCTGGTAGAAAAAGCCTTCGGCCTAACTCTGCGCGAACTGCTGTACGACTTTGGTGGCGGCTCCGCTTCCGGTCGTCCAATCCGCGCCGTGCAAGTGGGCGGGCCGCTGGGCGCCTATGTGCCTGAGTCGCAATTCGATATTCCGCTCGATTACGAGGAATACGCCAAGGTCGGCGCCATGGTCGGCCACGGCGGTCTGGTGGTGTTCGACGATACCGTCGATCTGGCCCAGATGTCGCGTTACGCCATGGAATTCTGCGCCATCGAATCTTGCGGCAAGTGCACGCCCTGCCGTATCGGCTCGACCCGTGGCGTCGAAACCATCGACAAGATCATCGCAGGCAAGGAGCGCGGAAAGAACATCGCCCTGCTCAACTCGCTGTGCGACACCATGCTCAACGGCTCGCTCTGCGCGCTCGGTGGCATGGCTCCCTACCCTGTTGTGTCGGCCCTCAAGCATTTCCCTGAGGATTTCGGCATTGACAAGACTGCAGCCGCCTAAAAAGGAGAACCATAATGTCCCTACCCCGCCCCACTGACTACGGTACACCTGCGAAGGAATCCGACAAGTACGTCACCCTGGAAATCGACGGTGTCGAGGTTACGGTTCCTGCCGGCACCTCCATCATGCGCGCCGCTTCGATGATCGAACATCCGATCCCGAAGCTGTGCGCCACCGATAGCCTGGATGCATTCGGCTCTTGCCGTCTGTGCCTGGTCGAAATCGAAGGTCGTCGCGGCTACCCCGCTTCGTGTACGACCCCGGCCGACAACGGCCTCAAGGTGAAGACCCAAACCCCGAAGCTAGCCGAAATCCGTAAGGGCGTGATGGAGCTGTACATCTCCGATCACCCGCTCGACTGCTTGACCTGCTCGGCCAACGGTAACTGCGAACTGCAGGACATGACCGGTGTGGTCGGTCTGCGCGAAGTGCGTTACGGCATGACCGGTAACGCCAATCACTTCGAAGCCGACAGCCCACTGAACATCGGCAAGGATGAATCTAATCCCTACTTTACCTACGACGCCTCCAAGTGCATCGTATGTAACCGTTGCGTGCGCGCGTGTGAAGAAACCCAAGGCACGTTTGCACTGACCATCGATGGTCGCGGCTTTGACTCGCGCGTGTCACCCGGTCAAATGGAAACCTTCATGGGTTCCGAGTGTGTGTCCTGCGGCGCATGCGTTCAGGCTTGCCCAACCGCAACCCTGATGGAAAAGGGCGTGATCGAACACGGTCAAGCCGAACAGACCACCACCACCACTTGCGCCTACTGCGGCGTGGGTTGTTCCTTCAATGTCGAAACCAAGGGCGAACAAATCGTTCGTCTGGTGCCGGACAAGAACGGTGGCGCCAACCACGGTCACTCGTGCGTGAAGGGTCGCTTCGCATGGAGCTACGCAACCCACCCTGACCGCATCACCACGCCGAAGATCCGTAAGAGCATTGACGATCCATGGCAAGAAGTGTCGTGGGAAGAAGCGATCAACTATGCCGCCAGCGAATTCAAGCGCATCCAAGCCAAGTACGGCAAGGATTCCATCGGTGGCCTGGTGTCGTCGCGTTGTACCAATGAAGAAGGCTATGTCGTCCAGAAGCTGGTGCGTGCTGCTTTCGGTAACAACAACGTTGATACCTGCGCCCGCGTCTGCCACTCACCGACTGGTTATGGTCTGAAGCAAACCCTCGGTGAATCCGCCGGTACGCAAACTTTTGACTCCGTCATGAAGTCCGACGTCATCGTTGTCATCGGTTGTAACCCAACCGACGGCCACCCAGTGTTCGGCTCACTGATGAAAAAGCGTCTGCGTCAAGGTGCCAAGCTGATCGTTGTCGATCCGCGCGCCATCGACTTGGTCGAGTCACCGCACATCAAGGCTGACTATCACATCCCGCTGAAGCCGGGCACCAACGTGGCTGTCGTGACCGCCATGGCCCACGTGATCGTAACCGAAGGCCTGCTGAAGGAAGACTTCATCAAGGAGCGTTGCGATCTTGAGTCCTACGCGATGTGGAAGGAATTTGTATCGCGTCAAGAAAACTCGCCGGAAGCACTGGCCGAGACCATTGGCGTTGATGCAAACATCATCCGTGAAGCTTCTCGCCTGTATGCGACCGCCGGCAATGGCGCGATCTACTACGGTCTGGGCGTAACCGAGCACAGCCAAGGTTCGACCACTGTTATCGGTATCGCCAACCTCGCCATGGCCACCGGCAACGTCGGTCGCGAAGGCGTGGGTGTGAACCCGCTGCGCGGTCAGAACAACGTGCAAGGCTCCTGCGACATGGGCTCTTTCCCGCACGAACTGCCGGGCTACCGTCATGTGTCCGACACCACCGCACGCCTGCAATTCGAAGCTGCATGGGGCGTCAAGCTCAACCCGGAACCGGGTCTGCGTATTCCGAACATGTTCGAAGCAGCGCTGGATGGCACCTTCATGGGCCTCTACTGCGAAGGTGAAGACATTGTTCAGTCCGACCCGAACACGCAACACGTCGAAGCTGCCATGCGCGCCATGGAGTGTGTGGTTGTCCAGGATATCTTCCTGAACGAAACCGCCAAGTTCGCCCACGTGCTGCTGCCGGGTGCAACCTTCCTTGAGAAGAGTGGCACCTTCACCAATGCCGAACGTCGTATCTCGCCGGTTCGCCGCGTGATGACCCCGGTTGCGGGTTACGAAGATTGGGAAGTCACCCAGATGCTGGCTAACGCCCTTGGCTATCCGATGAACTACAAGCACGCATCGGAAATCATGGACGAAATCGCCTCCCTGACCCCGACCTTCACCGGTGTGAGCTTCGAGAAGCTGGACAAGCTGGGTTCCGTCCAATGGCCATGTAACGATGAAGCACCGGAAGGCACGCCGACCATGCACATCGATACCTTCGTTCGCGGCAAGGGTCGCTTCATGAACACCCTGTACGTACCGACCGACGAAAAGGTGAATGCACGCTTCCCGCTGATCCTGACCACCGGCCGTATCCTGTCGCAGTACAACGTGGGTGCCCAAACCCGCCGTACTGCTAACCAGGAATTCCATAGCGAAGACGTGCTGGAAATCCACCCGATCGATGCCGAAGCTCGTGGCGTGAAGGATGGTGACTGGGTTGGTATTACGAGTCGCGCAGGTGAAACTGTGCTGCGTGCTGTCCTCACCGAGCGTATGCAGGCAGGCGTGGTCTATACCACCTTCCACCATCCGTTCTCGGGCGCCAACGTGATCACCACCGACAACTCGGACTGGGCGACCAACTGTCCAGAATACAAGGTTACGGCGGTCGAAATCACCAAGGTCAGCCAGCCGTCGGATTGGCAACAGCGTTATCGCGAGTTCTCCCGTCAGCAGGAAGAGTTCCTCACCAACGCCGTCGCCAAGGTCTGAACCATGTCAGTACGGCCCTCTCGGGAGGGAGGGCCTGTTTGAAAGGAAAATTAAATGAGTCATTCATCCGGACCGGATAACCTGATCAAGATGGCCAACCAAATTGGTTCCTTCTTTGACAGCTTTACCGATCGCGAACTGGCGCGTAACGAGGTCGCCAAGCATTTGTCGCGCTTCTGGGATCCTCGCATGCGCCGTGCCATCATGGCCTACGAGGCTGAACACAAGGATGGCAACGCCCTGATGCCCATTGTGCGTGAAGCCCTCAGCACGATGCCGGCCCCGCCACCGAACAACTAAGTTCTCTGGTTGAATCAAAACAAACCCCGCCACGGGCAACCCTGGCGGGGTTTGTTTTTGGGCAAGCCCAACCCAACAGCCCTCCTTTGATAGGGTTGATTCAAGCGAGGGCGCCCCGAAGCCGTACAATATCGACATTACGCCGCACGCCCCAGAAAGCGCCAGCCATGAACACCCCTACCCAGCAAGCCGAAGTCTGTGCCATCGAAGAAGCTGGTTTGCGCGACACCCCTTGGACCACATCGGTTCCTGGACACATCACCCGCGTTACCAAGGACGGCTTGCTTGAGCAAGTCGAAGAGCTAGTCGAAGAGGTTCCTGTCGCACTCGTCTACAACGGTATTTCCCATGCCGTGATGCTGGCAACGCCAAACGATATCGCCGACTTTGCACTCGGTTTCAGCTTGACCGAAGGCATCCTGCAATCACCGGCCGAGCTCTACGACGTGGACGTAGTTGAGCTGACCAACGGGATTGAAGCCCGACTGGAAATCGCCACCGAGCGCTTTCTAACGCTGAAGGATAGACGTCGCAATCTAACGGGACGTACCGGCTGCGGCCTCTGTGGCGTGGAAAGTCTCGATGCAGCAGTCAGAAACCCAGCGCCGGTCGATGACGGCTTGCGCGTGACGCCCGATGCTATCCACACAGCGTTGAATAATTTGGCCGAGTTACAAGTCGTCCACAAGAAAACGGGCGCAGCCCATGCCGCGGCATTTGCCCTGCCGGATGGTTCCGTACTGTATGCCCGCGAAGATGTCGGTCGTCACAATGCGCTCGACAAATTACTCGGCGCGCTCGCTCGCAACAAGGTTGATCCAAAATCAGGCTTCGTGGTTGTCACCAGCCGCGCCAGCTATGAAATGGTACAAAAGACCGCCTCACAGGGTATCGCCCTGCTCGCGGCCGTCTCGGCACCCACCGCCTATGCGCGTCGGCTGGCAGAAGAGTCAAACCTGACGCTGATTGGTATGACGCGGCCAGGACGACTCACGGTGTATGCCCACAAGGAAAGACTTGGACTTTGATGCCTTCTGACCTGTATTGAGCGCTCTGCACAGACAATAAAAAACCCGGCGCAAGGCCGGGTTTTTTATTGTGACAGAGGTAATTTACAGACCAGCATCCGCGCGGAGCGCAGCAGCCTTGTCAGTCGCTTCCCAAGTGAACTCTGGCTCATCACGACCGAAGTGACCGTAAGCAGCCGACTTCTGATAGATCGGGCGCAGCAGATCGAGCATCGCAACAATGCCCTTCGGGCGCAGGTCAAAGTGCTTCTTCACGAGCTCCGAAATCTTCTCGTCAGATACCTTGCCGGTGCCTTGCGTGGTGACATACACGCTAGTCGGCTGCGCCACGCCGATAGCGTAAGAAATCTGTACCAAGCACTTGGTGGCCAAGCCAGCAGCCACAACGTTCTTAGCGACATAACGCGCAGCATAAGCAGCGGAACGGTCCACCTTAGACGGGTCCTTGCCGGAGAAGGCACCACCACCGTGCGGTGCAGCACCGCCGTAGGTATCGACAATGATCTTGCGACCGGTCAAGCCGCAGTCGCCTTGCGGGCCACCGATAACGAAACGACCAGTCGGATTAACCAGATACTTGATCTCGCCCTTGATCAGTTCCTTCGGCAGCACTGGCTTGATGATGTCCTCGATCACGGCTTCGCGGATCGCTTCCAGCGAGATATCCGGCGAGTGCTGGGTAGACAGTACAACGGTATCAATGGAGTCAGGCTTGCCGTCCACATAGCGAATGGTGACTTGCGACTTGGCGTCCGGGCGTAGCCACGGCAGACGACCGTCCTTGCGCAGCGCAGCTTGGCGCTCGACCAGACGGTGCGACAGATAGATCGGTAGCGGCATCAGGCTAGGGGTTTCGTCACAGGCGTAACCAAACATCAGGCCTTGGTCGCCCGCGCCTTGATTCAGGTAATCATCGCTAGCGCGATCCACGCCTTGGGCGATATCCGGCGATTGCTTGTCATAGGCCACCAGCACTGCACAGCCCTTGTAGTCGATACCAAACTCAGTATTGTCATAGCCGATGCGCTTGATGGTGTCGCGCGCGATCTGGATATAGTCGACGTTCGCGGTAGTGGTGATTTCACCTGCCAGCACAACCAGACCGGTGTTGCAGAGGGTTTCGGCGGCCACACGTGCATACGGATCCTGCGCGAGAATCGCGTCAAGGATGGCGTCAGAAATCTGGTCTGAAACCTTATCGGGGTGTCCTTCGGACACTGACTCCGAGGTAAAGAAGTAGCTATTGCTCATTGATCCTGCTCCAAGAAATGTCCCGTTAGTGATAGCTGGCGTTACCAGCCCCGGGAACACAGAGCAGGCGCGCTTTAGCAGAAATTCGTCGTGGCTCTAAACCAACAACACCGCCCTGCAAGTTGTCCTCATTAACTCGGCGGTACATAACGGGCACGGCAAGCACGCCTGTTACAGGCGATAATGTAGCCCTTTCAGCCGCCACGTTCAACCCTGACAGCAACGATGTTTCTCCTGTTCCGCATCCTGCGTGTTTTCCCGCTGCCCCTGCTACACAACCTCGGCGCCTTGCTGGGCTGGTTGGCTTGGCTGCTATCCCCGCGCTACCGCCGTCAGCTGCAGGCCAACCTCACGCAAGCCGGGCTGAGCGAGGTCCGTAATGAGGCCATCGTTGCCGGTGGGCAATTAGTGGCGGAACTGCCGAAGATCTGGTTACGGCCACAGGACGAAGTCATGGAGCGCGTCGTCAAGGTCAGCGGGCAGGAATATGTCGAAGCGGCATGGGAGGCCAATAAAGGCATTCTGTATCTGACGCCACACTTGGGCTGCTTCGAAATCACCGCACAGTACCTCGCATCGCATCGCCCGATTACCGTGCTTTACCGCGCGCCTAAGCAAAGCTGGTTGCGCGACCTTTACGCCGCAGGGCGCGGTGCCAATCTCAAACTAGCCACTGCCGATATGGCCGGCGTGCGCACCCTGATCAAGGCGCTCCGCGCGGGCGAAGCCATCGGCATGCTGCCCGACCAAGTACCGGGCAACGGTGAAGGCGTGTGGGCACCTTTCTTTGGCCGCCCCGCTTACAGCATGACCCTCGCTGCCCGCCTTGCCGATACCGGCGCTACTGTGCTGCTGACTTATGCTGAGCGGCTCGCCTATGGCGCTGGCTACCATGTGCACTTCATGCCGCTGTCAGCCCCCTTGAATGGCGGCCCTGAAGACAAAGTCGCACAACTGAATGCCGAAATCGAACGCGTGATCCGCGCCTGTCCCGGACAATATTTGTGGGGCTATAACCGCTACAAGCAGCCGGCCGGCGCACCACGCCCACCCGTCACTGAGACCCCATGAGCCGCATTGGGATTTTCTGCATGTGGCTGCTGCACTGGCTGCCACTACCGCTGCTAGCGTTGGTTGGCCGAGGGCTTGGCCATCTGCTCTATTGGGCTGTGCCCGAACGCCGGCATATCGTGCAGACCAATCTGCGCCTGTGCTTCCCCACGATGAGCGAAGGTGAACGCACGGCGCTGGCACACGAACATATCGCCTTGGTAGGGCGCAGCCTGCTCGAACGCGGCCTTGTATGGTGGGCGAGCGAAGCACGGCTACGGCGCTTGCTGCGGATTGAAGGTATCGAACATATTGCGCCTGTAGGCAGCCGTAGCAGCGATGCCCCCGTGATCTTGCTCGCACCGCACTTTGTGGGCCTCGACTTGGGTGGCACGCGCGTGACCATGGACTTCGACATTGTTAGCATCTATGCGCGACAAAAAAGCCAAGCCTTTGATCAACTGCTGTATCACGGGCGCAGTCGCTTCGGCGCTCAGCGGCTGCTCTCGCGACAGGATGGCGTGCGCTCCACCGTCAAAGCACTGCGAGAACATCGACCGTTCTACTATCTGCCGGACATGGATTACGGTCCGCGCGATGCCGTATTCGTCTCCTTCTTTGGGGTGCCTGCCGCCACCATCACTGGGCTGCCGCGCATTGCCGCACTCACCGGCGCGCGCGTACATGCCTGTGTCACGGAGATGCTGCCCGGCGGGCAAGGCTACGTGACACGCATTGGCCCAGCCTGGGACAACTTTCCCAGCACAGATATCGAGGCAGATACGCGCCGCATGAATGCCTTCATCGAGGCTGAGGTTTTACGGATGCCAGCCCAGTATTACTGGGTACATAAACGCTTCAAGACCCGTCCTGAAGGCGAAGCTAGCATGTACTAAGGCCGCAAATGGCTAGCTATAGCTCACCCAATCGAGCTTTTGCCTATCGCCGGAGCGGAGTAGGATTTATCCGCATAAGCTAGCGCTGTGCAGGCTAGATATTGATGACTGAACCCCATGGCGCCATTTTTCGGCTGCCATAAAGATAGATTGATATGAAACTCAAGTTTTCCAAGATGCAAGGACTCGGCAACGACTTCGTCGTACTCGACGCAGTACGCAATGCTGCCCTTGCAAAGTTGAGTCCAGCCCAAGCCAAGTTTTTGGCAGACCGACACTTCGGCGTTGGCTGCGACCAGATTTTGATTGTCCAGAAGCCAACACGACCGGATGTGGATTTCCGCTATCGCATCTTCAATGCCGATGGCGGCGAAGTTGAGCAATGCGGCAATGGCGCACGTTGCTTTGTCCGCTTCGTGCATGACGAGCACCTGAGCGACAAACGCGCCATCAAGGTGGAAACACAATGCGGCGTGCTGACACTGACACTGGAAGAGAGCGGTGAGGTCACCGTGGACATGGGTGAGCCCCACTTCCAACCGGATGAAATTCCCTTCATCAGCGATTCTGAGACGGTGCTTCACGCATTGGACGTGAACGGTAAGTCTATCGATATCAGCGTTGTCTCGATGGGCAACCCGCATGCAGTGCAGGTCGTCCCCGATGCTGAAGCGTTCCCGGTGCATATCGACGGCCCGGTCATCGAATCACACCCGCGCTTCCCTAAGCGTGTGAATGCCGGCTTCATGCAGGTGGATAGCCGCAACACCATTCATCTACGCGTGTATGAGCGCGGCGCGGGCGAAACGCTAGCCTGTGGTACAGGGGCGTGCGCCGCAGTCGTAGCGGGCATTCGCCGGGGCTTGCTCGACAGTCCGGTGCGCGTCACTACCCACGGTGGCGACCTGTCGATTGCTTGGGCAGGCGATGGCCACTCAGTCATGATGACCGGCCCCGCTGTCACCGTTTTCACTGGCACCATCGAAATTCCTGACGCTAACGACTAACTCTGCTGACGACCTACATCATGACCACTCAATTCGATCCCAACGAAGTCGCGCGCTACCTGCAAAGCCATCCGGAATTTTTTGAGCACTATGCGGACCTGCTGGCCCATGTGCATATTCCCAGCCCCCACGGCGGCAAGGCCATCTCCATCACCGAACGCCAGATCGGCATCCTGCGCGACAAATCGCGCCAGCTTGAGGGCAAGATGTCCGAACTGATCGGCTTCGGTGAAGAAAACGACATCATCTCGGAAAAGGTACACCGGCTCGGTGTCGCCCTGCTGGGTGCAAAAGATTTAGCCAGCGCTGTTGCCACCATCTACGACCATATCGGCAACAACTTCGCGGTTCCTCACGTGCTGGTCCGTCTATGGGGTGTCGGCAGCGGCGGTGCGCCTGAGTTCGCACCAGTAGCTGATGTGCTCAAAGCACAGGTTGGCGCCATGACCCACCCCTACTGCGGTGCCATTGCGGGTCAGGAAGTCGCTGGCTGGTTTGATGAACATGTGCGCTCTGTCGCTCAGGTACCCCTGCGGGAACCTAGCACGCATGGCACCACGCATGAGGGCGCTTGCTTTGGCGTGCTGTTATTCGCCTCTGAGGATGTACGACGCTTCTACGCGGATATGGGCACGCTTTATCTCGAACGTATTGGCGACCTCGCCGCTGCCGCCCTGCTGCGGGTTGTTGAGTAAGCTTGGTCGAGTAAACGATATGTCGGCGAGCAGCATTGAAAACTTTCTCGCCGAACTCGAGCATCAGCGGCTCGCCAGCCCACACACGCTGACTGCCTATCGGCGTGATCTGCAGCACTTGCAGACGCTAACGCCTGCAACCGCGCCAGAACAGATCGCACCACCGCAACTCAAACGGTTATTGATGAAGCTGCATGGCGAGGGGCTGGCGCCACGTTCAATCGCACGCACACTCTCCGCCTGGCGTGCCTACTACCGCTGGCTGGCCAAGCGCAGCGCCATTACACGCAACCCCTGTGATGGCCTTCGCGCCCCCAAACAGCCACGCAATCTGCCCAAGGCCCTGGGCGCCGATCAAGCCAATGCGCTGCTCGATGGTGAGCCAGACGATGCACTGGAAAACCGTGACCGCGCGATGGCAGAGCTGCTCTATTCATCAGGGCTACGCCTGTCCGAACTTGCCAGTCTAGATATCGGTGCCAATTTCGACCTGAAAGAAAACGAAGTCACCGTGCTCGGTAAACGTAACAAGACCCGAACGGTGCCCATCGGAGGCAAAGCCAAGGAAGCTTTACTCGACTGGATTCAGGAACGCGCCGCCATCGCCAAGGCGGGAGAGAAGGCGCTGTTCGTCAATCGCACCGGCACTCGACTCTCCACAACCAGCATCGCGCGTCGCCTGTCCCGTTGGGCACAAAAACAAGGACTCGGCGTCCATGTGCATCCGCACATGCTGCGCCACTCTTTTGCTTCTCACCTGCTGCAATCGTCAGGTGATCTGCGCGCGGTGCAAGAGCTGCTCGGGCACAGCAACATCAGCACGACACAAATTTATACCCATCTCGACTTCCAGCATCTAGCCAAGGTCTACGACCAAGCGCATCCGCGCGCGCGCAAAAAATAGAGTTAGTGACGGCCGCGTGTCTGTGAGGGCAGCTCGCCGAACATGGCGGCATATTGATGGGCGAATTTGCCTAGGTGGTTAAAGCCCCAAGCATAGGCGATCTCAGATACGGTCCCGGTCTCATTCAGCAGCGCCCGGCGAACACCATTGAGGCGAAGCGCGCGCATATAGGCCAGCGGGGCTAAGCCAGTCGCTTCTTCAAAGTAGTTCTGTAAGGCGCGGCGACTGAGATGAAAGCTTGCACACAACTCATCGATTGATACATGCTCGCCAGGCTGTTGCAGGATGCGCACACGCAGCTGTTCAAGCGCGGGGTGTCGATAGGTTTGACGTGAGTCTCGACGCGAGACAGGTGCGGTGTCAGTGCGTTCGCCACTCAGCAAGCGCGCAAGACTTGCAAAAATACGCCCTTGCAAAGCGATGCCATCACCGGTGCTAGCGTGTGGAAAATAACGGTCAGCATCAAGCAAAATGTCCGAGAGCTTGTTGCACACATCCAGCTTGAGATCGAGTGGCAGCGACAACACATCCCGAACACGCAATAAATCATCAAGCGAGCGCTGTCCGGTTGCTTCAAGATAGGCGCCAAAAGCCTCACGCTCAACAACAATGCCAAACAGATTGAAGTTAGGCGCAGTCAGCAGCTCAAATTCATTCCCACCTTCGCTGATACAAATCGCGTTCGCGGGCAATTCGCGCCCGCTCCAAGACATCACACCCGCTCGCGGTGCTGGAATCCCAAACCACAGCGAGTTATCCCAGGCCGCGCAACTCTGCCGTAAAGACTGATTCGCGGTTTCGACAAACACCTGCGATTGCGGCAACCACAACTCGGTGACCTGCCCTTCAAACTGTCCCGGAGACAGTTGATCGTAGAGCTGATCCCACTGACTCAGGTTCGCGGCATGCGCGCCGGCATCATGCGCCTCGACCCTGCGCAACAAGGGCACATAGGGAGCAGCAGTGTGAGCGAGTGGGGAAGATGGCATGGAGAGGCTCCAGCGAAGACTTCCTTCCCTATAAGCAACTCACATACCACTTTCGCCAAATCGCTCAAGGCCTTGCAGCACTTGGCCTGACACCACAACACTGCGGAAATGGCCTCAACCCGGTCTCCACAACAGGGCATTTACACAAATTCAGCACCTCAATGGTGCAACGCGACAAATTGTGCTGAAAAGGGATAGTCAGCGGCACGGAGGCTGGCGCAAGATGATTTCAGAACCCCGCGTGATCCGTGGGGCGTCATGTCATCAAGGGGATATCCATGAGTAATGAATCACAGCACAGCCTGGTCAAAAGCCTGGGCACTTGGCAGTTATGGGGGATTGCCGTTGGTCTGGTTATCTCAGGCGAGTATTTTGGTTGGAGCTTTGGTTGGGCAACAGCAGGAACGTTGGGGTTCCTGGTCACCACCATCGCGGTAGCACTGATGTACACCACCTTTATTTTCAGCTTTACCGAGCTCTCCACCAGCATTCCACATGCAGGCGGGCCGTTTGCCTACAGCTACCGTGCCTTCGGGCCGACCGGTGGCTTCATTGCCGGCATGGCAACACTGATTGAGTTTGTCTTTGCGCCGCCCGCGATCTCACTGGCAATTGGCGCTTACCTAAATGTGCAGTTTCCGGGACTCGACCCCAAGACCGCAGCTGTCGGCGCCTACATCGTTTTCATGGGACTCAACATCGTCGGTGTGCGCATTGCTGCCACTTTTGAGTTGTTTGTCACGGTGATCGCGATCTTCGAACTACTCGTGTTCATGGGCGTGGTTGCACCTGGCTTCTCCTTCGCCAACTTCGCCAAGGACGGCTGGGCGGGCGAGAGCAACTTCTCTATGGCCTCTATTGCCGGCATGTTTGCGGCTATCCCGTTTGCGATCTGGTTCTTCCTCGCCATTGAAGGCGTCGCCATGGCTGCCGAAGAAGCCAAGGATCCGAAGCGCTCGATTCCGATTGCCTACACCACGGGCATCTTGACGCTAGTTGTCCTCGCAATTGGGGTGATGGTGTTTGCCGGCGGTGCTGGCGACTGGAAGGCATTGGCAAACATTAACGACCCATTGCCACAAGCCATGAAGATGATTGTGGGTGAAAGCAGTGGCTGGTTGCATATGCTGGTGTGGCTGGGCCTGTTTGGCTTGGTGGCCTCTTTCCACGGCATCATCCTCGGCTACTCCCGCCAAATCTACGCGCAGGCACGTGCGGGTTATCTGCCGGGCTGGCTGGGTGCTGTCCATCCCAAGTTCAAAACCCCGCACCGCGCCATTATTGCTGGTGGTCTGATTGGTATCGCAGCCATATTCAGCGATGAACTGCTGCAGTTTGGCGGGCAAACCCTCACCGCAAACATCGTCACCATGTCGGTGTTCGGTGCGCTGCTGATGTACATCATGAGCATGGCGGCACTGTTCAAGCTGCGTAAGAGCGAGCCAAACTTGGTGCGCACCTACCGTACGCCTTTCTATCCTGTGTTCCCGGCCATCGCACTTGGTGGCGCATTGATCGCCCTAACAACGGTAATCTGGTTCAACCTGATGCTGGCTGGAGTGTTCCTCGGTATTCTGGCATTCGGTCTGCTGTGCTTCCACCTGACCCGCCATACCCGCGATAACGTAGCCTTTGATGCCAGTCTGGCTGCGGTGACTGAATGACATTCAGCTATACCGTTGGCGCCCGTCGCCATGTCTTCGCCGATCTGAAGACGCTGCTCGCCAAAGCCAGCCCCGCCCGTTCGGGCGACATGCTGGCCGGCGTGGCAGCGGCAACGGAAGAGGAACGCATGGCGGCCCGCCTGGCACTGGCCGATGTGCCGCTCACGCACTTTCTGAATGAAGCGGTTGTCCCGTACGAGATTGACGATGTCACGCGGCTGATTATCGACAGTCACGACACGCAAGCCTTTGCGGTCATCTCCAGTTTGACGGTGGGTGAGTTTCGCGATTGGCTGCTGGCAGACAGCACGGATGCGGCAACGCTGTCATCACTCGCGCCGGGGCTCACGCCCGAAATGGTTGCTGCCGTCAGCAAGCTGATGAGGAATCAGGATCTGATTCTGATTGCCAGCAAATGTAGCGTCATTACGCGCTTCCGCACGACGGTTGGCCTGCCCGGTCGCATGTCGGTGCGCTTGCAACCGAATCACCCGACGGATGATGCCAAGGGTGTGGCCGCCTCCATCCTTGATGGTCTGCTCTACGGCAGTGGCGATGCCATGATCGGCATTAATCCAGCGACCGACAATCTCGTCGCCATTGGCAAGCTCCTCCACCTGATAGACGATTTGCGGCGCCGCTATGAAGTGCCGATGCAGAGTTGTGTGCTCACGCATGTCACCAATACGATTCAGGCCATTGAACAAGGCATGCCAGTCGATTTGGTATTTCAGTCGATTGCAGGGACGGAAATCACCAACAAGAGTTTTGGCATCAACCTCAGCATGCTCGGTGAGGCCTGCGATGCGGCGCGCTCACTCAAGCGCGGCACCGTTGGCAATAACGTCATGTATTTCGAAACCGGCCAGGGTAGTGCATTGTCGGCCAACGGCCACCACGGTGTCGATCAACAGACGCTGGAAACACGCGCCTATGCAGTTGCGCGCAAGTTCGATCCGTTCCTTGTGAACACCGTGGTTGGCTTTATCGGCCCCGAATATCTTTACGACGGCAAGCAGATCATTCGCGCCGGCCTTGAAGATCACTTCTGCGGCAAGCTCCTCGGCCTACCGATGGGCTGTGACATTTGCTACACCAATCACGCGGAAGCTGACCAAGACGACATGGACAACTTGCTCACCCTGCTCGGTACGGCTGGCATTAACTTCATCATGGGTATTCCAGGCGCAGATGACATCATGCTCAATTACCAAAGCACCTCATTCCACGATGCGCTGTATCTCCGCCGCGTACTGGGCAAGCGTCGCGCCCCTGAGTTTGAAGAGTGGTTGGAACGCATGGGCATCACCAACACACGCGGTGAGTTGATAGCTCAACGCGAAGACACACAGCCCCTGCTGGGGCTGGCTGCGGGGTTCTGATATGAGCAGCATCGTCACGCCGGATGTATGGAGCAGTGCTCGCCAATTCACGCAGGCGCGCATTGCATTGGGTCGCTCGGGTGTCAGCCTGCCCACGCGCGAAGTGCTGAACTTTTCCTTGGCGCACGCACAAGCGCGTGATGCGGTTCATCTACCGCTGGACGTGCTCACGCTGCATACCGAACTCAGTGCCCGAGGCTTTCCTGTCCATACCGTCAGCAGCGCGGCGGTCGACCGAGCCACGTATCTGCGACGCCCGGATTGGGGACGCAAGCTCAGTGACACTAGCCGCACACTGCTCGCAGCGAATGCGCCTGATCGCCCCCCTGAATATGTCTTCGTCGTTGCCGATGGTCTGTCATCACTGGCCGCAGAACATGCGATGCCCTTGCTGGAAGCCTTGCGGCCATTACTGCCTGAACTGGATAAGTCACCTATCGTCATCGCAACCCAAGCACGGGTGGCCCTTGGTGACGAAATCGGCCACCTGCTGGGTGCGCGTCAGATTGTCATGATGATCGGCGAACGCCCCGGTTTGTCATCGCCAAACAGCCTGGGCTTATATCTGACCCACGATCCCAAGCCAGGCCTCTCCGATGCCAACCGCAATTGCATCTCAAATGTGCGACCCGAAGGCCTGAGCTACACGGAAGCCGCACATAAGCTGGCTTGGCTGATGGCCGGCGCACGCAAACTCGGACGTAGCGGCGTGGATCTTAAGGACGAGAGTGGCAGTGCGCTACCGCCTGTTGAGACAGTAGCGCTGGGTTAGTTCAGGAAATCGCCAGCATCCGATCCAACGCCACCTTGGCCGATGCTGCCTCGTGCGCAGGCACCTTGATCTGATTGACCACATTGCCCGCAGCAAGGTTTTCCAGCGTCCAAGCGAGATGCTGGGGATCGATACGCTGCATGGTTGAGCACATGCAGACGGTTGGCGCCATAAACTGCACCAGCTTACCTTCGTGCTTCACTTCTTCTGCCAGACGGCTGACCAGATTTAACTCAGTGCCGACCAACCACTTGGTGTTCGGTGCGGCTTCCTTGACGATCTTGATGATGTATTCGGTCGAACCGACATAGTCAGATTGCTTGCACACTTCGAAGCTGGATTCCGGGTGCGAGATGACGAAGCCATCCGGATGTTGATTGCGCCACTTGAGAATATGGCCGGGCTGGAACATCTGGTGGACAGAGCAATGCCCCTTCCACAGCAGGATTTTGGCTTTCTTGATTTGCTCCGGGGTGAGCCCGCCCATCTCTTGGTCGGGGTCCCACACTTGCATGTCTTCCAGTGCAATGCCCATCTGGTGACCACTCCAGCGACCGAGATGCTGGTCAGGGAAAAACAACACCTTTTCGCGTCGCTCCATGGCCCAGGACAAGATGGTCTTGGCGTTGGTTGAGGTGCAAACGATCCCACCATGATCACCGCAGAAGGCCTTCAGATCAGCCGCTGAGTTGATATAGGTGATCGGCGTGATCATCTCGTCGGGGTTCAGCACCTCGGACAACTCGCGCCAGCAGCGCTCAACCTTGGCCAAGCTAGCCATGTCTGCCATGGAACATCCAGCAGCCAGATCGGGCAGGATTGCAATTTGAGTATCCGGTGTCATGATGTCGGCCACTTCAGCCATGAAGTGGACACCACAAAAAACAATGTATTCGGCACTCGTTTCTCCCGCTAGGCGAGATAACTTAAGCGAATCTCCAGTGAGGTCAGCGTATTGATAAACGTCTGCGCGTTGATAATGGTGGCAAAGTAACACTGCCCTCCCGCCGAGCTTAGCCCGAGCGGCACGTATGCGCGCATGGGCATCCTCATCGGCAAGAACATTAAAGCGATCAAAGTTGATTGTAGACGTTTGCATGATGGCGACTTGTGGCAGGAAACCGCTGACAGTTATAAGAGAATGATTTTATCACCGGCCACTCAAGTCACCCCTGTATCCAGGGCAATCCCGCGGCACGCCAGCCATTGACTGAACTGCGGTGATTATTGGCATCCTTGTCGCCCTCGAAGCCTTCGAGCACGTTATAGCTGCTGTGATAGCCGGCCTCGTTGGCGGCTTTTGCAGCCGCACTCGACCGTGCGCCGCTACGGCACATGAACAGCACGATGCCTTCAGGCGACAACGCATGTTTCAGCTGATCGATGAAATGACCGTTTGGTTGGCTGCCGGGATAGGTCAGCCATTCAATCTCGACCGCATTTGGCACACGCCCCACCCAATCCCACTCCGCCTTGGTACGCACATCCACCAAGCGCGCGCCCGGTGACTGCTGCAAAACCTCCCAAGCTTCTTGCGGGGTAAAGGCACCGGCATACGGTAGCTGAAGGTCCTTGGCGCGGGTTTGGGCCAACTTGAGCAATTCGGTCATACGCCCCATCTCATTGACTCCTTGATCTGACCTCAGGCTCGAACGAGCCTAGGAAAAGTTTATCTAGTCGGTGAGTATAGGTGAAACCCGACTATGCCCGGCACAAGCGGGCCACGGACTGGTAGGGGTGCTGCGCTACGGCTATGTCCCTTGCACGCACCATCAGAACTGCATTTATTCGCAACTTATGCACCACTTTGGAGCGCAAGGCGTCGCATTGAACCATATTGGTGCATTCACCGTTTTGGCACAAGGAGCCGGGCTCCTTTATGGCACAATACTTTGCTGGCAGTTACCCGCGCCATCAATAATGGCACGTAACCTGCTAGACCGATTACGTTAGCCCATTTCGCAAGAAATACACTGTTTAGAGACACCCGTTCAGGAGATCACCTCAATGTCATTGACGCCCCAAGACGTACTTAAGCTGGTGAAAGACAAAGAAGTCAAGTTCGTCGACTTCCGCTTTACCGATACCCGTGGCAAAGAACAGCACGTTGGTGTGCCGGTCAAGGCCTTTGATATCAGCAAGTTCGAAGACGGCCACGCCTTCGACGGCTCTTCGATCGCCGGCTGGAAGGGCATTCAAGCCTCCGACATGCTGCTGATCCCCGATCCTGCTACCGCCTACATCGATCCCTTCTTCGAGCAAACCACGCTGGTTCTGACCTGTGATGTGGTTGAGCCGTCCGATGGCAAGGGCTACGACCGCGATCCGCGTTCGATCGCCAAGCGCGGCGAGGCCTACCTGAAGGCTTCCGGCCTAGGCGATACCGCCTACTTTGGCCCGGAACCAGAATTCTTCATCTTCGACTCCGTCGAGTGGAAGACCGACATGTCCGGCACCTTCGTCAAGATTCACGCTGACGAAGCCGCTTGGTCGTCTGACGCCAAGATCGAAGGTGGCAACACCGGTCACCGTCCGGCCGTCAAGGGTGGTTACTTCCCAGTTCCGCCAGTTGATTCGTCGAACGACATCCGTGCCGAAATGTGTACCCTGCTCGAAGCCTGCGGCCTCGAAGTTGAAGTGCATCACCACGAAGTGGCGACCGCCGGCCAAAACGAACTGGGCACCAAGTTCAACACCCTGGTTCGCCGCGCTGACCAAACCCTGCTGCTGAAGTACATCGTTCACAACGTTGCTCACCAGTACGGCAAGACCGCTACCTTCATGCCGAAGCCTATCGTTGGCGACAACGGTTCCGGTATGCACGTTCACCAGTCAATCTGGAAGGACGGCAAGAACCTGTTTGCAGGCAATGGCTATGCAGGTCTGTCCGAGTTCGCGCTGTACTACATCGGCGGTATCATCAAGCACGCCAAGGCACTGAACGCCATCACCAACCCGGGTACCAACTCGTACAAGCGTCTGGTTCCGCACTACGAAGCCCCGGTCAAGCTGGCCTACTCGGCCCGTAACCGCTCCGCTTCGATCCGTATCCCGTTCGTGGCTTCGGACAAGGCGCGTCGTATTGAAGCTCGCTTCCCGGATCCACTGGCCAACCCATACTTGGCTTTCACCGCCCTGATGATGGCCGGTCTGGATGGCGTACAGAACAAGATCCACCCGGGCGACCCAGCCGACAAGAACCTGTACGATCTGCCACCAGAAGAAGATAAGCTGATCCCGACCGTGTGTGCCTCGCTCGACGAAGCGCTGGACGCACTGGACAAGGATCGCGAGTTCCTGACCCGTGGTGGCGTGTTCAGCAACGAGTGGATTGACTCCTACATCGAACTGAAGATGGAAGAAGTTAACAAGCTGCGCATGACCACTCACCCGGTCGAATTCGACATGTACTACAGCCTCTAAGCTGAGTCGAAATTACGCATGACAAACGGGGCTTCGGCCCCGTTTTCATTGGCACACCAGCAAAACACCGTTGCAACTTCAAAACGGATGGTGAATTCCTTTTCTGGATTGCCAACAGCAGCCTCACTATGCAATACACTGTGACCCTCTTCATGCCTGCATTTGCGATGAAAACTGCACTCTTCCTAATGCTTGGTGCGCTTTCCGGCTCAGCCATGGCTGACACACTTTACAAGTGCACTGACAAGTCCTCGGACTCGGTACTGTTCACCAATCAGCGCGTCGCCAACAAGCAATGCTCCGTGCTCTCGCGCATTGAGGGTGGCAATGGTAGTGGCAGCAGCGCTACCAACAGCCCGCGACCACGCGCAGCCAGCACCCCAACCCCTAGCGATTTCCCACGTGTCAGCAGTGATACACAGAAGGAACGCGATGGCGGCCGACGCACCATTCTGGAACAGGAGCTGGCGAATGAGCAGCGCAATCTTGATGAGGCGAAGAAGAGTAACAACGCAAACAAAGCTCAACTGCATGAGCGCAATATCGCAGCCTTGCAGAAAGAGCTCGGCAATCTCAGATAATTCGGAGCTGTCGTGAGTACGACAGACGATGATGGCTTGCTTCTTGCTCACAGCATGAGCATGACTTCCCAGAACCACGTTGCACCGCCCGCCTTCGCCGGACTCGACTTGTTGTCGTCGGCTGTTGTGCTGATTGATGCAAAGTTACAGATTCGTTACGTCAATCCGGCTGCGGAAAACTTATTCGCGGTTAGCCATCGTCTGCTCAACGGCCATCCGCTGCGCCAACTGGTAGGCGAACCTATTGGTCTATCTGCCGCCCTCGATAACGCCCTCAAAAACAACTGGGGCTACACCGGACAAAACATCGCCATTCGCCGCGGCGAAACGGGTGTGCTGCATCTTGATTGCACCGTCACGCCGGTTGAAGTCGGCGGCGCCCGTTTGCTGATTGAATTTCGTCCAATTGATCAGCAACTCAAGGCGGCGCGCGAAGAGCGCTTGGCTGAACAGCAGCAAGCCAACCGCGAGCTGATCCGCAATTTGGCGCATGAAATCAAAAATCCGCTGGGAGGCATTCGTGGATCGGCTCAGCTCTTAGAACACGAACTGGAAGGTCTGCATAACGCCGACCAACTCTCCGAATATACGCAGGTCATCATCAACGAAGCCGATCGACTGCAGGACCTGATGCAACGCCTGCTGTCATCCCACCGCGTGATGCAGCCGGCGCAGGTGAACATTCATGAAATTCTCGAGCGTGTACGGCGTCTGATTCATGCCGAGTACGCCGGGGTCAAAGTCAAACGTGATTACGACACCTCACTCCCTTTAATCACCGCTGACCGCGAGCAGCTCATTCAAGCCATTCTGAACATTGCACGCAATGCAGCGCAAGCCATGCATGGCGATGGTGAAATCACCCTGCGCACCCGTGCTGTACGTCAGGTCACTATTGCCAAGAAGCGTCATCGCTTGGCGATGGAGTTGTGCGTAATCGACAACGGCCCCGGCATCCCCGACACCATTCGCGACAAGATTTTCTATCCCCTCGTTTCCGGCCGCGAAGGTGGCAGCGGGCTTGGGCTCACACTGGTGCAAAGCTTTATTCACCAGCACATGGGCACCATCGAAGTGGATAGCCGTCCCGGTCACACCAGTTTCAATATTCTGCTGCCGCTCCAACTCGGCACAGCCACAGGAGAAGAACAATGAAGCCTGTTTGGATCATCGATGATGATCGTTCCATCCGCTGGGTGTTTGAAAAAGCGCTCGCTCGCGAAAACATTAACTATCGCAGCTTCGGTGCGGCCAACGAAGCACTGGCCGCACTCGACTCAGGTGATCTGCCGCAAGTCGTGGTCTCGGACATTCGCATGCCGGGTCAATCTGGCCTCGACCTGCTCCGTCACATCAAGGCGCACTATCCTGATGTACCGACCATAATCATGACCGCCTATTCGGATCTCGAATCCGCAGTGGCTGCCTTTCAAGGTGGTGCATTCGAATATCTGCCTAAGCCTTTCGACGTCGACCAGGCTGTTGAACTAGTCCGTCGCGCGCTGGAACAATCGGCACAGGAAGACAGCATTCCGGAAACCAGCAGCATCACGCCAGAAATTCTGGGCAAAGCCCCCTCAATGCAAGAGGTGTTCCGCGCTATCGGTCGTCTGTCGCAGTCACATGCGACGGTGATGGTGAACGGTGAGTCAGGTTGCGGCAAAGAGTTGGTTGCCCGCGCGCTGCATCGCCACAGCCCACGCAAAGACTCGCCCTTTATCGCCATCAACACGGCTGCCATTCCAAAAGATTTGCTCGAGTCGGAACTCTTCGGCCATGAGCGGGGCGCTTTCACCGGCGCCACCGCACAACGTCGCGGTCGCTTTGAGCAAGCCGAAGGCGGCACGCTGTTCCTCGACGAAATCGGCGACATGCCGGCCGAGCTGCAGACCCGTCTGCTGCGCGTATTGTCGGATAACAACTTCTACCGGGTCGGTGGTCAGCAGCCGGTCAAGGCCAATGTGCGCGTCATCGCTGCGACACACCAGAACCTTGAACAGCGTGTCAAAGATGGACTGTTCCGCGAAGACTTGTTTCATCGCCTGAATGTGATCCGCCTGCGTCTGCCACCGCTGCGTGAACGGCGTGAAGACATTCCCCTGCTTGCGCGTCACTTCCTGCAGAAGAGTGCACAAGAGCTGGGGGTCGAACCTAAGCGTCTGTCGGAAGCTGCACTCAAGTATCTGGCGGCTCTCGACTTCCCCGGCAATGTGCGTCAGCTCGAAAACGTTTGCCACTGGCTTACCGTCATGGCGGCCGGCCAGATTGTGGAAGTGGCCGACCTGCCCGCGGAATTGCGCGAGCACCCGATCCGCGAAGTGTCATCGGACTGGATTGAAACGCTCGCCAACGAAGCAGACCGCATGATCTCGACGCAGCCCGGTCAGGTCTTTGACCAACTGACGCGCGAGTTCGAGTCCACATTGATCCGACGCGCGCTCAACGCCAGTGGTGGCCGGCGCATTGAGGCCGCGCAGATCCTGGGTATTGGTCGTAACACGATCACGCGCAAGATTCAGGAACTGGGCATCAAAGACGCACGCACCACTGACGACTCAGCCGCGTAAGCCGCTCATGACTTAAGTGACGCAGTGCGCAGTCGCTGCGTCACTTAGGTATGCGCACCGTTCCGTCAGGGCGCAGCTGTTGCATAATCGGGGCCTATGACTGTCGCGAACACCACAGCCCCCCAACCTATTCAGGCCGAAACGGTCGCGCCGCTACTTGGAGCGGCGGCGGGCCGTATCGACTTGCATGTGGTGGCCGAATGCGACTCTACTAATCTGCAGTTGCAGTACATGGCCAAAGCTGGCGCAGCTAGTGGCACCGTATTGCTGGCCGAGCGCCAAACTGCAGGACGCGGGCGACGCGGACGCCACTGGCATCAAGGCAGCCACTCACTCGCTTTCTCGCTGCTCTGGCGTTTGCCGGACGACCGCGCGCCCACTGGCCTCAGTCTTGCCATCGGACTCGCCGTGGCTGAAGCGCTGCACGCCGACGCGCGACTAAAATGGCCTAATGACATTCTGCTCAACGATCGAAAAATCGCTGGCATCCTGATCGAAAGTGCCGCTGCACAGCGTTACATCATCGGTATCGGCATCAACCTGGGCGACACCGATGATCTACCCACTGAGCTGCAACACACGGCCACTGCACTAGATGCACCCACAGACAACAACGCCTTGTTAGCGCACCTCCTTGATCAGCTTGTACTTATCCTCGACACCTTCTCGGTACAAGGCTTTGCCGGCTTGCAGGCGCGTTGGCAAGCACGCCATGCCTATCAGGACAGGGCCGTGAACTTGCTGTTTAGCGAAGGCAGTACGCCGTTGCAAGGCCTGTGTCGCGGTGTCGACAGCCAGGGCGAGCTATTGCTTGAAACCCCTACTGGTATGCAATCCATTAGCAGCGGCGAAGTGTCGCTCCGACTGCAATGATCCTTTGTCTCGACTGTGGCAACACCCGCCTCAAGTGGGGGCTACTCAACGCTGACGGCGCATGGCATGCGCGTGGTGCACTCTCGCTGTTGCAAATAGACACCTTGCGGGCGGCGTTAATTGGACACCCTATCGCCGAACGGGTGATTGGCTGCAATGTGGCTGGGGCTGACAATGCGCAGCGTATCGCAGCACAACTCGAAGCTGCGCCCGAATGGATAGTCCCTCAACGCGAGCAATGCGGCGTACACAATGCCTATCTGCAACCCAGCCAGTTGGGCGCGGATCGATGGGTCAGCCTGATTGCCGCGCATGCCATGAGCGATCGCGCGACATTGGTTGTCAATGCAGGGACGGCCACCACCATCGACTTGTTGGAGGCCAATGGTCACTTTGTCGGTGGCCTTATTCTCCCGGGGCTGGATCTGATGCGTCGCTCACTCGCCCACAACACGGCGGATCTGCCACTGGCAGAAGCGACTTACACACCACAGCCTCGCGACACGCATGCGGCCATTGTAAGTGGCTCGCTGGAAGCCACAGTTGGCGCAATTGAACGCATGTATGCGCGGCTTAAACAGCAGCCAGCGACCTGTCTGCTGGCCGGGGGCGCTGCCGCTGAATTGCAGCCCCTGTTGCATATCCCCGTACAAAACGTGGATGATCTCGTTCTGCGTGGCCTCGCCCGCATTGCCCTGTCCTCATGAGTGACGCCATGAAGCCCTTACGTCTGACCTTCTTTATCCTGCTGCTGGCCAATGTGATTTTCTTTGCTTGGCGGCAGAATGCCGGCCCGGCCGCTGGCCATGAGCCGCATCGCTTGCACGCACAACTAGACGCCGACAAGCTCAAGCTGATCCTGCCAGATCGCCCGGCACCAGCACCTGCGGCTGCACCGACAGTAGCATCCTCGCCCCCAGCCGATGCCGAGGTGGCCACAGAGAAGCCAACGGATAGCAAAACAGCTGAACCCACACCGCCCTCAACAACCGCAGCTACGGTAGCGGCAGCTCCACCCCCTGCAGCACCTGCACCCGCCACCGACAAAGCAGCAAAGCCCGCGACCAACACCACCAGCGCCTCACCACCGATGCTGTGCAAGGCGTTTAGCGGACTCACACCTGAGGCAGCCAAGGCCGCTCAAAGCGATATCAACACCCGCGCACCCAACGTAAAGACATCCCTCCATACCGTGAAGGAAGCAGCCAGCTACTGGGTACATATTCCGCCGCAGGGCAGTAAGGCTGGCGCCGAGAAAAAAGTTGGCGAATTGAAGCAGCTAGGCGTTGAGGAAAGTTTCATCATCAGCGACGAAGGCAGCAACCGCTGGTCGGTATCGCTCGGCTTGTTCCGCAGCAAAGAAACTGCCGAGAGTTTCCTGCAAAAGCTGAACAAGCAAGGTGTTCGTTCTGCCAAGATTGAAGTACGGGACAAGGACACCGAAAAAGTACGTCTTGAAATCAACGCCCCCGCCGAAGCGCTTGGTGTGCTGGCGCGCGAGATCAAGCCACTTGCAAGCGCCACGCTGGGCGATTGCAAGATCGCAGGCCAGGCCAGTAATTGAAGCAACTGCCCCTCTCGTCATGAGCACCTACATTGTAGGCCTAACCGGTGGCATCGGCAGCGGCAAGTCGGCCGCCGCCGAGTGCTTTGGCGCCCACGGCATTGCCATCATTGATGCCGATGTCGTCGCCCACGAACTCACCGGCCCACAAGGCTTGGCCATGCCGCTGATCATTGATGAGTTTGGCACAGCCGTTATTACCTCGGAAGGTGCACTGGATCGCGCCGCCATGCGCACCCTAGCGTTTGCCGACCCTGAGGTACGCAGCAGGTTGGAGCACATTCTGCATCCACGCATTCGGCGTCTGTGCGACGAACGTTGTGCAGCCGCCACGAGCCCCTATGCGCTACTGGTTGTGCCGTTATTGGTAGAGAGTGGGACCTACCGCCAGCGCTGCCAGCGCCTAGCAGTAGTGGACTGCCCGGAGGAAACCCAGATCGCTCGCGTGATGACCCGCAATGGCATGTCACGCGCGGATGTAGAACGCATCATGGCCGCCCAGGCCACCCGCGCACAGCGTCTCGCCGTAGCGGACGACGTCATCGACAATAGTGGTGCGCCCAATGCCCTAGTGCCCCAAATTGCGGCATTGCATGACAAATACCTAGATTTAGCGCGGATTGGTTGAGATTTACTGATAAATCCGTCAGAATCGAAGAATTAATACTTTCAAACCAGTGACCGGCGCGTGATCACCTACGAATATCCGTTGAACGAACGCATTCGCACGCTGCTGCGGCTCGAGGATTTGTTCGACCGCACCTTGCACTTTATTGAAAGTGAAGGCGCCCAAGAGCACCACGTGGCACTCGTCACGCTGTTCGAAATTCTGGAAGTTGCCGGCCGTGCCGATCTGAAATTTGATCTGGTCCAAGAACTCGAGCGTCAGCGCCAAATTCTGCTCTCCTTCCGCAACAATCCTCAGATTTCAGAAGACGCTCTCTCCGGTGCGCTGTATGAAATTGAACAAGCCAGTGCAGGCTTGCTCGCCATTCAAGGCAAGATTGGTCAGTACCTACGTGAAAACGAATGGCTGATGTCGATCAAGAACCGCGCTGGCATTCCCGGCGGCGTGTGCGAATTTGATTTGCCCGGCTACCACTACTGGTTGCACACCGATGCAGCACACCGGCAAGAAACCCTGACAAAGTGGATCAAGCCCATGCTGCCCATCAGTCAAGGCTTGGCGATTGTTCTGCGTCTATTGCGCTCTTCCGGTCGTCCCGATACGCAAGTCGCCAAACATGGGGCTTTCCAGCTCATGCTCGGTGGCCGTACTGCACAAATGCTGCGCCTCAACGTGCAGCGCAGCGATGCCTATATTCCAGAAATCAGCGCCAACAAGTACGCCATCAATATCCGCTTCACTGCACCTGATGCAGAACTGCGTCCCAAGCAGGCAGACGTCGATATCAGTTTTGGCCTGACCTTCTGCAACCTGTAAGTCGATGAGCAAAGTTGTTAACTGCCCGACCTGCAGCAAGCCGGTCGAATGGAAACCCGAAAGTCAGTTTCGCCCGTTCTGCTCAGACCGTTGCAAGAAAATTGATCTTGGCGCTTGGGCTAATGAAGAGTATCGCGTCGCCCAAAGCGCACCGAACGAAGACGACGAACTCGCTTCTGGGGCGCCAGACCAGAACTAAGCCAAGACGGCGCGATCGCTGCCGCTCAGGCACCCCAGATACTGCGAATCGCCGCGATACCATGCGCGCCGTTGCGGCGGGCACTTTCAAGATCACCCGGCGCCAAACCACCCAAAGCGAATACTGGCAATGGGTAGTCTCTAATCAGGGCCGCAAACGCCTCCCAGCCCAACGCCGCACGCCCCGGATGACTGAGCGTCGGTTGCACCGTACCCACCGCCACAAAATCGAGGCCCAAGGCCGCTGCATGCGCCAGTTCCTCCGGCGTGTGACACGACGCGGCAACCAGTTCAAAGCCCGGGCGCTCGGTCAGCGCCATCAAGTGTGCTGAGGCGAAGTGGGCACCATCGGCACGCGCGCGACGCGCAAGCTCCACATCGCCATTCACCAGCACGCGTGCGCCATGTGCATGGCACAGACGCACAGCTTCGATCACAAACATTTCGCGGTTCTCGGCCGTCAAACCGCCCTCCCGCAACTGCACCAATCGCAGGCCATGCGCCAAGGCGACTTCCAGCTTCTCAAGCTGCGCTACCAACCCAATTTCAGAGGCATGCGTAATCCCGTATTGCATAGGCAAGCGCAGACCCGCAAACACGGGTGCATTTGCCGGCAAAACGGGTGCGACATCCACAGCATCGGGACGCTGCCAGGACAGCTGATCATGCTGCAGATCACGCAACTCGCCCGACCACTGCGTCACGCGAAAGAAATGCAATCGAACATGCGCATGCTCGTACGCGTGCTCGCGCGTGATCCACGGATAGGCGTGCTCAACCGTGATTCCAAGCTCCTCTTGCAGCTCGCGCACCAGTGCTTGGTGTGGCGTTTCACCCGCCTCCACCTTGCCGCCGGGAAACTCCCACCAGCCGGAATAGATGCTATTCGGCGGGCGACGGCCGAGTAGAAACGTGCCGTCCGGCCGCTCGATCACGGCAGCTGCAACCTCAACCTGCTTGCGCGTGCTCATTGCCCCCTACCTTCGTGACGGCCAGCGTAGTCGCGCGCAAACTGCCAGGCAACACGGCCACTACGCGCGCCACGCAGCAAGGACCATTGCAATGCATCTGCACGCGCCGCCGCAATCTGCGCTGCACTCAGCCCAAACTCCGCCAGCCAGTGCGCACAGATTTCCAAGTAGGCATCCTGATCGAAGGGATAGAAAGAAATCCACAACCCAAAACGCTCCGACAACGACACTTTTTCTTCAATCGTTTCACCGGGGCGAATCTCGCCATCCACTGTTTTGGTTTCCAGATTCTCACTCATGTACTCAGGCATGAGATGACGACGATTGGATGTCGCATAGATCAGCACATTGTCTGGTGTGCCCGCAATCGAACCATCCAGAATGCTCTTCAATGCCTTATAGCCGGGCTCGCCCGACTCAAACGACAAATCGTCGCTGAAAATGATGTAGCGCTCGCTGCGCCCGGCCAAAAGGTCCACGATATCTGGCAGGGCAACCAAGTCTTCCTTGTCGACCTCAATCAGGCGCAGCCCTTGTGGCGCATAGCGTTGCAGCATGGCCTTGACCAGCGACGACTTGCCGGTGCCGCGAGCACCCGTGAGCAGGACATTGTTGGCACTACGGCCCGCGACAAACTGACGCGTGTTCTGATCGATGCGCGAGAGCTGATCCTCCACGCCACATAAATCCTCAGCGCGAATGTGATGCGGATGCAGCACGGCCTCTAACTGCCCATGTCCCTGCTTGCGCCGCCAGCGATAGGCCTGCGCCTCCCAATTGATCGGGCGCGGCGCGGGTGGCAACAAAGACTCGACGCGTGCCAACACAGTATCGGCGCGTTCAAGAAAGCGGAGGAGCTCGGGCGGCAAGGCACTCATGGCAATAGGGATTGAACTCTGCGGGAAAGGAAATGTCTTGTTCTGATAATCTTGCGCGATTCGAATTTGCGCAATAACGCGCTTATCTCAATTACGCACTGCCCGGACTTTAGCAGAACCGCATGCCACACACACTCTCGACATTGTCACTCAAGCCCCTGTTTGCAGCCCTCTTTGCAGCCCCCTTACTGCTCGCTGGCTGCACTCAACTCCCGCTCAAGCCGACCAGTAACAACGCAGTGAGCACCACGGGTACAAGCACCTGCACACCTTGCAAGGACGCTGAACCGCCCAAACCGGCTGAGCCGCCACTGCAAGCAGCCCAATACAGCGACCTGCCCAACTGGTCTGGCGACGATCTACTGCCATCGTTTCAGGCCTTTGTCAGCCAATGCACGAGCCTGCAACGGCAGGCACTGTGGCGCAACACCTGTAGCAGTGCACGCTCACTCGCTGAGAGCAACCCAGACAGCAACGCCCTGCGCACTTGGTTTGAGGTGCAGTTGCGCCCCTGGCAACTGGTGAACCCGGATGGCGCCCGCGACGGGCTGGTCACTGGCTATTACGAACCCATTCTGCAAGGCAGCCGCACACGCAGCGCCACCTTCAACACGCCGGTTTTCGGCGTGCCTGACGATCTGATCGTGGTGGATCTTGGTGATCTTTACCCTGAGCTCAAACACATGCGCCTGCGCGGCCGCCTAGAAGGCCGCAAACTCATCCCCTACTACGCACGTGCCGATTGGGCGCAACAGGAAAGCCGCCGCAAGCCACTGCTCTGGGTTGACGACCCGATCGACTTTTTCTTCATGCAGATTCAAGGCTCGGGGCAGATCGAGCTTGAGGATGGCAGCCGCACCCGCCTCAACTATGCTGACCAGAACGGCCACCCCTATCGCTCCATTGGCCGCTGGCTGATCGACAAAGGTGAGCTCAAGGCTGAGCAAGCCTCCATGCAAGGCATCAAGCAATGGGCGCGCGCCAACCCCAAGCGCTTGCAGGAGCTGCTGAACACCAACCCCAGCGTGGTCTTCTTCCGCGAGCTCAAGGCCGAGGGCAGCGGCCCGCAAGGCGCTATGGGCCTACCGCTGACACCTGAACGAAGTATCGCCATCGATCCGCGCCACACGCCGCTGGGGTCCCCCGTGTGGCTCAGCACAACGCTCCCTAACAGCGAGCAAACCCTGCAGCGACTGATGCTGGCGCAAGACACCGGCGGTGCCATCCGCGGGCCAGTCCGTGCCGACTTCTACTGGGGCTCAGGCACCGCGGCTGGCAATCAAGCGGGCAAGATGAAACAGAGCGGCCGCATGTGGGTGCTATTGCCCCGCGAGCACACGCCAGCCGGGGCCAAAACAGCGCCCCAGAACTAGGCTTTAGCACCTTTATGGTGCGTATACACAAGAACAACGCACCCATACCGGGCGTAAAATCCAATACGTGCGCAATAAGCCATTGATTTAACTATAAGCACCAAGTTGGAACAAATGTTGCTCTGCCTTGTCGCCGGCTCACCATATCCGTGCACAACAAGCCTAGGAGCCCCAACTTGGAACAACCCAACACCTCAGCCGACACGCTTTTTATCCTGCTCGGCGCCATCATGATCTTGGCCATGCATGCCGGCTTTGCTTTCCTGGAGCTAGGCACGGTACGCAAGAAGAACCAAGTCAATGCGCTCGTAAAGATTCTGGTCGACTTCTCCGTCTCAACGCTGGCCTACTTCTTCATCGGTTACGGTATTGCCTACGGCGTGCATTTCTTCAGTGGCGCAAACGTGCTCGCAGAAAATCACGGCTATGACCTGACCAAGTTTTTCTTCCTGCTCACCTTTGCCGCCGCCATCCCAGCGATTGTGTCCGGCGGCATTGCCGAGCGCGCCCGCTTCAACCCGCAGCTCGCCGCCACCTTCTTGATCGTCGGTTTCGTCTACCCCTTCTTCGAAGGCATTGCCTGGAATCAGGCCTATGGCGTTCAAGCCTGGCTCAAAGCCACCTTTGGTGCAGAGTTCCATGACTTTGCCGGCTCCGTCGTTGTACATGCTGTCGGTGGCTGGATTGGCCTGATAGCCGTGCTGCAACTTGGCGCACGCCGTGGCCGCTACACCAAGGAAGGCGCTGTCGCCGCACACCCGCCATCAAGCATCCCATTCCTCGCCTTGGGTGCCTGGATCCTGATCGTCGGCTGGTTCGGCTTCAACGTAATGAGCGCGCAGAAGCTGGAAAACATTACCGGTCTGGTCGCCATGAACTCCTTGATGGCCATGGTTGGCGGCACACTCGCCGCTACCCTCATGGGTCGCAATGATCCGGGCTTCGTCCACAACGGCCCGCTGGCCGGGCTGGTGGCCATCTGCGCTGGCTCTGATCTTGTGCATCCGCTCGGCGCACTCGCCATCGGCGCGATTGCCGGCGTGCTGTTTGTACAGCTGTTCACCTGCACGCAAAATCGTTGGAAGATCGATGACGTACTGGGTGTATGGCCGCTGCATGGCATCTGTGGTGCATGGGGTGGTATTGCTGCCGGCATCTTCGGCAGCACCGCACTCGGCGGGCTCGGCGGCGTGTCGTTCGCCAGCCAATTGATTGGCACCGTCCTTGGCATCACCATCGCGGTTGTCGGCGGCTTCATCGTCTACGCGGGCCTCAAGCGCGCTGTCGGCATCCGCCTCGATCACGAGGAAGAGTTCAACGGTGCCGATCTGAGCATCCATAAGATTGGCTCAACGGCAGAGAGCGATACACACTGGTGAGTCTGCCTTGCAGAAACTGATCTCACTTATCCGCTGAGATCTAAACCAGCCAAACAAAAGCGACATCGAATAACGCTAACTATTCTTCTGCGCCGCCCGCTGAGTTCGCCAGCGCATCTTTCCGCCGACGCTCAGCCATCTCCATTAATTCTTTCCCGCACTCGAACTGCTCTGCCGTTGGCTCCGGCAGCTCCTCAAACCATTGCGTCCAACGCTTCGCCAGCGCCTTTAATGATAGCTCGTCAGTTTCTCCAATAGAAAATTGGTCGAATACCACTAACCGAAGTTCTGGTGCGAGCTCCTTTTTCTCCAACCATCTCTTGAATATCCAGATATAGATATCAACAAGCTCAAGGCCCGCGCTGTCATGGCTAGACATCACAGTGATCGGAGTATCCGGAATATGGGTCAAATCCATTACGGGCAGCCCGGGGCCTGAGGTCCAGGGGACATCGCGCGCGCTTGCATAAAAGACGGCCAAGGATTTTTGTGCTTTGTTAAATTGGGTTTGCTGATCAACCACAATTTTCGAAGCCAACGTCCCATAGGTTTTCACGCACCGCGCAATACCATGCATAACGGACTGAAAGCCAACCACATTGGGCATTACCTGCAATCGCATTTCTTCATCGTTGACGTTGTATCCGATGTCCGCTGGGTGATCGATCGCCCATTGCAGAGTGTCGCTAATGAGCTCTTTTGAACGGGCATCTGGCAGAGTCGATACCCTGACCAGCAAGCCAGTACAAACCTCTACCAATTTCTGTTGGGCTACGGCATCGTTGATTTCTATTCGAGCTGCCCAAGCAAGCTTCGCTAGCCCCTCATCAAACAATGTGGCCAGTTTCAGCAGAAGGACGAATCGTAATGGTGTCCAATACCCCGTCCAAGTGATGGCAGGATTCATACCGGAATCAAAAACCTGATCAAAGAAACAGATGATCGCGTGGTCTGGTTTTACGACGCGATAAAGGTCGAAACGAAGGCGGAGGACTTTCTGGATTGCACGAATATCGTTGGCAATAGAGGCCAATCGACCATTGCCTAGCTCGGCCGCGTGAAGACGCTCTACGCCGAGTTTCTTTCTCAGTTTCGCGACACGTCGTGCTGCCAATGCATCAACATCGCCGGCGGCCGATAGAACACCGTAGTAAAGCGTGGGCTGGGCCGGATCGAATAGGTTAGGCCCTGTATGCCCACTTTCGTCAATGTAGAAATACATTTCGTCTTTCGGTGGCTGCGATCAACTATGTTCCAGGAACCTCGACAACATTGCGGACGGCAACCTGAACAGCATTGGCAATAGGTGTGTATAGATCAATGTCCACGGTCTCTGCCACTTCCAACGAAACGATGAGGGAATATCGACCGTGGCACTCCCCTTGGTGTGCTTCTGCCCAATCCTTCCACCACCCGCCCACTGGCAGTACCGCGATTTGCGACTTCGCTGCCAGCTTGGCTGCGGTCCCTCTCCATACGTCCGAGTGGACAGATCCTCTTACCCGAAGCTGCGCACCCAGTACCCAATCGGCTGAGTCGGGATCACCGAACTTCTCTTTTGACTCTTCTTCCCGCTCTAGCTGATTCACTCGCTTTGAGAATCGCTCGACATCCTCTGATGCACCTTTAACCGCAAATCGTAAAGCAAATGACTGATATCGGAATTTGCTCTGCCAGCCACGACTACTAGGATTAGGCTCGACAAAGTACGAAAGGGTAACTTTCATCTCCACCATTGCTTCACGCAGCGCTGCCAACTCGTCAGATGGCCATGGCAGTTCATGAAGGTCCAAGTTGCCCAGTTTCACCGAGCTTCCATCTCGACGATAAGGCGTGATTTCTTTCTGCACAACGTAGGTTGGCCGGCGGGTCGTTGATCCAATAGAACGATCTTCGTTAATCAGGCCATACCCACAGGTGCGAAGCAGTGTTTCTTTTTCCTCTTTGCTAGGCGTAGCTGATAAGCCATCCAACATTCTGGGCGTATAGACGGCTCCATGAATTACCAAGCCGCGTATCGTCTCCGGCCAGTAGTCTGAATAACGAGCCTTAAGGGCAGCACATAGCCTTGCTGCATGCGCGGCCGCCGCGCTCGTATCGCCAGTTTCCGTAAGTGGTCGCTGAATGAAATCCTTGTTTGTTGTGGTCAATCGTAGGGACTCGGGGCCCACGGACACCATAGTGCCGGAGTCGATGCAACCGTTCCCACCTTCAGCGACGACGTCCGGTTTGAACGGCCACCCTCGATTCCATAGCCGCGAAGTTGTGGTTGCTGGCGATAGCCCACCGTGAGCAGCGATCGGCGCATAGGAAGGGTATTGCGCACCATCGACGTGGACCAAATGCGTAGCAGCACCGACTGTTAGGGCATTCCACGATTGCCCAGGGTCTTGCACTGGGCTTTCGAGATTCACATTCGGATAGTGCAGCCACTCGTTCCATTGGACATTACCAGCCGATAGAACAAACAGGCGCTGTTTCCGGACACCGCCATCGGGTACGACTGCATGCAAATTAATCGGTTCACGGCCAAAGGCCAGTTGGTCGATCGTTGCCGACCACTCCGAAGGAGCACCCGTCGGGCTAGCACTAGCCGTCGTCATCATTGCGAATACCCGCGCGCGATCTTCAGTCCCTTCCTCTGCAATCGCCGTTGATTGCTCTACGACATATCCCCAAAGAGCTTTTGGAATCACACCTTGAGGTGGAAGAATCTTGATGGACTCTAGTCTGTGCGAGATTTCGATTGGATCGGAACTGGCCAGATGTGTCGTCAAATCGCCATAGACGGCAACCCCCGCCATTTCTGTGCCGTGCCCCTCGTGGTCGGTTCCCAACCACGCCGCGTCATAGGCTTTTGCATCGCCTGCATGAAGTACAGGTCCAATCAATGGATGACCGTAATTAACTCCGGTATCGAAAAGGGTTACATACGGAACGTCACCCTCAGCAGTGTAAGTCGTACGCTCCAGTAGATTTTCGATCCACTCGTTTTGCTCGCGCGGCGTCAACGTTCGTAGGAAGAACTCTGCCGTCGGACTGACTCGCCGTACTTCTGCAATCATGTCGAGCAGCTCAACTGCATTTTCGATTGCAGCACGAGTTGCTGTTATTGCAACGACGACTCGTCCGGGGAAGCGGACGTAGCCCTCCGCGACATCGATTTCGAACCGATTGCAAATAGCGACAAATCGAGCTCTGGTCTCTGCAGGATTCGCATCGGTTTGGCGCAACCAGACCTGCATCCAGGTAGGCTCCTCCATTTCCGGCAAAGGAGAATCATCTGTCCAGAACTCGATGAATGCCGCACGACGTATGCTCTCGATGACATTGATGAGTGCCGAATTCTTAGGCTTCGGTGCCTCGTACGGCTTCTTCGGATTGTGGACATCCCGTGCAGGGTTCAGATAGTCGAGAATTCGGCTTTGTAGCGCACTCAGCTTGCCATCTGGCACATGGATGACCACCAAGTCCGACTCGTCGCTTTCGGTCACGCTAAGCACCTCAATGCCATCGCGCCTCCACTCGAAGGTCTTGTAGTCGAGGATGCCTTTCGGTTTGATCTCAATTGCGACGGCGATACCGGCCCGCTGAGGCACCCCCAGTGCAAGGCGTGCTGCTTCCAACGCCGCGATCTGGCCCTGGATGATGGCAACTTGATCAAGCAAAGATGAGCCGTGCGCTTGACGTGGTCGTGGCGGCGCGGGACCCTTTACAACCTGGAGAGGAGATTTGAAGTCGCTCGAGGTAACAAAGCCGGGAGCGAAGATATGGTCAAACGACTGATCTGGCATCGATAGGTCTCACGTCGAGGAGTCCTATCGATTGTAACGATTGCAAATGAAAAAATGTTACCCAATTTTCATTGATGCGCGTTCTCTCAAATGTCGGATGATGCTTTCTTCGGAGACAGAAGTCTCATGAGCCATGATGGCATCTTTCAAAGCATCATTACAGGCGTTCACCACATCTGCATGGGACTCGCCGACACCCGCCTCAGCAATCCGTTCAAGGTTCAACGCATTGCTGGCAAACGCACCGAGACGACTCAGAATCAACGATTGAATTTGTGTGTTATCTGGAGCCGCATATCGAATGACATCATCGAAACGGCGGAACAGTGCTGTATCGAGGTCCTTACCATGATTCGTTGCTGCAACGATCAAGCTGTTCGAATCATCTCGTTCGATCAACTGCAGGAACATGTTCAGGGTACGCCGCATTTCAGCAACATCATGTTGGCTGCCGCGCTGAAGACCCAGAGAGTCAAACTCGTCGAAGAAGTACACGCCACGAGTTGCTTTTATCGCATCAAATACCAACCGGAGTTTGGACGCGCTCTCGCCCATGAACTTCGTGATCAGACTGTCAAAGCGAACCGTGAATAACGGCAGGCGAAGCTCACCCGCCAAAACAGCAGCCGTCATGGTTTTTCCGGTTCCAGGAGGTCCGACCAAAAGGAGTTTCCGACGCGGTGCAAGGCTATGCGCAGAAAGGCGCTCATGCTGCCTTTGCTCCACCAGCACACGCTGTAGCTTTTCCTGAACCTCCTTGGCCAGCACCATGGTTTGCAGGTGCTCATGAGGGTAGTGAACGGTGAGCAACTCCGAAAGCTCACCCTTCGGCTGGACTAAAGGAATGGCCCTCGGTGCAGGCGCGACGCCACGAGTGGCTTTAGCCGCATCGACGAGATCGCGTAGTTCCGCCGCGAATTTGACATGGCCGCGCACAGCTTCATCGGCGGCCATTTGCAGGGCCACCGAATAAAAATTCTGCTTGTCATCAATGGCATATGCACGGAGCAGCGCCTTGACTTGGTCGGCCTTGGCCATCGTCTTCACCTTAATGTTTGGTCACATTATCGCAGGGGCTGAAGCATATTCAAAACGCCTTCTGATGATGCTACTATAGCATCCACGATGTAATAGTAGCAATATAAATTGAATGCAAAAATTCCCGATTTCGCAGCGGGAGTTGCTTCTCTATGCCAGAGGGGATGCGACTCAGCGCGTGTTCGCCAAAGAACTGGGGGTCAAACCAAGCTCTTACTCTCGTTATGAAAGCGAGAAGCTTGGCGCCCCCGTTCACGTCATCAGTTCATGTCTGAAGAAGTTATTCGGGACCAGGCCCAAGCAGAGCGAAAAGCGCCGTATTAATACGGCCTTGACCCATGCGCAGAAGGTCGTGGAGCAACTCGAAAATTTGGGGGGCTGACCCAATGCATTTCAAAACTGTTCGCTTGCATAACAAAAGTGACTTATCGCCACTTTTGAGGTCCCTTCCGCACAAAGACACTTGAATGTGATTCATGTCGAACACCCATAGCGTGTTATGGCCACAGTCAGCCAAGCTCGATCATTTCTATATAGCCACTGAAAACCACTTCCCGGTAACAGCCGAATAACGCCCGACCAACTTTGAAACTCTCGCGAAACGTTAAATGCTCAGGAACCCGACAGACTTAGGCTCAAATTTCCAAGAAAATAATCCAGCAGAATCAAAGCGATAACAACACCCAGCCCGACCAACTTAATTATTTATGATCATGCCTTGCGCAAACTGATCTCACGTATCCACTGAGATCTCAACCAGCCAAACAAAAAGCCCAGCGACTGCTGGGCTTTTTGTTTTCCGCCGTTTGATACTTGGGTACTCATCAAACGGGCGATTCAGCGCAAACTCGAACGCTTTGCCTGCACAGCTTTAGTTCAGCTTACTTTTCCCAATCCTCAAGGATGACGGGCTTCATCGCTGGATCAATCTGTTCTCGCAAGGCTTGGATGGCAGCGGGTTCGCCGCGAACAGTGAAGTAAGTGCCATCCTCTTCAGAGCGTTCTGCCAGCACCGCACAATTCGTATAAATCTGCCCACGCACTTGCTGGGCTGACCAGGGCAGAAATAACTCAGCCTCAATCAACTCGCCCTGAAACATTGCAATGATGGCAAGCCGTAATGCCGCCACATCGTCAGGGCGACGCGCACTCATCACCACGCAACCCGGATACTTTTCAGTCAGTGCTGCACGGCAGCTGGCTTGTGCAGCGTCATCGCCGACATGATCAATCTTGTTGAAAATGCGTAGCCGCGGTAGGTCCTGCGCACCAATGTCGGCCAGCACCTCGTCGGTGACCGCAAGCTGGCGCTCAAAGCCGGGATCGCTCGCATCAATCACATGCAGCAACAGCGAGGCATCTAGTGCCTCATCCAGGGTGGACTTGAACGACGCCACCAAACCATGCGGCAGGTTTTTGATAAAGCCCACGGTATCGCTCACGAGGATGCGCGGCACACTTTCTGGATACAGCACACGCACAGTGGTATCCAGTGTGGCAAATAGCTTGTTCGCCACCAGCACTTCGCTGCCCGTGAGAGCGCGCATCAAAGTAGATTTGCCGGCATTGGTGTAGCCCACCAACGTGACACATGCCAGCCCTTGGCGCTCCTGACGGCGCGAGCGCTGAATCACACGATCGGCCTCCATGGCAGTAATGTCTTTTTTAAGCTCGGCAATACGATCACGGATTTTTCGCTTATCCAGCTCGGTACCGGACTCACCGGCACCACGCCCACCCACGCCACTGCGTTGCCGGCCCTGCGGGCCCGCCAGCTTGGCGGCCTCACGCAAACGGGGTGCCATGTACCCAAGGCGCGCAATTTCAACTTGTGCCTTCGCGGCATGCGAGCGCGCATTGCGATGGAAAATCTCAAGGATCACCATCGTGCGATCCATCACCTCACAACCCACCGCCAACTCAAGGTTGCGTGCCTGTGAAGGCGAGATGTCGTGATCAACCAACACAAAATCAATCTTCCCCGCGTACTCAAGGAGCTTGGCATCCGTCTGCCAAGCATCCATGACCGGATCGTTGTCGATATAACGCTTCACCTCTTCGCATTTGCCATTGCCAAGATACGACGTGGTGTCAAAGCTCGAACGCTTCTGCATAAAGGTATGCACCACCGTAATGCCGAGTGTTTTAGCAAGTTCGCGTAGCTCGCTTAACGACGCATTGAACTCCGCATCGCTGACGCTGGGCAGCTGAACGGCCGCCACAATGGCGTATTGAGGAGATTCTTTGGGATCAAGTTGCATCAGGGGTCTGGAGTAAGCAAAGCGGATAGGGATGATACGCGCCTTGGGCTATGCGCTGTCGTCAGTCCTCTCATGACTTCAATATTGAAAGTGGGGCAGGAAATAAAAAAGCCGGTTCGAATCGCTCGAACCGGCTTTTTGTTTACTTACCTATGCATTACTTAATCCCGCGGAACATCGCGCATTGGCGGAAGGCCTCTTCGGAGAAGGGGATCTTCTTGCTGCGGCAGAACTTGGCGGTCAGCTTGAGGAGCTCCTTGATATCGCGGCCGCTGGTGTTGGGGAAGCGATCCACCAGTGTCTCGATCATCTCGTCGGTCAGCTCAACTTCGAACTGATACGACAGGGTCTTCCACAAACGCACCGCATCCTCACGTGACGGCATCTCGTATTTGATGATGGCGATACAGCGCGACATGATCGCGTCGTCGATGTCATCGGTGCGATTCGTGGTCATGAACAGCAGGCCACTGAAGTACTCCAGCGTACGCAAGAATTCGGCGACGATGGCGTTATGTTGCAGATCGTTGTCGCGCTGGCGGATATAAACGTCAGCCTCGTCAAGCAACAAGATTGCTCCCCAACGCGCCGCACGACGGAGGATGGTCGAGAGGTGGGCTTCGACTGACTCAGCGCTGATACCGAGCTGGCCTGAGTGCACACGATACAGGGGCTTACCCACGACTTCGGCATACACCTCGGCGGTCAGCGTTTTGCCCAGACCCGGTGCGCCTTTACACAGGATAGTGGTACCACCCGACTTGCCTTCGACGATATCTTCCAGCAGTACGCCCATGTCGGCAGTGAGGATGTCGATGAGATCGCGGTGATCCTGCGGCAGCACCAGCTTTTCACGCAATGAAGGGTTGTATTTGTACTCCGTCAGGTTATCGACGTGCACCCAGATATTGCGATGCAACTCGAGATGGAAGACGTGCAAATAGGGATGCAACGGGATCTTGTCGAAACAGTCCTTCACCCCTGCCTCACACCAGAAGGTGTTGTCGGCGTTGGTCTCGAAACGACGCTCCAGAATCTCTTCGTCATTAACCACCTTGGCCACCTGGCCCTCAGGCAAGGCGAAGTACTCATTGCCTTGCTTGGTGCGGACCAGATAGGCCGCGCGCTTGGCCACAAATTGGGTACCAAACCGAGGCTGCATTTCATGGAAGCGTGCGACCTGATCTTCGTATTCACGCTTGAAGTCAGCGCACTCGTGGAAATAACCGAGTTCGGCCAGCAGCTCGGGAATGGTGCGTTCTGCGATGTCGTTGCCATCGATCACGATCACCGTATTCATGCCGGAACGGCGTTGGCGATAGTCGTCCGAGACTTCCTTGTCCGCCGACTGCAACGTATTGGCCGCTAGGCTGACGACGACATAGGGCTTACCCTCAACCGGCAACATATGACGCATACCAGTGACCAACCACGGTAGCAGCACGCCATCCTTGTTGCGCTTGTACAGCCAGCCATCAATGGCATCGCGCTTGAGGTAGGCGATCAGGCCGTTGATCAGGACTTCCAGACTGGGAATCTTGCGCGCATCGGGTGAACTGCGGATATTGTCCAGCGCCAAGAGCTGGAACATCAGGTTGCGCTCGTCATTCGCCTTGCACAGGCCGTACAGCGTATTCAGCGCAGCGCCATTGAACAGCTTGCTCGACACGATGATGCGACCGCGCCGGTTGCGATGTTCCGACAGCTGCTTTGCCAGCGCACCGTCTTCGTCTATGTTGCCGAGCAGCTTGCCTGCCAGCACATCCGGTATTTCGAAATCCATTGCCGCTCCTGTTATTGCGCCACATGTGTCATCCCTTGATGCGCTGCGGGCGGCAGACGCGGAACGCCATGAGGTCAAATAAAAACGGCCTCCGCATGGGAGGCCGCGTATCCGGGCAGCCGGGCGGGCTTGCGCCACTGTGTTTCCCGGCCATGCAGGCAATCTGACGCGTCGTTCGATGTTCCGTCAGATTCACCTGCCGCAGACCTAGGTCACATCATAGTGGAATCCACCTCAACTGCCCAGACCGGCGAGGGTGAAGCGCGTCGTCCATACATCAATGCAGCCTGCTGGCTGGATGCTCAACGCAGCGATAAAACACATGCGCCAGCAGGTTGCTGCTGAGCCACACCAGCACCAGCATCAGCACACCCGCAAGGGGAGACTCCCAGCCTAAATGAACAAACAGAGCATTGCCTGCAAGACACAGTGAGAAATGCACTAAGAACAAGGCATAGGAATTGGTACCAAAGTAGGCGGCCATCCGCTGCGGCCATTGCCGATGAATTTCAATATTTCGGAGCAATACCAGCGCCAATGCGACACACAGCGCGACAAAAATGCGCCCGCGGAAATCCAGCCACAGCGCAGCGACCGAAACACTCAGCAACAACGCCAGCCAGGGCATGGGACGCGGCTGGCGGCTGATATGAAAAGCCAACACGCCCAAGCCGTATGCCCCAAAGAAATACACCGCCCAATCGTCAAAGCTGCTGTCGCGGTTGAAGTGAAACAACGATGCCAGCGTCAGTGCAATCACAATACCCAGATGCAAACGCAAGGCATGCCGGCTGTACCAGGCCAGCAAAGCAAATAAGACATACAACTGGAAATCAATCGCCACGTACCAGACGCCGGCACTGAGCGACTCATAATCCAGCACCCCGTGCAGCAAAAACACATGCGCCAGCACTTGTGTCAGCGTCGGCACCGCCGGCATGGCTTCGTCGATAAACCCCGGACGGACGAGGGTTGCCACCAGCGTGGTGATCAGCAAGGCAACGAGAAACGGCACCACAAGGCGCAGGTAACGTTTGCGGATCGCCGACCACACCGTTCCTTTGTGTGGCCCTTCAACGCTGCGCGCAGCCAGATAGCCGCCAACGACAAGAAAAACCTGCACCGCCATGCGGGCATAGTCATACAGCCAGTGCGCCAAGGTCGGCACCGCAACAGCCACGGCATTGGCGACCGGGCCATAGGCCACTAGGTGATGCAGCACAATCAACTGTGCGGCAATCGCCTTGAATAAATCGATGATGAAAAAGCGCACGCGCAAAAACCCTAGGTGGAAGACAGCGCAGCCTCCCTGCAGTCATGGCCGGCGCAGCGCAAGGCCGGTATTATAAGTCGGGCTGCCATCCGGCTGTAATAGGAACGTCAGACAGTAGTGGGAGAATATGGCGGCTGTATACGGCTACACGCTTCCCAATTCCCTGCTCATGCCTACCTTCCGCCACCTTCTCGTTCTCGGACTTTTGATTCTCTGCCCGCTGGCATACGCCGCGCGGCCAATGATCACGGACGATGCCCGTATCGTCGACAGCAAAGCCTGTCAGGCTGAAACCTGGGTCAAGGACAATCGTGGCAGCCAGGAATTCTGGGCACTCCCCTCCTGCAACTTCACCGGCAATCTTGAAATCACTGCCGGCGGGGCTCGCACCCACGATGCCACGGGCCTACGCACCACCGATTTGCTGCTGCAAGGTAAAACCCTGTTCCGTACGCTGGAGCCCAACAGCTGGGCCTGGGGCTTGGCCTTCGGTACCGTCAGCCACCCGGATGTCAGCCGTAAGATGATGGGCGACCTTTACAGCTACGTACCAGTCACCTTCTCGTTCAATGATGACCGCGTGCTGCTACACACAAATATCGGCTGGTCGCGCGAGAAGGCGACGAATAAGCATGCAATGACTTGGGGCGTTGGCAGTGAAATTGAAATGACCCCACGCACTTGGCTGATTGGCGAGACCTATGGCGAAAACCAAGGCCGCCCCTACTTTCAGCTTGGCGTGCGTCATTGGATCGTGCAAAACCGCATCCAGCTCGACGCCACATATGGCAATCGCACAGGCGGCAGTGAAAGCTGGTTTTCCATCGGCCTGCGCTTCCTCTCGCTGCCATTTCTCCCCTAAGGGATTATCAGGCTCGCGTGTTGTCAGGCTAGAATCGGGGCTTGTTCTTCCGCCTTTGATCGCCGTGACTGCCTCTACCACTCATCTGCGTATCCACCAATTCGCCGGCCTGCAACCGGGGCCGCGCCTGATCATTCTTGGCGCCGTGCATGGCAACGAGACCTGCGGTACCAAAGCGCTCAAGCGCTTACTGGCTGAGCTGGAAAGCGGCACCTTGCAGCTTGAGCGTGGCACGCTGACCGTGGTGCCGATCACCAACCCGCTCGCTTATGAGCGTGGACAGCGGCAGGGCGATCGCAATCTCAATCGCAATCTGCGCCCGAACGATGCACCGCAGGATTTCGAAGACCGCATCGCCAATGTGTTGTGCCCACTGCTGGCGGCGCATGATGTACTGCTGGACCTGCACTCCTTTCATACACCGGGGCAACCCTTTGTCATGCTCGGGCCGCGCGACAACAACGGCACGCTGGAACCCTTTGCACATGCGGCAGCGGAAGAACGGCTCGCGGCGCATCTTGGTGTTTCGCGCATCGTCGAAGGCTGGCTTGATACCTATGCGTTGGGTGTCACCCGCCGGCGCGAGCGCTACCCGGACGCCAACCCGCTCTTGCTCGATGCGGCGTATGGCATCGGCACCACGGAATACATGCGTAGCTGCGGTGGCTATGGCGTAACGCTGGAATGTGGGCAACACGACGACCCGACCGCCCCTGATGTGGCTTGGCATGCCATCCGCCAGACGCTGGCGCTGTTGAAGATTGTGGATCTACCTTTAGCGCCGCCACCGGCAGAATTTGAAGTCCTGCGCATGCAAGATGTCACCGATCTTGAACATGCTGACGACCGCTTTGCTCAACCGTGGTCGAGCTTTGATCGTGTCAATGCTGGTGAGCTAATTGGTCGGCGTCAGGATGGCAAAGAGGTGAAGGCGGATCGCAGCGGTTTCATCCTGTTCCCCAATCCGCGTGCCCTGCCCGGCAACGAGTGGTTCTATTTCGCTGAACCAAGCAGCCGTGAAATTCGCGGCTGAGCGTTAGCGCAAACCGGCTTAGCGGCCTTAAAGCGCGCGGAAGCGCACCGTACCATCTTCAAGCTGGCCGTGAAACATCTCGCGTGGGCGAACCCATAGGCTGCGCTCTTTCGGCCAAAGCTGTTCATACACCACCAGCCATTCCTCAGTTTCCGAGTGGCGCGCCTCACCAATCACGCGGTAAAGGCCGCCCTTGTAGTGTTCGTGAGTGGCAATGCTGCGGGCTTCGGCTTCAGTCATAGTGTGCTCTGTAAAGTAAGCGGTGTGCGTATCGCTGCACACCTGTGGTTCAGTCGGGGGTTATCCAGTCGGGGCTTATTCGGTGATGCCCTGTTCGCGCAACAGGCGTTCGCATTCGTCGAGCAGATCAAACACCGCTTCCGAACGATAGTTGGGGTCGAGCGCTTCCATCATTTCATGGGCGGTGTACAAACCGGCTTCGCGTGACAGTGTCGTTGCGATACCGCGCGCCAACTGGTCGCTGAGATCGGAGAGCTGGCGTCGTTCAGATAAATCAAGGCGCATCTTCGAGCGCGACAACCACAGGGCTGCGAGTGTCGCCCCCTGTGCTTCCGTCATCCATTGCCCATGCTCGTAAAACGCGGACAGTCGTTCCGCCGCCAACGCAAACAACAGCGCCTTACGCGTATCGAAATCGAGCAACGGTGTTTTACTTTCAGCATCGCTGTCCGTGTTACGCGCTGCCCAGCCGTCGCGTTCAGCCACCCTTACATCCCGGCATATTGCGGACCGCTGCCGCCCTCAGGCAAGGTCCAGACGATGTTCTGCAAAGGATCTTTGATGTCGCAGGTTTTGCAATGCACGCAGTTCTGCGCATTGATCTGCAATGCCGGCGTGGTGTCCTTGTTCACGATTTCGTACACACCTGCTGGGCAGTAATACTGCTCGGGCGAGTCGAACTCGGCCAAGTTGTAGCGAACCGCGAGTGAAGGGTCAGTGAGCTTGAGGTGGATAGGCTGGCTGTGCTCGTGCTGCAGATTGGCCAACGCCAATGAGCTCAGACGATCAAAGGTCAGCTTGCCATCGAACTTGACCGGTACCGGCTTCGCTTGTGCGGCCGCTGGCTTCAAACTATTGTGATCGGCGCCCGTGTGCTTCAGCGTCCATGGCAGCTTGATGCCGAACGTACCCAGCCACATGTCCAGCCCGCCCAGTAGCATGGCGCCATATTCGCCCCAGCGGCTCAGATACGGTTTGACGTTGCGCACCAGCTCCAGCTCTTGCCACACCCAGCTGGCCTTGATGGCGGCGGGATAGGCGCTCAACACATCATGTGTGCGGCCTTCGACAATCGCTGCAAAGGTTGCTTCAGCGGCCAACATGCCCGACTTCATGGCGGTATGGCTGCCCTTGATGCGCGGCACATTGAGGAAGCCCGCGCTGCAACCGAGCAGCGCACCGCCCGGGAAAGCCAGCTGCGGCAGTGCCTGTAGCCCACCGGCATTAATCGCGCGTGCGCCATAACCAATACGCTCGCCGTCTTCAAGCAGAGTGCGAATGTTCGGATGCGTTTTGAAACGCTGCATCACATCAAACGGCGACAGTCGCGGATTGGCGTAATCCAGATGCGTGACAAAACCAATCGACACAAGGTTGTCGCCATAGTGATAGAGGAAAGAACCGCCGCCGGTGCTCGCATCCAGCGGCCAGCCCAGTGTGTGTTGCACGTGGCCGGGGCGATGCTTGTCCTTGGCCACGCGCCAGACTTCTTTGATGCCCAGCGCATATTTGCTGTCGCCCGATTCGCCGCGCAGATTGAACTGCGCTTCGATCTGCTTGCTCAGCGAGCCACGCGCGCCCTCCGCAACCAGCGTGTAGGCGGCATGAATCTCCATGCCCGGCACATGGCGGTCGGTGGGGTTGCCATCGCGGTCCAGACCCATTTCGCCAGTGCGAATACCGATCATCTGGCCTTCGGCGTCATACACTGGCGCAGCCGCGCTGAAGCCGGCGTAGATTTCCACGCCCAGCGCTTCGGCTTCGGTGCCGAGCCAGCGACACAGCTCGCCAAGGCTGGCGATATACATGCCGTCGTTATGCATCAGCGGCGGCAGCAAGGCTGGCGGCAGCTTGAAGCCACCGCCTTCTGACAACAGCCACATCTCGTCGGTCGTCACCGCCGTCTTAAGCGGTGCGCCCTTGGCCTGCCAGTCCGGGAACAACTCAGCCAGTGCCTTAGGATCGATCACGGCACCAGAAAGAATGTGCGCGCCAACCTCGGCGCCCTTTTCCAGAATGCAGACGGACAGCTCGCGGCCCTCGGCCAGCGCCAGCTGCTTGAGACGGATCGCCGCGCCCAGACCGGCGGGGCCAGCGCCGACGATCAGAACGTCGTATTGCATGATGTCGTCAGACATAGATTCTTTCTTGTATGGACTGCAGAGTAGGTTTTATATGCGTTTTGCGTGTTCTGTCGTGCTTACGGAATCACCGGCAACTCAATCTCGGCGGTGCTCTCCGCCGCGACGCCATCACGAATATGCGCCATCAAGCTGCGGATCCCGCTGGTGAGGTACTTGTTCTTGTGCTGCACCATGTAGAACTGACGTTGCAATTGTAATTCGGGCAGGCGGATCGGCACCAGACTGCCGCGCCGAAAAGCGTCGCGCAGGGCCAGCCGCGAAATGCATGACAGCCCCAAGCCGGCCTCGACTGCGCGCTTGATCGCCTCGGTATGTTCCAGCTCCAGCCGCACTTTAAGCTCACTGCGGCGTGGGCCCAAGGCGCGCTCAAAGGTTGAACGCGTGCCAGAGCCGGCTTCACGCAAAATCCAGTTTTCCTGCAACACCTGCGCTAAAGACACGCTCTTTTTCTTGGCCAGCGGGTGTTCGGGGGCGGCAAACACCACCAATTCGTCCTGCAACCACGGCGTGACCACCACATCCGGGTGGCTCATGTCGCCTTCGATTAGACCCAGATCAAGCTCGTAGCGGGCGACCTGCTCAATAATCGTGGCGGAGTTTTGCACCACCAGCTGGACCCGGCTGGCCGGATGTTGCTGCAGAAAGTCCGCAACCAGCAAGGTTGCGAGATAATTGCCGATTGTCAGGCTGGCGCCCAAGCGCAGATTGCCAATGCTCTGATCGGTGCCCAGTTGTTCTTCCAGCTCATGGGCGCGGGCCAGTAGCTCCAGCGCACGGGGCAACAGCCATTGGCCGGTGTCGTTGAGGACCAGCCGCTTGCCCACGCGGTCGAACAGGATTTGCTCGTAGGCGCGCTCCAGTTCGCCCAAGGCAGTACTGGCGGCAGACTGCGACAGCGCAAGCTGTTCCGCCGCCCGCGAGACCGAGCCGGCATTGGCAACTGCAACAAAGATTTCGAGCTGGCGCAGGGTGAATTTCATGGCGTGGGGGCTTAAGGGTTTGCAAGCTTCAACGCTTGGCAGCGGCAAAGTCCATCTGCTTTTATATGCTTATATGTAAAACAGATAGTAAATATACAAACAATCCATTTTACAGATATTCAGGCTTTCTTTAAAATTGCGCCAAATTAGAAAAGGTGTGCCGAATGAAGATTTTAGTCGCCCTAAAACGGGTCATTGATTACAACGTGCGCGTCCGTCCGCGTGCCGATGGTCTGGCGGTGGAAACCGCAGGCGTGAAGATGAGCGTCAATCCCTTCGATGAAAACGCCATCGAGGAAGCGCTGCGTCTCAAGGAAGCCGGCAAGGCAACCGAAGTCGTTGCCGTTTCGCTCGGCAACACTGGCGCGCAAGAAGGCCTGCGCCATGCGCTGGCGATGGGCGTAGATCGCGTGATTTATGGCGAAGCCGCCGATGATCTGGATTCACTCGCTGTCGCCAAGCTGCTGCGCGAAGTGGTCAAGGCTGAACAGCCGCAGTTGGTGCTGCTGGGTAAGCAGGCGATTGATGATGACGCCGGCCAAGCCGCGCAAATGCTCGCCGCCCTGCTCGACTGGCCGCAAGCGGTAGCGGTTTCGCACATCACCGTTGAAGGCAACGCCCTTACCGTTGTGCGCGAAATCGATGGTGGTACCGAGACCCTGAGCGTCGATCTGCCAGCCGTGTTGTCGGCCGATCTGCGCCTCAACGACCCGCGCTTCGTCAAGCTGCCTAATCTGATGATGGCCAAGAAAAAGCCGATCGGCACCATCGACCTCGCCAGCGTTAGCGCCGCACCGCGCCTGAAGACGCACAAGGTTGCTGAACCCCCAGCCCGCGCCGCCGGTATTAAGGTGAGCAGCGTGGCCGAGCTGGTTGAGAAACTTAAGAATGAAGCGGGGGTACTGTAATGAGCGCCGTTCTTCTCATTGCCGAATTCGACACCAGCGACAAGAATGCTGGCCTCAAGACCTCGACCCGCCAATCCGTCCGCGCGGCACAAAGCTGGAACCTGCCTGTCGATGTGCTGGTGTTGGGCACCGCGACTGCAGCCGTGCTGGAACAAGCGCAAAAGCTGAATGGCGTTCGCAAGGTGCTGCACGCAAACGCCGAGCATCTGAATCACCCACGCGCGGAAGATGTCGCCAAGCTGTTGCAACAACTCGCCGCTGATTACAGCGTGGTTCTGGGTGCGCACAGCAGCCTCGCCAAGAACGTGCTGCCGCGTTTCGCCGCACTGGCCGACGTGGGCATGATCAGCGAAGCGCTGGAAATCAACGCACCGAACAACTATGTGCGCCCCATCTACGCTGGCAACCTACTGGCCACCGTGGAAAACGCAGCTGGCCTGCAAGTGCTCACCGTGCGTGCCTCGCGCTGGAAGGCAGTTGAACTCGATGGCGCAGCAGAACTGACCACCGTTGCCGCACCTGCAGCCGACAGCCGCGTGCGCTTTGTCTCGCAAGCGCTGGCCGGAGGCGAACGCCCCGAGTTGTCATCCGCACGTGTGGTGGTGTCCGGTGGCCGTTCGCTCGGCAGCGCTGAAAAGTTTGACGCCGTGCTGGGCCCACTCGCCACGCAACTCGGCGCCGCCCTCGGCGCTACCCGCGCCGCGGTGGATGCAGGCTATGCACCGAACGATATTCAGGTCGGACAAACCGGCACTATCGTTGCCCCCGAGTTGTATCTTGCCTTCGGCGTGTCCGGTGCTATCCAGCATCTGGCCGGCATGAAGGACAGCCGCATTGTCGTGGCCGTGAATACCGACCCCGATGCACAAATTTTCCAGGTTGCCGACTACGGGCTGGTGGCCGACCTGTTCGACGTTGTGCCCGAACTCACCGCAGCACTGCAAAAGCAGTAAAGGAAAGAAGTCATGAGCAAGTTTGCTACCGAAAAAGTCCTCAGCGTTCACCACTGGAACGACACGCTGTTTAGCTTCAAAACCACCCGCGACCCCGGTCTGCGTTTCGAGAACGGCCAGTTCGTCATGATCGGCCTGACCGTTAACGACAAGCCTCTGGTCCGCGCCTACAGCATCGCCAGCCCGAACTACGAAGAGCATCTCGAGTTCTTCAGCATCAAGGTGCAAAACGGCCCACTGACCTCGCGTCTGCAAAACATCCAAGTTGGCGACGACCTGCTCGTCAGCCGCAAGCCCACCGGCACCTTGGTCATCGACGATCTGAAGCCGGGCAAGAACCTGTACCTCCTCTCCACCGGTACCGGCCTTGCCCCCTTCATCAGCGTGATCCAAGACCCGGCCACCTACGAAAAGTTCGAGAAGGTCATCGTCACCCACGGCGTGCGCAATGTGTCCGAGCTCGCCTACGCTGACTACATCCAGAACGAACTGCCGAACAATGAATTCCTCGGCGACATGGTCAAGAACCAGCTGATCTACTACCCCACCGTCACGCGCGAAGCCTTCCGCAATCAAGGCCGCCTGACCGACCTGATCGAGAACGGCAAGCTGTTCACCGACATCGGTCTGCCACCGCTCGACCCCGCCGTCGATCGCGCCATGATCTGCGGTAGCCCAGCAATGCTTGAAGACCTGTCGAAGCTGCTCGATGCCCGCGGCTTCATCATCTCCCCGCACATCGGCACCCCCGGCGACTACGTCATCGAACGCGCCTTCGCCGAGAAGTAAATCGAGGATCGCTTCACTGCGAACCCCAACAAAAAAGCCCCGCAGTGCGGGGCTTTTTTGTTTTCTGGATCGGCGCTCAAGCCTTACTGCGCTTTGGCCCTGCGGGTTTCGGCCCGCGCTTACCGAAAGGGGGCGCGGCTGGGCGTGAGGCTTTGGGTGGTGCGGCGGGCTTGGGCTTCTTGGTACCCACACTTGCCGACGCGAGCCCCTGAAGCGCTTTTGCTTTGGATGCTTTTGGCTTTTTGGGTTTCTTGACGACGGCACCGCCGGGTGCGGTTTGTGGGACGCGGTGTTCGGCTTCGAAACCCGGCTGCTCTTCGCGCGGCAGGGTTTGGCCGATGAGGGTTTCGATGGCGGCGAGTTGATCGACTTCGTCGGCGCACACCAGTGAGATCGCTTCGCCACTGGCGCCAGCGCGGCCGGTGCGGCCGATGCGGTGGATGTAATCTTCAGCCACCGTCGGTAGATCGAAATTGACGACGTGCGGCAGCAGCTCGATATCCAGACCGCGTGCAGCAACATCCGTCGCAACCAATACATCGACTTCGCCTGCTTTGAAACGTTGCAGGGCAGCAAGGCGGCTGGGTTGGCTTCTGTCGCCGTGAATGGCCTCGGCACGAATGTCACGCCCGAGCAGGGTTTCTGTGAGCTCGTCGGCGCCTTTGCGGGTCTTCACAAACACCAGTACCTGCGTCCAGCGCTCGCGCTTCAACAGATGCAGAAAAAGCTGGGGCTTCTTTTTCTTATCGCAGGGAATGATCCACTGCTGCACTTCTTTAACGGTGCTGTTGGCTGGGCTGGCTTCAATACTGGCAGGATCGTCCAGCAGTTGATCGGCCAGCGTGCGGATGGTCGGCGAGAAGGTGGCGGAGAACAAAAGGATTTGCGGCTTGCGGTGCAGTGCTTGCAGCAGCGTGGTGATCTCGTCGGCAAAGCCGAGATCGAGCATGCGGTCGGCTTCGTCCAGCACCAGCGTATCGACCTGCTTGAGCTTGAGTGCATTGCGACCGAGCAGATCGAGCAGACGTCCCGTCGTGGCGACCAGCACATCGACGCCACGACGCAGCCGCATCATTTGCGGGTTGAGGCTCACACCACCATACGCCGCAAAGCTCTTCACACCCAGCGTGCTGCCGTACTCACGGAAGCTTTCGCACACCTGCTCGGCCAGCTCGCGCGTGGGCACCAGCACCAGCACGCGAATGCTGTTGCTTGCGACGGGCGTATCGATGGCGCTCAGGCGCTGAATGATGGGGAGCGCAAACGCAGCGGTCTTGCCCGTTCCGGTTTGTGCGGCAGCGAGAACATCGCGCCCAGCCAGCACGGCGGGAATGGCACCCGATTGAACTGGCGTGGGTGCGGCATAACCCAAAGCCTCAATGGCCTGGCACAGCGGCGCAATGAGTCCCAGCGTGGCAAAACTTGTCATAGCGGTTTCCGGGGCGGCCTACATCTCCGCCGGGCGAGTTGGATAGAAAGCGAGAAGGCTGGATTCTAAAGCGTATTCGGCTTTATCACCCTGCCCTCGCGATCTCACTTACCCATGCGTCCACCGTCTAGCCAAATGTCACGCGGCCTGCGCAAAGGTACCGTCGCTGTAGTCACGCAAGGCTTGCTCGATCTCTTCGCGCGAGTTCATCACGAAGGGGCCGTACTGCACCACCGGCTCGCGCAAGGGCAACGCTGCCAACACGATAAAGCGCGTGTCTTCGTCACCGGCAGTGACGGCAATCACTTCGCCATCGACCAGCACGCCGGCATCGCCACGCGGCACAGTCTTGTCTCCGAGGTTCAGACTGCCTTCATACGGATACACAAATGCGCTATGCCCGGCACCCACTGGCTGCTCGAAGCGCGTGCCTGCAGGCAGATGCACATCAAGGAACAGCGGTGCGGTGGTTACGCCACGGATCGGCCCTTCGACTGACGTACCGTCACTCTCAAGCACACCCGCAATCACCTTGACGCGCGCACCACCGGCAAGCGAGACCACAGGAATCTGCTCAGCCTGAATATCCTGATACCCAGCGGGCTTCATCTTTTCCTTGGCGGGCAGATTGATCCACAGCTGAAAGCCACGCATACGGCCGGACTCCTGCTGCGGCATTTCCGAGTGGATGATGCCGCGCCCGGCCGTCATCCATTGCGCACCACCGCTTTTCAGGTGGCCCTGATTGCCGAGGTGATCTTCATGCAGCATGTGGCCGTCGAGCATATAGGTCACGGTTTCAAAGCCGCGATGGGGATGCGCTGGGAAGCCAGCGACATAGTCGTCTGGATTTTCGGAAGAGAACTCGTCCAGCATGAGGAAGGGATCGAGACGCAGATGCGGCGTCTGCCCCAGGCTGCGGCGCAGCTTAACCCCCGCACCATCCGAGGCGGGGACGGAACGAATAATCTGACGCAAGGTACGGGGGGTGCTCATGATGCTTCTCCTGTGTTTTTTGATTCTAGCGTTAGCGGGCTGTACTTAAACAGCCATGCTTAAACAGCAATTTTTAAACAGCAATCGCCTCGATGGCTTCGTGCGCTTGTTCAAGCGCAGCTTCCTTAACGCCACCGCTGCGGGCCAGACCTTCAGCGTAAATGAACTGCACATCGGTGATGCCGATGAAGGCAAAGAAGTCGCGAACATAGCTAGTCTGCGTATCCAGCGCTGTGCCGGCATATTGACCACCACGCGTGGCAAAGACATAGACCTTCTTGTCTTTGAGCAGGCCGACAGGGCCGGTAGCGGTATAGCTAAAGGTTTCACCAATACGTGCCACGTGATCGAAATAGGCCTTCAGTTGGGAAGGCACGCCAAAGTTATAGAGGGGTAGGCCAAGCACGATGGTGTCCGCCGCGCGCAGCTCGTTAATGAGCGCATCGGAGAAGGCCACAACAGCTTTCTGTTCTTCAGTCCGCTCCTCCGGTTTAGCCATGAAGGACAAAAAACGAGCGCCATCGAGATGAGGAAATGCCTCAGCAGCCAAGTCATGGCGAATCACTTCGCCGTCGGCGTGGGCAGCTTGCCACTTGGCAACAAACTGATCAGCCAGCGCGCTGGACTGGCCTTGGCCGGAGAACAGGCTGCTGTTGATTTGTACCAGCTTACGGGTGTTGGTTTGGGTCGTCATGGTGTGTCTCCTTGAGTTCAGTTGAAGGCATGTACTTCAGGGGTACTGCATGTGTGCTGCTTCAGTGACTCCATTAAACAATTTACAAAACAGATAAAAAAGAAGAAGATTTCGCTAGTTTTAATCAGTTAATTGGATATATCTGTGGCCGAAGTCCCGCATATCTCGTTGGAGCAATGGCGTTCGCTGATCGCGGTGGTGGAGGCCGGGGGTTACGCACAGGCGGCCGAACGGCTGCACAAGAGCCAATCCGCCGTGACCTATGCGGTGCAGAAGATTGAATCGCTGCTCGACCTCAAGGCGTTTGAAATTCAGGGGCGCAAGGCAGTGCTGACGCCAACGGGCCAGATGCTCTATCGCCGCGCGCTCGCGCTGGTGAATGAAGCAAATGAACTGGAGCGCGCCGCCAAGAACCTTTCGGCCGGCTGGGAGGCCGAGATTGGCATTGCTGCTGAAATCATTTTTCCCAACTGGCTGCTGCTGGACTGTTTGAACAGCTTTGGCGCAGAAAGCCCGCAAACGCGGATTGAGGTGATTGAGTCGGTGCTGAGCGGCACCGCCGAAGCGCTGCTCACGGGCAAGGCCGACCTTGCCATCACCCCGCACATTCCACCGGGCTTCTTTGGCGACTTGCTGATGCGAACGCCGGTGGTGGCGGTTGCCGCACCGGACCATCCGCTGCACAAACTCGATCGTCCACTCACGCAGCGCGACTTGCGCAATCACCGTCACATCACCGTGCGCGATACCGGCAGCCAGCGTGACCGACGCGCAATGATCATTGAGGTGGAGCAACGCTGGACGCTCAGCCACATCGCGACTTCTGTCGAGGCGCTGTGTGCGGGGTACGGCTTTTCTTGGCTGCCGGAAGAGCGCATCCGCCGTGAGCTGCAAGATGGCAGGCTAAAGCCGCTGCCGCTCAAGGCAGGGCAGCAGCGCTGGCTGGACCTTTATCTGATTGTGGCCGACCCCGACTTTGCCGGGCCGGGCGTGAAGCGGCTGGCGGAGATCATTCGCGCCCGCGTCGCGGGCGCGTGTGCTGGTGTCAAACAGGCCTGATAAAACAGCCCTGATCAAACGAGCCGATTAGATAGGCAAAATCTGGCCGCAGGCGATAGCAGGATTGTTGCGGTTGCCAGTAGGGTTGCGGTAATCATCCGGGCGGGCCGTAATGACCAGCGTGCGGCCGATCACGCTGTTCTTGCCAGTGACGACCAAGGTCTTGTTGAACACGGCACCGCGCATGGTGCCGTACACATCCGCACGCAGATTGCCCAGATCACCAGCGCGTTCACCTACCGGCTTGTCCTCCGGATTAAATCGCCCCTTGCTCAGATCGGCCATGGCGGTGCGGCAATCGGCCGCGTCGTAGATACGGAAGCCATGCTCACCCGTGAGGCCCGTCACATCGATGAAGATGCGCGTCATACCTTGATGCTCGCCAAATGTGACCGAGCCACGAATCGGGTTACCGTCAAACGCATCGAGCTTGGCGGCGGCAACCGGGATGGGCTTGGACGGATTGGCGACACAGCCTGTCAGTAACGTCAGTGAAAGCAGCCCGCAAGCGGTAAGGGTTTGCATGAGTGGTGATTTCATCGTGGCCTTTTCGTGATCTTTAGCTGAAGCATTCAATATCAACGCAGTGAAAAATCAACGCGACCGGCGAGCTTCTTGCCGTCCGTCTGCGTTTCCACCTTGGGTTGCAAGACAAACACACGTTCGGTCGGTACGCCCTTGGCGATCAAGCTTTCACGCGCGGCGCGCGCACGACGCTCGGCCAGGCTGCGCATTTCGTCGTCACCCGCGGGCAGGTTGGCCAACATCAACTGCTCCATATCCGGCACCGGCAGGCTCTTGTTCATGCCAATCAAATTACGCGGCTTGCCTTCAAACTTTTCGGCATTGTAGGCAAGCTCCAAATACTTTGGATATTCAGCCGCGCTGATCGTGACCTCGCTCAACGTGCCACCGGCTTGGCCTTGCTTGGCCAGATCGGCGAGCTTCTGCGACTTCACGCGACGCTCCAATACGGCGCGCTTGAGGCCTTCGCGATCATTCACGGCATCGGCAACGCCGGTGATTTCCAGCTTCAGCGCCGGGCGATCAATCATCGCCTTGCTGACTGCATCCAGGCTCTTCTCGGCGTCCGGGGTAAGGCGTGCGTAGCCGGGCACAAAACCAATCTGCGACAGATCGGCACCGCCCCCAAAAATCGAACCGAGCAGCGCAAACGGTGAGGTCACGGCCTTCACAATCAGGTTGAGAATCACCTTGACGATCACACCGCCCACGCTGAACTGCGGGTCGTTGAGCGAGCCACTGATCGGCAGGTTGAGATCAATCTCGCCACGCGAATTCTTGAGCAGCGCCACCGCCAGATTGACCGGCAAAGACAAGGCATCGGGGCTCTCGACTTTTTCGCCGAAGGTCAATTGATCGATGAAGATATTGTTCTCGGCGCGCAGCTCACCCTTCTCAACAAAGTAGTGCAGATCGACCGACAGCTTGCCCTTCTCGATGGCATAACCGACATGGCGACCTGAGTAGGGGCTGAAGGTGGGCAGATCAATGCCCTTGGCCTTGGCAGTCATATCGACAAACAGCTCCTTGCCGAATGGATCGACCTTGCCCTTGATCTCTAGCGGTGCGGTGCGATCAATCGAGCCACGAATTTCAATCAAACCCGGCTTGCCCGGATCCAGCGGGCCGATCTTGCCATCCAGCTTGGTCAGGTTGGCACGGTAGTTGGGCTTGACAAAGCGGTCATTGAAATTGATGTTGCCGCCCTGAATCAAAATCTGTCCGATACGCACTGGCAAGGCTTCTGCCTTGTCGTCCACCGGGGCCGTTGTGGCGGTACCGGTTGCGGTTTTCTCGGTGGTTTTCTCGGGCACAGCCTCAGTCGGTGCTGCACTTTGCGCAGCCGTCTGCTGAACGGTAATGTCCTTGAGATTCAGCTTGCCCTCGGGCGACAAGACAATGCGCGCGAAGAAATCCGCCAGCGAGATTTTTTCGATATCAACTTTCAGCGGTGCGGTGTTGAGCGCAATGCCTGCCACATCCAGACTGCGCCAGCGCAACAGATCGTTGTCGTTGGCTTTGTCGAGCATATTGAAATCGCTGACGCGCGCATCGCCATTCACGGCCACATTCAAGGGCGTGCCAGCGGCCTTGATCTGCCCCCCAAAGCTCACCGCACCCTTGGTCAGCAGGGCATTCAACTTGCCCGCGGCAAAGCCCTGCAAGGCAACGATATCGACACTCTCAGCATCTATGCGCACATCCGCTGCCACCGGTGCCCACCCAGCGTTGCCGCCCACCTTGAGCTTGCCATTGCTATTGATCGTGGCATCCAGCGCAAACGCCGCTTGGTGTTTTGGCACATCGACCTCGACACCCGTGAGCGCCAGTGTATTCACACGCAGCTCCGGGAAGCTGCCTTGCTTAAAGCGCACCTCCGTGCCCGCCAGCCCCACCTTGAGTGGGCGCGTCAGAAGCGGATCAACTGCATCTAGGTTCAGCACCAGACGCTCGCTCTTCAATGACCACGGTAGGTCAGCGCGATTATCAAGCGCCAGATCGCGCAGCGTAATGTCGCCATTCAAACTGATTTGTGGCGTCTTGCCCGGTGCCTGCGTGAACGACACATCCACCTTGGTGTCCACCTTGGCGGACTTAAGATGCATGCCCTTGGGCAGCGGAATGTACTCATCCATATCATTGAGATCGAGTGCATCCACTGCAATGTTCAGCACCACCTCGCGGTGGTCGGCAAACGGCAGCACTTTGCCTTCCATGGCAATCGCGGTGCCCTGATTCAAACGCGCGGTGAAGTAAGGCTGCACCCAGGTTTTTTCTGCACTCTCAAAGTTGGCGACAAAAGGAATGCCCAACATCAACGTGTCAATTTCCTGATTCACCTTCTTTACGCGATCTTCGAAATCAATACGGCCTTTCTCAACCTCAATATTGCTGACCGAGAAAAGTGTGGGCTCGGACTCAGGCTGATTAGAAAACTCTTCGATCAAATCATCAATGCTGAGGCTGCCGTCCGCCTTGCGGACCAAGCGCACCGCCGGGCCCGACAGCTTCACAGCGCTGATCACCGGCGCGCCGCGCGCAATCGACATTGAGCTGAGATTCACATACAGGCTGTCGAAACTGAACAGCGCGCCCTCGCCCTCTTCCGGGCGCTCGCCAATGCGGAAACCATGCACGGTGAGCTCAAGCGTGTAGGGGCTGATATCAATACGCTCAACCGTTACCGGGCGGTGCAGCTTTTCTGACAGCAAGGCTTCAACCTTGCCCTTGGCAAAACCCGGCAGCCAGAAGTAGCCGAGCAGACCGAACAGAACGATCAATACAGCCACGGCACCCAAGGGCTTGCGATAGCGGCACGCGAGTCCCTTCGCTTTTTGCACGTACGGGTGGTTCAACACGGGATTTTGGCCTGCAGTGCTCATGCTCGCTCCGGAACTGTCCAAGACGTTTGGACCCTTGAATTCTAATCGCCCATGACCGCAAAAACAAAAAAGCCACCCGAAGGTGGCTTTTATATTTGCAGCGTTTCTCTGCGGTGTTTCGCGACTATGCGCTTACTTGGTCACCGCGTTCAAGCGGCTTTCCAGTTGGGCCAGCGGAATAGCGCCGGGAATGCGGCTGCCATCGGCGAGGAAGAAGTTAGGCGTGCCACGCACATTCAGCTTCTGGCCCAGCGCCACGATCTTGTCGACATTGCTGTCGCACTTGAGCGTCGGCGGCGTCACGTTGTTCACCATCCAGTCATTCCACGCCTTGTTCTGATCAGCCGCGCAGAGAATGTTGCGCGACTTCTCGTAGGAATCAGCCGAGAGAATCGGGAAAGGGTAGATGTAGATGGTCACGTCGGTGAGGTTCTGCGTTTCCTTGGCAAAGCGCTTGCAGTAACCGCAGTTCGGGTCTTCAAACGACACGAACACGCGCTTGCCGTTGCCACGCACTTGCTTGATCGCCAGATTCAGCGGCAGATCGGAGAACTTGATCTGGCTGAGCTTGTTCTTGCGCTCTTCCGTCAGGTTCTGCTTGCTCTTGAGATCCACCACATCGCCGAAGAAGGCGTACTGGCCCTTGTCATCGACGTAGAACACATCGGGGCCGATCTGCACTTCAAACAAACCGAGGACGTTGGACTTGCGCACCGAGTCGATCTTGGCCCGCTCACCGAAGAAGTTTTCGGCGGCTTTGCGCGCCTCGGCTTCGCCCGCGAAAGACGTGCTGGAAAAAGCCAGTGCAGGCAGGGCGAACATCAGGGCAGCAAACAGTTTTTTCATGAAAACTCCGAAGGGAAAGGCAATCAGCCCAGTGCGTAGCGCACCAAGGCATCTCGTAGGACAGGCAGACGATCAGTAAGGTTCAAGCCGGTATTGCGCAACCACGCCAGCGGCGCGATCTGTGGGGCAAACAAACGCTGCAGGCCATCGGTCATGGTTTGCAGCGCCACAATCTCTTCCTTGCGGGCGCGCTCGTAAGGGCGCAAGGACAACACATCACCGCACCGTTCAAACGGGCGCAGGCTCATCAATGTCTCGGCCAGCACCTTGGCATCTTGAAAGCCCAAGTTAATGCCATGGCCGGACAGCGGGTGAATCGCATGGGCGGCATCGCCCAGCAAGGCAAAGTGCGGACCCACGATCTTTGGCGCGCGCATCAGGCGCAGCGGAAAGCCCTGCGCCGGGGTGATCAGCTCAAGCTTGCCCAGCCGGTTTTGCCCAGCCGCGGCAACGCGAGCGCACAGCTCCTCTGGCGACAGCTGCGCCAGTACCTCGCCATGCGCCTTAGGCGTGGACCACACCATCGAAATGCGGTTGTCCGGCAAGGGCAGCCATGCCAGCACGCCATCGGGGCGGAACCACTGAAACGCCGTGCCACGGTGCGGCTCGCTACAGGCAAAGTTAGCCACCACACCCAGTTGTTCGTAATGCTTAAAGGACACATCCACGCCCAGCGCTTGCCGTGTCCAGGAGTCGGCGCCATCGGCGGCCACCACCAGATCGGTCACCAAGGTGCGGCCATCAGCCAGCGTCAGGGTCGCGCCACCATCACCCACGGTCAGCGCTTCTGGCTTGGCCGGGCACAGCAGCTGCACATTGGCTTGGCGCTTCACCGTCTCCCACAGCTCCTGATGCAGCAAGGAAGACTCGGCAATCCAAGCCAGCTCGGTCACACCGCTGTCATAGGCCGAAAAGCCAATCTTGCCGGAGGTATCGCCAAACACCTCCATGTGCTGCACAGGCTGCATGCGTTCAGCGGCCAAATGGCGCCAAATGCCAATATCGGTCAAAAACACTGCGCTGGAGGGGCTAACGGCGTAAATGCGCGTATCCAGCCCGGCCGGGGGCTGCGGGTTGCGCCCTTCCACCAGCGCCACCGAGAACCGGCTGCCCCGCAGGGCCGCAGCCAAGGCCAGCCCAGCAAGGCCGCCACCGACAATCGCAATATCTACCTTCATGCCGCCATTGTCGCGGAGTCGGTCAGCCTTGACAAGGCGAACCGAAAAACTGGATAATCGCGCCTCTTTGCAAATTGGTACGTCCAGTTGCAGCGGTGATGTAGCTCAGCTGGTTAGAGCGACGGATTCATAATCCGTAGGTCGAGGGTTCAAGTCCCCCCATCACCACCAATAATGAAACCCCAACCGTTCTCGGTTGGGGTTTTTTCTTGTCTATTTGCGCCAGTTCCCGCGTGTTGTTGGGGGTTCCTGCGGAA
>LNFM01000705.1_pt1 | contig 79945 bp, 69 predicted proteins | sample 596031 | NCBI WGS metagenome assembly LNFM01 (sample SAMN04254537, study PRJNA301005) | activated carbon metagenome | isolation source: dual media filters at the Ann Arbor, Michigan drinking water treatment plant | place: USA: Ann Arbor | reverse complement strand
TACGGTCGCAGTCGATCAAAAAACCATCAAACGTTCTGCTTGCAAACCGGGAGGAGTCCATATACGGACGAGGGGCGAACGCCCCGACTCCGGGGAGCGGTGTGCGACCTTCACGACTTCACGACTTCACACCTTCACGTCTTCACGTCGTCACGGCTGCACGTCTTCACACCTTCACGACTTCACAGCCTAAACGCCCCAAACCGAGGCACCCCCTCACCCCGCGCGCCAAAGCGATGCGACCGTAGTCATCGCGAATCGCCGGCGCTACCCTGCTCCTGCATCGCGGTCGCTGCCGCCGCGGGATTCGACGGGAGATGGGTGTCATGGCCTCTGCACGCGTACCCGGCACGGCGCCGGAAACCTACGACTTCATCGTCTGCGGTGGAGGCACGTCGGGCTGCGTGGTGGCAAGGCGCCTCGCGGAAAATCCCGATGTGACGGTTCTTCTCCTGGAAGCCGGCGGCGATGAGCGCGTGGCGCCGGTCAACGACTCGCGCGTGTGGATGGCCAACATAGGCAGCGAGCGGGACTGGCAGTTCCGCGCCGAGCCGTCGGCGTCGCTCAACGGCCGCACGGCTCCGCTGCCCATGGGCAAGGTGCTGGGCGGCGGCTCCAGCGTCAACGGGCTGGTGTGGGCACGGGGTCACAAGAATGACTTCGACGGCTGGGCGGAGGCGGCCCGCGATCCCTCCTGGCGCTACGAATCCATTCTCGAACTCTACAAGCGCGCGGAAGACTGGGATGGCCCGGAAAACCCGCGCCTGCGCGGCCGCGGCGGTCCGGTGTACGTCACCCTGCCGAAGGACCCCGTCCCCGTGGCTCTTGCGCTCATGGAAGCCACCGCGGCCGTCGGCATCCCCGCGGTGGCCGACCTCAACGCCGAAACCATGGAGTCGCCCGGCGGGTGCGGCATTCCGAACGTGACCGTCCGCGACGGCACCCTCCGCGTGTCGATGGCCAATGCCTATCTCCGTCCGGTGATGGATCGTCCGAATCTCACGGTGCGGCTGGGCGCGCGGGTGGACCGGCTGCGCATCGAGCGCAATCGGGCGGTGGGGGTGGACTACACGTGCGACGGCGCGCCGTGCCAGGCAGACGCGAGCGCCGAGATCGTGCTGTCCACCGGCGCGATCCACACGCCCAAGATCCTCATGCTCTCCGGCATCGGCGACGAGGCGCAGCTGCGCCGGCATGGCATCCCGGTCGTCCACCACCTGCCGGGCGTCGGACAGAACTTCCAGGATCACATCCTCGTGGCCGGCTGCGTCTGGGAGTACCGGACGCCCGAACCGCCGCGCAACAATTCGGCCGAGTTCACGTTCTTCACCAAGAGCGATCCGCAGCTCCCGACGCCCGACCTGCAGCCGATCCTCGAGGAATGCGCGTTCGGCAGCGAAGTGACGGGACCGCGGTTCGGACTGCCGGCGGAGCGCGCCGCGGCGTGGACTCTCGCGCCCGGGCTCGTGCGCCCGGCGAGTCGCGGCCATGTGGCGCTCACCGGCAACCGGTCGACCGACCCCGTGGCCGTCCACGCCAACTTCCTGAGTGCCCCCGAGGACGTGAACGCCCTCGTGAAATGCATCGAGCTGTGCCGCGAAATCGGCAACTCGCCGGCGCTGCGGCCGTTCGTGAAGCGGGAGCTGATGCCCGGCCCGTTGCGCGGGCACGCGCTGGAGGACTTTCTGCGGGATGCGGCCGGCACATACTTCCACCAGACCTGTACGGCCAAGATGGGCACGGACGCGCTCTCGGTGGTGGACGGGGCCCTCAAGGTATACGGTGTCGAGGGCCTGCGGATCGCCGACGGGTCGATCATGCCCACCATCGCCTCGGGCAACACCATGGCACCCTGCGTGCTGATCGGCGAGAAGGCGGCAGACATGATCCGTCGCGCCCACGGCCTGGCCGCCTGAGCTACCCGCACGGCATGGGGACCGCAGCGCGCCGCGCCCGGTAGAATCCGGCCGTGCCCGCTCCCCTGCCCGACCCCACCGCCATCGCCACTGCCGCCGTCTCCGTCCGCGGGCTGGACCATGTGCATCCCAACGGCACCCATGCGCTCACCGGCATCGACCTCGTGGTGGCGCCTGGCGAGTTCGTCACGCTGATCGGTCCCTCCGGCTGCGGCAAGAGCACGCTGCTGCGCCTGATCGCCGGGCTCGACCGCCCCACTGCCGGGATGCTCGAGCGCCACGCCGTCGAGCGCTCGGCCTTCGTGTTCCAGCAGCCCACGCTGATGCCCTGGGCGCGCGTCGCGGCCAACGTCGCGCTGCCGCTCACGCTGGCGGGCAGACAGGCCGATGATGCCGCCGCGAAAGTGCGCGACGCCCTGAAGCAGGTCGGCCTAGAGGATTTCGAGCAGGCCTTCCCACGGGAACTGTCCGGCGGCATGCAGATGCGGGCTTCCATCGCCCGCGCGCTCGTCACCGAGCCTGACCTCCTGCTGATGGACGAACCCTTCGGGGCCCTGGATGAGATCACCCGTGACCGCCTGGACCGCGAACTTCTGGCCCTGTGGCAGGCGCGGCGATTCACGGCGCTCTTCGTGACACACAGCCTGCACGAGGCCGTGTATCTGTCGAATCGGGTGGTCGTGATGTCCCCGAGGCCCGGACGCATCGCCGCGGAACTGCGCATCGACGAGCCCTACCCGCGCGCTCAGGACTTCCGCGTGTCGGAGCGCTTCGTGCGCTGGTGCAAGGACCTGAGCGGCATGATGATCGAGGCGGGCGCCGCATGAAGCCGCGTCCGCGCGACGACCGTCCGTGGTGGGCCTGGCTCGCCCCCGTTGTCGTGGGCATCGCCCTCACCGGCTTCTGGGAGTGGATCGTCGCGGTCCGGGAGATTCCGCCGTACATCGTGCCGGCGCCCAGCGTGATCGGCGCGACGTTCGTGAAGGACCACGTGCTGCTGTTCGCGTCGCTCTGGGTGACGCTGAAGATCGCGCTGGTGGCGCTGGTGGCCGCAGTGGTCATCGGCCTCGCGCTCGCGTTCGTGTTCGTGCAGAACCGCGCGATCGAGATGAGCCTGCTGCCCTACGCGATCCTGCTGCAGGTCACGCCCATCGTGGCCATCGCGCCGCTCATCATCATCTGGGTGGACGACACGCCCACGGCGCTGGTCATCTGCGCCACGATCGTCGCCCTGTTCCCGATGGTCGCGAACACCACGGTCGGCCTCAAGAGCGTGGACCGCGGGCTGCTCGACCTCTTCCGACTCTACGGCGCGAATCGCTGGCAGGTGCTGATGAGCCTGCGCGTACCGTCGGCCGCGCCGTACTTCTTCGCGGGCCTTCGGGTGTCCGCGGGGCTCGCGCTCATCGGTGCGGTCGTGGCGGAGTTCGTGGCGGGCACCGGCGGCTCGCAGTCGGGTCTCGCCTACCAGATCCTGCAGGCCGGGCTGCAGCTCAACATCCCGCGCATGTTCGCCGCCCTGATCCTGATCGCCGGGGCGGGCATCGCGCTGTTCGCTGCGGTCAGTGTCCTCGGCTGGCTCACGCTGCACCGGTGGCACGAGAGCGCGCGCTAGAATCGGTTATCCCTGCCCCATGACGACGGAGTCCCCGCCCATGTCCCGACCCTTCCGCGCAGTCCGACGTCTCGCGTTGTCCGGCCTGGCCGCAGCCGTGCTGCTGCCCTTTGCGGCGCAGGCCCAGACGCCCGAGAAGTTCGTGTTCCTCACCAACTGGTACGCCCAGGCCGAGCACGGCGGGTTCTACCAGGCCGTGGCGGAGGGCACCTACCGCAAGAACGGGCTCGATGCCGACATCCGCATGGGCGGCCCGCAGGTGAACGTGATGCAGCTGCTGCTGGCCGGCAAGGCGGACGCCGTGATGGGCTACGACCTTCAGTCCATCAACGCCGTGGAACAGGGGCTCCCGGTGGTGACGATCGGCGCGACCTTCCAGAAGGACCCTGCCGCGCTCATCGCCCACCCGGACGTGAAGAAGTTCGAGGATCTCAAGACCCGCACGCTGCTCATCGGCCAGGCGAGCGAGACGACCTTCTGGCCGTGGATCAAGAGCAAGTACGGCTTCACGGATGCGCAGAAGCGGCCCTACTCCTTCAGCGTGCAGCAGTTCCTCGTGGACAAGAACATCGCGCAGCAGGGCTACGCGACCTCCGAACCCTACTCCATCGAAAAGGGCGGCGTGAAGCCCGTGGTGTTCCTGCTCGCCGACCTCGGCTACCCGCCCTACGCGCAGACGATCGTGACCACGCGCGCCGTGCTCGAGAAGCGCCGCGATGCCCTCACCCGCTTCCTCAAGGCCACCGCGGAGGGCTGGAAGAGCTATCTCGCCAACCCGGCCCCCGGCAACGCGCTCATCCGCAAGGCCAACCCCGAGGTGGAGGACGCGCTCCTCGCCTACAGCGTGGCGAAGATGAAGCAGTTCGGCCTCGTGACGGGTGCCGACGCCGCAACGCAGGGCATCCTGTCGATGACCGATGCGCGCTGGAAGGTGACGTTCGATTTCATGGTGGGCGCCGGCCTCGCCAAGGCCGGGACCGAGTACCGCAAGGCCTACACCCTCGACCTGGTGAACACCGTCAAGGTCATGCCGTAGGTTGCGCGGAGCTTCCCTCGGGAAGCTCCGATCAGCCGGTCGCGAGCACGCGGCCGGCAGTTGCCAGCGTGATGGTGATGATTCCCAGGACGATGTTGATCCCCACGAGCTGACGGATCTGCCCGAGGGCCTTGCCCGCCGCCTGCCATTCCTTCGCGTCCACCGCGCGCCCGAGTCGCTTGTAGGCCGCGAAGAACACGTGAAAGAAGATCAGCACCATGACGATGCCGATCACGGCCATCGCGAGCGCGTAGACGGGTGCGTGCCAGCCGCCCATCACCACGGTCATGTGCAGGCCGGTCGCGAGGATGAGCCCGATCGAGATCCACACCCACAGGAAGAAGCGCCGGAAGGTCTCCCGCCACAGCGTCAGCCGCTGGGGCGGTTCCAACTGGGCGGCCGCCGGGCGCAGCGCCATGTAGGCGAAGAACATCCCGCCCACCCAAACCACGACGCCCAGCACGTGCAGCCAGCGTGCGAAATCCATTCAATGACCTCCGGAGAAGCGGGATTGCAGACCTTCCGCGGACGCCGGAGCGCCCTTTCAGGCGCCGGCGTCCGCGGACAGGGAAGCACGCACCGGCGCGAAACTGCGCCGATGGTGCACAGTCGGACCATACCGCTTTAACGCCGCGACGTGTTCGGCCGTCGGGTAGCCCTTGTGCTGCGCGAAGCCGTATTCGGGATGCAGCCGGTCGAGATCGACCATCACGGCGTCCCGCGCGGTCTTGGCGAGGATCGATGCGGCGCTGATGGCCGCGACGGTGGCGTCGCCCCGGACCACGGCCCGCGCAGGCACGGCGAGCGCCGGACAGCGGTTGCCGTCGATCAGCACTTCGTCGGGATTCATGCCCAGCCCCGCCACCGCGCGCTGCATGGCGAGCATGGTGGCGTGCAGGATGTTGAGACGGTCGATCTCCTCCACGCTGGCCTCGGCGATGGCCCAGGCGAGCGCCCGGGCGCGGATCTCGTCGGCCAGACGTTCGCGGCGGAGCGCGGTGAGCGCCTTGGAGTCGGCGAGACCGGCAATGGGTCGGGCGGGATCGAGAACGACGCAGGCTGCGTAGACAGGGCCGGCCAGGGGACCGCGGCCCGCCTCGTCGACGCCCGCCGAGAGGGTCACGGGCGGCTGCCGCCGGCCGTCGCCATGCCGAGCGCCGCGCGGCGCTGGGCCGAAGGCGCGTGCAGCAGAGGCACCACGGCCTCGGCAGCGCGCTCGGCGGCGCTGCAGCGCAGGGTTCTGTACATCTCCTCGAAGCAGCGCGCCTGGCGGTCCCGTACGACCTTGTCGCGGTAGACGTTCACGAGCGCCTGGGACAGGTTTTCAGGGGTGGCGTCGTCCTGGAGGATCTCCGGCGCGACGAACGCCTTGGCGAGCACGTTCGGCAGTCCGATGTAAGGCAGGTAACGCCGCGGCCACATCAGCCGGTACGTGAGCTTGGGCACGCGGTAGGTGATGACCATGGGGCGGCGAAGCAGCGCGGCTTCCAGGGAGGCGGTGCCCGAAGCCACGAGGACGACATCCGCGGCGGTCATGGCGAGCTGCGAATGGCCGAACAGCACCGTGAACGGCAGGTCCTGGCCCTTGTGATCGTAGAGCGCCTGCTCAAACTGGGAGCGCGTCGGGCGGGTCGCGAGCGGCACGAGGAAACGCGCGTCGGGCATCTGGGCCGCGATCTGCCGGGCGGTATCGATGAACAGGCCGGCGTGCTGCTCCAGCTCACCGCGACGGCTGCCCGGGAGCATCGCGAACACCGGGGCCGAGCCCGGCACGCGGATCTGCTCCCGCGCCGCCTCGACGTCGGGCTTTTCGGGAATCTCGTCGGCCATGGGATGCCCGACGAACGTCACCGGAACCTGGACGCGCTCGTACAGCGGCACCTCGAAGGGGAACAGCGCGAGCATGTGGTCCACCGCCCGCTTGATCTTGTGGATGCGCTCGCCGCGCCAGGCCCAGATGGACGGGCTCACGTACTGGACGGTGGGAATGCCGTTGGCGCGGAGCTTGGTTTCGAGGGCGAGATTGAAGTCGGGCGCGTCGACCCCGATGAAGATGTCCGGCGGCTCCGCGATGAGGCGTGAGGCCAGCTCCCGCCGGATACCGAGGATGGCCGGAATGCTGCGGGCGGCCTCGGAGTAGCCACGGACCGAGAGCGTTTCCATCGGGTACCAGGACTGGAACCCGACGCTCTGCATGCGCGGGCCGCCGATGCCCACAAACCGGGCACCGGGCAGGCGGCGGTGAAGCTCGGCCACGAACGGGGCGGCCAGCTGGTCCCCCGAGGCCTCGCCGGCCACCATCGCGATCGTCACGTTCCGCGCCATCGAACTGCCCGCCTCTCTGTTCTTGTCGTCTCGTCGACTAGCGGACGATACCGCGGGTTGCCTTGCCGAGGAAGTCCACGATCGGCGCGACTTCCGCGCAGGCTGCCGACTGGGCGGCCAGCGCCGCCTTGGCTTCCTCGAGGGTGAGCCCCTCGCGGTAGAGCGTCTTGTAGGCCTTGCGGATGCCGTTGATTGCCTCGGGCGAGAAGCCCCGGCGCTTGAGGCCTTCGCTGTTGATGCCGTGGGCCTTGGCGGTATCGCCCTGGGCCATCACGTAGGGCGGCAGATCGTGGACGATCACCGAGGCGATCGCCGTCATGCTGTGCGCGCCGATGCGGCAGAACTGGTGGATGCCGGTGAAGCCGCCGAGGATCACCCAGTCGTCCACGTGGACATGGCCGGCGAGCTGCGTGCAGTTAGCAAAGATGGTGTGGTTGCCGACCATGCAGTCGTGCGCGATGTGCACGTACGCCATGATCCAGTTGTCGCTGCCCACACGGGTGAGGCCGCCGTCCTGCACGGTGCCGCAGTTGATCGTGCTGTTCTCGCGGATGGTGTTGCGGTCGCCGATCTCCAGGCGGGTGGGCTCGCCGGCGTACTTCTTGTCCTGCGGCTCCTCGCCGATGGACGCGAAGTGGAAGATCCGGTTGTCCGAGCCGATGCGAGTGTGCCCGGTGATCACGCTGTGGGCGCCGATGCTGGTGCCGCTGCCGATCTCCACGTGTTCGCCGATGACGGTGTACGGACCGACCTCCACGTCGGCCGCGAGCCGGGCACCCGGATGGACGATGGCGGTCGGATGGATCACGGGGCCTCCACGCTCGGAATGGCTTTGAGGGTGCACAGCAGTTCGGCTTCGGCAGCCACCGCACCATCGACTTCCGCGCGGGCGGAGAACTTCCAGATGCCGCGGATCTGACGGGTGAGCGTGACTTCGAGAATCAGCTGGTCGCCGGGGACCACGGGCTTCTTGAAGCGGGCACCGTCGATGCCGACGAAGTAGTAGACCGAGTTCTCGTCGGGACGCTGGTCGAGGGTCTTGTACGAGAGGATGGCCGCCGCCTGCGCCAGGGCCTCCACGATGAGCACGCCGGGCATCACCTTGTAGTGCGGAAAGTGGCCGTTGAAGAACGGCTCGTTCACCGACACGTTCTTGAGTGCACGGATGGTCTTCCCCGGTTCGCAACTCAATACCCGGTCCACCAGCAGCAGCGGATACCGATGCGGCAGGCACCTCAGGATTTGTTCGATGTCCATGGCGTTCACGCGTTGTTGTCCTTGTTGTCACCCGAGGCTGCGGGCCCGGCATCCGTGCCCTGAGGCGTGCGCCCCGGCGAGGCCGCGCCTTCCAGCTGTTCCACCCGCGACGCCAGCGAGCGCACGATGTCCGCGATCTCGTGCAGGCGGTTGAAGTGCGCGAGGTTCTTCATCCAGTCCTTGTGCGGTAGTGCCGGGAAGAAACCGTCGTAGATGCCCGGGGTCGTGATGCTCTTGCGCACCATCGTGCCCGCCGCGACGATGGCACCGTCGCAGATGTCGATGTGGCCGTGGATCATGGCGGCACCACCGATGCGGCAGCGCTTGCCGATGTGGGAACTGCCCGCGAAGCCGGTACAGGCGGCGACGGCGGTGTGCGCGCCGATCACGACGTTGTGCGCGACCTGGATCTGGTTGTCGAGCTTAACGCCCTCCTCGAGCACGGTGTCGCCGAGGGCGCCGCGATCGATGGTGGTGTTGGCGCCGATCTCGACATCGTTGCCGAGGACCGCGCGACCGATCTGCGGCACCTTGACCCAGCGCCCGCCGTCCTCCGCCATGCCGAAGCCGTCGCCACCGATGACGACGCCGGGATGCAGGACGCAGCGATCGCCCACCACGCAGTCGTGGCAGATGACGACGTTGGCGTGCAGGAGGACATCCGCGCCCACGGAAGCCCCGGGACCCACGACGCAGCCGGGACCGATCCTGGTGCGCTCGCCCACTGAGGCGCCAGCCTCGATGACCGCATTGGGGCCGATGGAAGCGCTGGCCGCCACACAGGCATCCGGCGCGACGACTGCCGACGGGTGGATGCCCGGAACGAGAGGTGGCCCGGGATTCAGCAGCGTGGAGACCCGCGCGAGGTACAGGTAAGGGTTGGGCGTGATGATGCGCGGACGGTCGGTGGCGTCACGATCGTCGGGCCCGAGGATCACGGCGCCGGCGCATGTGGAGGCAAGCTGCTTCCGGTACTTGGCCGACGCGAGAAAGGAGATGTCGTCGGCGCCGGCGGTGTCGAGGGGCGCCACCTGCCGGACCGCCACGTCGGCCTGCCCGATGAGCTCGCCACCGAAGCGGGCGACGAGCGCCCCGAGGGTGACGGGTGACTTCCCGGAATCAGCCATGGGAACCCTGCGCGGCGAAGTCGGAGGTCACCGTCGTCGATCCGGTGGGGGTGCCGTCGGCGATTACTTGTCGCCGAGGGCCTTGATGACCTTGTCGGTGATGTCGATGCGGGGGCTGCGGAACACGGCTTCCTGCAGGATTAGGTCGTACTTCTCCTGCTCCGCGATCTGCTGCACGACCTTGTTGGCGCGCTCGATCACCTGGGCGAGTTCCTCGTTCTTGCGCATGTTGAGGTCCTCGCGGAACTCGCGCTGCATGCGCTGGAGGTCGCGGTTGATACGTGCAAGGTCGCCTTCCTTGTTGCGGCGGTCCGACTCGCTCATGGTCACGCCGTCCTTCTCGAGGGCGGTCTGCAGATCCTTGCCCTGCTTGGTGAGCTTCTGGAGTTCGGCATCGCGGGCGGCGAATTCCTTCTCGAGCTTCTGCAGGGCCTTCTTCGCGGGGGCGGCTTCGCGGAGGATGCGCTCGATGCTAACGAAACCCATCTTGATCGCGTCGTTGGCGACAGCCCATCCTGCATTCGCCAGGAAGCACGCGCCTGCGATGAGCGAAACAACTTTCTTCGAGACTGGTCTGGTCATGGGTGGTTCCTGCGGTTTGGCCCGGCCGCCAACTGACGGCTAGAAGATCGTGCCGAGCGTGAACTGGATGCGCTGCAATCGATCCGTCGGTTCCTTCTTGAGCGGGATGCCGAAGCTCAGCTTCAGCGGCCCCACCGGAGAAAACCAGTTAAGCGAAACGCCCGTGGAATAGCGCAGTTCCGCGAAGTTGTAAGTAGTATCCACCATCCCGGCGTCCACGAACCAGGACAGCCGGAGGCTCCGATCCTTGTCGGCACCCGGGAACGGGAAGTAGTACTCCACGTTGCCGAGCAGCTGCTTGTTGGCGCCGATGGCGAGGCCGAATTCGTCCCGCGGCCCGATGCCGAAGGTGAAGAAGCCCCGGACGCTGTTCACGCCGCCCGCGTAGAAGTTCTTGTAGAACGGCAACGGATTGCCCGAGTATCCGTTGGCATAGCCGACGGTGGCGCCGATCTGCAGGGTGCTGGTGCGGCCGATTGGCCAGTAGCGCTGACCGGTATACGTGAGGCGGTAGTAGCGGAGATCACCACCCGGCACAGCGACTTCCGTCTGCACCCGCTGGAACGGACCGGAGGTCGGGGTGATGGTGTTGTCGCGGCCGTCCCGCGAGAACCCGAGGGTGCCGATGATGCCGAGGTTGACCGATCCGTACTGGTTCACGAAGTCCCGGAACCGCTTAGGGGTCGCGCTGAAGATCTCGATGTCGGTGGATTCGACCGACAGGCCCATGTTGATGGTGTCGAGTTCCGACACCGGGATGCCGAAGCGTATGCCCGCGCCGTCGGTATTCGTCGCATACGTGGCCAGCCGCAGCACGGATGGGTTGAACCGCCGCGAATAGAAGTCGAAGCCGCGGCTGATGCCGTCGTCCGTCCAGTACGGATTCGTGTACGACAGGTTGATCACGCGGTTGATCCGGCCGGTCTGGATGCCGAGGGAAAGCGCGTTGCCCGTGCCGAAGGCGTTCTGCTGGCTGATGTTCGCCGAAAGGATCAGTCGCTCGATACTGGACACGCCCGCCCCCAGGCTGATGCTGCCGGTGGGGCGCTCCTTCACGGTCATGTTGACGTCGACCTGGTCGGGCACGCCCTGGACGGCCGGCGTCTCGAGATTCACCTCGGAGAAGTAGCCCAGACGGTCGACCCGCACCTTGGAGCGGTTGAGCTTCTCCTGGGAATACCAGGCGCCCTCCATCTGCCGGAACTCGCGGCGGACGACTTCGTCCCGGGTCGTGGTGTTGCCGGCGACGTTGATGCGGCGCACGTACACGCGGCGGCCCGGATCCACGAACATCGTGAAGGAGACCTGCCGCTTCACGCGGTCGATCTCGGGCACCGGATTCACCTGGGCGAAGGCGTAGCCGTCGTTGCCGAGGCGGTCGCTGATCAGCTTGCTGGTTTCGGTCAGCTTCTCGCGGTTGAAGACTTCACCGGGATTGAGCCGGAACAGCGCACGCAGTTCGGCCTCGGGCACAAGGAGGTCACCGGCGAGCTTCACGTCGGTGACGGTGTACTTCTGGCCTTCGGACACGTTCACCGTGATGAAGACGTCCTTCTTGTCGGGGCTCAGCGCGACCTGGGTCGAGTCGATGGTGAACTCGAGGTAGCCCTGGTTCAGGTAGAAGGACCGGAGCGTTTCGAGGTCGGCCGCGAGCTTCTGGCGGGAGTACTGGTCGTTGCGGGTGTACCAGGTCATCGCGCCGGGTGTGCGCAGCACCATGAGGTCCAGCAGGTCCTTGTCGCGGAACACGCGGTTGCCCACGATGTTGACTGCGCGGATCTTGGCGACGGCGCCTTCGACGATGTTGAAGTTGATGCCGACACGATTGCGCTCGAGCGGATTCACCGTGGTCTGCACATCGACCGCGTACTTGCCGCGGGAGATGTACTGGTTCTTCAGGTCCTGCTTGGCGCGCTCGAGGATCGACTGGTCGAAGATGCGGCCTTCCTGCAGGCCCACCGCCCGGAAGATCTCGAGCAGCTTCTTCTTGTCGAATTCCTTGGAGCCGCGGACGTCGATCGCGGAGATCGCTGGACGCTCCTGGACGATCACCACGAGGACATTGCCGTCCTGCTCGACCTGCACGTCCTTGAAGAAGCCGGTGCCGAAGAGGAGCTTGACCGACGCAGTCGCCTTCTCGGGCGTCATGTCGTCGCCGACCTTCACCGGCAGATAGCCGAAGATCGTCCCGGCCTCGGTGCGCTGGATACCCTCGACGCGGATGTCCTGGATCTTGAAGGGTTCGAAGCTGTGTGCGGCTTGCGAATACGCGAGCGCGAAAAGGACCGCGATGAGAAGACGCTTCATCCGCTAGGAGCCGCCCACCAGGCGTTGGATATCGTTATAGATGGCGAAGGCCATCAGGCTGAACAGGAGCACGACCCCGACCTTCTGGCCGATCTCGAGCGCGCGCTCGGACACAGGTCTGCCCTTGATGACTTCGACCGAATAATACATCAGGTGCCCCCCATCCAGTAGCGGCACGGGGAGCAGATTCAGCACGCCGAGACTGATCGACACGAGCGCGAGGAAGCTCACGTAGGGCAACCAGCCCATCTGCGCCGACTGTCCTGCGTAGTCGGCGATGGTGAGCGGCCCGCTCAGATTCTTGATGGAAACCTTGCCCATCACCATCTTCCCCATCATCTCGAGCGTGAAGATGGAAGCATCCCAGGTCTTGCGCACGGCCTGCCAGACAGCCTCGCCCATCGGGTATTTCACTTCGGTGAGATAACGCGCCATCGCGGCCTGGTCCGGTTTCGGGCCGATGCCGAGCTTGCCGACCTCGCGTTCGCCCTCGCGCTCGGCGTTGGGCGTCACGGTGAGCGGCACCTCGGCGCCGTCTCTGAGCACCGTGACCCGCAGTGCCTGGCCGGGACGGCTGCGCACTTCGCGCACGAGCTGGTCCCAGCGTTCGATGGCGATGTCATTCACACCGACGATCTCGTCGCCCTCGCGGATGCCTCCCGCCTGCCCGGCGCCGCCCGAGACCACGGTCCCGATGACCGGAGGCAGCGGCGGCTGGAACTGGATGATGCCGAGCGCCTTGAGGAAATCGGCGTCGAGGGAGTCGGTGTCGAGTGACCCGAGGTCCAGGCGCCGCGACTGGATGCTGCCGGACAGGGACTCCACTTCGACCGCGACGGTGTGGCGTTCGACGGCGTGCTCGAGCAGCGCCCAGCGCAGTTCCTGCCAGGTGCGGACGGGCTTGCCGTCCACGCTGCGGATGAGATCACCGGGCTCGAACTGCGCAAACGCGGCCGGCGTACCCGACGCGGGCGCGTCCACGGCCGGCCGGACACCAGGGACGCCGTGAACGAACAGCACCCAGTAGAGCAGGATGGCAAGGAGGAAGTTGGCGATGGGGCCGGCGGCCACGATCGCGATGCGGCGCCAGACGTTCTGGCGGTTGAAGGCGCGATCGCGATCCTGCGGCGCCACGGGCCCTTCGCGTTCGTCCACCATCTTCACGTAGCCGCCCAGCGGAAAGGCGCCCAGCGCCCACTCGGTGCCGTCCTTGCCCATTTTGCGGCTCCATAGCGGCTTGCCGAAGCCGACGGAGAAACGCAGCACCTTCACACCGCACAGGCGCGCAACGAGGTAGTGCCCGAACTCGTGGAACACGATCAGGATCCCCAGCGCGAGGAGAAAGGCGACCACCGTCGTGAGAAAGCTCATCTTCGACTCCGGAACAGGGGCTCGCCGGCACTCTGCGGGGCAGGTGTCATGCGAACCGTTTCAGTACTTCGCCGGCGATGCGTCGGGCTTCGCGATCGGCCTCGGCCACGCCTTCGAGGGTGTCCGGCGGCGCACCGCGGACGGACTCGAGGACGGACTCGACGACACCGGCAATCCTGTGGAATGGGACCCCGCCCTCGAGGAACCGTTCGACCGCGCATTCGTTCGCCGCGTTGAGCGCGATGGGCGCCGCCCCGCCCTGCTCGAGCGCCCGGAACGCGAGACCCAGGCAAGGGAAGCGGTCGAGATCCGGCGCTTCGAACGACAGCGCCGCCATCTGCGTGAGATCGAGGCGCGCCACGCCGGCCTCCACGCGATCGGGATACGCCAGCGCGTGGGCGATGGGCGTGCGCATGTCGGGGTTGCCGAGTTGCGCGAGCACCGAGCCGTCCTCGTACTCGACCATCGAGTGGATCACGCTCTGCGGGTGGATCACCACGTCGATGCGCGCGCGCGGCAGACCGAAGAGCCAGTGGGCCTCGATCACTTCGAGCCCCTTGTTCATCATCGTGGCGGAATCGACGGAGATCTTGCGGCCCATCACCCAGTTGGGATGCGCGCAGGCCTCGTCGGGTGTGACTGTCGCGAGCCGCTCGATGGGGACGGTGCGAAACGGTCCGCCCGAGGCGGTGAGCAGGATCCGCCGGACACCTCCGTGCGCAAGCCCGCGTTCGAAGCCGCGCGGCAGGCACTGGAAGATCGCGTTGTGTTCGCTGTCGATGGGCAGCAGTTCGGCGCCGTGGCGATGCACGGCTTCCATGAAGAGCGCGCCCGCCATCACGAGGGCTTCCTTGTTCGCGAGCAGGACGCGGCGCCCGGCACGCACCGCACGCAGTGTCGGCTCGAGTCCCGCAGCACCGACGATCGCCGCCATGACGGAATCGGCATCGCTCACCGAGGCAACGGCGCAGACGCCCTCTTCTCCCGCGAGCACTTCACAGCGAACGCCGGCAGCCTTCAGGCGCGACTCCAGCGCCGCGGCCGCCTGCGGCTCGAGCATGGCGGCATAGCGCGGACGGTGCGTGACGCACTGTTCGAACAGCGTATCGACATCCCGGCGCGCGGACAGGGCGACGGCGCGGTAGCGGTCGGGGTGCCGTGCGATCACGTCGAGCGTCGAGCGGCCGATGCTGCCGGTGGAGCCGAGCACGGCGATGCGGCGCAGTGCGTCGCTCATACCGGCCTCCCGGCGGTCCACCAGACGAACAGCGCCATCACCGGCAGGCTCGCCGTGAGGCTGTCGAGACGATCGAGAATGCCGCCGTGGCCGGGCAGGATGCTGCCGCTGTCCTTGAGGCCGGCCTCGCGCTTCATCCAGGATTCGAAGAGATCACCCACGATGCTGAGGATCACGACGGCCTCGAGAAACACCAGGGTGAGGACTGCCGCGCCGGGCGCGAGCAGGCCGGGCCGAAGCCATTCGACGATTCCGAAATAGACCGCCACACCAGCGAGCGCACCGTACACCCCCTCCCAGGATTTGCCGGGACTCACGAGCGGCGCGAGCTTGCGGCGCCCGAACGTCCGGCCTGTGAAGTATGCCGCCGAATCGGCCACCCAGATCACCGCCATGAGCGCGAGAAGTCTCGCAGGCTCGCGCTGGAGGTGCCAGACCGCCAGCCAGGCCGGGAAAAGTACCCACCAGCCGGCGATCAGCAGAGCCGGCGCGCTGCGCACCTGCCAGCGGCGCAAGACCCAGGGGGTGGCGATGCCGAGCCAGAACCCGAGCGCGAGGATCCAGGTGGCAACAGGCAATGCGTCTTGAAGGGAGGAAACGTGCCCGAGGGCAAGGGAAGCCAGCAGGCAGGACAGCAGAATCAGCGCGGTGAAAAGAATGCGACCGGTGGAGGTCCAGCCAGCGAGTCGACCCCACTCCCAGGCGCCGATGGCGATGACGATGGCGCTGGCGATGCCCCATGCGTCGTTCGACAGGAGAAACAGCCCTGCGAGCGCCAGCGGAATGAGCACCGCGGCGGTGAGAATGCGACGACCGAGCATCGCGAAGGGGAACCGGTCAGCCGCCGACGACCGGCACCACGGTCCGTTCGGCCGGAAGCTCCTGCGGGTCCTGCGTCAGCTGCTCGCTCGTGCGACCGAACCGACGCTCCCGCTTGCGGTACGAGTGAATCGCCGACAGGTAGGTGCGCGCATCGAAGTCGGGCCACAGCGTGTCGGTGAAATAGAGTTCCGTGTAGGCGAGTTGCCACAGCAGGAAGTTGCTGATGCGCTGCTCCCCACCCGTGCGGATGAACAGATCGGGCTCGGGCGCATAGCGCATCGCGAGCCACGGGGCGAGATCCTGCTCCGTATAGAGGCCGTCCTTCTCCGGATGGGCCTGGGTCATGCGGTTGACCGCCTGCATGATGTCCCACCGGCCGCCATAGTTGGCTGCGATGGTGAGAGTGAGGCCGGGATTGTCCGCCGTCAGGGCCTCGCTCTCGCGTACCAGCCTGACGATGGAGGCATCCAGGGGCGAGAGGTCCCCCACGACTTTGAGGCGGATGCCGTTCTCATGCAGTTCGGCCACTTCCTTCTCGAGGGCGTAGACGAACAGGTTCATGAGGAAGGACACCTCCTCGGGCGGGCGGCGCCAGTTCTCGCTCGAGAAGGCGAACAGCGTGAGGTACTGCACACCGAACTGCGTGGACAGCCGCACGGCCTCGCGCACCGCTTCGAGTCCGCGGCGATGGCCGGCCACGCGCGGCAGAAAGCGCTTTTTCGCCCAGCGGCCGTTGCCATCCATGATGATGGCAACGTGACGCGGAACGCGGGACGTCTCCGGAATCTGCAGGGTGGAACTGGAGAAGCGTCCCAAGTCAGACCGCCAGGAGTTCTGTTTCTTTGGCGGCGATCATCTTGTCCACCTCCGCCACGAAGCGGTCGGTGAGCTTCTGCACCTCGTCCTGGGCCTTGCGCTCCTCGTCTTCCGAGACCTTCTTGTCCTTCAGCAGGTCCTTCAGGTGCGTATTGGCATCACGACGGACGCTGCGGATGGCGACCCGGGCGTCCTCGGCTTCCTTCTTGACGGCTTTGACGAGGTCCTTGCGGCGCTCCTCGGTCAGTGCCGGCATGGGCACCCGCACCATCTCACCCTGCGTCGCGGGGTTGAGGCCGAGATCCGACTCGCGGATGGCCTTCTCGATGGCACCGATGAGCTTCTTTTCCCACGGGGTGACGCCGATCGTGCGGGCGTCCACCAGCGTGACGCTGGCGACCTGCGGGATCGCCGTGAGGGTCCCGTAGTAGTCGATCTTCACGTGATCGAGAATTCCGGTGTGGGCCCGACCCGTCCGGACCTTGCCCAGGTCGGTCTTCAGCGTATCGATGCACTTCTGCATCCGCTGCTCGGCACTTTTCTTGACGTCGGCAATCATCCCAGGTGTTCCTCGTGCGATGCGTCGAAACTGGAGCGCCGACCCCTGTCGGCGCCATGGGTATTATGCGACATGTACCCGCGTGCCCTCTTTCTCCCCCATCACCACCCGCCGCAGCGAGCCGGGGTTGAAGATGCTGAACACACAGATGGGCAGTTTCTGGTCCCGGCACAGCGTGAGCGCCGTGGCATCCATGACCTTGAGGTTGCGGTTGATCGCCTCGTCGAAGGTCAGGCTGTCATAACGGACGGCTGCGGGATTCTTCTTGGGATCATCGGAATAGATCCCGTCGACTTTAGTGGCCTTCAGCACGATCTCGGCATTGATTTCCATGCCGCGCAGGGCGGCTGCCGTGTCCGTGGTAAAGAAGGGATTGCCCGTGCCGGCCGCGAAGATGACGACCTTGCCTTCCTCGAGGTAGCGGATGGCCTTGCCCCGGATGTAGGGCTCGGCCACCTGCTCGATGTTGAGCGCCGACTGGACCCGCCCCGCCACGCCGATCCGGCGCATGGCGTCCTGCAGGGCCAGGGCGTTCATCACCGTGGCGAGCATACCCATGTAATCCGCCGTCGCGCGGTCCATGCCGGCGGCGCCGGGAGCGACACCCCGAAAAATGTTGCCCCCGCCGATCACCACGCCCGTCTCCACGCCGAGGTTCACCACCTCGGCCACCTCGGAGACGATGCGTTCGATGGTCTCGCGGTTGATCCCGTAGCTGTCGTCGCCCATGAGGGCTTCCCCCGACAGCTTGAGGATGATCCTCTTGTACGCGGGCGCCGCCATGCGCGCCCCCGTCAGGCCGAGCCCTGGCGGGCGGCTGCCGCCTGGGCTGCAACCTCGGCGGCGAAATCGTTGGATTTCTTCTCGAGGCCCTCACCCACCACGTAGAGCACGAAGGTCGCCACGGACGCGCCCTTCGACTTGAGCAGCTGTTCGATGGTCTGCTTGTCGTCCTTCACGAAGGGCTGACCGAGCAGCGTGACTTCCTTCAGGTACTTCTGGACGCTGCCTTCCACCATCTTCGCGACGATGTCGGCCGGCTTGCCCGACTCGGCGGCCTTGGCGGTGGCGATGTCACGTTCCTTCTGGATCAGCTCGGCGGGCACGTTCTCCTTCGACATGGAGACGGGCTTCGCGGCGGCGATGTGCATGGCGAGATCCTTCGCGAGGTTCTCGTCACCACCGGCCACGTCCACCAGCACGCCGATCTTGGAACCGCCGTGCACGTACTGGGCGACACGGCCCTTGGCGTCGATGCGGGTGAAGCGGCGGATCGTCATGTTCTCGCCGATGCGGCCCACCAGTTCGGTACGGACCTGGTCGACCGTCTTGCCGTCGAGCGGCAGGGCGGAGAGCGCCGCCACGTCGGCCGGGTTCTTCGTGCCGACCAGTTCGGCCAGATTGCGGACGAAGGCGAGGAAGTCGTCGTTCTTGGCGACGAAGTCGGTCTCGCAGTTGACCTCGACGATGGCGGCCAGCTTGCCGTCGCCCGTGAGGTAGGTGCCGACCACGCCTTCGGCCGCGACACGCGCGGACGCCTTGGCGGCCTTGTTGCCCAGCTTGACCCGGAGGATTTCCTCGGCCTTGGCCATGTCGCCATCGGCTTCGCTCAGGGCCTTCTTGCATTCCATCATGGGAGCGTCGGTCTTCTCACGCAGCTCCTTCACCATGCTCGCGGTAATTTCCGCCATGTGCACTCCTGACTGTCTACTCGATTGCAGGCCGGGACGCACTGAGGCATCCCGGCACCGGTTGGCACCGCCTGGCGGCGCCGGCTCGGACGGCCCGCCGGATTACGGGGCGGACTGCTCTTCGGTCGTCTCGACCTCGACGAACTCGTCGCTGATGATCTCGCGGATGATCTGGCTGCGGCCTTCGAGGACCGCATCGGCGGCACCGCGGGCGTACAGACGGATCGCACGGCTGGAGTCGTCGTTGCCGGGGATCACGTAGGCCACGCCGTCAGGCGAATGGTTGGTGTCGACCACGCCGATCACGGGGATGCCCAGCTTGGCGGCTTCGGTGATGGCGATCTTGTGGTAGCCGACGTCGATCACGAACAGGGCGTCGGGCAGGCCGTTCAGTTCCTTGATGCCGCCCAGGCTGCGGTCGAGCTTGGCGAGCTCGCGCTGGGCCATCAGGTTTTCCTTCTTGGAGAGCTTCTCCATGGAGCCGTCCTGGATCATGCCTTCCATCTCGCGCAGGCGCTTGATGGACTGCTTGACGGTCTTGAAGTTGCTGAGCATGCCGCCCAGCCAGCGGTGGTCGACGAAGGGGCAGCCGGCGCGGATGGCTTCCTCGCGGACGATCTCGCGGGCCTGACGCTTCGTGCCGACGAACATGATGGTGCCCTTGTTCGACGACAGCTGGCGGATGTACTTCATCGCGTCCTGGTACATGACCAGGGTGCGTTCCAGATTGACGATGTGGATCTTGTTGCGATGGCCGAAGATGAACGGGGCCATCTTCGGGTTCCAGTAACGGGTCTGGTGGCCGAAATGAACGCCGGCCTCGAGCATCTGCCGCATGGTCACGGACATGATTGTGCGTACTCCTGTGAAGTTGAGCCTCCACCCGCGGCAAGCCCGGACGACCTGGGGAGGTCCGGACCACCTCACTGCGCGGCAACGGGGCCGGCGCCTGGCGGGTGTGCGAATTTCCCGTATGGTCGAAGACCATGCGGGATAACTCGGGAGTGTAGTACGTACAGGGGGGTTGGCTCAAGGCCCAGGGCGGCGCCGAGGGCCCGCCAGAGGGGGCGCGACCCTCAGACGAGGCAGGCGAGGCCCTGGCGCAGGGCGTTGGCCAGCGTGCCGGCGTGGAACAGGCCCAGGAGCCCGAAGCCGGCGACGAGGCCGCCGGCGGCGATCCGCACCGCCCCGCCCGACCCGGCATGGGCCCCGATCCACCGCAGGGCAAACCCGGCGCCCAGGACCGCGGGGAGTGTGCCCACCCCGAAGGCGACCATGACCAGGGCCGCCCCGGCCGGATCGCCGGCCAGCATGGCGGTGGCCAGCATCGTGTAGACGAGCCCGCAGGGAACCCAGCCCCAGACCAGCCCCGCCCCCACGGCCTTGCCCCACCCGTCGATGGGGAGAAAGGCTCGCGTCAGCGGACTGAGCCGCTTCCAGAGCCAGCGTCCGGGAGCCTCCAGCCGGGTCACGAAAGAGGTCCAGCCAGCCAGATGCAGCCCCAGGCCGATGAGGAGGATGTTGGCCAGAAGATAGAGCACGAACTGGACGGGCAGAACCTCGCGGGCAAGCAGCGCCGTCCCGGCCAGGGACCCGGCCAGGGCACCCGCCACGCCGTAGCTCACGAGCCGCCCGACCGACAGGCCGACCTGCAGCTTCCAGCCGGCGAAGCCCCGTCCGCCGGCCCGGGAGAATGCGGTGGCGAACCCGCCGCACATGCCCGCGCAGTGGACCCCGCCCAGCAGGCCCACCAGGAAAGCGGCGGCGGCGAGCTTGCCGACCACGTCAGATCACTTTCGAGTACGAGGCGGCCCGGCGCTGGGTCCGGAGATAGCGGTCGAACACCATGCAGATGGCCCGGATGAGCAGACGCCCTCGCGGCGTGACGGTGAGCCACTCGTCGTCGATCTCGAGCAGCCCGTCGTCCACGAACACCTGCAGTTCCTGCAGCTCGTCGGCGAAGTAGGACTCGAAATCGATCAGGTGGGCGAGCTCGATGCCTTCGATGGACACCGCCGAATGGCACATGAACGACTGGATGATCGACCGGCGCAGGATGTCGTCGGCCGACAGCTCCACGCCCCGGAGGATCGGCAGGTTTCCCTGGTCCAGCCGCTCGTAGTACTCCTCGAGGGTGCGGACGTTCTGCACGTAGGTGGGGCCCACGCTGCCGATGGCGGTAACGCCGAGGGCGATCATGTCGCACTCGGCGTGGGTCGAGTATCCCTGGAAATTGCGATGCAGCCGGCCCTGGCGCTGCGCGACCCCGAGCTCGTCGTCCGGGCGGGCGAAGTGATCCATGCCGATGTACACGTACCCGGCCTGGCGCATCTTGCTGATGGCGGTGGAAAGCATGGCGAGCTTCGCTTCCGGCGCCGGGAGGTCCTTGTCGAGGATGCGGCGCTGCGGCTTGAAGACATGCGGCAGGTGCGCATAGCTGTAGAGCGCGATGCGCTGCGGCGCGAGTTCGATCACCGTGTCGAGCGTCCGGCTGAAATCCTGGACGTTCTGCTTCGGCAACCCGTAGATGAGATCCAGGTTCACCGACTTGTAGCCGGCGCGTCGGGCCTCCTCCACGGCGGCGCGGGTGACGTCCTCGCCCTGGATGCGGTTCACCGCCTTCTGCACGACGGGGTCGAAGTCCTGCACGCCGATGCTCACACGGTTCATGCCCAGCTCGGCCAGCATCGTGAGCGTGCCCGGGGCGACGCTGCGCGGGTCCACCTCGATCGAGTATTCCCCGTCCGGGTCCAGGCTGAAATGGCGGGTGATGATGCCCATCAGCTCGCGCAATTCGTCCGGCGGGAGAAAGGTCGGCGTGCCGCCTCCCCAGTGCAGCTGCGAGAGCCGACGCTCGCCCTCGAGCTCCCCGGCGACCATCTCGGCCTCGCGCGCCAGATAGCGCAGGTACTTCGTGGCGCGCGTGCGATCCCGGGTCACGATCTTGTTGCAGGCACAGTAGAAGCAGACCGTGTCGCAGAACGGGAGGTGCACGTACAAGGACAAAGGCCTCGCGAACCCGCCGATGCCGCGCTTGCGCAGCCACATGCGGTAGGACTCCTCGTCGAAGGCCTCCACGAAGCGATCCGCCGTCGGATAGGACGTGTAGCGAGGTCCTGCGTACCCGAAACGCTCGAGCATCACGGGGTCGATCACCAGTTCGCCTTGCGCTATCATCTGTCTAGGTCAAAAAGAATTCGGTTGGCGGGCCACGACTGAGGGAAGCTTATTCCGCGTGGATAGCGCAAACTTGACCTGGATCAAACGCCGACCATTGGAAGGCGTATCGCAACCGAGGATGTCGCGAATGACCGGAAGCATGGCGGCCCAGCCGCTCAGCCTGGAACGACTTCGAACGGCCTGCTCCACTTGCGGGCTGAAGGAGTTGTGTCTTCCCGTAGGTCTGTCGGGCCAGGAGATGGACCGGCTGGACGACCTCATCCACGTGCGCCGCACTGCAAAAAAAGGCCAGAGCATCTACCGCGCGGGCGAGCCCTTCGACGCGCTGTATGCTGTCCGCTCGGGTTTCTTCAAGTCCTCGATCCTCTCCGAGGACGGTCGCGACCAGGTCACCGGCTTCTACATGGGCGGCGAGCTGCTCGGGATGGACGGGATCGGCACCGAGCAGCACACCTGCGACGCCGTGGCCCTCGAGGACAGCGAAGTCTGCGTGATCCCCTTCGGCCGCCTGGAAGACCTCTCCCGGCAGGTGCCGGCGCTCCAGAGCCACTTCCACAAGGTCATGAGCCGCGAGATCGTCCGCGACCACGGCGTGATGATGCTGCTGGGCAGCATGCGCGCCGAGGAACGGCTGGCAGCGTTCCTGGTGAATCTGTCGCAGCGCTTCGTGGCCCGGGGCTATTCGCCCTCGGAGTTCTACCTGCGCATGACCCGCGAGGAGATCGGCAGCTACCTGGGCCTCAAGCTGGAGACCGTCAGCCGCGTCTTCTCCAAGTTCCAGGACGAGGGCCTGATCAGCGTGCAGCAGAAGCACGTCCGCATCATCGACATCCCCCGCCTGAAGCACCTGGTCGGCCACCGCCCCTGCTGACCCGCCGGGTGGCGCCTTCGCGCCACCCTTCCTGCATTTCCTGCGTTCAGGCCGGTCCGGTCAGGCCGTTACGCGCCCTTCCGGTTGCCCCACGCCGAGCTTGCGCAGCACAATCTCGAGCGGGCAGAACGTGGTGAAACCGCTCTGCAGCAGATTGAACCCGACGAAGGCCGTAAACCAGAGCCAGTTCGAACTCACGAACAGCGGGCTCGCTTCGACACCGAGCGCCAGGGACAGCAGTACGAAGAACCCGGCCACGATCCGAACGATGCGATTGATGGTCATGCGATGTCTCCTGAAGTAGAGCGGCCGCGAAGCGCGACCCATGAACCCATGGTAGGCCCGGATCCGCCCTGCGGATGTGACCCAGGTCACGCAACCCGCTTCCAGGACGTCGCGTAGTAGAGAACCGGGATCACCACCAGCGTGAGCAGGGTCGACACCGCGATGCCGAAGAGCAGCGTGATCGCGAGCCCGTTGAAGATGGGGTCATCCAGGATGAAGAGCGCGCCGAGCATCGCCGCGAGCCCCGTGAGCACGATCGGCTTGGCCCGTGCCGCGGCGGCGCGGATCACGGCCTCCTGCAGCGGGACGCCCTCGCCCACCTGAAGATTGACGAAGTCGACCAGCAGGATGGAATTGCGCACGATGATGCCGGCGAGCGCGATCATCCCGATCATCGACGTCGCGGTGAACTGGGCCCCCATGATCGCGTGGCCTGGCATCACGCCGATGATCGTGAGCGGAATCGGCGCCATGATCACGAGCGGCACGCCGTACGAGCCGAACTGTGCCACCACCAGCAGGTAGATGAGCACGAGCCCCACGGCGTAGGCGAGTCCCATATCGCGGAATGTCTCGTACGTGACCTTCCATTCCCCGTCCCACTTCACGCGGTAGCCAGAGTAGCGGTCGTCGGGCACCCCGATGAATGCCTCCCCGAGCGTGCCGCCCTCGGGCAGCGTCATGCCGGCGATCTTCGAGCGGATCGCGAACATCCCGTAGAGCGGACTGTCGAGCCGTCCCGCCATGTCGCCCAGCACGTAGACGACCGGCTGCAGATCCTTGTGGTGGATGGTCTGCTCGCGGTCCACCGGAACGACGTCGACGAGTTCCGAGAGCGGCACGAGTTCGCCTGCGCGCGAGCGCACGGTGAGCGCCAGAAGTTCGTCGACGCTGCTCTGCCGCTCCGGCCGCAGCGCGATGCGCACCGGGATCTCGAACTTGGCCGACTCGCTGTGCAGCGGCGTCGCATACTCGCCGGCGAGGCCCATGCGCATGGTCTCGACGACGTCGCGCGGCGCAACACCCGCAAGCGCCGCCTTGTTCTGCTGGATGCGTACGACGAGCTTGGGCGCGGTGTCGTCCACCGTGTCGTCGATGGCCACGATGTCCGGTGTGGAGGCAAACGCCGCGCGCACGCGTTTCGCGACTGCGGCCTGCCCCGCGAAATCGGGGCCGTAGATCTCGGCGACGATGGGCGAGAGCACCGGCGGGCCGGGCGGCACCTCGACCACCTTGAGCTCCGCACCATGGCGCGCCGCGATGGCTTCGAGCGCCGGACGCACCGACTGCGCGATCTCGTGGGACTTCCGGTCGCGGTGGTGCTTGTCCACCAGGTTCACCTGGATGTCGCCGAGTTCTGCGGACTCGCGCAGGTAGTACTGGCGCACGAGGCCGTTGAAGTTGATCGGGCTCGCCGCACCGGCGTAGGCCTGGTAGTCCGTCACTTCCGGAATCTGCGCGACGGCGGAGCTCAGGTCGCGCAGCACGGCGGCGGTCCGCTCCACGGGCGTCCCGGCCGGCATGTCGACGACCACCTGGAACTCGGACTTGTTGTCGAACGGCAGCATCTTGAGCACGACCCACTGCACGGCCGCCAGCGACACGGACAGAACGATCGCGACGACGATGCCACCCAGCAGCAGCCAGCGGTTCTTTCGCCCGCCCGCGCCGCGGAGCAGAGGCTCCATGCGACGGAACAGCCGGTCCAGCTTGCCCTCCCCTTCCGCATGTCCGGCCGCATGAGGGCGCAGCCAGTGCAGAGCGAGCCACGGGGTGACGACGAAGGCGATCGCGAGCGAGATCGCCATGCCAAGGCTCGCATTGATCGGGATGGGGCTCATGTAGGGCCCCATGAGTCCGCTCACGAAGGCCATCGGCAGCAGTGCCGCGATCACCGTGAACGTCGCAAGGATCGTAGGGCCGCCCACTTCGTCCACCGCCACGGGGATGATGTCGCGCAGCGGCGCCGTGCTCATGCCTGCGCGCCGGTGGATGTTCTCCACGACCACGATCGCGTCGTCCACGAGGATTCCGATGGAGAAGATGAGCGCGAACAGCGACACGCGGTTCAGCGTGAACCCCCAGGCCCACGAGGCGAAGAGCGTGGCCGCAAGCGTGAGGATGACCGCGACACCGACGATGGCTGCCTCGCGGCGACCGAGCGTGAACCAGACGAGCGCCACGACGGACAGCGTCGCGAACAGCAGCTTCTGGATCAGCTTCATCGCCTTGTCGTTGGCCGTCTCGCCGTAGTTCCGCGTGACGCTCACGTGCACGCCGTCCGGAATGATCTGCCCCTCGAGCGCCGCGACCTGGGCGATGATCCGGTCCGCCACGTCGACGGCATTGACGCCGGGCTTCTTCGTGATCGCGATGGTGACGGCCGGGTGCTCCATGCCGACGGCCGGCGCGCCGGCGCCGTTCGCGGCGCCAAGCCCATGCCAGACATAGCGTGCCGGCTGATCCGGACCGTCCTCCACCCGGGCGACGTCCGTCATGAACACGGGCTTGCCGTCCTGGACGCCCACGACGAGCTGCCGCACGTCCTCGGCGCTAGCGAGCCACGTGCCGGTCTGTACCAGGACTTCCTGGTTGTTGCCGACCAGCGAGCCGGCGGGCTGCGAGGCGTTCGCAAGCTGCAGCGCGTTGCGCACGTCCTGGGCGGTGACGCGATAGGCGTTGAGCTTCTCGGCCTCGATCAGGACGCGCACCACCTGCCCGGGACCGCCCAGCGTCCGGACGTCACGGGTACCGGCCACGCGCTTCAGTTCGACTTCCATGGCGTGCGCGACGCGTTCCAGCTCAAACGCGCCACGCGCCGGGTCTTCGGTCCAGAGCGTCAGCGCGACGATGGGAACGTCGTCGATGCCCTTCGGCTTCACCACGGGCTGCCCCACGCCGAGATTGGGCGAGAGCCAGTCCTTGTGGGACTCGAGCGTGTCGTAGAGCCGCACGAGGGCCTGCGTCGGGTCCTCGCCGACCTTGTACTGGACCGTCAGCACGGCCATCCCGGGCCGCGACACCGAGTACACATGGTCGATGCCGGAGATCCGGGAAAGCACCTGCTCGGCCGGCGTCGCGACGAGACTCTCCACGTTGCGCGCGGAGGCCCCGGGGAATGGAATGAACACGTTCGCCATCGTCACATCGATCTGCGGCTCCTCCTCCCGCGGGGTGACCAGTACCGCGAAGAGGCCGAGCAGCAGCGAGACGAGCGCGATCAGCGGCGTGAGACGCGAGCCGAGAAAGAAGCGCGCGGTCCGCCCGGAGATGCCGAGGGCCGCGACCGGGGAGTTGGGTTCAGTCGTCACTCTTCAGCTTCCGGATGCCGAGGCTGTGAAGCACCAGCTTCTCGTACAGGGGTTCGGACGTGCCCTTCTTCATCTTCCGGATGAAGTACTTCTCGAAGGCGACCTTGGCGAGGTGCACCCACTTGCCCTCCGAGAACCAGTTCACGTTGCGCGGCGGAATCTGCGGCAGCGCGACGAACGCAACACCGGTGTCGCCGAAATCGGCCAGACACAGCGCGTTCCAGGTGGCCTTCTCATCGGGCTCGCGACCATCCAGCACCGCGCGGATGTTGTGGGCAACGGCCGTGACCATGGACTCGATCATGTAACCCGTCTTGGGCGCGCCGGTCGGCACCGGCGTCTGCTCCACGGGCGGAATGGCGACGCAGACGCCAACACCGTAGATGTTGTGGTAGCGCGGATTGCGCTGAAACTCGTCGATCAGGATGAAGCCGCGCGGATTCGTGAGCCCCTCGATGCCGAACACGGCATCGACACCCTTGAAGGCGGGCAGCATCATCGAATAGGCGAAGGGCAGTTCGTGCTGCTTCTTCTCCTTGCCCATGTCGTCGAACTCGGTCACGTGCATCTTCCCCTGCTCGATCCGGGTGGTCTTCGCGTTGCAGATCCAGCGGATGTTCCGCTCGCGCATGGCGGATTCCAGCAGCGTCTTGGAGTCGCCGACCCCACCCAGACCCAGATGGCCGATGTAGGGTTCTGCAGTGACGTAGGTCATGGGCACCCGGTCGCGCAGCTTGCGGCGACGCAGGTCGGTTTCCATGATGAAGGCGAACTCGTAGGCCGGTCCGTAGCAGGACGCACCCTGCACGGCACCCACGACGATCGGCCCCGGCGCCTTCACGAATCGCTCCCAGGCCTCGCCCGCCGCGAGTGCGTGGTCCACATGACAGACCGACTGCGTGAATCCGGCCGGGCCCAGGCCCTCGATCTCGTCGAAGGCCAGCTTCGGCCCGGTGGCGATCACGAGGAAGTCGTAGTCGAGCGTCGTGCCGTCGCCGAGTTCCACCTGATTCTTCTCCGGCACGACCCGGCGTGCACCGGCGGCCGTGAAGGCGATCCCCTTCTTCGCCAGATACTCGGCCACGGGGAACTCGATGTCGTCGCGCTTGCGCCAGTTGACGGCAACCCAGGGGTTGGACGGCACGAAATGGAAGGTCGGGGCGTTGGACACGACCGTGACACGGTCTCCCGGACGGGCCTTCTCCTGCATCTCGTACGCCATGGGCATGCCGCCGATTCCAGCGCCGATGATCACGATGTGTGCCATTGCCTTGCTCCTCCGGGTGCGATCCGTACGGGACCGTGCTTCACTCTGACTTCGTACCCTGCGCCAGGGCGATCGACGCCTTCACTGGCGCGATCGCCACCTTCTCTCCCGGCATGAGACCCGCCAGCACTTCCACCAGTCCGTCGCCTGCGGGCTCGCCCAGGCGGATCTGGCGGAAGGACACCTTGCCGCCGGCTCCGACGACGTAGGCACCCGTCACTTCACTGCGACGGACCGCCGCGCCTTCCGGCATCACGAGCTTCCGGGCGCGGCCCACCGTGAAGTGGGCCCGCGCGTAGACACCGGGCACCACATCCTTCATGCCCGCGGGCAGATCGACCCGCACCCGGGTGGAATGGGTTCGGGCGTCCGCGGCCGGCAGCACGGTGAGGTTGCTGCCGGCGACGCGCTTGCCGACCGAAGGCAGTTCGACGCTCACGCGGGGACTCGTGCGAATGTCGGCGACCTTGTACTGCGGGATGGAGGCGATGACCCGCAGCTCCCGCGGATCGAAACCGGTGAAGAGCGGCTTGCCGGGGACGGCCATCTCCCCAACCTCGATGTGCCGCGCGGCGACGACACCGCCGAACGGTGCCACCACGGTGGTGAAGCCCTTCGCGGTCTCCGCCTCGCCGGCGCCCGCGCGGGCGGACTCCACCTGGGCCTTTGCCACGCGAAGAGCCGCCTCCGCGCGATCGAGGGTGGCCTGACTTACGAACTTCTGCCGCGCCAGATCCCGCGTGCGTTCGAACTCGGCCCGGGCGTTCTCGTAGGCGGCCTGGGCCTGGGATACCTGCGCCTGGCTGCCTGCCACCACCTGGCGCGCCTGGGAGGAATCGATCCGCGCGATGACCTGGCCCTGGGCGACGACGTCACCCACGTCGAAGCGGACCTCGACGACGCGGCCGGTCACCTGCGCCGACACGGTGGACTGTCGAGTCGCCTCGACGACCGCCTCGGCCGCGTAAGTGATGTCCACCTCGCGGTACTGGACGGGCGCGGTTTCCAGCGGCTGCGCGCCGGCAGCGCCCGCCATCGCGAGGAGCAGCGGGACGGTCCACGGACGGGCCAGGTCGGACATTCGGATCACGGTTCACCCCATTGATGCGGATAGCAGGGCCCATGGTGGGCCGATTGGAGGTCGCGTTCGGTGACCGGGGTCACATACGCGCCGAATTCCGGGCGGGAGACGCGCCCGAAAGTGACATGGCACCCGATGGCATCGGGATCGGACGGCGCCTTCACGCGCCAGAAACAAAACGGGCCACCGCGGGGTGGCCCGTGTCCAGACTGCGCCGGCGGAAGGTCAGCCGCAGCAGGCGTTCGGATCGTCCCGCTTCGGACAGCCCACGGGTCGCTGGGTGGGATCGGGAATCGGGCACCGGTTGATTTCGGCCGCGGTGCGCTGAAAGAAACAGGTAAGCGCGCTGGAACTGGCCGTCATGGCCCAGAAGCAGAAGAACCCCACGGAATAGATGGTCGTGCGGGAGGCCACGACATCCGAGCCGAACAGGGTGAGTTCCATCGGATCGAACAGCGTGAAGAAGATGGCCTCCGCCACCCCGCCGACGATGAACGCCGGCCACAGGATATGGATGAGCTTCTGCGTCGACATGGTCCCGGCTCCTCTGTCAGTCGTCCCGTCCCTGAAGGGACACGGGACCGTCGTTGCCCGGGAGCCACTCTCCCGTGACACGCCACGCGCCCTGCGCATCCTCCAGCAGCACCTGCCACTTGCCCGCATGCATCGGCTGCAGCGCGCCGTCGTACCAGCCGCCCTCGTCACGGGACACCATCACGATCTGGTCGCTGCCCGTCACGGTCGCGTGGACCAGCTTGAGCGTGAGCGTGGCCGGCGCCGGGGAGATGCCGGTCGCGAGCACGCGAACGCGGGTGCCGTCCACGGAAAACTGCGCCTGCGCGGAAATGCCCGCGCGGGTGGCCGCCTGTTCCCGCGCGAGCGTCCGGTTGATCGCCAGACCCTTCTTGTAATAGTCCTCGCTGACGAGGCCGTCCTGGTGGGTGATCGCAATCCAGGCGGTGATCAACCCACCCACCACAGCCGCGAAGGGGCCGGCCATCAGGAGCCAGGGCCACGGTTCGCGGTACCAGGCATTGCGGGGTTCTGCGGGCAGGGTGTGGGCATTCATCGATACTTCCTCTTGTTTCTTCAAACGGCGCTCAGGGAACGACGAACCGTGCGGTTTCGACGATGACAAGGGGCGCCGGGTCGGGCGCGCCGCCGATCGTCTCGGCCTTGACGGTGAATTCGATGGACTGCGAACCGTGCACACCTGCCGACGGCACCGCGTTGACGCGCACGGGGATCATCCGGGACCTCGCCCCGCCGAGCTCCACGGGGTTCTCCCGCGAGTCCAGCGTCAGTCCCGGCATGCCGGCAACCGTGATGGTGAAGCGGCGCGGCGTTTCGTCGGTGTTCATGACCTGCAGCCGGTAGACGTTCTCGACGCGACCGTCTCCGGAACCGGCGGCCATCGGCACGCGATCGCGGATGACGTCGACCTTGACCGGCACGCGGTGCGCGAGCGTGACGATCGCGGCAATGGTCACGGCAAGCAGGATCCCGGTGTACAGCAGCACTCTCGGCCGCAGCACGCGCCGGAACATGCCTCCGCGGTCGAGATGCTGCTTGACCGCGTTCTCCGTGGCGTAGCGGATGAGGCCGCGGTCGTAGCCCATCTTGTCCATCACCTGGTTGCAGCCGTCGATGCACGCGGCACACCCGATGCACTCGTACTGCAGGCCGTTGCGGATGTCGATGCCGGTCGGGCATACCTGCACGCAGATGCCGCAGTCCACGCAGGCGCCGAGCCCCTGCTTCACCGGGTCCGCACTCTTCGAGCGGGCGCCGCGCGGCTCACCTCGATCCTTGTCGTACGTGATGACCAGCGTATCCGGATCGAACATCACGCCCTGGAAGCGGGCGTACGGACACATGTACTTGCACACCTGCTCCCGCATCCAGCCGGCATTGCCGTAGGTGGCGAAGCCGTAGAACAGCATCCAGAAGGTTTCCCAGGGGCCGGTGCCCAGCGCGAACACGTCGGCCAGCAGCGTCTGAATCGGCGTGAAGTAGCCGACGAAGGTGAAGCCCGTCCAGAGCGCGAGCGCGATCCAGAGCCCGTGCTTCAGGACCTTGCGGCCCACCTTGGCCGCGCTGAGCGGCGCCTTGTCGAGCTTCATCCGCGCGAGGCGTTCGCCTTCCACGCGGCGCTCGATCCACAGGAAGATCTCGGTGTACACCGTCTGGGGACAGGCGTACCCGCACCACAGACGTCCCGCCACGGCGGTGAACAGGAACAGCGAGTAAGCGGCGAGGATGAGGATCACCGTGAGGTACACGATGTCCTGGGGCCAGAACACGAGCCCGAAGATGTAGAACTTGCGCGAGGCGAGATCGAACAGCACCGCCTGCCGATCATTCCAGGACAGCCAGGGAAGGCCGTAGAAGATGAGCTGCGTCAGCAGCACCATCGCCCAGCGCGCGGAGGCGAAGTGCCCCGAGACGGCGCGCGGATAGATCTTGCGCCGGATCTCGTAGAGCGTCTGCTCCTCCGCCTGCACGGGCTTCGCTGCTTCCACTGCCTTCACCTGCATGTCCATGGACTCCGTCCCGGCGGGTTACTCCCCGCCCCGTTACTCGGCGGCAACCTTCTCGCCGGTGTTCGACAGCCCCCAGATGTACGCCGCGAGGATGTGGACCTTGGCATCGCCGAGGAACTCCTTGTGCGCCGGCATCCGGCCGTTGCGACCCTTCGTGATCGTCTCGATGATGGCGGACTCGCCACCGCCGTAGAGCCACACGCCGTCGGTCAGGTTGGGCGCCCCCATCGCGACATTGCCCTTGCCTTCCGGGCCATGGCAGGCGGCGCAGTTCTGCGCAAACGTCTCCTTGCCCCGGCTCGCCCGGATGCCATCGTGGGTCAGACCGGACAGCGACAGGACGTGGTGCGTGACATCCTTGGTGCCTTCGTCGCCGAGCGCCGCTCCCAGTGCGGGCATCAGGCCGCCGCGTCCTTCGAGGATGGAGGTCTTGATCGCCGCGGGGTCCCCGCCGTACAGCCAGTCCTTGTCGGTCAGGTTCGGGAAGCCCTTGCTGCCGCGGGCGTCGGAGGCATGGCACTGCGCGCAGTAGTTGAGGTACAGACGCTGCCCCATCTCGCGGGCCTCGGGCTCCGCAGCCACCTTCTCGAGATCCATCTGGTGGAACTTCTCGAAGATCGGGCCGAACCGCGCCTGGGCCTTCTGCTCCTCGGCCCCGTACTGACCCTGCGAGGACCAGTTGTAGACGCCCTTGAAACTGCCGAGTCCGGGATACAGCACGAGGTAGACCGCCCCGAACACCAGCGTGATGTAGAAGAGCCACATCCACCACTTCGGCAGCGGATTGTTGAACTCCTCCAGATCGCCGTCCCAGACATGGCCCATCGTCTCCACCGTGGAGCCGGGGACACGCTTGACCGACAGCGCCTTCAGGAACACCGCACAGCCGACGATGCTGACCACCGTCACCAGCGCGACGAAGACACTCCAGAAATCACTTGTGAAATCGCTCATGGCTTCCTCTTCTCGAGCCTATTTGCCGGGACGCTGCTGCGAAGGCCGGACGAACTCCTCGTCCTCCAGCACGATCTTCGCGGCTTCCTCGAACCGGCCCTTCCGGGCCTTGCCGTAGGCCCACCAGACGATCCCAAGGAACACCGCCATCTGCAGGATCGTCATCCAGGCGCGCACATCCGTGATCGAGATATCCATGCTCACCTCACATTCTTGAGTGCAGTACCGAGCCCCTGCAGGTAGGCCACGAGGGCATCCTGCTCGCTCTTGCCGGCCAGTTCTTCCCTGGCCTTGGCAATCTGCTCGTCCGTGTAGGGCACGCCCACCATCCGCAGCGCGCGCATCTTGGCCTCGATGTCCTGGGACTCGACGGCGTTCTTGCCGAGCCAGGGGTACGCAGGCATGTTCGACTCCGGCACCACGTCGCGCGGGTTGTCGAGATGCAGGCGATGCCAGTCGTCGCTGTAGCGGCCGCCGACCCGATGCAGGTCCGGACCGGTGCGCTTGCTGCCCCACTGGAACGGGTGGTCGTACACGTATTCCCCGGCCACCGAGTAGTGACCGTAGCGCTCCGTCTCGGCGCGGAAGGGCCGGACCATCTGCGAGTGGCAGTTGTAGCAGCCCTCGCGCAGATAGATGTCCCGGCCGGCGAGCCTCAAGGGCGAGTACGGCTCGACACCCTTCACCGGCTCGGTGGTGGACTTCTGGAAGAACAGGGGAACGATCTCCACCAGGCCCCCGACGCTCACGGTGAGTACCGTGAGCACGATCATCAGGGTGATGTTCTTCTCGATCTTCTCGTGCGTGAAACTCATGGTCGCTGTCTCCTCGGGAGCGCGTCAGTGGGCCGCGGCGGGGCGAAGGATCGGCGCATCCACCGCCTTGGCACCCACCACGGTCTTCCAGGTGTTGTAGGCCATGATCAGCATGCCGCCCAGGTACATGGTCCCGCCCAGCAGACGGATCGCGTAGAACGGGTAGGTCGACTTGACGCTCTCCACGAAGGTGTAGGTGAGCGTGCCGTCCGGATTCACCGCGCGCCACATCAGACCCTGCATGACCCCGGCGATCCACATGGCGGCGATGTAGAGCACGACGCCGATGGTGGCCACCCAGAAGTGCACGGTGATCAGCTTCACGCTGTGCATCTCGGCACGGCCGAACAGACGGGGGATCAGGTAGTACATGCTGCCGATGGAGATCATCGCGACCCAGCCCAGCGCGCCGGAGTGCACATGGCCGATGGTCCAGTCCGTGTAGTGCGACAGCGAGTTCACCGTCTTGATCGACATCATCGGGCCTTCGAACGTGGACATGCCGTAGAAGGACAGCGAGGTGATCAGGAACTTCAGGATCGGGTCGGTGCGCAGTTTGTGCCAGGCACCCGAGAGGGTCATGATCCCGTTGATCATTCCGCCCCACGACGGCGCGAGCAGGATCAGCGAGAACACCATGCCGATCGACTGCGCCCAGTCGGGCAGCGCGGTGTAGTGCAGGTGGTGCGGACCCGCCCACATGTAGGTGAAGATGAGGGCCCAGAAGTGCACGACGGACAGCCGGTAGGAGTACACCGGCCGGCCCGCCTGCTTCGGCACGAAGTAGTACATCATCCCGAGGAAGCCCGCAGTCAGGAAGAAGCCCACCGCGTTGTGGCCGTACCACCACTGCACCATCGCATCCTGCACGCCCGCGTAGGCCGAGTAGGACTTCCAGAAGCTCACCGGGATCTCGGCGCTGTTCACGAGGTGCAGGAGCGCCACCGTCAGAATGAACCCGCCGAAGAACCAGTTGGCCACGTAGATGTGCGCAACCTTGCGCGTGGCCACCGTGCCGAAGAACACGATCGCGTAGGAGACCCACACCAGCGTGATCAGGATGTCGATCGGCCACTCGAGCTCCGCGTATTCCTTGCCCGTGGTGATGCCGAGCGGCAGGGTCACCGCAGCCAGCACGATGACGAGCTGCCACCCCCAGAACGTGAACGCCGCGAGCGGACCGCCGAACAGTCTGGTGTGACTGGTCCGCTGGACCGCGTAGTACGAGGAGGCGAACAGCGCGCAGCCGCCGAACGCGAAGATCACCGCGTTGGTGTGCAGTGGTCTCAATCGCCCGTAGGACAGCCACGGAATGCCGTACGTCAGGTCAGGCCACAACAGTTGCGCCGCGAGCACCACGCCCACGGCCATCCCCACGATGCCCCATACCAGGGTCATGATGGCGAACTGTCGGACCACCTTGTAGTTGTAGGTCGTCTGCTCTTGCATGTTCGCTCCCTATTTGCCGAAGTACCTCGTCTCCGCATTCGCCGTACACCCCATCCGACGATTGCAGCCCGATTATTGCGGCGCACGAATTCCCGCTGGTTGACCCAGATCAAGAGCCACCGAAAGCACGACCCGCCACGGTTGATCCAGATCAATAACGCCCGCGGGTTGCGAAGCTCGGGAAATCGGGGGGTTCGAACGGAGGCACGACACCCCGCGCAGGCGCGAGGCACAGAGACAGGCGCGTCAGCGCTGCGACGGACGGTCGTCGTCGAGGAGGATGCGATGCGCCGGGCCTTCGAGATCGTCGAACTGACCGTTGCGCAGGGACCACCAGAAGATGGCGCCGATGACGAACACCAGCACCAGGGAAAGGGGAATGAGCAGGTAGAGGATGTCCATGGCTTCAGGCCCTCGCGACCGACGCGGCGTCCGCGAGGGTCGTTGCGACGTGTTCGGGCGCTTTGCGAAGACGCAAGGCGTTGACGACGACCAGCAGCGAACTGGACGCCATGCCGAGCCCCGCGAGCCACGGGCTCAGCAGTCCTGTCGCGGCCAGCGGCACCGCAACGAGATTGTAGGCGAGTGCCCAGGCCAGGTTCTGGCGCATCACGCGCAGCGTGTGCCGCGCGTGCTCGAACCCTTCCACCAGCGTCTGTATGCGGGCGCCGGTCAGCACCAGATCCGCAGATTGCTGGGCCAGCACCGCCCCGCTGCCCATTGCCACGGAGACGTCGGCGCGTGCGAGGACCGGTGCGTCGTTGACGCCGTCGCCGACCATGCAGACCACCGCACCCTGCGCCTGCAGTGCTTCGACGCGAGCGTGCTTGTCCTCGGGACTGCAGCCGGCATGCCATTGGGCGATTCCGCAGCGACGCGCGGCCGCCTCGACCACGTTGGCCTGGTCACCGCTCGCGAGAATCACCTGCAGGCCGAGGGCGCGCAGGTTCGCGACCGCGGCCGCCGCGTCGGACCGGAGGCGATCCCCCAGGAGAAAGCGCGCAGCGGGTCTGCCATCGACGGCGAGCCACACTTCCGAGTGCTCGTCCGGTGCGCCGACGTCCGGGAGAACGATCCCCAGCGCCTCGATGTGACGCCGGCTGCCCAGACGGCACGGCGACCCTGCGACGATTCCGCTTACGCCTGCTCCGGCTTCATGGTGGACCTCGACGGCAACGTCCGAACCCGCAATGCCTTCCGCCCTCAGTGCACGTGCGACCGGATGATCGGACCCCGCCTCCAGTGCCGCGGACAACGACAGCACCTGCTGCGCGTCAAAGCCGTCGAACACATCAGTCCGGACCACGGCCAGCGTGCCCTCGGTGAGGGTTCCGGTCTTGTCCATCACCACGTGGGTCACGCGCGTCAGCGATTCGATGGCCCGCTCCCGCGTGACGACCAATCCCATGCGGGCGAACGTACCGGTCGCCACGGCGAGCGCTGCGGGTGTGGCGAGCGAAAGCGCGCAAGGGCACGTGACCACCAGCACCGCCACGGCAATCATCAGCGCGCGATCGGGATCGATGCGCAGCCAGATCACCAGCGCTGCGAGCGCGATGGCAAGAACCGCGGCAACGAACCAGCCCGCATAGCGGTCGGCAAGTTCGACGATGGCGGGACGTTCGGCGTGGGCGCGCTCCACCAGCCGCACGATGGCGGAAAGACGAGTGTCTGCCCCCGTGCGCTCCACACGCATGACCACCGGCTGGGCGACATTGGCCGTACCGCCGGTGACGGCAGCGCCGAGTCCCTTGGCGGCGGGACGGCTCTCGCCGGTGAGCAGGGACTCGTCGACGCGGGTGTCGCCTTTCAGTACGACGCCGTCCGCGGGGAAGGCGTCTCCCGGTCTCACCAGCACCGCATCGCCAATAGCGAGCGCGCCGGCGGGGACGGTTTCGAAGACTTCGCTGCGGGGAAAGTCAGTCAGCCGCTGCGCCTTTGCGGGCAAGGCGCGCAGCAGGTGACGCAGCGCTTCGGACGCCTTGCCGCGGGCCGTGTACTCGAGCCAGCGGCCCGCCAGCAGGAAGAACACGAACATCGTGATCGAATCGAAGTACACCTCGCCGCGGCCAGTCCAGGTGGCCCAGGCACTGCCCGCGAATGCGGCAGCCACGCCGAGAGACACGGGGACGTCCATGCCGAGGCGGCGCAGGCGCAGATCCCGCAGTGCGCCCCGGAAGAACGGCGCGGCGGAGTAGACGATCACGGGGACGGTGAGGACAAGGCTCGCCCAGCGCAGGAGCGAAGCGATGTCGGCGGTGATCTCGCCTTCCCCGGCGATGTAGGCCGGGTACGCGTACATCATCACCTGCATCATGCCGAAGGCGGCCACGAACAGACGCCAAAGCGCGCTGCGGCGCTCGCGCCGGGCCACCTGTTCCGCGATCTCGCTGTCGTTGGGCCAGGCCCGGTAGCCGATGGACTGGATGGCATCGAGGATCACGGACAGCCGGATCGCATCCGGCTGCCAGCGCACGCGGGCGCGGCGGGTCGCGTAGTTGATGTCTGCCGCGAGCACGCCCGGCAGCGCCTGCAGATGCTGCTCGTTCAGCCACACGCACGCCGGACAGGTGATGCCTTCGATGAGCAGGGTCGCTTCCCGGCTGCCGTCGGCCAGGGTGGTCACGAAGGCCCCCTGCACTTCCGGCCGGTCGTAGATCGCAAGTTCTTCCAGCGGCGCCGGTGCCCCCTCACCCGGGACCGGCCGCGCTTCCGCCCGCGAGCGGTAAAAGGCTTCGAGCCCCGCGCCGAGGATGGACTCCGTAACGGCTTGGCAGCCGGCGCAGCACAGCTCGCGGCGGACGGAATCGACGACCGCCGTGTAGCGGCCTCGCTCGAGGACGGGCAATCCACAGTGGAAACAGTCGGTTGCCTCCTGCGCCGGTCGGGATTCGACCGGGCTGGCGGCGACGGCTCCAGGACGGGACTGCAGGGCGATCGCCATGATTCGTCATGGGCGGGCGTGAACGCTCCCGCGCCTGTTCAGGGATGGCACATCCTAGGCGGGGGCCGGCGGCGCCTCATTGACCTAGGTCAATCGGGCAGACCTTGGGCGGAAATCCGGCGGAACTTCGGCGGAACGCTGGCGGGAATCCGCTCAGGAACTGGCGAACGGGAACATGTTGCGCAGGCCGCGCAGGCGCTGGAACAGGCTCTTGGAGAGATTGGTGGAGTCGCTGCGCTCGTCGGCCTCGACCTTCTGGGCGCGCAGCAGCCCGGGCGTAGTCTTGTACGTGTGGTATCGGTTCAGTGCCGCCGTGACATGCTCCTGCAGCACGACCGGGTTCAGCGGCCGGCTCAGGAAGCGGTAGACCTGCACCTCGTTGATGAGCTCGATCAGCATGTGGGCATCGGCTGCCGCCGTCATCGCCACCGTGAGGATCTGCGGGTAGGCGAGCTTGAGGGCATGCAGGAGCGCCTTGAGGGCTGGCGGGTCGGCGTCGAAGTCGGCAATCATGACCGCGACTTCGCGCTCCTGGAGGAGACGCAGGGCCTCTTCCATGTTGCGGGCCTGTCCCACCCAGTGGCGGTCGCCGAAATCCCGCACGGCATGGGCGATGATTTCGTTGCGCGGGTCGAGACAGAGGATGGACTCGTCGAACCGGGCCTCGGCCGGCATGCGCCACGCCGGAATGTCGGGCAGCGTCTGCGCGATGTCGACGGCTTCCGCGATCATGCGCTGGAGATCCTTCGGATCCCACGGCTTGTTCACGAAGCGCCAGACCTCGCCCTCGTTGATGGATCCGACGATCGAAGCGAGGTCGGAGTAGCCCGTCAGCAGGATCCGCACGCTCTTGGGCGAGACTTCGCGTACCTGCCGCAGCAGTTCCACGCCCTGCATGCCCGGCATGCGCTGGTCGGACACCACCACCTGCACCGGGATGCGCTTCACCATCTCGAGGGCCTGGATCGGGTCGTCCGCCGTATAGACGCGGTACTGCTGGCGGAACAGGGCGTGCAGGGCCGTGAGGATGCGCATCTCGTCGTCGACGAACAGCACATTGGGCCGGTCACCGCCCACGCCGGGCGACTGGGTGGTCGGCGACACCAGGGTCGGGACGACTGCCCGGGGCCCGACGCCCGGGAGCGTCATGGACGGGTCGATCTCCACCGCACCTTCGGGGCCGAGGTTCTGCCGCACCGCCCGCAGGGCGGAGGAAGAGATCTTCGGCCCGTCCGTCTTGGGCTTGGCATCTGCCAGCAGCAGCGGGTGCTTCAGCGCCTCGCGGATCGCCTCCTCGAACTCGCGGGCGCTCTGGTAGCGCTCGGTCGTTTCCTTCGCGAGGCCGCGGATCACCACGTGATCGAGTTCGGTCGTGAGCAGCGCATTGCGTTCGGAGGGCGGCACCGGCGTCTCGGTGAAGACCCGATGCATGATCACCGCGCTGTTGGGCCCGTCGAAGGGCCGCTTGCGGGTGAGCAGTTCGTAGAGGATGACGGCGACCGCATAGAGGTCCGTCCGGGGATCGGCGATCTCTCCGGCGAACTGCTCGGGCGCCATATAGGAAGGGGTGCCGATCAGGTCGCCGGTCTGCGTGAGGTTCGACGATTCCAGCCGGGCGACGCCGAAGTCCGCGATCTTGATGACGCCGTCGCGGCTCAGCATGATGTTCGACGGCTTGATGTCGCGGTGGATCACGCCCTGCGCGTGGGAGTACGCCAGGGCGCCCAGCACCTGCAACATGATGTCGCAGCACTTCTCGGGCTCGCCGCTGAAGTCCTCACCCTGGAGGTACGCGGTAAGCGGTCGGCCGAAGACGCACTCCATCACCAGGTAGACGAGTTCTTCCTCCTCGCCGAAGTCGTACACCGCGACGATGTTCGGATGCTGGAGGCGTCCGGCCGCCCGGGCCTCGACCCGGAAGCGCGCGAGAATGGCCTTCGACTCGTAAGGGTCGAGCCGCGCCTTGTCGACCACCTTGATCGCCAGCGTGCGCTCGATGATCGGGTCATAGGCCTGGTACACCGTCGCGGTGGCGCCGGTGCCAAGCTGACCTCGAACTTCGTACTTGCCTATGCGTTCAGGCAGTCGCATGCCACCCCGCGATGCAAAAAACCCTCATGCAGCAGCCTCCACGCCATTCACGGGCAGCGTCACCGTGAAGCGTGTCCCCTTGCCGACGGTGGATTCCACCTCGATCCGACCGCCGTGCTGCTCGATGATACGGTATGCGATGGACAAGCCGAGACCGGTGCCCTTGCCGACGTCCTTCGTGGTGAAGAAGGGGTCGAAGATGCGGGGCAGGACGTTGGCGGGGATGCCATGCCCGTCGTCTTCGACCGTCACCACGACACTGCCATCGCCGCCTTGTCGCGTGGACAGCACGATCGTACCGCCCCCCTCCGGCGTGGCCTGAGCAGCGTTCGTGACCAGGTTCAGGAACACCTGATTGATCTGCGAGGGCGAACAGGCCACGGGCGGGATGTCCTCGAAGTTCTTGACGACCTTCTTGGTCTTCACGAGGTTTCGCGCAATCTTCAGCGTGCTCTCGAGTCCCTGGCGCAGATCGACGCGGGCGACCTTCGTGCGGTCGAGGCGGCTGAAGTCCTTCAGGTTCAGCACCAGCTCCGAGATCTGGGTGATGCCGTAAAGGCCATCCTGCGTGAGCCGTTCGAGTGTCGCGAGCGTCTCGGCGTCGTGCAGCTGGCGCGCGAGCTTGCCGACCTTCACGAACTGTGCGGTGACGGCCTCGTCCGTCGCATCGCCGCTCTGCATGATCTGCAGCAGTCGCGCGGTCTCCGCGTTCATCGACGCGATCTCGGGCAGCTGTTCTTCCACCGAGTCGAGGCTCGCCTTCACGTAGGCGAGCGGCGTGTTGATCTCGTGGGCGATGCCCGCGACCATCTGACCGAGCGAGGACATCTTCTCCGACTGCACCAGCATGAGTTCGGAGTCCTTGAGATGCTTGAGGGCGTCGGACAATTCGCGCGTGCGGGCCTCGACCTTGTGTTCGAGGGTCTCGTTGGCGCGCTTCAATTGCAGATTGACGAGATTGATGACGCGATAGCTGCGGAACAGCTGCATGCCCAGGTAGGCGAGCAGCACCAGCAGGGCGCCCGAATAGAAGACCAGGTAGACCCGGTAGAGCTCGCGCTGCTCGAGCGCGCTCTGGAAGCCCTGCGAGAACTGCATGCCCAGCGCGTCCGTGCGCGGCGCAGTCGGGAAGAAGTAGAGTTTGCTGAAGTACTCGTCCCGCCGGGGCTGCCCCTCGCGAAGGGCGCGGAGGGTGGAAACGATGTTGCGTAGCGCATCGCGGGGAGCCGCCGGCATCACCTCCACGGCAGCGAGCAACCGGTATTCGGCGTCCTCGATCTCCTGGGCCAGTCGTGGCCCGGAAAGCGCAGAGAACTCCGTGCTCTTCTCGGAGAGGCGGTCGAGCACCCGCCGGACATCCTCGATGCGATCACGCACCGCCCCCGATTCGGGCACGGAGAGTTCACGAATCAGCGCCTGGGCCTGGGGCACGCCGTCCAGCACCTGCCTGAGCGCGCTCTTGGAGATTCCCATCGCTTGCCAGTACTGGGCCATGAGGGTGATCTTCTGATCGTAAAGCGTCGCCAGTCGCGCGACGTTCGCGACGAGGACCGGATCATCCAGCGCCCTCGCCTCCTGACCGAGACCGTTGATGCTTCTGCCTGCCTGATCGCGCCACAGCGACTGGACTTCGTCGATGGCGAGCGCTTCCGTGCGGGCGCGCAGAAGCGACTCGTTCAGCTTCGCATCGAGCGTGCGAAGGTTGCCGAGATGTTCATTCACCCTCACCTGTCGGCCGAAATCCACCGCCTGGGTCATGTAGACCAGAAACCCGAGGAGGAAGACCAGCAGGACAACGAGAATCGTGACGAGGAAACGTCGCACGGGCGTCTCGATCGAGTAGTCGATCCTTTGTTATGAACAGGGATTCTACCGGGTCGAGAGGATCAGCGATGAGCCGATGTCGAAAAAAATTACGAATATGGCGACAATTTCCAGTGGGAAAGCGTCGCCGGAAACGATCACGCGCCCTTTCGGGCGCGTGATCGCTCATGCGGAAACTGCCTGGGAATCAGTGCGGCGATGCCGACACCGCACCCGGCGTGCGCTCGGTCTTGGGCAAGAGCAGCACGATGATGACCCCGACCAGACCCAGGGCGGCAAGCGTGAAGAACGCCGCCTCGGAGGAGTTCGTGGCGGTCCGGATCCGGCCAATCAGGTCGGGACCGAAGTGCCCACCGAGGTTGCCGACCGAGTTGATCCACGCAATACCCGCCGCTGCAGCCGTGCCGGAGAGGAAGGCGGTGGGCAGGGACCAGAAGGTGGCAACCCAGGAAAGGACGCCGGCGGTCACCAGCGTAAGCGCGATGATCGACAGCACCGGCGAGGACTTACCCACGAGTGCCAGGGCAAGCATGCCTACCACGGCCACGAGGAGTGAACCGGCCACGTGCCAGCGGCGCTCGCCCGTCCGGTCGGAGTGGGAACCCACGACCACCATGGCCACCGCCGCAACGCCCCAGGGAATCATCGACAGCAGACCGACCTTGAGGAAGTCCTTCTTGTCGATGCCCAGCTCCTGGATGATGGTGGGCATCCAGAAGTTCACCGCGTAGAAGCCAACCACCCCGCAGAAGTACACCACGGCCAGCGCCCACACCCGGCCGTCCTTGAAGGCGTCCAGGACGTTGTGACGACCGCCGAGTTCGCTCTTGCTGGCGTTGTCCTCTTCGACTCGCCGGACGATAAGGTCCTGCTCTTCCTTGGTGAGCCACTTCGCCTTCTTGGGCCCGTCGTCAAGCACGAAAATGACGAAGATGCCGATGATGACCGAAGGCAGACCCTCGAGCAGGAACAGCCAGCGCCAGCCGCGCATGCCGGCGAAGCCATCCATGTACTGCATGATCGCGCCAGACACCGGGGAGCCGATCACGTTGGAGATGGCGATGGCGGTCATGAACAGCGCCGTCATCTTCGCGCGCCGCGACGCCGGGAACCAGTAGGTCATATAGAGGATGATGCCGGGGAAGAATCCCGCCTCGGCCACGCCCAGCAGGAAGCGCAGTACGTAGAAGGTGAACTGCGCGTCCGTGCAGTTGAACCACGTCGCGACGCTGCCCCAGTGCACTTCCCCTGTGAACATGAACAGGGAAGAGATGATTCCCCAGGTGATCATGATCCGTGCGATCCACATCTTCGCACCGACCTTTTCCAGGATCACATTGCTGGGCACCTCGAAAATGAAGTACCCGATGAAGAAGATGCCGGCGCCGAACCCGTAGATGGCGTCGCTGAACTGGAGATCCGGCGCCATCTGGAGCTTCGCGAAGCCCACGTTCACCCGGTCGAGAAAGGCGACGATGTAGCAAAGGAACAGGAACGGAATGAGTTTCGCCCCTACCTTCCGGTAAGTGGCTTCCTCGAAAGCAGGATCAACGATCTGCGTGGCCAAGATTCTTCCTCCCACTGAAACTTGTTGTCTGGACCGGGGGCCGATCCCCGGTCTGATAAAAGCGCGGCTATTGTAGGGAGGGGGACCTGGGTTGGCTAGACAAAATGTTCTGGCGGGAAACTCCTTCCCAACCGCGGGAAGCCGCCAAAAAAGCGGGCGCCGCGAGGCGCCCGGAGAGGGAAAGAGTCGCCGGGGAGCCGGCGCGCCAGGAGGCGATCGCGCTTGAGCCCCCGGTGCCGGCACGGCGGCCCGCGGAACGTCGGGCCGCTGCCACGGCGACCGCAGCGCGTGCAATGACTGCACGAACCGCGATTCCGGCAGGCCTGCGGCCGGGCGGGCCGGCTTCCCGCAGGGGAGGAAAGCGGGAAGATGCATCCCGGCGACACCCGGTCGAAGGCCGGCACCATTCTGATCCTGACGGCAGACGCCCGCGTCCCCCGTTCTGGTGATTGCCTGCGCCCTGTTCGTCAGGGTGACTTCCGGGTGCCCCGCACCTCGAACCGCACCCGGTCGAGCACCGAACCGTCGGCTTCCACCAGTGCGAGTTCGAACCGGCCAGACCGGGGCGCCCAGGACACCACTGGCCCGGTCTCCGAAAGGGCCGTCCCGTCCAGCCACCACTGCGCCCCCGCCCCGGCACCGGAGGCCCGGAACTGAACGCGCTGCACGGCATCGGGGATGTCCGGATCCACCGCCAGAATCACGCCGTTGGCCGGGTACAGGATCCTCCCCGCCCCGCTTCGCACCGCCTTCACCGCGACTTCACTCATCTCGGTTCCCTTGAGGAACCACTCGTCCCGCTCCGGCTCGATCTCGGGCACGTAGCGGACCTTCTGCGTCACCACATCGGCCGGCCGCGCCGGCGCACCCGAGCGCGGCTCCTGCGCATGGAGAAACTGCATGATGTCCAGCCACGCCGGCGCCGCGCCCGACACCCCGGACACGTCCTGCATGGGCGATCCGTCGAAGTTGCCGACCCATACCCCGACCGTGTAGCGGCGCGAGAAACCGACGCACCAGTTGTCCCGCATATCCTTGCTGGTGCCGGTCTTCACCGCGCTCCAGAAACGTGTCGCAAGCGGATTCTCGAGTCCGAAGCCGACGCTGCGCGCCCCGCGGTCCGCGAGGATGTCGGCTACGACCCAGGCCGAAGCGGGGTCGGCAACCCGCACGGACTTCGGCATCGGACCCGGCTGCCATCGCGCCGGCGACCAGGCACCGCCATTGGCAAGCGCCCGATACGCATTGGTCAACTGCCAGAGGGAGACCTCGGCGCTGCCCAGGGCGAGCGAATAGCCGTAGTGATCCCCGGACTCGACGAGCGCGTCGAAGCCGAAACCGCGGAGCCGGTCCACGAAGGCTTCCGGACCGACGAGCATCAGCGCCCGGACAGCGGGCACGTTGAGCGACGAAGACAGGGCCGTGCGGACACTCACGGACCCGCGGAACTCGTGGTCGTAGTTCTGCGGAACGTACAGCCCGCCGGGGGTGACGAGATTGGCGGCCGAGTCATCCAGCAGAGAGGCTGCGGTCAGCAGTTGATCCTCGATCGCCTGCGCGTACAGGAATGGCTTCAGCGTCGAACCCGCCTGCCGCAGAGCTTTCACGCCATCCACGTATGGGGCGCTACCGCCGCGCGGGGCATTGCCGGCATAGGCGACTACGTGGCCCGTCGCGTTGTCGAGGACCAGCGCGGCGGCATCCCGCACCTGCCGGCCGCCGAGCGCGATGATCTGCTGGGTCAGGGCCTCCAGGACGTGCGCCTGCACGTTCGCATCGAGAGTGGTGGCGACCCGGCGGGCATCACGGGACAGCGCGCTTCGGGCGAGATGGGGAGCCAGCACCGCGCGCTGGTGGATCCGGGGTGGCCCCGCCAGTGCCGTCGAGGCCAGTCGATCGAACGCGGCGCAATCCGTGCTCGCCGCCACCGCGCAGGCGCGACGGGCCACCACCGCGGGTACCGCGTTCGGCCCTCGGAGCAATGCCGCGAGGAGCGCTGCCTCGCGCAGATCGATGCCGGCCGGCTCCTTCCCGAACAGAGCGTCCGTCGCGGCCGCAAGACCCACGATCTCGCCGCGGAACGTGGAGAGGTTGAGGTAGGCCTCGAGGATCTGGCGCTTGGTCCAGCGCTCCTCGAATTCCCTCGCCGCCTGAATCTGCCGCAGTTTCTGGACGAGGCTGCGTCGGGGTCCCTGAGCTTCGAGCGTCGGATCCAGCATCGCAGCCACCTGCATGGTGACCGTGCTCGCCCCGCGGGGAGCGCCCCGGATCAGCGTGTCCACCGCAGCGTCGCCGAGGGCGCGCCAGTCGACGCCCCCATGCTCGAAGAATCTCTTGTCCTCCGCGTGAAGCACGGCGGCCACCACGGCCGGAGACACCCGGTCCAGCGACACCCAGGGCAGGCGCCGGCTCTTCTCGTCGACGCGAAGCTCGTGCAGCAGCCGTCCGTCCCGATCCACCAGAATCGCATCGCTCGGCAGATACGCCGCGCGGGCTTCCTCGAACGACACCGCGGCCCAGAGCCTCAGCGGGACGAAAAGCAGAAACAGGACGAAGAGTGTGAAGGTGCGCGTGCTCAAGGGCCGCTGCTATGCCGGGGGACTGGGACCCCGAAGTGTAGCGGGGAGCGTTCGCGCGTCGTGCGCCGGAATCGGCGACGAATGGAATGGGCTTGGGTACGGCGGGCCGAAAGGTCCCGGCGAAGTACCGGGCCGGTCACGCCAAAAAAGAAACGCCGCGCTTTCGCGCGGCGTTCCCGTTTTCTGCCCAACCGCCAAGAAGAGCAAGAAACCTGTGTTGCAGATCGGCGCATCGGTCGGGAAGGTCTCCCGGTGTGGTCCCCGTTGTTGGAACCCGGCTGATGCACCCCTGCTTTTTCCTTCTCATTTGCAACCCGTGTGCCAAGCGAAATAGAGTGTTACGGATCAACAGCTTGCCCCATGAGTGTCAAGACTTCCGGCAAGGCGTGTCAATTCGGCCGACGTGTCAGCGCGCCGGACGAACTTCCGTCGCCGCCTCGAAGCGGAAGTCTCCGAACCATGCCGTGATGTCGTCGCCCGTGTTGTCGGTATCGGTGGCCACGGCAACGCCGTTCACCCGGGGTGGGGCTTCGCCAAAGGCCCTGCGGAAGTCCTCGGCGACGTTGCGCGAATGGCTGATCCAGCGCCCCGCCTCGGCGGCGCCCGAGTCGACGACGATCATGCGGACCCGGTCGGTGTAGGCGCTAGGCACGACCGTGCCGACGGGCGCCTTGGCGTCCCAGACGTAGCACAGAGCCGCAGCCGGTACTGCATCACCGTGCATCGCCCGAGCGAGCTTGACCTTGGAGCGGGCCAGAAACCCGAGCCGACCGAGGTCGTAGTCGAAGAACACGTACACCCGGGCGCTGTAGTCATCGCCCTGCTTCGTGCCTGCGGCCCCGCCGTTCACGGGCCGGGAGACCTTCCAGCGCCAGGACAGGATGGGCATGCGTTCCGGGTCGACCGACACGACGTGATCGAGCCCGGACATGGCCGCCCTGGCCCGGGCCCGCAGCACGGAGACACCCTCGTCCCGCACGATGTCGTACACAGTGGGACGGGAAACGCCAGGGACGTTGGTCGGACGCCAACCCGAAGGCATTGCCGCCCCCTCGGGCGCACCGGCAAACGGGGTGATGCTCTCCGGGGCAAGCTCGACACCGGCGGCGGCGCTCGACAGGACAATCCAGCCCGCAGCCGCAAGGGCCGCGAGCCGGCGCGGGATCACCCGAGATTCACCATGACGTGCCGGACGACCGTGTAGTCCTCGAGGCTGTACATCGACATGTCCTTTCCGTAGCCCGACTGCTTCAGACCGCCGTGGGGCATTTCGGTGGCGAGCATGAAGTGCGTATTGATCCAGGTGGCGCCGTACTGGAGCCGGGAGGCGACCTTCATCGCGCGCGACACGTCGCGTGTCCATACGGAGGATGCGAGACCGTAATCGGAATCATTGGCCCACGCCACCGCGTCGTCGGCGTCACTGAAGCGAGTCACGGAAATCACCGGACCGAACACCTCCTTGCGGACGATCTCGTCGTCCTGCAGCGCACCGGCAATGACGGTGGGCTCGTAGAAGAAACCCGCACCCGCCACGACCTTGCCACCGGCGACGACTTCCATGTGCTTCACCGAGGCCGCGCGATCGACGAACCCCGCCACGCGCTCGCGCTGGCGCGCGGAGATGACCGGCCCCAGTTCCGTCGACTCGTTCTCCGGTGCGCCGACGGCCAGCGAACTGGCCGCCGCACCGAGATCGGCCACGAGCTTGTCGTAGATGCCGGCACCGGCGTACACCCGGCAGGCCGCCGTGCAGTCCTGACCGGCGTTGTAGTAGCCGAAGGTGCGCAGACCGCTCACGACGGCATCGATGTCGGCGTCGTCGAAGACGATGACCGGTGCCTTGCCGCCCAGTTCGAGGTGGGTACGCTTCAAAGTCGGAACGGCCGCCTGCAGCACGGCCTGCCCCGTGGCAACGCTGCCCGTGATGGACACCATCGCGACCTTCGGATGCGAGATGAGGGGCTGGCCGACGATCGGACCGCGCCCGTGGACGACGTTGACGACGCCCTCGGGGAAGATCTCCGCGCAGACCCGCGCGAGCTTGAACGTCGTGAGCGGCGTGAGTTCAGAGGGCTTGAGCACAAGCGTGTTGCCCGCTGCCAGCGCGGGCGCGATCTTCCACGCGGCCATCATCAGCGGGTAGTTCCACGGGGCGATCTGCGCGACCACACCGATGGGGTCGCGGCGGATCATGCTCGTGTGGCCGGCCAGGTACTCCTTGGCCGCCGTGCCCGACAGGCAGCGCGCCGCCCCCGCGAAATAGCGGAACACGTCCGCCACCGCAGGCAGTTCGTCCGCGGAAACCCGCGCGAGCGGCTTGCCGCAGTTGAGCGACTCGAGACGGGCGAACTCCGCCGCGTCGTCCTCGATGCGCTGTGCCAGGCGAAGCAGCAGCGTGGCGCGCTCCGCAGGCGTCGTCTGACTCCATTTCTCGAAGGCTCGGGACGCCGCGGTGACGGCGGCATCCACCTGATGCGGGGTCGCCTCCGCGATCGTCGCGAGCGTGCCGCCGGTCGCGGGGTTCAGTACCGGCAGGCTCTCCCCTGCCCCATCCACGAACTTGCCGCCAATCAACAGTTGCGTATCCATCGCTCGACCCTTCCTCGCTGTTTCGTCTACGAACCGGGCCGCGTCACTTCACGCTGCCCGCCACATCCTGGGTATCCCTCGTGAGATAGAACGCCGCCACGATCGGGATGAACGTCGCGGCAATCACGAACACCGCCACCACATTGGTCACAGGGCGCTCGCGCGGCCGCACGAGTTCGCTCAGCATCCAGATCGGAAGCGTGCTCTGCTGGCCCGCGGTGAAGGTGGTGACGATCACTTCGTCGAAGGAAAGCGCGAATGCCAGCATGCCCCCGGCGAGCAGCGCCGTGGCGATGTTCGGGAGGATCACATAGCGCAGCGTCTGGAAGCCATCCGCGCCGAGATCCATCGAGGCTTCGATCAGCGCCCGGCTGGTGCGGCGGAACCGGGCCAGCACGTTGTTGTACACCACCACGATGCAGAACGTCGCGTGGCCGATGACGATGGTCCAGAAGCTGAACGGGATGTCCATTAGGCTGAGGGCCGACCGCAGCGCGATGCCGGTGATGATGCCCGGCAGCGCGATGGGGAGGATCACCAGCAGGGAGATCGCCTCACGCCCGAAAAAGCGCGAGCGCCACACCGCGGCCGCTGCGAGGGTGCCGAGCACCAGCGCCACTGCCGTCGACACCGCCGCCACCTGCAGCGACAGGGAAAGCGCGTCGCGGATGTCCTGGCGGGCGAAAGCCACCCCGAACCACTTGGTGGTGAATCCGGGAATCGGGAACTTGAAGCTCTTCTCTTCCGTGGAGAAGGCATACAGGATGATGATCAACAGCGGGATGTGCAGGAACAGCATGCCCGCAGCAGCCGCGACCTTGAGCGGCAAACCCGCGCGGGTGCCCGGAGGCGGTCCGACACTCATCGGGGCCACCGATTCCCTGCGACCATCCGGCGCTCAGAGCGCATCGAAGGCTCCCAGACGCTTGGCCACACTCAGATAGACGCCCATCACGACGATGGGCACCAGCGTGAACGCCGCAGCCATCGGAATATTCCCCGCCACGCCCTGATGCGAGTAGACGGCCTGCCCGATGAACGGCGTGGACTGCCCGATGATCCCGGGGATGATGTAGTCGCCCAGGGTCAGCGAGAACGTGAAGATGGAACCGGCCACCACGCCCGGCATCGCGAGCGGGAAGATCACGTTGCGGAAAGTCTGCCCCGGCGTCGCGCCGAGATCGCCCGAGGCCTCGATCACGGAGGCCGGCACCCGCTCCAACGCCGCGATGATCGGCAGGATCATGAACGGCAGCCAGATGTACACGAAGACAATGAAGGTGCCGAGGTAGGAGATGGACAGCGACGGCCCGCCGATGACCGGCAGTTCCAGCACGGCTTCGAGCAGCCAGGTGAGATGCAGCTGCGCGGCAAACCAGCTGACGATGCCCTCCTTCGCGAGAATGAGCTTCCAGGAATACACGCGCACCAGGTAGCTCGACCAAAGCGGCAGCATCACGCCGAGATAGAGCAGCCCCTTCATGCGCATGCCGGCGTAGCGCACCATGTAGTACGCGATCGGAAACGCAATCGCCGTGCACCCGAGCGTTACCGCCGTGGCCATCACGACGGTGCGCAGGATGATGTCCCAGTTGGCGGCGTTGCCGAGGAACTCCCGGTAGGTCGCCAGGGAGAACTCCCGGATGATGACCCCGGAGAACTCGTCGATCGAGAAGAAGCTCTGCGCGAGCAGCGCGAACAGCGACCCCAGGTAGATCACGCCCAGCCACAGCAGCGGTGGCACCAGAAGCAGAAGCAGCGTGAGGCGGGGCCGGCGGAACAGTGCGGTGGACAGGCCGGCCAGCGCCGAGCCGCCGCGACTGGCCGCCAGCGCGGTCATGCGCTCTCCGCGAGGGCCTGCACGTGGCGCCGCTCGACCATGAGCCGGACTTCGGTGCCGGAAGCGCGCGAGGCGCTGCCGTCGCCGCCCTGCAGATTCTGCTCGACCACCGTGATCTCTCCGCCCTCCACCGCCACCACGACGCGAACGGTCGCGCCGAGGTATGTCGTGTTTCGGATCACGCCGTCGAGGATGGCGACGCCGCCTTCCGGCAAGGTGTCCGGCGTGGTGATGCGGATGCGTTCCGGCCGCACGGCGTAGCGCCCTGGGAAGCCGCCGAGACGCTGCCCGAGGTAGCCATCGACGAGATTGGTCTGCCCGACGAAGCCCGCGACGAACTCGCTTGCCGGATGGTCATAGACCTCGGCCGGCGTGCCGATCTGCTCGATGCGGCCATGGTTGAACACGGCGAGCCGGTCGCTCATCGCGAGCGCCTCGCCCTGATCGTGAGTGACGTAGACGAACGTGATGCCGACCTGTCTCTGGATGCTCTTGAGTTCGTGCTGCATGTTCTCTCGCAGCTTGAGGTCCAGGGCGCCGAGGGGTTCGTCCAGCAGAAGTACGCGCGGATGGTTCACCAGCGCGCGGGCCAGCGCCACGCGCTGCCGCTGGCCACCCGACAGCTGACTGGGCTTGCGGCCGTAGAGACCGTCCAGCTTGACGAGTGCGAGCATCTCCTCCGCCTGCCTCTGCCGGTCGGCGCGCGGCACCTTGCGGATCATCAGGCCGTACTCGACGTTCTCTCCTACGCTCATGTGCGGAAACAGCGCGTAGTCCTGGAACACCGTGTTGACGTCGCGCGCATAGGGCGGCACACCGGACACGTCCTCGCCATGCACGAGAACGCGTCCGCTGCTGGGTTGTTCGAACCCGGCGATCAGGCGCAGACAGGTCGTCTTGCCGGAGCCCGAGGGCCCCAGCATGGAGAAGAACTCACCGTCCGCAATCTCGAAGGAGACGCGATCTACCGCGCGGACTTCCCCGAACAGACGGCTGACTGCCTCGAATGCGACCGCCGGGACGCCGTTACCGCCCATGGGGCACGGCGCCCTGGAACGACACCCGCACGATCATCGGCCACCGAGGATAGCGATGTAGTCCGAGACCCAGCGGTAGTAGGGAACGCAGCCCTTCGGGTCGGAGCACTTGGCCACCGGCGTACGCCAGAAGGAGATGCGCTCGAACTCGTCGTAGCCGTTGGTCTTGCAGCCCTCGTCACCGAGCAGCGCATTGCCCTTGCACGCGGCCGGCACGGACGGCACGGACCCGAACCAGGCGGAGAGATCCCCCTGAAGCTTGGGATTCACCGAGTGCTCCATCCAGAGGTACGCGCAGGTCGGGTTCTTGGCGTTCACGTGCAGCATCGTCGTGTCGGCCCAGCCCGTCGCGCCTTCCACCGGCACGACGCTCGCGATCGGCTGCTTCTCGCCCTTGAGCAGATTCACCTGGAAACCCCAGGATGAGGATGCCACCACACCTTCGTTCTTGAAGTCGTCGATCTGGACCATCGCATCGTGCCAGTAGCGGGCAACCAGCTTGCGCTGGGCGCGCAGCAGTTCCAGCGCGGCCTTGTACTGGTCCTCGTTCAGCTCGTACGGGTCCTTGATGCCCAGTTCCGGCTTGGTGGCCTTGAGGTAGAGCGCGGCATCGGCGATGTAGATCGGGCCGTCGAAGGCCTGCACGCGACCCTTGTTGGACTTGCCGTCGGCCAGCGTCATTTCCTCGAACACGACCTTCCAGCTCTTGGGCGCTTCCTTGAAGGCCTTGGTGTTGTAGGCGAGAACGTTGTAGCCCCACTGATAGGGCACGCCGTAATGCTTGCCGTCGACGAAATGCCACCGGGCCTTCTGCAGGCGCGGGTCGACGTTCTTGTAGCTGGGGATCAGGCTGACATTCACTTCCTGGACGCGCTTGCCGGCGATCAGGCGCAGGCTCGCATCCCCGGAGGCCGTAACCAGGTCGAACCCGCCTTCGTTCATGAGGGCAACCATCTCGTCGGAGGTGCCGGCCGTCTTCACGTTGACCTTGCAGCCGGTCTTCTTCTCGAAACCCGTCACCCAGTCGAAGCTCTTGTCCGTGTCGCCGCGCTCGATGTAGCCGGGCCAGGCCACGATGTCGAGCCGGCCTTCGGGCTTGCCGAGTTTCTGCAGCGGGCCGGCCGCCTGGGCCGATCCGAACGCAATGCCGAGCGTTGCGGCCAGGGTTGCCGCGGAAAGCAGCCGGACGGACCGGCGCAGGGAACGTTGATGTCGTTGCATGGGACACTCCGTTTCGTTATGGGATGCCTGGGAGACCGTGATCGGCAGGGGCTGCGGCCGGGGACCACCCGGCAGACAGGCACCAGAATGACGCGGCTACGCATCGCACACGTCAAAGATCAGGTCCAGCACGGGGGATGCTACGCGCAACCCGCGAACGCCCGCAAGCACGGACGGTCGTTCGCGTCGCGCCGTGCGGGTTACTTCGCCGTGGTAAGGGGCTGCGGCTTCATCTTGAAGACCGGCCGCGGATCCTTGCTCTCATAGAAAGGCATCATCTGCGGCACCAGTGCCTGCAGCGCCGCCTGACGCTTCTCGGGTGCCGGGTGAGTGCTCATGAAATCCCCCTTGCCCTTGCCGCCGGAGAGCTTGCCCATCTTCTCCCAGAGCGTCACCGCAGCCTGGGGGGCATAGCCGGCTTTCGCGGCGAGTTCGATGCCGATGCGGTCTGCCTCGGATTCCGCGGTGCGGCTGTTCGGCAGCGTCACGGCGACCGCCGCGGCGCCCACGGCCGCCGAGGCCGCCGCGCCACCGTACTTGCTGCCGATCACGAGGCCGACGATTCCGGCGCCGACCTGCGTGGCCATGGCCGTGGACATCTTCTCGGCCTGGTGCTTGGCCAGCGCGTGCGCGATCTCGTGGCCCATCACCTGGGCGATTTCGTCGTCGGAGGGCTTCAGGGCCACGATGAGCCCCGTGTAGAAGGCCATCTTCCCGCCCGCCATGCACCAGGCGTTGACGGTCTTGGGATCGTCGATGACCTTCACGCTCCAGGCCCACGACGCGGTTTCCGGCCGGTAGGCGATGGCATGCGGAATGAGCCGCTCCGTGATCGTCACGATGCGGGCGGACACCGCCGGATCGTTGTCCAGCTTGCCCTCCTTGGCGTAGGGTCCGAGCATCTGCACGTAGGCGGAAGCCGAGGACGCGATGGCGGAATCCTCCGAGACCAGCATCAGCTGTTTGCGGCCGGTTACAGGAGCGCTCTTGCAGGCGGCGAGGGTCAGGGCGACGAGCGTCAGCGTGGCGAACGTGCGCAGGCGGGAAGTCATGGGCTGGGCCTCCGGATGGGTAGTCTTGTCGGGTCGAATGGCAGGGGCGCGCCGGCACGGGCGCGGGTCGTCAGGCGAACAGGCGGCTGTGCCGCGGCACCTTGGCGAGGAGATACTCCATCTGGTCCTGGAGGATTCGACGATTCTGCAGGATGAGGTGTTCATACCTGTTCGGCACATAGGGCGTGTAGAGCAGCGGCATGGCCGCGGACTCCGGTGTGCGCCCGCCCTTGCGTATGTTGCAGACCCGGCAGGCGGTCACCACGTTCATCCACCGGTCCTTGCCGCCGCGATACACCGGCACGACGTGGTCCCGGGACAGATCCTTCTCGCGGAAAGCGTCACCGCAGTAGGCGCACACGTGCCGGTCGCGCACGAACAGCGCGGCGTTGGTCAGGTGGGGTTCGCAGTGAGCATCGCGGACGAGTTCGGAGGAGCCCTTGATGGCGATGATGCTGGCCGTGGACAGCTCCGAGCGTTCGCCGGTCACGCGGGACGTGCCGCCGTGGAAGGTGGCAACGACTTCTCCGAGGGACCACGCGACCATTCTCCGGGCGTGATAGGTGATGGCCTCCTCGACCATCAGCCATCGGCTCGGCATTCCTGCCATGTCGAGCGCAAGGATCAGCGGCACGACAACGCCTCCTTCGTCGGTTTGCAGAGAGGGGGCGACGGGGCCGGGATGCCAGGCCGGAGCCGTCGCGCAGCCGCGGAATCGGGTTTGGCGCTGCCGCCAGAGGATTCCGACGTTGTCGAGTATACGGGCCCGAACGCCGTTGGCACAGTCTCGGACCGGCGAGCTTTTCGCCGGGCGTCACCTGAGACGGGGCAACGGCTCAGGACGCCGTCTCGATGACAGGCGAGACCTTCTGGATCGTGATCGCGCCGACCGGGCATACCGCCTCGCACTGCCCGCAGCGGATGCACTGATCCTGGTCGATCCAGAGACGGTTGTAGTACAGGGAGTCGGTCTTGCCCGGCACCACCGGGTCGTAACCAGAGATCCGTCCGTGATCGTCTCGCACCAGACCCGCGATCTCGACGATGCAGCCGGCCACCGGCTTCACCTTGAGGCATTCGTCGCACAGCACGCAACGGCTGTCGATGATCTCGAACTTGTAGTGGCACAGGTAGCAACGCGACGCTGCGGCCGGCGCCTGATCCGCACTGTAGCCCTGCTCCACTTCCACGTCGAAGGTGCGGGCGGCCGGCGGCAGGACCGGCATCGGGTGCAGCGGAATGGTGTTCATCGCCGCGGTGCGGCCGGTGGTCCGGCCATCCGGCCCGGTCGAGCGGAACGCGGGTTCCGCGCGGATCAATTCGCGAACCCGTGCCGAGCCGCTCAGGAAGGCATCGACAGCGTCGACGCAGCCCTTCGCGTGGCCGATGGCTTGAATCAGCGTCGTGGCGCCCAGCGCAAAGTCACCCGCGACGAAAAGCTTCGGCTCCAGGGTCGACACCTGCCGGCCCGAGGCGAGCCAGCCGTCGCGTCCGACAAGGCGCCCGGCCAGGGCTCCGGCGATCCACCCGGTGTCGGGCTGCTGGCCGATGGCCCAGACGATCTGGTCGACCGCGACATCGAATTCGCTGTCGGCAACCTTCTCGAAGCCACGGCGGCCGCCGGCGGAATCGGGAACAGCCTTCGTCCGCAACATCCGCATACCGGTGACGCGATCCAGGCCGAGCACCGACACCGGAGCCGCCTGCTCTTCGAGTCGCCCGCCTTCCGCCAGGAACTCTTCCAGTTCGCCGGGAAGCACCACCATGTCGGCTCGTGCGCGCCGGTAGTAGACCGTGACTTCCGCACCGAGACGCACGGCCGTGCGCGCGCAGTCCATCGCCGTGTAGCCGCCGCCGATCACGGCGACGCGGCGGCCGACGGTCCTTCGCCCTTGCTCGTTCACCTGCAGGAGGAAATCGAGGCCGTGTTCGGCCCCCGGCAGGGACTCGCCCGGCACGCCCGGACGGTTGGGACGCAGCGTGCCGGCCGCCAGCACGACGGCATCGAAGTCGGCGCAAAGAACGTCCAGCGCGATGTCACGCCCCACCTCGGTGCGACAGCGGATCTCGACACCCTGGGCGAGGACCTGTGCGACCTCGCGGTCGATGAGATCCCGCGGCAGACGGAACGCCGGGATGCCCTGATTCAGCATGCCGCCGGGGCGCTCGTGCTTCTCGAAGATCGTGACGGCGTGGCCGCGCCGGGCGAGTTCCCTTGCCGCGGCCAGACCGGCAACGCCAGCGCCGATCACCGCTACCCGCTTGCCGGACGGCGGAAACAGATCGGGCAGTCGTGCAGGAGCACGCACCATGTGGTCGGCCGCCGAGCGCTTCGAAAAACAGATCGCCACGGACTCGCCGTTGCCGTCCCACCCGTGACGGCACGCCTGCTCGCACGGGCGGGAACAGACACGACCGAGCACGCCGGGAAACACGTTGTCGCGAAGATTGATCGCGTAGGCGTCGTCGTGGCGCTCCTGATAGACCGCCTCGAGATAGCCGGGAATGTCCGTGCCGGCCGGGCAGGCCGTCCGGCACGGGATGTTGCGGTCGAGCCAGTGACGGTCCTGCTCGGCATCCGTCGTGCGAACCTCGGGCGCGTCCGCCCCCACGGTCAGAGCGGTGGCCGCCTTGAAGTGAATCCGCACCGGCTGATCCATCTCAGAACAGCCCGGTGATGCGACCGTCCGCCTCCAGGCCGATCTTGGTGGCCGACGGAATCTTGGGCAGGCCCGGCATGGTCATGATGTCGCCGCAGACGACGACGACGAACTCCGCCCCGGCGGACAGTCGCACTTCCCGGATGTGGACGTCGTGGCCGCTGGGCGCGCCGCGCGCCTGGGCATCGGTCGAGAAGGAGTACTGGGTCTTGGCGATGCAGACCGGGTAGCTGCCGAAGCCGCTCTCCTGCAGGCGCTGGATCTGCGAGCGGACCTTGGAGTCCGCCGAGATCCCCGCCGCGCCGTAGATGCGGCAGGCGATGGCCTCGATCTTCTCCCAGAGAGGCGCGCTGTCCTCGTAGACGAACTTCATGGTAGACGGGCCGTCGGCGAGCTCGACGACCTTCTTCGCGAGTTCCTCGGCGCCCTTGCCGCCTTCCGCCCAGTGGCGCGCCTGGACCACGGCCACACCGAGCTTCTCCATCCGCTCGCGCAGCAACTGGTGCTCGGCGGCGGTGTCCTGGGTGAAGTGGTTGACCGCCACAACACAGGGCAGGCCGTAGTGGTCCCGGACATTGCGCACGTGCCGCTCGAGGTTGGTGAGACCGCGCGCGAGAGCCTCGACGTTCTCGGTGCCGAGCGCCTTCACGTCGACGCCGCCGTGGTACTTGAGAGCCCGCACCGTGGCAACGATCACGGCCGCCGAAGGCCGCAGACCGGACTTTCGGCACTTGATGTCGACGAACTTCTCGGCGCCGAGATCAGCCCCGAACCCGGCTTCCGTCACGACATAGTCGGCCAGCTTGAGGGCGCTCTTCGTGGCGATCACGGAGTTGCAGCCGTGCGCGATGTTCGCGAACGGGCCGCCGTGGATGAAGGCGGGATTGTTCTCGAGCGTCTGCACCAGATTCGGTGCCAGGGCATCGCGCAGCAGGACGGTCATGGCGCCGTCGGCCTCGAGCTCGCGCGCGCGCACCGGGCGCTGGTCCCGTGTGTAGCCGATCACGATGTTGCCAAGGCGCTCCCGCAGATCAGCGAGCGACGTGGCCAGGCAGAAGATCGCCATCACCTCCGAGGCCACGACGATGTCGAAGCCATCCTGCCGCGGGAAGCCGTTGGCGGGCCCGCCGAGCGACACGACGATGTCACGCAGGGCGCGATCGTTCATGTCCAGCACACGCTTCCAGGTGATCCGGCGCGGATCGATCCCGAGTTCGTTGCCGTGGTGGATGTGGTTGTCGATCATCGCGGCCAGCAGGTTGTTCGCGAGCTGGATGGCGTTGAAGTCGCCGGTGAAATGGAGGTTGATGTCCTCCATCGGCACCACCTGCGAGTGACCGCCGCCAGCGGCGCCGCCCTTGATGCCGAACACCGGCCCGAGCGATGGCTCCCGCAGACAGATGAGCGTCTTGCGGCCGATGCGGTTCAACGCGTCGCCGAGTCCGACGGTGGTGGTGGTCTTGCCCTCCCCGGCCGGTGTCGGGCTGATCGCCGTGACCAGGATCAGCTTGCCGTCGGGACGCCCCGCGAGCGAGTCGATGTAGTCGAGGGAGATCTTCGCCTTGTAGTGCCCGTAGGGCACAAGGTGCTCCTCCGGAATGCCGAGGCGGGACTGGGCGAGCGGAATGACGCGTTCGAGCTTGGCGCGTTGGGCGATTTCGATGTCGGACAGCACAGGCACTCCTGGAAGGGCGGCCCCGGCGCGGGGGCGAAGGGGTTGGCAGACGGTGCGGGCGCGGGCGGATCAGGGCTTGGGCTTGAGCCCGTCGCCGGTGTGGCCGAGTTCGGGGGCGATGAATTCGGTGCCGCTGGGGCCCACCCCGGCGATCTGGACAATGACCTCGCCCTCGCGGGAGCCGTCGTAGTGCTCCGCTCCCGCAGGGTGTTTCATGAAGCTGCCCGTGGGCAGGGGGTCGGTCGTCCACGGCTCGAAGCTGCCGCCCTTGCCCGTGTACCAGGTGCCCTTGATGACGGTGACGAGACGGTCCTCGGGATGTCGGTGCGGCATGCTCATGACGCCCGGAGAGAACTTGACACGGATCACGTAGGGAGCCGGCTTGCGCGGGTCGCCCTCCACGACCATGACCTGGATGCCCTTGTACCCCGGCACGTCGTTCCAGACTTCCTGGCCGGGCAGCAGCGTGACGAACCCGCGCTCGTCGACGAGGCGCTCCGCATACAGGGCGCTGCCGGGAACCGCGAGGGCGGCGAGGACGATCGCCGCCCGCAGGCGGCGCATGAACGGGGACATGGTGGCTCTCCGGGTCGGACCGCAGGACGGGTCAGGGCTTGACGAACTTGACCGTCATGCGGTCGCTCTCGCCGATGGCGAGGTACTTCTCGCGGTCCTGGTCACCCAGACGCAGGACCGGCGGCAGCGTCCAGACACCCTTGGGGTGATCCTTGGTGTCCTTGGGATTGGCATTGATCTCGGACTTGCCCATGAACCGGAAGCCGGCCTTCTGCCCCGCCTCGATCACGTACTGCTCGGTCATGTAGCCGGAGTCGATCTGGGTCTGGAAGGGCGTGTCCGCATTCGCGCGATGATCCACCACGCCGAGGATGCCGCCGGATTTCAGCATGTCGAAAAAGGCGGAGAACATCGCGTCGGCATTGCCGGCCTTTGCCCAGTTGTGCACGTTGCGGAAGGTGACGATCAGGTCCACCGAACCCTTGGGGGCGACTTCCACGACATCGGGTGCCTGGATCTCCCCGGTGACCACCTTGCTGTAGATGTCGGGGCGCGCGGCCAGCTTGGCGAGGAACCCCTTGTCACGCGTCTTCAGGAATTCCACCGTCTTCGGCAGGCTCACCGCATGGCGGGCCGCGTAGTACTTGCCCTTGTCGCGGAGGACCGGTGCGAGGACCTCCGTATACCAGCCGCCGGCAGGCCAGATCTCCACGACCGTCATGTCCGGCCGCAGCCCGAAGAACATGAGCGTCTCCTTCGGATGGCGGTACTTGTCGCGGGCGCTGTTGGCGGACTCGCGATGGTCACCGGTCAACGCCTGATCGAGGAGGGTCGAGACGTCGTCTGCGGCCTGGGCACCGGCGCCAGGGAAGAGAACACTGAGAAGAGCGACTGCGGAAACGAGTTTGCCGAGTGTCATACGGGGATGCCTCCAGAGGGATACCCGCGAAACCACGGGCGGAGCAAGGTCGCGAGTCTAGCGCGGAACCGTCGCGCGGTGACGGACGGGGCCCCGACGATCATCGTCCGGGAGGGGGGGTGCCGGACGGTACAATCGGGCCATGAACTCCGCCGTCCCATCACCGCTGGATCACCGCCGGGGGATCCCCGTCACCGTGCTCACGGGGTTCCTGGGCAGCGGAAAGACCACTTTGCTGAATCACCTTCTGTCGGATCGGCACGGTCTGCGGCTCGCCGTCATCGAGAACGAATTCGGTGCAGAGAACGTGGATGCCCGGATTCTGGTGACCCAGACCCGGGACGAGATCGTCGAAACCGAGAACGGTTGCCTCTGCTGTACCGTCCGGGGGGATCTGAAGCGGGCGCTGGTCGATTTGCAAAAACGTCGTTCTTCCGGGGACTTGCAGTTCGAGCGGGTGGTCATCGAGACCACCGGGCTGGCCCAGCCGGCCCCCGTGGTACAGACCCTGCTGACCGATGCCTACCTCTCGGCCCACTACCGGCTCGACGGCGTGGTGACCCTGGTGGATGCCTTCCACGGACCGGCCCAGCTGGACCGTCATCCGGAGGCACAGGAGCAGGTCGGGTTCGCCGACCGCCTGGTCGTGACCAAGCCCGATCTGGTCGACGCCCCGGCCCTGGCGGCCCTGGAAGACCGCCTGAAGGAGATGAACCCGCGTGCGCCCGTCCGGGTCGCCGCCCACGGCGACGCCCCGGTGGACTGGGTGCTGGACGTGGGGGGGTTCGATGCCGATGCCGTGCTGAATCTGCATCCGGGGTTTCCCCGTTACAGCCGGCCGGTGGAACACACGGCCCATGTGGAATCGTTCGTCCACCGCAGCGAGGAGCCCTTCGACCGGGACCGGTTCGAACTGCTGCTGGAGACCCTGCTCGAGTGGTACGGGCCGGAACTGCTCCGGTACAAGGGCGTGATCGCCTTCGAAGGCGACCCGCGCCGCTGGATTCTGCAGGGCGTCCACCGCCAGAAGACCCTGGCGCTCGGGGAGCCCTGGACCGCGGCGGAGACGCCCGGGAACGTACTGGTGTTCATCGGGACGCGGCTGCCGCGGCCGATGCTCACGCAAGGCCTGGACAAATGCACGTCCGGAGCGGCAGTCCAATGACGCCGACCCGGTACTCGAAACAAGGGAAACACAAGCCGATGATCGTCTATGACCTGATCTGCGGCGCGGAGCATCGCTTCGAGGCATGGTTCGCGTCCCAGGAAGATTTCGAACAGCAGGCGGGCACCCCCCTGCTCACCTGCCCCCTCTGCGGCAACGGCGAGGTTCGCCGGCTGCCTTCCGGCATCCACACCACGAAGCGCGGCCGCAGCGAGAACGCCCCGGCCACCCCGCCCGACCACGGGCACGTGGCGGCCTTCGCGGAGCCCCGCAACGTGTGGGAAGCCCTGCGCAAGATCCTGCTGAGCTCCGAGAACGTGGGGCAGCGCTTCCCGGAGGAAGCCCGCCGCATCCACTACGGCGAGGCACCGAAGCGCTCGATCCGCGGCGAGGCCTCTGCCGAGGAAGCCGCCTCGCTGCGCGACGAAGGCATCGAGGTCGTGAGCCTGCCCATCCCCCCCTCCGAAGACCTGCACTGACCCCGCCCGCTGCGGCGCCCGCCCGGGTGCCGCAGCCTCCGACCCGCCGGATCGCACGCCCAACCCTCTGATCAGAAAAGATTTCCATGGCCACCGCCCGGCGGCCATGCGAAAAACGCTTGCCTCATCCCCGGAAGCTGTATAAAAATACAGCTGTATATCCGAACAGGCTCGCACACCAGCCCGGCACCTCCGCCGGCACCACCGCGAACCCGTATTGAACCGATTGTTTAACCGAACCGATGGAGCCCTCAGCCATGGATCGCGAAAAGATCGTCCACATCCTCTCCGCCCTGTCCGGCGGGGTCGACCCCATCCGCGGCGAGGCCCTGCCTGCGGACAACCCCTGCCAGCATCCCGACGTGGTGCGCGCGCTGTTCCATGCCCTGCGCCATCTCGAAGGCCAGGCAGCAACTCCGGAAACCGCGCTGTCCGTCACGCCTGAGCCGGCGCCTGCCGAACGCAGCCGGAAAGCGCGCAGCCGCGCCGAGACGAGCAATGCGGGCAAGCCCTGGTCCGCGGCCGAGGATGCGCACCTCGCCGAAGGTTTCGATGCCGGGCAGGATCCGGCCGGCCTCGCCGCCGCGCTCGGCCGGTCCCGGTTCGCCGTGGAGGTCCGTCTGGCCAAGCTCGGACGTCTGCCCATGCCCGAGAAGACCCGCTACGCCACCGCCGTGTCCGCGCCGGCACCGGTTGGAGTCATCCTTCCCGGCGCAGAGTCGTTGCCCAAGGTGGAGCAGGCCCCAGGGCGCTACTGCGCCCTTGCAGCGTGATGCGCTACTGCGCCCTTGCAGCGTGACGCGCTGCTGCCGAACACACGCCGGCTGAACACACGCCCCACCGCCACCACTCTCCCCCGGGAATCCTCCATGAGCGAACGCCCCCTGACCCCCCGCCAGCAGGAAATCCTGCAGCTCATCCGCGATGCGGTGGCCTCCACCGGCCTGCCGCCCACGCGCGCCGAGATCTGCCAGGCTTTCGGCTTCTCCTCGCCCAACGCGGCGGAAGACCACCTGCGTGCCCTCGCGAAGAAAGGTGCGATCGAACTGTCCGAGGGCATCGCCCGCGGCATCCGTCTGGTGGAGCCCCTGGGTCTGCCTCTGGTGGGCCGCGTGGCCGCCGGCCGGCCGATCCTGGCCGAACAGCACATCACCGGGCGCTATCAGGTGGATCCGTCGCTGTTCAAGCCCCACGCCGACTACCTGCTCAAGGTGCGCGGCATGAGCATGCGTGACGCGGGCATCCTCGACGGGGATCTGCTCGCCGTGCACCGCTGTGCCGAGGCGCGCAGCGGTCAGATCGTCGTGGCCCGCCTGCAGGACGAGGTCACGGTGAAGCGCCTGCGGCGCCAGGGCAACACCGTCGAGCTGCTGCCCGAGAACCCCGAGTTCGAACCCATCGTCGTCGATCCGCGCGAGGACTTCTTCGCCATCGAAGGCCTGGCGGTGGGCCTCATCCGCAGCGGCAGGATCGCGTAGCCCCTCCGCACACATCGCCGATTCATTCACTGACCGCAAACAGGTGATCCCATGAGCATCGTCGTCGAACCCTTCGTCCGCCATCTGACCCAGACCCACGCCCGGGCACCGCAGCCCCTGGCGCGCAACGGCCGCCATCTCGACCGGCAGCTGCGGGCCGGCGCCGAGCGCACGCTCTGGAATCACCTGCGTGATGGCCGCCTGGGCGGTGCGCGTTTCCGTCGTCAGTATCTGGTGGACATCTACCTGGCGGATTTCATCTGCCCCGCCGCCAAGCTAGTCATCGAACTCGAGAGCACGCTGACGCCCGCACTGGCACTGCACGCCAACGCCCGGCGTGCCTTCTTCCATGCACAGGGCTACCAGGTGCTGCGCATGCGGGATCGCGACGTGCTGATCGAGACCCGGGCCGTGCTCGACACCATCCGGCAGGCCCTGACCTTCGGCAGCAGGGACGCCGGCCGGTAAGCCGATCCGCACGAGCCGGCGGAGCCTGCGCCAGGGAAGCACCGCACAGTCAGTGCGGGCTGTGTGGACGCCCCGGCCCCCGGACCGAAATGCCGTCCCCTCGCCCCCATCGGAAACTCTCATCGGAGCCTCGAAGATGTCCCGTGACCCGCTTACCAATGCCTTCGGGTGGCCGCACAAGATGCGGCAGCTGACAGTCTTCCTGGCTGCCCTGGCTTTGCCGGGTGCGGCACACGCCGCGGAAAACCAGTACGTCTGCACGATCGCCGAGCTGCTGAATCTCGAGAGCGACGGTTCGCTGAAGGCACAGCCGGCGCCCTGGCCGATCGGCAGGCGCTTCGTGATCGACCGCAATTCGGGCGCCATTGCCGGCCCCGACTCCACCCCCTGGACCACGCCCGACTCGAAGTTCGCCGTGTTCGCCAAGGGCAGTCGCCAGAGCGCCTTCATCGCCATGGCCATGACCCCCGGCGGTGGTAACGGCGGCAGTGGTGCGCCCGCCATCTCGACGATCATCAACGAGCACCATCCGGGCGCGAAGAAGTCCTTCGTGCTGTCCGCCGGAACACAGGTCGCCGCCGGCACCTGCGAGTAGACACCGGCCTCAACCCGGGTGCAGCCCCGACCTTCACGTCTTCACGTCTTCACGACTTCACACCTTCACCCCTTCACGCCTCCACGTCTTCACGCCCACACAGATGCCCCCTCTCGATACGCTCCTGCACAACGCCCGCATCTGGCGCGGAGACGATCGGGCAGAGGTCGAAGTCCCCAGCGTGCCGACCGGCCATGACGTCCTCGATCGACTGCTGCCGGGCAATGGCTGGCCGCGGGCGGCACTGACGGAACTGCTCGCACCGCAGCCGGGCATCGGCGAACTCTCGCTGCTGACGCCAGCGCTGGCACGACTGTCGGACGACGACTCGTGGATCGCCCTGGTGTCGCCGCCGCACCTGCCCTATGCACCGGCACTTGCCCGGGCCGGGATCAATCTCTCGCGCCTGCTCATCGTCCGCACGAACGACGGCTCAGACACGCTCTGGGCCATGGAACAGGCACTCGCCTCGGGCGCCTGTGGTGCCGTAATCGGCTGGCCCAGCTTCGTGAACGAACGCGCCCTGCGCCGACTGCAACTCGCCGCGGAAAAGGGCCGCGCCCTGGGGCTTTACTTCTCTGCCGGCCAGGCCACCAGCAGTTCGCTCGCCGCGCTGCGACTGGCCCTGTTCGCCAGGCCGGACGGGCTGGGAGTCCGCGTGCTCAAGGTCCGCGGTCCGGGGATCGGCGCCACACTGACGCTGCCCCTGACCCACAGCCCCAGGGACACGCCCGCCCCCGCCTCTGCCCTGTCGTTGCGACAGTCGCACGCCGCCTGATGCCTCCGCGCCGCTCCGGATCCCATGGTGCTGTGGCTCGCGCTCCATCTGCCCCGCCTCCCGCTCGAGATCTTCCAGCGCGGACACGACCGCACCGCAGCAGCGGCCAACGACGCCTCGCTGCGTCCCTTCGCCGTGACGACCGACGGTCCACATCCGCAACTGCTGCTGGCCGATGCCGAGGCGCAGCGCCAGGGCATCCGCCCGGGCATGGGTCTGTCGGCCGCCTATGCCATCGCCCCCGATCTCGTCGTCCGTCCCCGTGACCGCCTCCAGGAAGAAGCGTCCCTCGAAGCCCTCGCACTCTGGGCCGAGCAGTTCACCCCCACGCTGAGTCTTGCCCCGCCCGACGCCCTGCTGCTGGAGATCGGCGGTTGCCTGAAGCTGTTCGAAGGGCTCGATGCCCTGAGCGCGCGCGTGCGCGAGGGCGTGGCTCGCCTGGGCTTCGATGTCATCGCCGCCTGCGCTCCCACCCCCGGCGGCGCGCTGATGCTGGCGCGCTCGGGCTTCGAATCGCAGATCACCGAACACCCGGCCCTTCGCCACCAGCTCGGGCAACTGCCCGTCGAATCGCTCGACATTCCCGCCGCGACGATCGGGGCGCTGCAGCGTCTGGGCATGCGCACGGTGGCCGAGTGCCTGCGCCTGCCGCGTGATGGCGCGGCACGGCGCTTCGGTCAGGACTTTCTCGACAGCCTCGATCGCGCTCTCGGCGAATTGCCCGCGCCGCGCACGCCGTTCGTGCCGCCCGCGCGTTTTGCGAGCCGCCTGGTACTGCCGGTGCCCGTGCCGGACGTGGAGCCGATCCTCTTCGGCGCACGGCGGCTGGTGGAGGAACTCACCGGCTTCCTGCTCGGCCGCGGCGCCGGCGCAACACGCGTCGACCTCGTCCTCGCCCACGACAAACGTCCGGCCACGACCGTGAGCGTGGAGCTGTCCATGCCAAGTCGCGACCCCGTGCATCTGCACCGGCTGCTGCGCGAGCGGCTGAACCGGGTGCAACTGCCCGATGCCGTCGAAGCCTTCTCGCTGCACTGCATGGAGACACTGCAGCTCGCGCCCCGCAACTTCTCGTTCTTCGCCACGCGCGAGGGCGCTACCGAGGACCGCACGGCCCTGGTGGAACATCTGCGTGCCCGGCTGGGCAGACAGGCGGTGCAGGGACTCGCCCTGGTGCCGGAGCACCGCCCCGAACTCGCCTTCCGTGATGCCGAACCCGGCACCGCGAGTCCGCCGCCGCCGGCATCGCAACGTCCGCTCTGGCTGCTGCAGACCCCGCGTCCCATAGACCGGCAGCGGCTGCGTCTCCTCGCCGGCCCGGAGCGTATCGAGTCGGGCTGGTGGGATGGCGGTGATGTCCGACGCGACTACTACCGGGCCGTGGATGCCGCGGATTCGTTCCTGTGGGTGTATCGCGAAGCCAATGGCGGGGAAGCCCCGGAACGCTGGTTCGTGCACGGGCTGTTCTCATGAGCGACCCGACCGCTTCGCCCGCCTTCGCCGAGCTGCACTGCCTGTCGAACTTCACGTTCCTGCGGGGCGCTTCCAGGGCCGACGAACTCGTGCGGCAGGCCGTGAAACTCGGCTATCGGGCTCTCGCCATCACCGACGAGTGTTCCCTGGCCGGCATCGTGCGCGCCCACGAAGCCGCCCGGGAGCACGGACTGAAGCTCGTCATCGGCAGCGAGATCCGCGTGGACGAGCCCCTGCGGCTGGTGCTGCTCGCAATCGACCGCGAGGGCTACGGCAATCTCTGCACGCTCATCACCCGCGCACGCCGCCGCGAACACAAGGGCAGCTACCGTCTCACCCGGACGGACCTCGAAGACGGCGTGCCCGGCTGCATGGCACTGTGGCTGCCAGCCTGCGCGGACCTGCCTCCGGACGACCGCCCGGAGACCCTGGCAGCTCACCGGCAGGAAAACGGCGACGAGGTCCTGGCGCGCTGGCTGCTAACGCGCTTCGGCGATCGCTTGCGCATCGCCGCCGAACGCCATCGCGGTGCGCACGACGCTCCCCGGCTCGCCTATCTCGACGCGCTTTCGGCGCATACCGGCATCGCCATCGTCGCCACCAACGATGTCCACATGCACACGCGCGGACGACGGGCGCTGCAGGATGTCCTCACCGCCATTCGCCTGCGCACGAGCGTGGCCGAGGCCGGCCTCGCGCTGCATCCCAACGCGGAGCGGCATCTGCGGCCGATCGAGACCCTCGCACGCCTCTACCCCTTGCCCTGGCTGGAGGAATCCGTCCGCATTGCCGAGCGCTGCACCTTTTCGCTGGAGGAATTGCGCTACGAGTATCCGGAGGAAGTCGTGCCCCCCGGCGAGACCCCGTCGGGCTGGTTGCGACGCCTGACGGAAATCGGTCTGCGCTGGCGCTTCGGCAACGGCCCCGCGCCCTGGGAATGCGTCCCGGCAGGATGCGAACCGCACGGCCCGGGCGACGCCGGCTCCCCGGATTCCGCTTCGCTCCATCCGGGCTACGAACAGCGCGACCCCGTCACCACCACGACACCGCTCGCCGCCGAGGCCGCGCCCTCTCACGGCTTCACGTCTTCACACCTTCACGACTTCACACCTTCACGCCTTCACGACTTCACACCTTCACGACTTCACGACTTCACACACCAGCCCCCGGATTCCGCTCCGCTCCATCCGGGCTACGAACAGCACGACCCCGTCACCACCACGACACCGCTCGCCGCCGAGGCCACGCCCCCTCACGACTTCACGTCTTCACGTCTTCACGACTTCACGCCGCAAAGCCCTGGCAACATCACCCTTCACCCTTCACCCTTCACCACCGGTTCCCCGGATTCCGCTTCGCTCCATCCGGGCTACGAACGGCACGCCCCCATCGTCACCGCGACACCGCTCGCCACCGAGGCCGCGCCCCCTCACGACTTCACGCCTTCACGTCTTCACACCTTCACGTCTTCACGTCTTCACGCCTTCACGTCTCCACAAATACCGCCAGCCGTCTCCAGCCAGATCGAACACGAACTGTCCCTCATCGCCGATCTGCGCTACGAGTCCTACTTCCTCACGGTGTTCGACATCGTCTGCTTCGCGCGCCGTCGCGGCATCCTCTGTCAGGGGCGCGGCTCGGCAGCGAACTCGGCGGTGTGCTACGTGCTCGGCATCACCGAGGTGGACCCTGCGCGCATGTCCATGCTGTTCGAGCGCTTCATCTCGAAGGAGCGCAACGAGCCGCCGGACATCGATGTGGACTTCGAGCACCAGCGGCGCGAGGAAGTCATCCAGTATCTGTATGCGAAGTACACGCGTGAACGCGCAGCGCTTGCCGCGACGGTGATCTGCTACCGGCCGAAGAGCGCCTTCCGCGATGTCGGCAAGGCGCTGGGGCTGGATCTGGAACAGGTGGACCGCATCGCCCGCAACCTCGCCTTCTGGGATCGCGGTCCGCAGGTGGAGGAGCGGCTGCGCGAGTGCGGCTTCGACCCCGCGTCGCGACGCATGCGCCAGCTGCTCGCGCTCACGCGCATGCTCATCGGCTTTCCGCGGCATCTGTCGCAGCACGTGGGAGGCTTCGTCGTCTCGCGCGGGCCGCTGTCGCGCCTGGTGCCGGTCGAGAACGCCGCCATGCCCGAGCGTTCCATCATCCAGTGGGACAAGGACGACCTCGATGCGCTGGGCCTGCTCAAGGTGGACGTGCTCGCGCTGGGCATGCTCTCGGCCATCCGCCGGGCGCTTGCGCTGGTGAGTGCCGTGCGGCAGCGCCCCTTCGGCATGCAGCACGTGCCGCCCGAGGACCCCGCGGTCTACGACATGCTGTGCAAAGCCGACACGGTGGGGGTATTCCAGATCGAGTCCCGCGCGCAGATGAGCATGCTGCCGCGCCTGAAGCCGCGCCGCTTCTACGATCTCGTGATCGAGGTGGCCATCGTGCGTCCCGGCCCGATCCAGGGCGGCATGGTGCATCCGTATCTGCGCCGGCGTCAGGGCATCGAGAAGGTGACCTACCCGTCGGAAGCGGTGCGCTCCGTGCTCGAACGCACGCTCGGCGTGCCGATCTTCCAGGAGCAGGTGATGCAGCTCGCCGTGGTGGCGGCGGGGTTCACACCCGGAGAGGCCGATCACCTGCGCCGGTCCATGGCGGCGTGGCGTCGCAAGGGCGGGCTCACGCACTTCCAGGCACGGCTGACCGAAGGCATGCGCGCCCGCGGCTACCCCGAGCAGTTCGCACAGCAGATCTACCAGCAGATTCTCGGCTTCGGCGAGTACGGCTTCCCCGAATCGCACTCGGCCAGCTTCGCGCTGCTCGTCTATGTCTCCGCGTGGCTCAAGTGCCACGAGCCCGCGGCTTTCTGCGCCGCGCTGCTGAACAGCCAGCCCATGGGGTTCTATGCGCCGTCGCAACTCGTGCAGGACGCGCAGCGTCACGGCGTGGAAGTGCGGCCGGCCGACGCTCTCGCGAGCCAATGGGACTGCACGCTGGAGACCGACATCGCCTCGTCGGGCGGCCAGCCCGCCGTGCGCCTGGGTCTGCGCATGGTGCGAGGACTTTCCCAGGCGGGCGCGGAACGGCTGATCGCCGAGCGCGACACGCCGTTCGACACCTTCGAGCAACTCGCGCTGCGGGCCAGGCTGGACCGGCGCGATCTCGAATGTCTCGCCCACGCCGATGCGCTGCGCAGCGTCTCCGGACACCGGCGCCTGGCGTTGTGGGAGGTCGCCGGCGTGGAAGCGCGCCCGCCGCTGCTGCAGGACACCACCATCCGCGACACCCCTGCCGCCTTCGCCGCACCCACCGAAGGCGAGACCATCGTGGCGGACTACGCGAGTCTCGGTCTCACGCTCGGACGCCATCCGCTGGTGCTGCTGCGCCCGCTGCTGCGCAAGCGGCGGATGCTCACCACCGAGCAGTTGCAGCACGCCCGCCACGGCAGCCTCGTGCGCGCCGCCGGCCTGGTCACGTGCCGGCAGCGCCCGGGCACGGCAAGCGGCGTGATCTTCGTGACCCTGGAGGACGAAACCGGCTCCACCAACGTGGTGGTGTGGCGCGACCTCGCCGACCGGCAGCGGCGCATCCTGCTCGGCGCAAAACTGCTGGCCGTCCACGGCGTGCTCGAACGCGAAGGCAATGTCGCGCACCTCATCGCGGGCAAGCTGGAAGACCTCTCTTCCCTGCTGGGCCAGCTCGTCACCCACTCCCGGGATTTCCACTGACTTTTCCGGCGCGACACGCGTCACGCCGATACCGTGGCCCGATCAACGGTCAGGCCACGGCTCAGACGAACACCACAATTACGGCTTCAGCGCGCCTTCCTCGTCCGACGACAGGCCGCCAGCGCCACCACCAGCATGCCAGCTCCAGTGAAGGCAAACGCGGAGGGCTCCGGCACCGGCGCCGCGGCCATGCCGTAGTCGTATCCCATCGCACTCGTGATCATCGCGCCCTTGGGCAGCACCAGTCCGAAGCTCGCGGTGTTCGCGAAGTCGGCCTCGCCGCCGTCCCAGGCATCGACCGTCAATCGGGCACGGAGCTGGAACGTCTGCCCGTACTCGAAGGTGAACGGCGAAGTCATCTCATCGCGCATGGACAGGGACGACCGCGTCGTGACGGAACGCACGGTATCCGCGAGCGTCTGGTCCCAATCTGCCACGTTGCAGGTCGAGTCCCACCAGACGCACGACTGCGCCTCATACACTGCGAAGAAACCCACGGACGCGTCTGTCCTCGGAAACGACGACTTGGCGACCTCACCGCCTGTCAGCCTGCCTTCGACGGTCGAGGCGAACGTGGCGGTATCGAGCCCCGCTCCCCCCGTGATCGTGACCTGGTCGACCCACTCCACCACGGCACGGCTCGAGACTGTCCGAAAGGACGCGTAAGGGGCGGTATTCTCCCAGGCACGATCGAACGTGGTGCTTGCGGTTGCCAAGAGACGTCCCGCGTCGCCGGATGCCGTCGCCTCGAAGGCGAGCGGCCCCACTGACTGCCCCGTCGACAAGGGAGCACCGACGGCAGACTCCCGACCGACGCTCGTCGACCCAGTCTCTGTTCCGGTCCCGTAGTCGATGCGCCCGGCGACTTCGGTCCGAAGGGCGGGAGGCGAAAATTCGTACACCGCCTGCGCCTCACCGGCGAGAGCCGCCGTGATGGCCAGACCCATGACTGCGATTGCCTTGTGTGGATTCATTGCTCGTTCCTCCTGAAGGTATGCTTCGCCGGAAACGTCGATGGACCCGTGAACCTGCGTCACATCGCCCGCGAGGCAAGGTGCGGACACTACGGAGGAATCGGCACGCGAAACATTGGCCGAAAGAAGTACGGACGCCCGCTCGGACAGTACGACCAGGGCGCTGCACGGGCGGCGAAGTCGTCGCGTCCCGCGCACCGGATTCATCGACTCATGCGCCGTAACTCGCCTGCACCACCATGACCGACGCGCTCGATTACGCAGGAACACCGACACCGGCGGCGCCCGCCACCGACATCGATGCCATCTACCGCGTCGAGTCGCGTCGCGTGCTTGCCACGCTCATCCGGCTGCTGGGAGATTTCACGCTCGCGGAGGAAGCCCTGCACGACGCCTTCCGTGCGGCGCTGGAACAGTGGCCGACCGAGGGACTGCCGGACAATCCGCGCGCGTGGCTGGTTTCCGCTGGACGCTTCAAGGCGATCGATGGCCTGCGCCGCCGCGCGCGCTTCGTCCCGCTGGACGAACACGAGGCCTACGTCGAATCACTGCAGGCCGATCCTGCTGACGAGAGTGAGTGCATCGAGGACGACCGCCTACGCCTGGTCTTCACCTGCTGCCACCCGGCGCTCGCTCCCGAAGCGCAGATCGCACTGACGCTGCGTGAAGTCTGCGGGCTCACGACCGAGGAGATCGCGGCGGCCTTTCTTGTTCCGACGTCCACGCTCGCGCAGCGAATCGTCCGTGCGAAGAACAAGATCCGCGAGGCACGCATCCCCTACGAAGTCCCCGATGCTGCCGCCCTGCCCGACCGTCTGGCCAGCGTGCTGCGCGTGATCTATCTGGTGTTCAACGAAGGCTATTCGGCCTCGTCAGGCCCCGACCTCGTTCGACCCGATCTTTCCGCGGAGGCGATCCGCCTCGCACGGCTTCTCCTGGCCCTGCTGCCGGAGCCGGAAGTCGAAGGCCTCCTCGGCCTGATGCTGCTGCATGACTCGCGACGCGCCGCCCGAGCCAGCCCCGAGGGCGACCTGATTCTGCTCGAAGACCAGGACCGCAGCCTTTGGCACAGCAACCAGATTGCCGAAGGCATCGCGCTGGTCGAGCGCGCGCTCCGCTCCCGCCGCTTCGGCGCCTACAGCCTCCAAGCCGCCATCGCTGCCGTTCACGCCGACGCGCCGAAGTACGACGCCACCGACTGGCCCCAGATCGTCGGGCTCTACGACGCGCTGCTGCGGCTGGAGCCGTCCCCGGTCATCGAACTCAACCGAGCCGTGGCCATCGCAATGGCCTGGGGACCCGAGCGCGGCCTGACGTTGATCGATGTCCTGCTGAAGAACGGCGCGCTGGAGAACTACCACCTCGCGCACGCGGCGCGGGCGGACTTGTATCGGCGACTGGGAAGGACAACGGAAGCGAAAGCGGCGTATGAACGGGCGCTCGCGTTGGCGAAGCAGGAAACAGAACAAAGATACCTGCGTGGGAGACTGGCGGAAGTCGCGGGACAGTAACCCCGAGCCACCAGCGTCGCAGGCACGCCAGCTGAACCAACCCGTCCGGGACCCGCATCCGCCGAAATGGCCCGCTCGGATCGTTGCGGCGCACGCGCCGCGCGAAGACCGCCGAACGGGTCCGCTTCCGTTCCTCGTGTTGCTCCGCCCTCCCCGAGATCGGCCGGCAGGGCATGACGCAACCTCGCGTACTGTCCAGCGACCCAGGCGCCGTCGTGTTCAACAAGAGAATGACGATGCCCTCTTATCCCAATGTTTTATAGAGTCATTTCTGGCCACCCTTCCGGGCCGAAAAAGTGACGGGCGAGCACTTGTAAGAATAAATAGTTCCCTGCAGTGAACACAGAACGACCTTCTCCCCCTACACTCGTCGGGCGTCCGGAATGGTCCGGACCGCGTTGGCGGAGCAAGACAGATGACGACGATTACCGAAACAGCAAAGGCATTCTTCGAAGCGTGCGAGACCGGCAAGGGTTGGGCAGCCTGCAGCGCGTACTGCGCGCCCAACGCTACGTTCGCGAGCCAGGCGGAACCCCTGGCCGACGTGAAGACACTCGAGGGCTATGTGGAATGGATGAAGGGTCTCCTCACCTTCATCCCGAACGGGCGCTACGTGCTGAAGTCCTTCGCCACCGACGCCGAGCGCGGCAGCGTCTGCGCGTACGCGGTGTTCCAGGGTACCCACAGCGCCGAGGGCGGACCCATGGCCCCCACCGGAAAGAGCACCAGCAGCGACTACGTCTACTGGATCGAGTTCGAGAACGGCAAGATCCGTCACATGACCAAGATCTGGCACGCCGTGTGGGCCATGCGCGAACTGGGCTGGATGGCCTGAGACCCGCTTCATTCGTGAAGCAGTCGAACCGATGCGGGCGAGAAGGAACGCGGCGGGACTTTTCCGCCGCGTTGCGCCTCGCCCAATGGCAGCGCCGCGCGACAGCGCTCAGTCCTCCGTGACCAGATCTCCGAAGGGAATCCAGAACGCGCCGTCAAACCGCTGCATCTGAAACTGCCGGATGGGGTAGTAGTCCGCAGGACCCGTATTGATCTTCACGCCGGGCAGCAGCATCGGGAACTCGACGTTGCGCAGGCTCGTCGCGACTTTCATCACGTTCTCGCGACTCAGATTGTCACCGCACGCGCGCAGCACATGCTCGAGGGCCTGCGCCAGCTGGTAGCCGTAGGTGGCGATCCCGTCGTCGGCATCGCCGTCGAAATAGCTCTTCGCCCACGCGTAGTAATCCTTGATCGCCGGATCGTCCTTCCATTGCGTCTGCGTCGGGTCCTTTGCGTAGTAAGCCGATATCATCCCTACGGACTTCTCGAGGCCGGCGGGTCCGAGGATCGCCTTCGGCGACGTCGCGGGGACCGCGGAATACCATGCCGGACGCCAGCCGATGTTCCACGCCTTCTGGATGGCCTGGGTTGCCTGACGGCCCGCCGTTGCAGCAAAGAGCGTGTCGGCGCCGGACGCCTTGAGCGACACGATCTGCGAATCCACGGTGGGATCCGCCCACTCGAAACTCTGCTCGGCCACGATCATCTTCGCGCCTGCCTCGCCGAGCCCCTCGCGAAAACCCTTCAGGTAGTCCCGCCCGTAGTCATCATTGGAGAAGAGCACGCCGATCTTCGCGCCCGGTCGGGTCTTCAGAATATGGCGGGCGTACAGACGGCCCTCGGCCCGGTATGTGGGCATCCACCCCATGGTCCACGGGTAGGACTTGTAGTCGCCCCACGCGCTGTCGCCGCCACCCAGAAACAGTTGCGGCACCTTCTTAGCATTGAGGTACTTGCGCACTGCGTGATTGGTCGCGTTGCCGACCGAATTGAAGATCAGGAGGACGTCGTCCAACTCCACGAGCCGGCGGGTGTGCTCCACGGTCTTGGCCGGGTTGTACGCGTCGTCGAGACTGACGAACCGAATCTTGCGGCCGTTGATGCCGCCCTTGTCGTTCAGCATGCGGAAGTAGGCCGCCTGCGCCCGGCCGATGGCGCCGTAGGCGGAAAGCGGCCCGCTGTAGGGTGCCGTCTGCCCGATCCGGATCTCCGTCTCGGTGACTCCGGGCCCGGTGTAGCGATCCGCCAGGGCCGGTGTTCCGAACCCCAGGGAAAGCAACGAGAAGAGAAAGGTGCATAGCACTGCCGTGACGGTCTTCAAGAGTGTTCTCCTCTGTCGTTGACCGATCAGTCCCGTGCGGACTGGTCGTGTTTCCGCATCACCAGAAATAGTGTGTTGCCGATTCCGGACGGAAGTCTGTCGCGGTGTCGTCGCGACGTTCGCTGCTCTCCGCCCTGGTTCGGCAATCCGAACAAACACAGACGGATCGTATCGAAACGCCGGCAAGCCGGGCGATGACGTTTGCAATCCGTTCCCGAATCCGTAACCTTTCGCGAACGACCATGGCGACCAGGAATCTCCGCTGACCGCGCGCAGACCCATCATGAAACCTCCCCGGCTCGCCAAGCTCACCCGACCCAGACTGCATAGCCCGATCCGTCGCGAGCGGCTGTTCCGGCTGCTGGACAAGCGCGTGCGCAAACCGGTCGTCTGGGTAAACGGCCCGCCCGGTGCCGGCAAGTCGACTCTGGTCGCAAGCTACCTCGAGGCACGCAAGCTGAAGACGTGGTGGTTCCAGGTGGACGAAGGCGATCTCGATCCGGCCACCCTCTTCTACTATCTGAACGCACTGGCCAAGGCGATCGCGGGCCGCCGCAAGATCGACATGCCGTACCTCACGGCGGAGTATCTGGCCGACATTCCCGGCTTTGCCCGGCGCTACTTCCGGAAGTTCTTCTCGCTGCTGACCGAGCAGGCTGTCCTCGTGCTCGACAACTGCCAGGACGCCGCCTCGGAGACGTTTCATCAGATTCTCCGCGAAGCCTGCGTCGAGCTGCCCGAGGCGATCACGCTCGTCATGGTCAGCCGCACGCCGCTGCCCGAGGAACTCGCCCGCCTCAAGACCGATGGCACGGCGTTGCTCATCGGTCGCGACGATCTGCGCCTGACCGGCAAGGAGGCCGCCGCCATCGCCGCGAGCAGCGGTCGCGAGGCTCCGGACGTCGAGGCGCTGAATGCGCAGGTCGACGGTTGGGTGGCAGGACTCGTCCTCCTGCTGGCGGAGTCGGGCACCGTGCCACGCGCCGCCCGCACCGGGGCCTCACACGAAGAGTTGTTCGCCTACTTCGCTGGCGAGATTCTCGCGCGCGCTAAGCCGCAGGTCCGGGCCATCCTCCTGGAGACCAGCGTCCTGCCCGAAGTCACGGCCGCCATGGCAGCGACGCTCACCGGCAATGCCGAAGCCGGCAAACTGCTCGACTGGCTCTATCGTCGCCAGTACTTCACCGAACGCAAGGTCGAGATCGAACTCACCTATCAGTATCACGACCTGTTCCGCGAATTCCTGCGCGACCGCTTCCGCGCCGAGTACGCACACGAGGCCCGCGCGAGGATCTCCCGCCACGCCGCCGCGCTACTGGAAAGCCAGGGCAAGCTGAACGAAGCCGTCGGCCTTTTCCGGGACGCGGCCGACTGGAAAGGCGTCGGCGACCTCGTCATGCGCCACGCCCGGGCGCTCACCGAATCCGGTCGATGGCGGACCGTGCTCGACTGGTTCGACGGCCTGCCTGCCGAGAATCTCGACCAGGAACCCTGGCTGCGATTCTGGCGGTCGGTCGCCGGCGGACTCGACGACAGTGCCGCTGCCCGCAAGGAACTGGAGCAGTGCTTCGAGATCTTCCGAGCCCGTGAAGATGCGCAGGGACAACTGGCGGTGGCGTTCGCGTTCGTCGACGTCTGCACCATGTCGGGCGTCGGGTTCCAGCCGGTCTATGAATGGGCGGGGAAGATCGCAGACATTCTCACGGACCCCACTGTCGCACTCGACTTCGCGAGCGCCCTTCGTGGTTGGCGGATGGTCGTCTACTCGTACACGTTCAAGCACGTCAGCCATCCGCTCGTGACGCAGGGCGTAGCCTTTCTCGTCGACGCCGTTCTCTCGCGGGACCTGGATGACTACGATCTGATTCTCACGGGCACGGCGATCGCCGCACATTGCTGGGCCACGGCCAACATGGCCTTGTTCGAACGCGTATCAGCGAAGGTCCATCCCGTTGCGGAGGCAGGCCGCGGTGGTCCCGTAGCGCGGGTGAGGTGGCTCGTGTTCCACTGGAATCATCTGGTGATGATTCCTGACTACGCCCGTGCGGAGATCGATGCGCGCATGATCCTCGCGATCGGCGACGAGTACCAGTCGCCCGTCCTTGAAGCACACGGCCAGAATCTACTGATCCGCGTCTATCGGTCGCAACGTCGCTATGCCGACGCGGCGCAGCACCTGCGACGCCTGCAGGCATTGGCAAAGTCCGGCGGGAACCATCTCGTATTCATGGCGCTCTCCCAGGCCACCTATCTTCACCTGGCGTTGGGCGAGGTAGACAAAGCCGCGGGGCTGATCGATGCCACGCTGGCCGCCTCGGACCGAAACGGATACGGCGCAGTCGGCACCTGGACGCGGCTCGTCAAGATCGACATCCTGGGTCAGCTGGGTCGACTCGAAGAGGCGCACGTTCTGATGCGGCAAGAACATGAGACGTGCGATGCCTCTCACTTCCATGTCTGTGACGCCCAGCGCCTGGTTTCCCAGGCATTCCTGGAACTCGGCGGCGGCGACGAGTCGACCGCCCTCCAGACATTCCAGCTCGCGATCGCCGAAGGACGAAAGCCGGGGCGCCTGGGCTACATGGGTAGCCACGACCGTCTGAACGACCTATGTGGTCTCGCGCTCGAACGTCAGGTCCTCACCGACGAAGTGAAGCACCTCATTCGAGTGTTCTCACTCAAGCCACCGGATCGGCACCTCGCGGCGTGGCCATGGCCGTTGCGGCTGTTCACCTTCGGGCGACTGGAGATCGAGCGGGACGGAACGCCCCTCACCTTCGGGCGAAAGGCGCCGCGCAAGCTTCTCCAACTGCTCAGCCGACTGATCTGCGCCGGAGAATCGGGCGTGTGGACAGCCCGCCTCAGCGCGGAGCTCTGGGAAGACTCAGCATCGGCGGACAGCGACGATGCGCTCAAGGTCTCCATCAATCGCCTGCGCAGTCTCCTCCAGTGTCCGGAGGCGATCGACGTTCACCATTCGCGGGTTCGACTGGACACTGCGGTCGTCTGGGTCGATGCGTGGGCGTTCGAATCGTCCGCTCGGCGAGGCGACGGCGACCCATCGGCCGCCGGCCATTCCTCGGCACTCGACCTGTACGCGGGAGAGTTCCTTCCCGAATCGACGAACGATCCCGCAATCGTTGCCCAACGCGAGTCGTTGCGCGCTTTGTTCCTGAAGCAGATCGAGCGCGAGGGCCGACGCCTGGAATCCGAAGGCCGCTGGCAGGACGCGCTCGGCTTGTACGAACGCGGTATCGCCGCGGAAGTGCTGGCCGAGACATGCTATTGCGGACAGATGCGTTGCTACCAGGCCCTGGATCGCAGCGCGGAAGGCAAGGCGGTGTTTCGCCGCCTTCGCCAGACGCTTTCCATCACGCTCGGCACCGCCCCCTCGGCCACGGCCACCCGACTGTTCGAACAACTCTAGCGCGTGCGCTCGTGCGCTCGCTTCGCAATCCGTACCCGAACCGGTAATCCCGACCGCTGCACTCTCCCGGTGTCGAAAGAGAGGCAGCCATGCGAATCCATCGCGTCTTCGTCGTCCGCACAGTCCGGCGCACCAGTTCGGCCGAAGTCACGGGAGTCGTCGAACACATCCCGTCACGCAGGCGGATCCCGTTCCGTGACGCCGACGGACTCTGGAAGGCCATCGCCGGTTCCCCGCGACGGCAGTCCCGTCCGACGGACCGCGACGATTCTTCTGTCGCCATGGCTGATTCCTCCGACGACAAGGGTTCCCCACAACGTTCCAGGTAAGGAGGAAGTCATGCACTCGTCGAAGATCGCCCTGCTGGCCGCTGTCGCGGCTCTGATCTGCACCAACGCTTCTGCACAACAACCCGTTAAGGCGTCCGGAAGGTATCTCTCCAAACCCGTGAACATCGATGTCCCGGCGATGCGCGGTGTGACCAACGTACCGGTCTTCTTCGCTGCCGCGGAGTACACGATCCGTGGCGGCGGCATCTTCGACGGCGCCCGTGGCGTAATCAGTCAGATTGGCGACGTGCACGGTGACACGATCCTCCTGGAAGGCGTCGCCAAGTTCGACAAGGCCGGCAGCACCTATGTGAATCGCTGGAGCGGCCACTGCCTGAACCTGAAGTCCGGCACCGGCACGGTCATGACCTGCGCGGGCGGCTGGTTCACCCTGCCGGGCGCCACGGGCCAGTTCGCCAATCTCGTCGCCAGCGGCACATGGAAAGGCACAATGACGCCGGAAGGAGACTTCGACGCGGAATGGGACGCGGTCTACACGAAGTAGATCTTCGCAGTCGGTGTCATTCTGGAAAAGCACCGATGCCGAAAGGGGGGAGGGCGCGCCAGCTGCGCCCTCCGCCGGGCCCTACGTCACGCTTTCCGGCTTCGACAGAGACCGGATTGCAGCGCGGGAAAGGGCGCACGTCGTGAAGTCACGAGTGATCCGGTTAGAACCGTTCCGCCAACGATGCGTGCCGAACCGGCGCTCGATGCGGCTCGCCATGACCGCATCAGGGTCGTCGCTGCTGCCCGACAGACCGTGCCATCTGTTGCCGCAGTCCCCGTTTGCGGGCGAGCGTCGGCCACCCTCCCTGGCGTCAGTTCTACGTGTCGATGCCCTTGACATGCCAGTATTGCCGGTAGCACCTCGGAGGCGAAAAACGCATTGGAAACCGCGTTCTGGCGTTTGTGGCACCAGGATTGCGGTTTGGCCCGGGCCCTGAATCCACGGAGTCGCCGACCATGCGCACGAATCCGAAAACCCGCAACCGGAACGTTCTACGTTTCGTCGCCCCGCTCTCTCTCCTCGGTGGCATGCTGCTGTGCGGCGCGGCGAACGCCGGCCCGCTTCTCATTTCCCCTCTGGCATTCGATTTCGGCAATGTTGGAATAGGCGCAACGTCACCTTCCCAGACCGTGACGATTCGCAACGTGAGCGACTCGCCCCAGGTCATCGATCTGGCCGGGGGCGGCGCCGGTGAGTTCGGCGGTTTCCAGAACTGCCAGGGCCGCACCCTTGCGCCAGGCGAGGCCTGTGAGATCTCCTATCAGTTCACGCCGACGGCTCTCGGCTCCATTTCGGGGTCCACCTCCCTCCAGGCCAATGGGCAGACGGCATCGTTCTCGTTCAGCGGCGCAGGCGCTCGTGCTTTCCTGATTTCGCCGTCATCCTTTGACTTCGGCGCGGTGCCGGTCGGGTCGACGGCACCAGGGCAGGTGGTCACGATCACCAACGTCAGTTACAGCCCGCAGACCCTGAGTCTTGCAGGCGGGGGGGCCGGCGCGTTCGGTGGCGTTCAGAACTGCCAGGGACGAACTCTCGCGCCGGGCGAGTCCTGCCAGGTCACGTACGAGTTTTCACCGACGACTGCGGGGCCGCTGACCGAATCGACGAGCCTGGAAGTGAATGGTCAGGTGGCATCGTTCAACTTCACGGGCGTCGGCGGAACCAGCACCGATGCCTTCCGGATCACCCCCAGACGTTTCGACTTCGGCGACGTGGCGGTCGGGGCCGCGTCTGCGGAGCAGACCGTCACCATCACCAACGTAAGCGGCACGTCCCAGACGTTGAATCTCGCGGGCGGGGGCGCCGACGATTTCGGCGGTGTGCAGAACTGCCAGGGCAGGACCCTCGCACCAGGAGAGTCCTGTCAGGTGACGTATCGGTTCAGTCCGACGGACCTGGGGCCCCATTCCGGCACCACCACTCTGGAAGTCAACGGACAGACGACGTCGTTCTCATTCGCGGGCAACGGCGTTCAGCCTCTGCTGATCTCGCCTCTGTCGTTCGATTTCGGTGAGATCGGCATCGGCACGACAGCGCCGGAACAAGGCGTCATCGTGCTCAACGTGAGCGAGTCGCCGATTCTGCTGAACCTCGCGGGCGGGGGAGCCGGCGTGTTCGGCGGCGTCCAGAACTGCCAGGGCACGACTCTCGCACCCGGCACCGCGTGCCAGATCTTCTATGCCTTCGCGCCCACCGCGCTGGGGCCCGTGACCGAAACCACGTCGATCCTGATCAACGGCCAGGAAGCGGAGTTCTCCTTCCAGGGCATCGGCGTGGGTGCGCGAAGCATTCCGGAACCCGTAACCCTGCTGTTGCTCGCCCCGCTTCTCGCAGCAGCGGCCCTGCGTCGCCGCTAGGTGTGATCCGTCAAGACGTTGTATCTCGTCTTGGAGGTATGTGAGATAGGGTTGGGTAGTCGTGACATAGGGGTGGCTCCGTTGATCCCG
>LNFM01000829.1_pt1 | contig 80052 bp, 75 predicted proteins | sample 596031 | NCBI WGS metagenome assembly LNFM01 (sample SAMN04254537, study PRJNA301005) | activated carbon metagenome | isolation source: dual media filters at the Ann Arbor, Michigan drinking water treatment plant | place: USA: Ann Arbor | reverse complement strand
CGTCGCCCTCGAGACCCAGGAACAGACCGAACTCGGTCTTGTTCTTGACCTCGCCCTCGACGACGGCGCCGATCGGGTACTTCTCGATGAAGGCCTCCCACGGATTCTGCAGGGTCTGCTTGAGACCCAGCGAGATGCGCCGCTTGGACGAGTCGACCTCGAGCACCGAAACCTCGACCTCCTGGGAGGTGGAGACGATCTTGCCCGGATGGACGTTCTTCTTGGTCCAGCTCATCTCGGAGACGTGGATGAGGCCCTCGATGCCCGGCTCCAGCTCCACGAAGGCGCCGTAGTCGGTGATGTTGGTGACGCGGCCCTTGAACTTGGCGTTGATCGGGTACTTGGCCTCGATGCCCTGCCACGGATCGTCCAGGAGCTGCTTCATGCCCAGCGAGATGCGGTGCGTCTCGTGGTTGATCTTGACGATCTTGACCTTCACGGTCTGGCCGATCGTCAGCACCTCGGACGGGTGGTTGACGCGGCGCCAGGCGATGTCGGTGACGTGCAGCAGGCCGTCGATGCCGCCGAGGTCCACGAAGGCGCCGTAGTCTGTGATGTTCTTCACCACGCCGTCGATGACCTGACCCTCTTCGAGGTTCTGGACGAGCTCGTGACGCTGCTCGGCGCGGGTCTCTTCGAGAACCGTGCGGCGCGACACGACGATGTTGCCGCGGCGGCGGTCCATCTTCAGGATCTGGAACGGCTGCGGCGAGTTCATCAGCGGGCCGACGTCGCGGATCGGGCGGATGTCGACCTGGCTGCGCGGCAGGAAGGCCACGGCGCCGTCGAGATCGACGGTGTAGCCGCCCTTGACGGTGTTGAAGATCGTGCCGGTGACCTTCTCGTTGGCGTTGAACGCCTTCTCGAGCTTGACCCAGCTTTCCTCGCGGCGCGCCTTGTCGCGCGAGATGACGGCCTCACCCAGGGCGTTCTCGATGCGCTCGAGATAGACCTCGACGACGTCGCCGATCTTGATGTCGCCTTCACGGCCGGGGCCGGTGAATTCCTTCAGGGCGACGCGGCCCTCGGTCTTCAGGCCGACGTCGATGATGGCGAGATCCTTCTCGATCCCGACGACGGTTCCCTTCACCACGGAACCTTCGTTCATCTCGGTCGTACCGAAGCTCTCGGTCAGGAGCGCGGCGAAATCGTCGCGGGAGGGGTTCATGCTGTTGGCGCTTGCCATACGTTGTTCGTCCTTGGTCAGCCCGTTGATGCGCCGGGGTTGAAGATGGCCGCCGGCTCCACATGGACCGGACGAGGGGCTTGAAATCGCGTCCGGACGCGGCCGAAGACGGCTCGCGGGCGCAACCCAGGCGGAAGGCGGCTTGGATGTCTTATCGGGCCGATCGCGCCGGAGCCGGCAGCGGACCCCGTCCTGAGGCGGCGGCCCGTCGGGGGCCACGGCGAGGACGCGAGGCGGGCGAGGACGCCTGGCGTCCGGCCCGGGCGGAGGTCATCCGCCACACGATGCCGACAGGTCCGGCCTGGAGCCGATCTGCCGAATGTGGGGGCAATACAGGAAATGGCACCGCGCGACAAGCGTCGCGGCGTCTCAGCTCCGCTTGCGGTCGAAGGTGAAGCGGTGGGAGCGCTTCAGCTCCAGCACCAGGGCGACGAACTGCTGCGCCGACAGGATCTCCTCCTTCCCCGAAGGATAGGAGACGAAGAATCGCGACTTGTCCGGATACATCAGCACGCGCGCCTCGAGCCGCGGCTCGGCGCCGGTTCCCGGCTCGGGGAGGGCGATGACGTCGCCCCATCGCACGCGGCGCTGTTCGGGAGGGGCGGCGACCATATCCAGTCCCATCTCGGGATCCGGATGGTCGGGCACCGGCTGGTCTGAGTGCGGTGGGCTGGTCATGGCCTTGGCCGGATGAAGACGGAGACGGCGTCCGGTTTAGACACCCGGAAAGGTCCACGCAACATGCCGACGCGTGCGAGTCGCAGCTCCCGGCGCGCGCCGGGCGGTCCGAATCGCCCCACGCGGTATCAGGTTGCCGGCTTGCTGAGGCCGGTGAGCTGGGATGTCAGGCGCTCGATCGAGGCGGCGGCATCGTCCAGCGTGTGGGCCAGCAGCGCCTCGCGCTGGTCGGCGCGCTCGACGATGACGGCGCGCGCCTCGCGCAGGGCGGAGAGTTCGGTCTCGGCGGCCTTCAGGCGGCGGCGGGTGTCGGCCAGTTCGTCGGCCACCATGATGGCCGCCATGACGGTCAGGCGGGTGTCGCCGATCTCGCCGAAGGCTCCTTTGAGCTGGTCGACCTTGCCGTTCACCTCCGCCGCGAGCCGCAGCAGGTGGTCCTCCTGCCCGTCGTCGCAGGCCATGCGGAAAGACCGGCCGTTGATGGTCACGGAGACATGCGCCATGGCGGCCCTCAGCTCTCGTAGCGGGACAGAACGCCGCGGATGGCGTCCATGGTCAGGTCGAGCCGTCGCGCCACCTCGCGATTGGCGGATTCGAGGCCGGCGACGCGGTCGGCCGACCGGTCGAGATCCTCCGCGAGGCGGGAGCGGTCCGCCTGGAGGGCCTCCACCTGCTTGTGGACGACGGCCTGCTGGCGGTCATTCTCCAGCTTGCGGGCGACCGCCGTCTCCAGCGCGGCGAGCGCCGTCTTCAAACGGGAGGCCGCCGTTTCGAGGCGTGATGGGCCGGTCGTTGGTCCCAAGCTCGGTCCTGCTTCGTCTGAGAGGGCCTGCCCCTCGCGCCATCAGGCGCCGGCGGGCCGGCAGGGAACCTACGCGAGCCGGTCGAACAGCGTCAACGCCACCGTCGGTGGTCCGGTGGAGGACCGTGCCGTCCGCCTCCCGGCCCTTCGGCAGGCCGATCCTGCCGATGGGGCCATTGACTCGGGGGCCGTCGCTGGTAGGACACCGGCCCGACGGCCCGGTGCACGACTCCGGGCGAGTTTTCATCGCATGCGCGCCGTTACCCGCCGAGGCGGCGACGCTGAGGAGTCGCTTCGATGCCCATCGACGTCCTGCCGCGCGCCCAGCACGACAAGCTGGCCAACGCCATCCGCACCCTCGCCATGGATGCGGTGGAGAAGGCCAAGTCCGGCCATCCGGGCATGCCGATGGGCACCGCCGACATCGCGACGGTGCTGTTCTCGCGCTTCATGAAGTTCGATGCGGCCCACCCCACCTGGCCGGACCGCGACCGCTTCGTGCTCTCCGCCGGCCACGGCTCCATGCTCGTCTACGCGCTGCTCTATCTCACCGGCGCGCCCGAGATGACGCTCGACGAGATCAAGAACTTCCGCCAGCTCGGCTCCAAGACACCCGGCCATCCCGAGAACTTCATCACCAAGGGCGTCGAGACCACCACGGGCCCGCTCGGCCAGGGCATCGCCACCGCGGTGGGCATGGCTCTCGCCGAGAAGATGCTCGCGGCGGAGTTCGGCAAGAAGGCCGTCGACCACTACACCTACGTCATCGCCTCCGACGGCGACCTGATGGAGGGCATCAGCCAGGAAGCCATCGCCATGGCGGGGCACTGGAAGCTGAACAAGCTCATCGTGCTCTTCGACGACAACGACATCTCCATCGACGGCCCGCTGTCGATCGCCGACTCTGTCGACCAGGTGAAGCGATTCCAGGCCGCCGGCTGGCGCGCCGAGCGCGTCGACGGCCATGACCCCGAGGCCATCGGCGCCGCCATCGAGCGCGCGCAGAAGTCCGGCAAGCCCTCGCTCATCGCCTGCAAGACCGTCATCGGCTACGGCGCGCCGAAGAAGGCCGGCACCTCCAAGGCCCATGGCGAGCCGCTCGGCGCGGACGAGCTGAAGGCCGCCAAGGAGAAGCTCGGCATCTCCCCCGAGCCCTTCAGCATCGCCCCCGACGTGCTCGACGCCTGGCGCAAGATCGGCGCCCGCGGCGCCGCGGCGCGCAAGACCTGGGAATCGCTGTTCGGCACGCTGCCGCCGAAGAAGCAGGCCGAGTTCAGCCGCCGCCTCGCCCACGAGCGGCCGGCCAAGCTCGCTAAGGCGCTCGCCGCCCACAAGAAGGCGCTGCTGGCCAACCCCCAGCACATCGCCACCCGCAAGTCCTCCGAGCTCGCCATCGAGGCGATCGTGCCGGCCATGCCCGAGTTCCTCGCGGGCTCCGCCGACCTCACCGGCTCGAACAACACCAAGGCGAAGTCGGCTGTGGCCTTCTCGGCCAAGACCCCGAAGGGCCGCTACATCCACTACGGCATCCGCGAGCACGGCATGGCCGCCGCCATGAACGGCATCGCGCTGCACGGCGGCTTCGCGCCGAACGGCGCTACCTTCCTGGTCTTCACCGACTACTGCCGCCCGGCCATGCGCCTCTCGGCGCTGATGGGCACCGGCGTCGTCTACGTGATGACCCACGATTCCATCGGTCTCGGCGAGGACGGCCCGACCCACCAGCCCGTCGAGCACGTCGCCGCGCTGCGCGCCATGCCGAACATGCGCGTCTTCCGCCCCTGCGACGCAGTCGAGGTCGCCGAGTGCTGGGAACTGGCGCTGAACCGCATCGACGGCCCGACCACCCTGGCGCTCACCCGCCAGAACCTGCCGCAGCTGCGCACGGAGGTGAAGGCGAACCGTTCGGCCGCCGGTGCCTATGAGCTGTTCAAGGCGGAGGGCGGCAAGGCGCAGGTGACGCTGTTCGCCACCGGCTCCGAGGTCGAGGTCGCCGTCGGCGCCCGCAAGCTCCTCGCCGAGAAGGGCATCGCCGCCCGCGTCGTCTCCGTCCCCTCGCTCGACCTCTTCCTCGAGCAGTCCGCCGAGATCCGCGAGACCGTGATCGGCGACGCGCCGGTGAAGGTTGCCATCGAGGCCGGCGTGCGCATGGGCTGGGACGCGGTCATCGGCCATGACGGTATCTTCGTCGGCATGACCGGCTTCGGCGCCTCGGCGCCCTACAAGGAACTCTACAAGCACTTCGGCATTACGCCGGAGGCCACCGCCGAGGCCGTTCTGGCGCGTATCGGCTGATTTCGCCTTGGGATTGACGTGATTGGGCGCCAGATCGCGGCGCCCGCCCCGCTGAACGGGCCGCTCGGGATGACGCGGGCCGCATGAAGGAGAGGAATTCCATGACCACCCGCGTGTTCATCAACGGTTTCGGCCGCATCGGCCGCAACGTCCTGCGTGCCATCGTCGAGGGCAAGCGCAAGGACATCGAGGTGGTCGGCATCAACGACCTCGGGCCGGTGGAGACCAACGCCCACCTGCTGCGCTTCGATTCGGTCCACGGCCGCTTCCCCGCCGAGGTCTCGGTGGACGGCGACTCGATCATCGTCGCCGGCAAGCGCATCAAGGTCACGGCCATCAAGGATCCGGCCGAGCTGCCGCACAAGGCGCTGAACGTCGACGTGGCGATGGAGTGCACCGGCATCTTCACGACCCGCGACAAGGCCGCCGCCCACCTCAAGGCCGGCGCCAAGCGCGTGCTCGTCTCCGCCCCGTGCGACGGCGCCGACATGACCGTCGTCTACGGCGTGAACCACGAGCAGCTGACCAAGGAGCACGTCGTCGTCTCCAACGCCTCCTGCACCACCAACTGTCTCGCCCCGGTCGTCGCGGTGCTCCACAAGGCCTGCGGCATCGACAAGGGTTTCATGACGACGATCCACGCCTATACCGGCGACCAGCCGACGCTCGACACGATGCACAAGGACCTCTACCGCGCCCGCGCCGCGGCCCTGTCGATGATCCCGACCTCGACGGGCGCGGCCAAGGCCATCGGCCTCGTCATCCCCGAGCTCAAGGGCCGCCTCGACGGCACCTCGATCCGCGTGCCGACCCCGAACGTCTCGGTGGTGGACTTCAAGTTCATCGCCAAGCGCAAGACGACGGTCGAGAAGGTCAACGAGGCCATCCTGAAGGCCGCCAGGCGCGGTCCGCTGAAGGGCATCCTCGGCTTCACCGACCAGCCGAACGTCTCCATCGACATGAACCACGACCCGCACTCGTCGATCTTCGCCCTCGACCAGACCAAGGTCATGGACGAGAAGTTCGTGCGCGTGCTGTCCTGGTACGACAACGAGTGGGGCTTCTCGAACCGCATGAGCGACACCGCCGTCGCCCTGGCGAAGCTGATCTGAGTATGCATTGGTGACGGCGCCCTCGGGGCGCCGTCACGCGAACGGGGCGACGATGAACTGGCAGGACATCCTCGGACTTGTCGGTCTTATCGGGCTTCTGGCCCTGGTCATCTTCGGTTTCCGCCAAGGCTTCGGCCGAGAGTCGAAACCGAACCACGACAACTGGTCCGGCGATCCACGCGACCCAACCCCATAGCTGCACATGACCTTCCGCACCCTCGACGACGCCGACCTCGCCGGAAAGCGCGTCCTCGTCCGCGTCGACCTCAACGTGCCCATGGAGGACGGCAAGGTCTCGGACCTCACCCGCCTCGAGCGCATCGTCCCGACGCTCACCGACATCGCCGACCGTGGCGGCAAGGTCATCATCCTCGCCCATTTCGGCCGTCCCAAGGGTGTCGATCCCACACAGTCCCTGAAGGCCGTCGTGCCGGCTCTCGCCGACGTGCTGAAGCGTCCCGTCGCCTTCGCCGCCGACTGCATCGGCGAGGTGGCCGAGAAGGCCGTCGCCGCCATCAAGCCGGGCGAGATCCTGGTCCTCGAGAACACCCGCTTCCACAAGGGCGAGGAGAAGAACGAGCCCGATTTCGTCAAGGCGCTCGCCGCCAACGGCGACATCTTCGTCGCCGACGCCTTCTCCGCCGCCCACCGCGCCCATGCCTCCACCGAGGGCCTCGGCCATGTCCTGCCCGCCTATGCCGGCCGCACCATGCAGGCCGAGCTCGACGCCCTGACCCGGGCGCTGGAGAAGCCCGAGCGCCCGGTCGCAGCCGTCGTCGGCGGCGCGAAGGTGTCCACCAAGCTCGACCTCCTCGGCAACCTGTCGAAGAAGGTCGACTTCCTCGTCATCGGCGGCGGCATGGCCAACACCTTCCTCGCCGCCGAGGGCAAGGCGGTGGGCAAGTCGCTCTGCGAGCACGACCTGCTCGACACCGCCCGCACCATCGTGGCGGAGGCGGCGAAGAACGGCTGCCGGATCGTGCTGCCCGTGGACGTCGTCTGCGCGAAGGAGTTCAAGGCCAACGCCCCCCATCGCGTCTGCGGCATCGACGAGGTCGGCGCCGACGAGATGATCCTCGACATCGGCCCGAAATCGGTCGAGCACGTCGTCTCCATCCTCGGCCGGGCGAAGACCCTGGTCTGGAACGGTCCCTTCGGCGCCTTCGAGCTGGAGCCCTTCGACAACGGCACGGTCTCCGTGGCCGAGGCGGCCGCCGAGCTGACCCGTGCCGGCCACCTTGTCTCGGTGGCGGGCGGCGGCGACACGGTCGCGGCCCTCAACCAGGCTGGCGCGGCCGATCGCTTCACCTATGTCTCGACCGCCGGCGGCGCCTTCCTCGAATGGCTCGAGGGCAAGCCGCTGCCGGGCGTGGACGTGCTGAGGACCTGACGGAACGTTTCGTCGCGAAGCGGGCAGGGGGGCTTGCGGAGGACGAGGTCGATGAAGAAGGCGGATGGCCGCGCCTGGCTGTTGATCCTGGGGGTTCTGCTGGCCGCGGGCCCCGCCCGCGCCGGAGACGCCCGGCCAGGGGCCCTGCTCCTGGACGGCCTGTTCATCTACGTGCACCAGGCCTATGTCGGCGTCTCGGCCTTGGCGCCTCTGCTGGAACGGCTCGGCTATCGCACAGCCGTCGACACCCACCTGATGACCCGCACCGCGAGCGAGGAGCCGGTCCTGCTCGTCGGCCATTCCATGGGCGGCACCTCGGCCCTGCGCCATGCCCGCGCCATGGTGGAGGCGGGCAAGCCCGCCCCGGTCGTCATCACCATCGACGCCGCCTTCGGCTCGCCGCCCTGTCCCGTGCCCCGCTGCATCAACTATTTCAGCCCCGGATTTCCGAAGGTCGAGGGCGCCGAGAACATCGACGCGTGGCAGTCCGGCGCCTTCATGGCGAACCATGCCCTGCTCGCCACCCACCCGGCGGTGCAGCGGCTGGTGCTGGAGAGGGCGCGGGCGCTGATGGACGAGCGGACCCCGGCGCCGGTGGTCGGTCCCAACGCGCCGCGCAGCGCGCCTGTTCCCACGCCCCGGCCCATCGCCGCGGGCCCCTGAAAGTCGGGGGAGACGGCTTTTTTTGGTCGCGTCCTTGCGCTAGAGGGTCCCAACCCTTCGTTCACGAACGTCAGGATGGAAACCGCCCATGGCCCGCATCACCCTCCGTCAGCTGCTCGACCACGCCGCCGAAAACGACTACGGCGTGCCCGCCTTCAACATCAACAACATGGAGCAGGCGCTGGCGATCATGACGGCCGCCGATGCCGTCGATGCGCCGGTCATCATCCAGGCCTCGCGCGGCGCGCGCTCCTATGCCAACGACATCATGCTCAAGCACATGATGGACGCGGTCACCGAGATCTATCCGCACATCCCGGTCTGCGTGCATCTCGACCACGGCAACGAGCCGGCGACCTGCATGACCGCCATCCAGGCCGGTTTCACCTCCGTCATGATGGACGGCTCTCTCAAGGCCGACGGCAAGACCCCCGGTGACTGGGACTACAATGTCGGCGTGACGCGGAAGGTCACCGAGATGGCCCATCTCGGCGGCATCTCGGTGGAGGGCGAGCTCGGCGTGCTGGGTTCGCTCGAGAGCGGCATGGGCGAGGCCGAGGACGGCCACGGCGCCGAGGGCAAGCTCTCCCACGACCAGCTCCTCACCAACCCCGATGAGGCCGTGAAGTTCGTCAAGGAGACCAAGGTCGACGCCCTCGCGATCGCCATGGGCACCTCGCACGGCGCCTACAAGTTCACGCGCAAGCCGGACGGCAAGGTCCTGGCGATGAACGTCATCGAGGAAATCCACCAGAAACTGCCGAACACCCACCTCGTCATGCACGGGTCGTCCTCCGTGCCGCAGGAGCTGCAGGACATCATCAACAAGTTCGGCGGGCAGATGAAGCCGACGTGGGGCGTCCCGGTCGAGGAGATCCAGCGCGGCATCAAGCATGGCGTCCGCAAGATCAACATCGACACCGACAACCGGATGGCCATGACCGGCCAGATCCGCAAGGTGCTGTCGGAGAGCCCGGGCGAGTTCGACCCGCGCAAGTATCTCAAGCCCGCCATGGAGGCGATGACGGCTCTCTGCAAGCAGCGCCTGCAGGAGTTCAACACCGCCGGCCAGGCCTCGAAGATCAAGCGCGTCGTGACCCTCGCCGACATGGCGAAGCGCTACGCCAAGGGCGAGCTCGACCCGAAGATCGCCTGATCGTCAGACGCTTCGAATGCGGAACGGGGAGGCGCGAGCCTCCCCGTCTTCGTTTGGCGTGAGGCCCCTGGCGCACGTCCGATACCGGTGTGACTTCGCGTCATGCCCGGGGAAAGCCCGGGCATGACGATGTGCAGCGTCGGTTCAGACCGGTCGTCGCGAGGCGCGCCCTACTCGTTCGCCTTCACCGCGATGTTGAACATCGGCATGGCCGCGAAGGGCGAGCCGCGCAGCGCCACCGCGAGGGCGGCGAGCGGGATGTCGCCCTTCGGCGTCAGCGTCACGGCGAGGGAGGTCGGGTCGTCGAGGAATTCGCCGAAGGCCTCGGTGATCTGCTCGGCCACGGCCCGGTCCTGGATGAACTGCCCGACGAGGGCGCCCGCCTGCGTCTTGATCTGCTCCTTGAAGTCGTCCTCGCTCATGCCGGTCTGGCCGGCGAGATGGCTGATGAAGTTGGCCACGCCCCCGTCCTCGGTATAGGTCAGGGTGATGCCGCCGGCCTTGGCCGAGAGGCCGAGCACCGCAGCGCTGCCGGGCAGCGCCTCGATCTGCGCCCGGTCGAGCCCCCCGACCGTCATCACGAGGTTGAGCGAGCCGACGTCGTCCACCTCGACGTTGAAGGTGCGCATGCGCAGCTCCCTGGCGGTCTCGACATACTCGATCTCCAGTTCGGCACCGAGATTGAGGCGCTCGGTCAGGCCGAGCGGAGCGAGCTGGGCGCGCTGACGGGCGTTGGTGATCGGCGCCTCGAAGCCGGTCAGACGGCCGCGCAGGCGCGAGGGCATGAGGCCGACCCGCGGGCCGCTCTCCACCTCGAAGCGGCCGACCTTGGCGAGCTGCTGATTGCTGCCGGTCTGCTTGACGTCGATGTTCTCGAACAGGATCCGCGTCGCGTGCGGGAAGGCCTGCGGCGGCATGGTCTGGCCGGGGGAGACGCGGCCGGCGGCGAACTCCTTGCCGAAGGCGAGGAGGCCCGAGGCGTCGATTCCCTCCACCGTGACCTGGCCGATGGTCGTGTCGTGTCCGTCACGGGAGGAGGCCGAGACCCCGGAAACGGAGACCGACGCCAGCCGGCCCTGGGAGAGGCCGGAGAAGACGAAGCGCTCCATGCGGAAGGGCCGGCCTTCCTCGGACTGGCCGCTGACGCCGGCGAGCTCGAACCGCTCCATGTCGAAGCGCTCGATGAACTCGGCCGCAAGTCCCGCCTGGCGTCGGCGCGAGGCTTCGTCCTCGGCCGGGCCGAGCGCCTGCATGCTCTCTGTCAGCGCCGTGATCGACTGGGCGCCGGGCCGCAGCGACACCTTCCCCATGGCGATGCGGGCGATCGCGAAGGGCGGCGCGCCGGGCCGCGGCGAGGCGATGCTGATGCCTTCGACGACCCCGCTCTCCATCCACACGCCCGCGGCGCCCGAAGTCCTGACCGCCGCCACCGTATCGAGGCCGGTGAGGCGGATGCTGGCGGCGGAGGCGGCGGGCCCGGGCTGGCCATCGGTCGGGGCGGCCTGTGTCGACCGCACGGTCAGCTCGGCGACCCGGCCGCGCTGGTATCCCGTGAGCGCGATCTCGCCGTAGCGCACCGTCTGCTGCCGGTTCTGCCGCGGCTGGATGACGACGAGGTCACGGGCGGCCACGGACTGGGCGGAGTAACCTGTGGCCGTGCCCTCGTTGGCCGGCTGCAGCAGCGGCGCCTGGGTGGCGAAGCTGCCGAAGATGGCGGCGAGCGACCCCTGCGCCCCCTGCATCTCCGCCCGCGCCAGCTTGTAGCTGTGGCCGTCAGCGCCGGTGCCTTCCACGTCCTCGAGGAGGACGCGGGCATTGGCGAGGGCCCCGTCGGCGGCCGGCGCGCCGGTGATCGTCGCCCGGCCGATCCGGACACCGAAGGGCGTCGCGCCGGTCGAGGAGAAGGTGACGTTGACGAGGACCGCGTTGCCGCCCTCGTCGCGCGCCTCGCCGACGGCCGCGCCGCCCATCTGCAGCCCGGGGAGGGCGCCCACCGCGGCCCGCGACAGATCGTCGGCGGGGCCGGCCAGGGCGCTCGTTCCCATCGCGAACAAGAGGACGGCGGAAATCCGCAGCGGGGTGGTGGAGCGCATCATGATGATCCTGTCGTTGGGTCGGCAGAGCAATAGGCAGGCGGATGCGACCCCGCCTCGGTTGATTTCCCGGCGCGATGGTCGCATGGAAGCAAGGCTCGCGCCTCGATATTTCCAAACGATGTCGATCCTGCGTCGGTTTGCAACCTGACTTCCGTTTTTTCGCCGCTTTCCCCGCTAGGGTGCCGCTCGATGCGCGACAGCAGAAATCCCGATCCCGTCGAGACCCAGCTCGTTCTGGTGACCCCGCTCCTGGAGGACCCGGAGGGCTTCGTGCCGATCCTCGCCGGCGCCCTGGCCGCAGGACCGGTGGCGGCCGTCATCGCCCGTTTCGCCCCCTGCGACGAGCGCACCCTGGTCAACCGCATCAAGGTCCTCGCGCCAGCGGCGCAGAAGGGTGGCGCTGCCCTGATGGCCGAGGCCTCCGTCGAGGCGGTGGCCCGCGGCGGGGCCGACGGCATCCACCTGCGTTTCCAGGCCGAGACCCTCGCCGAGGCGGTCTCCCGGCTCGCGCCGCAGCGGATGGTCGGCGTCGGCGGCCTGAAGTCCAAGGACGACGCCATGGCGGCCGGCGAGGCGGGGGCCGATTACGTCATGTTCGGCGAGGCGCAATCCTCGCGCTATGCGGAAAAGGACGGCGTCCTGCCGCCCTTCCACGCCGTCGTCGAAAGGGTCGCCTGGTGGGCGGAGGTCTTCCAGGTCCCCGTCGTCGGCTTCGCTCCCGACATCGCCGGGGTCGAGGCCCTGGCGCGCGCCCGTGCCGACTTCGTCGCGCTCGGCGAGCCGGTCTGGGATCACCCCGAGGGCCCGGCCGCAGCCGTCGGCGCGGCGCTCGCCCTGATCCGTGCCGGAGCCGCGGCATGAGCCGCCGGGCGCTCGCGGCCTGTCTGGTGGTGGCCTTCGCCGCAGGGCCGGCCTTCGGCCAGACGCGGCCGGCGCGCCCCTCCGCGCCAGCCCCGGCGCCGCCTGCCCCGACCACCGTCCAGCCCGGGCCGCCCAGTGCCGATTCCGCCTATGCGGCCTATCAGCGCGGCCACTATTTGACCGCCTTCCGTGAGGCCACCGAGCGGGTCGAGAGCCTCGCCGACCCCGTCTCCATGACGTTGCTGGCAGAGCTGCACAGCGCCGGAATCGGCATTCCGCAGAACGAGGAGCGGGCGCTCGGCTGGTACCGCCTCGCCGCCGAACGCGGCGATCGCAACGCCATTTTCGCCCTGGGCATGCTGCATATCGACGGTCGTGCCGGCCAGGCGCGGGACGCGGCCCTGGCCAAGCCCTTCTTCGAGCGGGCCGCAGGCCTCGGCCATATTGCCGCCGCCTACAATCTCGGCCTGTTGGCCCTCGGCGGCCAGGGCGGCGAGCGCGACCCCACCGCGGCGGCGCAATGGTTCCAGAAGGCGGCGGACCTCGGCAGCGCCGATGCCCAGTATGCCTTCGCGGTCCTGCTGAAGGACGGCAACGGCGTGCCGGCCGACCTGCCGCGCGCCGCCCTCTACATGGGCCGCGCGGCGGCGCAGGACCTTCTGGAGGCGCAGATCGACTTCGCTGTCATGGTCTTCAACGGCCAGGGCCTGCCGAAGGACGAGGCCCGTGCCGCCGCCCTGTTCCGCAAGGCCGCCCTCAGGGGCAATCCGCTGGCCATGAACCGCTATGCCCGCCTGCTCGCCGCCGGTCGCGGCACCGCGCCCGACCCGCAGAAGGCGGCGCAGTGGCACATGACCGCCCACATGCTCGGCGCGCCCGACGGCTGGCTGCAGGAATTCGTCAAGAGCATGGATCCGGTGCAGCGGGATGCGGCCGAACGCGGCGCCCGCGAGTGGCTGCGCTGACGCCGGCCGCCGCACGCCGCTTGACCATGACGCTCCGCGCGGGCATGACCCCCCGAAAGCCAGCCGAAAGTTCGATATGCTCCGTTCCGCCCTTCTCAACGTCATGGTCGGCGCCGCCCTGAAGGCCGGCCGCAGCCTCAAGCGCGACTTCGGCGAGGTCGAGCACCTGCAGGTCTCGATGAAGGGGCCGGCCGACTTCGTCTCCGCCGCCGACCGCAAGGCCGAGCAGATCGTCATGACCGAACTCATGAAGGCCCGCCCCGGCTACGGCTTCATCGGCGAGGAGGGCGGCAAGATCGAGGGCACCGACTCCACCCACACCTGGATCGTCGACCCGCTGGACGGCACCACCAACTTCCTGCACGGCATTCCCCAGTTCGCCGTCTCCATCGGCCTCGAGCGCAACGGCGTCCCGGTGGCGGGCGTCGTCTACAACCCCGCCAACGACGAGCTCTATGTCGCCGAGCGTGGCACGGGGGCCTTCCTCAACGACCGCCGCCTGCGCGTCTCCGCCCGCACCAAGCCCGAGGACAGCGTCATCGGCGGCGGCATCCCGCACATCGCCCGCGGCGACCATGTCCAGTTCCGCAACGAGCTCAAGGTCGTCCAGTCGCGCTTCGCCGGCATCCGCCGCATGGGCGCCTGCGCCCTCGACCTCGCCTATGTCGCGGCAGGCCGCTTCGACGGCTTCTGGGAGCGCGGCGTCCATCCCTGGGACATGGCGGCCGGCATCGTCCTGATCCGCGAGGCCGGCGGCTTCGTCACCGACTGCGACGGCCACGACAACATGATGCTGAACGGCACCATCTGCGCCGGCAACGAGCCGATCCAGAAGGCGCTCCTCGCCGCCGTGAAGGAAGGCCAGAGGGGCTGAGATGGGGCAGGCGAAGCGGCGCAAGGAGGCCGGCGACCGCGTCTCCCATTGCCGCACCTGCACCTATTGCTGCGTGCTGCCGCAGATCGAGGCGCTGGCGAAGCCCGCCTACCGGCCCTGCGTGCACATCGCCGACGGCGGATGCTCCATCCACGGCCGTCCGGAGCGACCGTCGGCCTGTTCGGCCTATGCCTGCGCCTATCTGACGGCCCGCCTCGCCAACGCTCCCGAGCGCAACCGCATTCCCCATCCTCTCGACTGCGGCGCCTATTTCCACCGCGACCCCGTGGAAAAGGTGATCTTCGTCTTCGTCGACCCGGCGCGGCCATTCCTCTGGAAGGCCTCTGCGCTTCTCGTCGACTTCCTGCGCCTCCAGGTCGGCGCCGGCTTCGTGCTCTTCATCACCGACCGCGGCCGCCAGATGGTGATCCGCGACCCCGGCACCTTCTCCGAGGTTCTCGCCCGCGACTTCGTCGCGCTCGCCGACCGCGAGGGCCGCCCCCTCGACGTCCCGAGCTTCCGCGAAACCGGCGCAACTCCCCCTGCGTAAGGCCTTCCGTGCCGCAGCGGCAGCTTTACTTCGCCTTAAACGGCCGCTGACAGACTGCCCGCAGGACGGGATCGCATGTACCGAGAGATGTTCGACAAGGGGATCGAGTGGCGCGCCCACGCCCATTCGATCCGCCGCCTCTACGGCAACTGGCTGGTGCTGCGCGAGCAGGCCCGGGCCGTGCCGTTCAGCGAGTTCGACCCGGCGACCCTCGGCCCCATCGCCGACGACATGATCGTCTTCCGGCCCACCGCCGACGGCGACATGATCTATTCCCACTACGGCCGCGCGCTGGTGGAGCGCGTCGGCACGGATATGACGGGCAAGCTGAGCACCCGCATTCTCGAGACGATCGGTGCCTTCTTCCGGGACTGCAACAACCGCGTGCTCGCGACCGACGAGCCCCTGCTCACCCTGCACCGCAGTGCCATCGCCGGCCAGGTGCATCTGTGGGAGAGGCTGGTCCTGCCCTGCCGCGATCCCTCGGGCGAGCCGGTCATCGTCATCATCGCCAAGCCGCGGCAGTTCCGCGACGATCTCCTCTCCGCCGTGCTGGACGCCTCGCTGGACGCCATCGTGGCGGTCCGGCTGGTGCGCGACGACGCCGGCCTTCCCGTCGACGGCGAGTTCGTCGCCGTCAACCAGAGGGCCGCCGACTGGAACGGCCAGACGGTGGAGGCCATGCTGCAGGCGCCGGTGCTGACGCTCTGCCCGGGCCTGGCCGAGAGCGGCCTATGGACCCGCTTCGTCGACGTCGCCCTCACCCGTCAGCCGCTCCAGCTCGTCACCCGCTATGCCTGCGCCGATGCCGACCGCTGGATCGAGATCGCCTGCGTTCCCTTCGGCGACGGCTTCATGGTGACCAAGGCCGACGTCACCGAGCGCAAGAACGCCGAGGACGCCATGCGGCAGACCCAGGCGGAATATGCCCAGGCCAACGCAGCGCTGAAGGCGGAAATCCAGCGCCGCCAGGCACTGGAAGAGGAGCTGAGCCAGCTCGCCACGCGCGACAGCCTCACTGGGGCGCTGAACCGCCGTGCGACGACGGAGGGCCTGCGCGATGCGCTGGCGCGCTCCGCCCGCTATGCCCATCCGGTCTCGGTCATCACCATGGACCTCGACCATTTCAAGCACATCAACGACCGTTTCGGACACGCCGGCGGCGATGCCGTGCTGCGCCGGACCGTCGGCCTCCTGACCCACGGCCTGCGCGAGGACGTCGACCTCGTCGGCCGTTTCGGCGGCGAGGAATTCGTGCTGGTCCTGCCCCATGTCGGCGTCGGAGAGGCGGTCGGCGTCGCCAGCCGCATGCGCGAACTGCTGGCGCGTGCCGATGTCGACCATGTCGACGGCCCGATCCGCTTCAGCGGTTCCTTCGGCGTCGCCGCCTGGGACGGGCGGGAGACCATGGACCGGCTGCTCAGCCGCGCCGATGCCGCGCTCTATCGGGCCAAGGCCGCCGGCCGCAACCGCGTCGCCCTCGACGAGGGCTACGGCGAGATCCACGTGCTCGACCACGGCGGAGAGGCGCCGCTGCAGCCCTCCGGCGAGGTGCAGCCCTTCACGCCGACGACACGGCAGGGAACGGCGCCGCGCCGTCCGCGTCGAGCCACCGCGCCAGCGCTTCGCCAGCCCTGACCGGCGGCAGCCAGCGCGCCTCCGGCATCTGGTTGCGGAACCACGTCTCCTGGCGCTTGGCATAGGCGCGCGTGTCGCGCTGGCCCCTCGCGACCGCATCGGCGAGCGACACCTCCCCCGCGAGATGGGCGATGAGCCCCGGCACGCCGTGGGCCCGCATGGCCGGCAGGGCGGGGTCCAGCCGCCGCGCGGCGAGCGCGGCGACCTCGTCGAGGGCGCCGGCGGCCATCATCGCCTCGAAGCGCCGGTCGATCCGCTGGCGGAGCGGCTCGCGCTCGACGGCGAGGAACACGGTCGCGATGTCGAAGCCCGAGAGCACCGCCGCCTCGCGGCCGTCCCGCTGCCAGTGGACGAGCGGCCGACCGGTCGCCTCGAACACCTCGATGGCGCGGATGATGCGCTGGGGGTCGCTCGGCCGCAGCCCCTCGGCCGTTTCCGGGTCCTTCGCTGCCAGCGCCGCGTGGAGGTCGGCCGGCGCGCGGCCTGACGCCTCCCGCCGGACGCGTTCCCTCACCTCGGGCGACACCGGCGGGATGGCGGAGAGGCCGGCCGTCAGCGCCCGGAAATAGAGGCCGGTGCCACCGACGACGACGGGCAGCGCACCGGCCGTGCGCGCCGCGCCGATCTCGGCCGCCGCCGCCTCCACCCAGCGCCCGACGGAGAAGGCTTCGGCCGCGTCCACCGTGCCGTAGAGCCGGTGCGGGGCGAGGGCGGTCTCGTCCTCGGTCGGACGGGCGGTAATGATGCGGAGGTCGCGGTAGACCTGCATGGAATCGGCGTTGATGACGACGCCGCCGAAGCGGCGGGCGAGCTCGAGAGCCAGCGCCGACTTGCCGCTGGCCGTCGGACCTGCGATGAGGACGGCCCTCGGCCTGTGGCCCTCGCGGGAAACCTCACCTTGACCCACGTCGCGACCCTCATCGCCCATCCGCAAAACCCGGTCCTGACCACCGACGCCCTGGCGGCCGCCGCCGCGCAGCTGCCCGGCGCGGGCGCGCCCGCGATTCTCGCCGAGGGCATCGCCGCCGACATTCCTTTCGCACCTGGGGCGGGGGCCGACAACCGGGCGCTGGCCGACGGCCTGCGCGCCACGCTGGCGGGGCTCGCCCTCGACGTCGTGGTGCAGCCGGCCGCGGGGCGGGCGAAGCGCCTGTTCCTCGCCGACATGGATTCCACCATGATCGGCCAGGAATGCATCGACGAGCTCGCCGATCTCGTCGGCATCAAGGAGCATGTCTCGGCCATCACCGAGCGGGCCATGCGCGGCGAGATCGCCTTCGAACCGGCGCTGCGCGAGCGCGTGGCGCTCCTGAAGGGCCTCTCCGCCGGCGTGGTCGACGACGTCATCGCCCGCCGCATCACCCTCACCGGGGGCGGGCCGGAACTGGTGCGCACCATGCGTGCCCGCGGCGGCTACACGGCCCTCGTTTCCGGCGGGTTCACGCTCTTCACGGCACCCATCGGGGCCATGATCGGCTTCCACGAGAACCGCGCCAACATCCTCGAGGTCGACGACGGGCGCTTCTCAGGCACCGTGCATGAGCCGATCCTCGGCCGCGAGGCGAAGCGCGACACGCTGGTCGAGCTGCGCGCCCGCTTCGGCCTGTCGGCGCACGAGACCATGGCGGTCGGCGACGGCGCCAACGATCTGGCCATGCTGGGAGAAGCCGGCATCGGCATCGCGTTCCGGGCAAAGCCGAAGGTCGCCGAGGCGGCAGCGGCGCGGATCGACCACGGAGATCTCTCCGCGCTGCTCTACATGCAGGGCTATCGCCGCGACGATTTCGCGGCCTGACGCCGGCGGGCGGGGCCCGCCGCTCCGAGCCCGCTCAGCGCAGCGTCAGCGCCACGAAGCGGCGGTCGCCTTCCGCATTGGCCACCAGGAACAGCGCGGAACTGCGCCCCTCGGCCCGCAGCGCCTGGATGCGCCGGGTCACGTCGGCCGGCGAATTCACCGGCTCGTTCTGCACCTCGAGGATGACGTTGCCCGGCTGGATCGCCCGCTCGGCCGCCCGCGAATTGGGGTCGACCTGGGTCACCACCACACCGCGCACGTCGTCGCGGACGCGGAAGCGCTGGCGCATCTCCTGGGTGAGGCCGGAGAGCTGGAGGCCCAGCGCCGAGACGGTGGGGTTGGCGGGCCGCGGCGGCTGCCCCTGGGGCTGCTGGCCGGTGGAGGCCTGCTGGATGTTGCCCTCGCGGCGGCCGAGAGTGACGGTCAGCGTCTCCTCCTTGCCGCCGCGCATGACGACGACCGGCACCGCCTTGCCAACGGCGGTCTCGGAGACGATCCGCGGCAGTTCGCGCGAGTTGCGCACCTCGCGGCCGTCGAAGCTGACGATCACGTCGCCGGTCTTCATGCCGGCGGGGCCGGCCGGCCCGTTCGGCTCGACGCCGGCGATGAGCGCGCCGCGGCGGGTGCCGAGGTTGAGGCTCTCGGCGATCTCGTCGGTCACCTCCTGGATGCGCACGCCGAGCCAGCCGCGCCGGGTCTCGCCGAACTCGCGCAGCTGCGCGATGATCGGCCGGGCGGTGTTGGCGGGAATGGCGAAGGCGATGCCGATGTTGCCACCGGTCTGCGAGAAGATCGCCGTGTTGATGCCGATGACGTCGCCGGCCATGTTGAACAGCGGGCCGCCGGAATTGCCGCGGTTGATGGCCGCGTCGGTCTGGATGTAGTTGTCGAAGGGTCCCGACTGGATGTCGCGGTTCTTCGCCGAGACGATGCCGGCCGTGACCGTGCCGCCGAGGCCGAGCGGATTGCCGATGGCCATCACCGCCTCGCCGATGCGGATGCGGTCGGAGTCGGCGAGGTTCACCGCCTTGAGCGGCCGGGTCGGCTGCACGCGCAGCACCGCCACGTCGATCTCGCGGTCACGTCCGATCAGTTCCGCCTTCAGGCGCGTGCCGTCGTTGAAGATGACGGTGATCTCGTCGGCATTGTCGATGACGTGGTTGTTGGTCACCACGATGCCGCTGGCGTCGATGACGAAGCCCGAGCCGAGCGACGACTGGCGCCGCTGCGGCGCCGGCTGGCCGTTGGGACCGCCGGGCGGGTTTTCGCCGCGGCGACGGAAGAACTCCTCGAAGAGCTCGTCGAAGGGAGCGCCGGGGCCGGGATTGCCGGGATTGGCCTGGCCTCCGGGAGCACCGGGGGCGCCGGGCTGTCCGGGACGCCGGCCCTGCGGGCCCGGGCCCGGTCGCTGACCGGGGGCCGCGTCGACCCTGGAGGACGTCGAGATGTTGACCACCGCGTCCATGACGCGCTCGGCGAGGTCCGACAGGTCGATGGCCTGGCGGGCGTCGGCGCGCGGCACGGCGCCGGGGGTGAGCGCGAGGCCCGTGCCGAGGGCGAGGGCGAGGCTGGCGGCGGCGAGGCGGCTGCCGATCCGGGAGGTCATCGTCGAGATCCTGGTGGAAGGTCCGGGAAGGGAAAGGGAAGCGGGCCGGGCGACGGCGTCATGAACTTCGGCAGAGCGGCTGTTGATCATTGTCTCGTCCCCGTCGGCCCCGTCACAAACGCCCGCCGTGTTTCGGCGCGATGGCGTCGAACCATAGTGAACCACGAAATGGGGCGGGATGGCGACCTCGGAAAGGGCCGGTCCTGACGGAGTGATGGTCCCTGGCCATCACACCTGTTTGAAGGCCTCGTCGACGGGCACCTGCAGGGCGAGCGCCATGCGGTTGGTTTCGGACGCCATGGCGACGATCGAGACCATCTCCATGAACTGCGCGTCGCTCATGCCCTTCGACCGCGCGGCGGCCGTGTGCGAGCGGATGCAGTACTCGCAGGAATTGGCCATGGAGACGGCGACGTAGATCAGCTCCTTGGTGAGCGGATCGAGCGCGCCCGGCGACATCACCTGGCGCACGCTCTCCCAGGTCCGCTTCAGCGCAACCGGATCATGGGCGAGCACGCGCCAGAAATTGTTGACGAAATCGGTCTTGCGCGTCGCCCGGATGTCGGCGAAGACCGCCGCCGCCTCCGCCGACAGGTCCGCATCCGCGAGCGCGGGCATCATCGACATGGCCCTGGGTCCTCCCCCTGTGGCGCCGGTTCAGCCGGCGATGTCCTCGATCAGTCCGCCGAGGATCGTGCCGCGCGGCAGGATCGAGCGGATGTCGCAATATTCTTCCTTGGTGTGGATGCCGCCGCCCCAGACGCCGAGCCCGTCGAGCGTCGGCACGCCCATGGCGCCGGTGAAATTGCCATCCGAGCCGCCGCCCGACTGCATGTGGTCGATAGGGAAGCCATGGCTGTCGGCGATCGCCTTGGCCTTGGCATAGAGCGCCATCGTGCCCTCGCCGGCGACGAAGAGCGGGCGCACCGGCCCCGGCTCGATGGTGATGCGGGTGTTGGGGAAGGGCGGGCGCAGCGTCCGCAGCCTGACGTCGATGTCGGCGAGGTCCTCCGGCGTCGCGGCGACGCAGAGCACCTCCGCCGAGCACAGGACCGGCACCACGTTGACCCAGGTGCCGGAATTGACGCGGCCGACCGCGAAGGTCTGGCCGCGTTCGTAGTCCGACCAGTCCTCGATGGTCTCGATGATGCGCGCCATGGCCCGGATCGACGACACGCCGCGGCTGATGGCGGCACCCGCATGGGAGGGGCGGCCGTGCACGTGGATCATGTAGCGGACCACCGCGTGGCGGCCCGAGGTGACGAAATGGTCGCGGCCGGGTTCCGGTACGAGCACGTGGGCGGCCTTGGCGGCCTCGGCCTCGATGGTGAGGCGGGAGGAGGGCGATCCCACCTCCTCGTCGGGGATCAGCACCACGGTGACGCTGCGGCGCAGGCGCCCGCCCTTCTGCCGGATGAGCTTGCCGAGCACGTGCAGGGCCAGCACCGTGCCGCCCTTCATGTCGGTGACGCCCGGCCCGTAGAGCCGGTCGCCCTCGCGGCGGATCGGCAGCGGGCCGGCGAGCGTGCCCACCGCATGGACCGTGTCGACATGGGCGAGGATCAGCAGGCCGGGGCCGGGCTCGGTGCCGGCGAGCCGGCCGATGACGATGTCGCCGAAGCCCTGGGTGCCGGGCAGACGGTCGATGTCGAACCCCATGACGCCGAGGTCGCGCGCGCCCTCGTCCATCATCCGGTTGACCGCCGCCGCATCGTAGGTCGGGCTCTCGATCGAGGCCCAGCGGATGATATCCGAGACGACCTGTTCGACATCCGTGGTGACGGGCATGCGGGGCTCCTCCTGAGATTTCGGAGGAGCCTAGAGCCGCCCCTGCCGCCGCGTCTACGGCCGCTGGGGCTCACGAGCTATGATGCCGAAGTTCTGCCCGCCGAAGCGCTGCTCGATCTGCTCGATCCGCTTCTCGTGGTCCTGCCAGTTGAACCGGCTGGTGGAGCGCTGGCCGGGTGGCGGCGTCTCCGCCCCCGCTGGCACCGTCACCCCGCGCGCCAGCGGCGAGCCGATGGCATTGAGATGCACCACCGCCCGCCGGCAATATTCCAGCGACAGGGCGCTCATCTCCGTCTCGTCCCAGCCGGCGCGGTATTTCATCAGCGCCTGGCACAGGTTGCCGCCGGAGCGCTCCCAGGCGCCGGCCAGATAGGTCACGCCGAGGCGGATGTTGGTCTCCGGCTCGAACAGGTCCTGGATCGTGCCGTCGAAGCCGAGCTGGCGCGCCATCGACGGGCGGACCTGCATCAGGCCGATGTCGTCGACGAGGCCGACCGCGTGGGGATCGTAGGCGCTCTCCACCATCACCACCGCATCGGCGAGGTCGATCGGCACGCGCATGGCGGCGGCGAGCCGCCGGACGGTCGGGTAATGCGCCTTCCGTCCGACGATGTAGCGCGTGTCGGAATAGGCGCGGCCCTCGAAGCGCCGCGGCGGCGCCTCGGCGAAGGGCGCCTCGAGCCGGGGGAGGTCGCCGGCCGTGTCCGCCGCGGCGGGTTCCGGTGCGGCGGGCGCCGCGGGCACCGCCACCGGAACCGGCGCGGTGCGAGAGGGCGGGACCTGCGCATTGATGACGGCCGGGTGATTGTCGGGGATCGGCTGAGCCCGGCGGCTCGCCGCCTGGGTCTCGCGGAAGGCGTCGTCGATCCGGGTCTGCGGCACGGCGTCGGCGGCAGTCTGCGCCGTTGACGTCGGCGTGGCGGGCGTCGCCTCGGCCGGCGGGACGGTGGCGAGTTCCGGTGCGCCGGTCGCGTCGCTCTCGGCGGCCTCGGCCGGGCGCGGATCGGGCAGGGGCGCGACCCGCGGCGCCCCGGTCGGCGGACGCGCCGGGCGGGCGGCGGGCCGGCTGGCAGGCTGCTGGCGCGCGCCCGGGGGCGTCAGGTCCAGCTGGGCGACGACCGGTGTGGCGGCCAGAACCGCACCGGCGAGGAGAACCGTCCGCAACGTTCCATGCATGGCCTCCAATCTAGTCGAGCGGCGGCGCCCGCGCTACCCGCGCGCCGGCCTCAGTCGCGCAGGGCGTCGAGCCGGGTGCGGATCTCGGCGAGCGGCGCGAGGGCCGACGCGAAGGGCGCCCGACCGATCCGCGCCAGCAGATCGTCCAGCACGGGACCGAGCCGGGCGATGCAGTCCGCATGCACGGCCCGGCCGGCATCGGTGATCTCCACCAGGCGCCCGCGCCCGTCGCTGTCGTCGGGCACGATCTGCACCAGCCCCTTCGGTTCCAGCCGCTGCAGCGTCGAGGTCATGGTCGCGCGCGTCACCTGGAAGGCCCGGGCGAGGTCGGAGGGGCGCCTGCGGCCCCCCAGCCGCACGAAGTGGTTGAGGATGGTGAACTGGGCGAGGGTCATCCCCTCCGGCATGACGCGCTCGAAGGCCGTGCTCGACAGCTGCGCGATGATGCCGACCTCGTTGAACACGCGGAACAGGAGGTCGGCGTCGCTGGCGGGAACGGTCTCGGTCATGCGGTCCTGATTCGGGAGGCGGCAGACCAGCGGGGAGTCTGCGGAACGGCGGGACCGTAGCCCAACCGCGCCAGCATGTGCAGCCGCTTCGGGCGTCCCGTGCCGAGCAGCCGGTCGAGTTCGGCGCGCAGGCCGTCCATCTCGGGGAATTCCTGCAGCGCCTGGCTGACCGGCTGCATGGCGAGCCCGAGCGAGGTCGCCGTCAGGTTGGCCCTCAGATAGGCCCGCCCGGCTGCAAACGTCCCCGCCCGGCTGCCATCCTCCGCCGTGACGGTCACATAGGCGGGCGTCGCCGCCAGCATGGCGCGGTACATGTCGCGGCCCTGGCGCGTGGCGGCTGAAGCGGGATCGGCGAGCTGGGCGCGCGACAGCTGGCCGATCAGCGACAGGCCCTCGAGGAAGGGGCCGCCCAGCGAGATGCCATCGGGATTGGCCTCGATCTCGCGGCGGCCGATGCGCATGAGGTCGACGCTCTCCTGATGCGTTCGGGGCGTGGCGGCCTCGACCTCCCAGGCCCGCCAGGTGAGGTCGCGGATTCGTCCCGTCAGCGCGGCGTCGGTGACGGCCGCGACCGTCAGGCCCGGAGCGGACAGTGCGCCGAGCGCGGCGGTCGCCGCCGGCGGCACGGGGCGCGCCATGTCGTAGGGCCGCTTGGTCGAGCGTCGGACCATCACCTGGGCGAAGAGCGGATCGACGGCCGCGCCCGCCGCCGGGACCAGCGTCAGATGCGCCACGGGCCGCCCGTCGAGCCGCGGATGCGCCTCGCCCTCCGGAAACGGCACGACCTCCAGCCGGTGGCCGATTGCCGTCGCCGCGACGGCCGCGAGTTCGCAGAAGCAGGCGAGTCCGATGACGATCTGCCGGTCGAGAGGATCGGTTTCGGGGAGCCTGCGGTCGAGGTCGCAGAAGAGCGTCATCGTCGTCGGGCCGGTCAGCTCGACGATCCACGGCTGCCGGTTGTGCGGGTTCGGCGCCAGGATCGCGTGCTCGACGACGAACCGCCGCGGGTCGGAGCGCGAGCCCCCGGCCTCCGACCAGGGCAGCAGCGCCGCCGTCGGCGTGCGGGTCAGGGCGAAGGCGGTGGCCCCGGTGGCAGCGACGAGGCCGGTGGCGCCGGAGGAGAGGAGGAACAGGCGGCGGTTCATGGGATCTCCATCTGGTTAGACATCAAACTGAATGATTTGATATCGAACTAGATGCCCGCCGTCAATATGGTTTGATATCGAAGCAGAGGGGTCTGATCGCGCGCGGCGCGGTCCGGCGGCTACCCGATACCGGCAGATGTGGCGGACGCGAAAAAATGCGGTGGCGGACCGCCCGCGGAAACGAGCCGTTACCTTTACGTCGCGTGAACTCGGCGTCTAGATTTGGCTCCGGCGGTCGTCCGGCGGCTGCGACCCACTGCTGTAAACCCGGAGTCTCACATGTTCAGGACCTGTCTTCTCGCCACCACCGCTGCCGCCGTTCTGGCATTCGGTACCCTGATGACCGCGACGCCTGCACAGGCCCAATGCACCGCGCGCTTCACCTGCGATCCCGGCGTCAGCCCCGTCTGCTGGTTCCGCCTGTTCTATCGCAACGGCAACAGCAGCGTCTTCACCGTGCCGGCCGGCGGCGAGCGCCGCATCTTCGGCCTGTCGCCGGGTGAGCGCTATTGCTCCTCGAACCGCGGCACGCCGGGCTTCCAGTGCAATGCCCAGCGCATCCGCATGGCCTGCTGACGGGGCAGGGGCGCGGCGCTAGCGCGGCGCGCCCCAGGACCGGCTCGCCTGCACCATCGAGGGCAGGTCCTGGCGCTGCCCCATGGCGGGCGCGTGAGGGGGCAGTTCCGGCATCCGCCCGCCCGCCTTCTCCACCAGCGCTTGCACCCGCTTGGTGATGGAGGGATGGGTCGAGAAGAGATCGGCGAAATCGTCCGGGTCGTTTTCGAAACACATGTCCATGACGCCCGAGGGCACGCCCTCGATGTCGGCGCGGCCGGAGATCTTGAGCAGCGCCGAGATCATCGCGTCGGGGTTCTTGGTGAGTTCCACGGCGCCGGCGTCGGCCAGATACTCCCGCGAGCGCGACAGCGACAGCCTGACGACGATCGCCAGCACCCAGGACACCACCACCAGAGCGACGCCGATCAGCACCACCACGATGGCACCGCCGCCCTTGCGGTCGTCGGAGGACGAGCGGATGCCGCCGCGCAGGAAGGCGCGGAACACCAGCTCTCCCACCAGCGAGATGACGCCGGAGATCACCACCGCGATGATCATCAGCCTCACGTCGCCGTTGCGGATGTGGGTGAGCTCATGGGCGAGGACCGCCTCCACCTCCTGGTCGTCGAGGCTGTTGAGGAGGCCCGTGGTCACCGTCACCGTGAACTGCTTCTCGTTGACGCCGGATGCGAAGGCGTTGAGCGCGTCGCTCTGCAGGATGGCGAGCTTCGGCGTCGGCATGCCGCGGGAGATGCACAGGTTCTCCAGCATCCGGTAGAGTTTCGGGTTGTCGGCCTGGCTCACCGGCTCCGAGCCCGTCATCTTGCCGATCAGGGCGACGTTGAAGCGGTAGCCGATCAGCACCCACAGGGCGGTGCCGGCCGTAACGAAGGGCAGCGCCACCAGGAAGACGCGGAAGGTCTCGTCCAGCACCTGCCGGCCGACCTGGTAGCCCGACATGCCGTAGCCGATCAGGATCACACCGAAGGTCAGCAGATAGGCGAGGACGAACAGCCCGGCGATGAGGAATCCCGAGCGGATCTTGTTGTTGCGGATGTGGCCGTAGAGCCCGTAGGCCTCGCCGATCATGGCGGTGCCGCCGGGCTCAGAACTTCACCGTGGGTGCGGTCTCGATCTGCGCGCGGGTCTCCGGGCCGACGTCGAAGAACTCGCGCGGCGTGAAGCCCATCGACGCGGCGAAGAGCACCGCCGGGAAGGCCTGGATGGAGGCGTTGAACTCGCTCACCGCATTGTTGAAGAAGCGGCGCGCGGCGGCCAGCTTGTCCTCGACATTGCCGAGGTCGACCTGGAGCTGCTGGAAGTTGGCGCTGGCCTTGAGGTCCGGATAGGCCTCGCCGAGCGCCATCAGCCGGCCGACGGCACCCGAGAGCTGCTGTTCCGCGGCGGCCTGCGCCGCCGGGCCATGGGCACCCTGGGCGGCGTTGCGCGCCGCGATGACGGCGTCGAGGGTCGACTTCTCGTGGGCCGCATAGCCCTTCACGGTCTCGACGAGGTTCGGGATCAGGTCGTGCCGCTGCTTCAGCTGCACGTCGATGTCGGCGAAGGCCTGGTTGACCCGCTGCCTCAGGCCGACGAGCCCGTTGTAGACGAAGACGGCGTAGACGGCGGCGGCGATGACGATGCCGAGAATGGCCCAGCCCATGACGTGGCTCCTCTCCAGGACGACGGGGGGCGAGACTGTCACGGACCCGCCCTGTGCGCAAAGACAAGGGCGGGACATCTGTTTCAGCGCGATGTCGGGGGCCGCCCGATCGCGTCACGCGGGGCGGCCGCGCGTCAGAAGCGGGTGGTGAGGTTCGTCAGCCATGCGGGCGAGGCCTCCACCAGCGCGGCCTCGATGGCCTTGTCCCAGCCGGTGAGCACCAGCAGCGCGACGGCCACCACCACCAGCCCGAGAGCGGTCTTGGCGCCCTGGCCGGCCGCCATCATCCGTTCGCGCAGCCCGAGGAGCCTCTCCCGCGACAGGGCGCCGAGGGCGGCGAGCGGCAGGCCGGCGCCGATGCCGAAGGCAAGCATGGTGAGGCCGACCTGGCCGAGGTTCTCGCCGCGTGCCGCCATCAGCGAGGCGGCCCCCAGCGTCGGACCCACGCAGGGGCTCCACACCGCCCCGAGTAGCAGGCCGACCCCGAACTGGCCGGAGAGGCCGCCCCGGTCGAAGCCGCCGAAGCGCGACTGCGTCCAGTCGGAGAGGGGGCCCGCCGCCGTGGCGAGGCGCGCGCCCGCCGACGGCACCAGCATGGCGAGGCCGAGGGCGAGGAGGATGATGCCGGCCACCATGCGGAAGACGCCGAGGTCGAGGCCCAGCGAGAAGCCGATCGTGGCGACGAAGAGCCCGATCACCGTGAAGGAGAGGGCAAGGCCCGCGGCGAGGACCAGCGGGCCCCGCCGGTGCTCGGAGGCGGCGCCCCCGAGCACGATGGGCAGGATGGGCAGCACGCAGGGCGACAGGATCGAGACGATCCCCGCCAGGAAGGCGAAGCCGATGGAGGCGAACATGGGCGGTGTCCCTGCGGCTGGACGCGGCGGCTCAGATGCTCTTCGCCACCAGGGCGGTGATGGAGGCCGCATTGGTGTCGCCGGCCGAGCGGCCGACCTCCTGCCGCCCCTTGAACACCACCAGCGTCGACTGGCTCTGCACGTTCAGGGTGCGCAGCACGTCCTTCTGGCTGTCGAAGTCGACGCTGAGGAAGACGAGGTCGCGGAACCGGGGCTCGGCGGTCAGCCTCTGCAGGATCGGCTGCTGCGCGCGGCAGGTGGGGCACCAGGGCGCGGTCACCTCGACGAGGATCGGCTTGCCGGCGGCCTGGGCGGCGGCGAAGGCGGCCTGGGTGAAGCGCTGCGCGGAGGCGCCTGCGGGAACGGACGATCCTGCGGCGGCGATGGCGGCCGAGGCGAGGATGAAGGTGCGGCGGTGGATCATGGTTTCCCCTCTGAGGGCCGGCCTCTGCATGGGCGCGGCGTACCGCTGTTTCGCCGGGATCACCCACGGCGTTACATCCTGACGAAGTCGTGATCGATGCAGCGGAGGCGCGGACATGGCGAGGCCCCGGTCGCTGTCGCGCCGGGGCCTCTCAACATGTCAGTCGGCCTGTAAGCCGGGTTTTGTGGGGCGGGACGAATCCCGCGTGACGACCATTCCTCTAGGCGGCCGATTGCTCGGACGCTCTGGCAACCTACCCGGACGACGGCGCGGATCCACGCCCGGGGTTTCCCCCTGTCGTCCCTATTCGGTTTTGCTCCCGGTGGGGTTTACCGTGCCGCTTCCGTTGCCGGTCGCGCGGTGGGCTCTTACCCCACCTTTTCACCCTTGCCGGGGCGAGCCCCGGCGGTCTGTTTTCTGTGGCACTGTCCCTGGGGTCGCCCCCGCCGGACGTTATCCGGCACCGTGTTTCCGTGGAGCCCGGACTTTCCTCCCCCGCGCCCTTTCGGGTGATGCGGCGGCGGCCGTCCAGCCGGCTGACGGGCCCCAAGTGAAACAGGCAGGCCGGAGTGTCAAGCCGGCTCAGGCGTCCTTCTTGGCGTCCACGGACTTGCGGCCGGCCGGGGCGCCGACGCTGCTGTCCGGCGCCGAGGGCTGGACCGGATCGCTCGCCGGGAACGTGTCCTCCAGCGCCTTGTTCAGTTCGGCCTCCTCGGCCTTCGTGGTGGAGCTCGCAGGCATCTTCGGTCCCTTGCCGGCGATCGCCTCCTCGAACTCCCGCGTGCCCTGCTTCTGCAGGTCGTCCGCCTTCATATCCGCTGGCATGTTTCCCTCCTATCGCCATACCGCTTCGAAACACCCAACCCGCGACGGGCTTAGGTGTTCCCTCTCCCCGGCTTGGTCCCGGGCGCCGCGCTCTGGTAAGGCTGGAGCCCGCCTGGAATGAGGTCCCCATGCCGTCGCCGCTTCTTGCGCCCCTCTTCGGTTCGCCCGCCATGGAGGCGGTCTGGTCGGATGATGAGGCCGTCGCAGCCATGCTGGCCTTCGAGGGGGCTCTGGCCGCCGCCGAGGCCGAGGCGGGCGTGATCCCCCTCGCAGCCGCCGGCCCCATCGCCGCAGCCGTGGCGCGGCGCGACGTGGACCTCACCGCGCTGGCCGCCGCCGCCGGCGTCGCCGGCAACACGTCGATCCCCCTGGTCAAGGCGCTGACGGCGACGGTGCGGGTGGCCGACCCCGAAGCCGCCAAGTGGGTGCACTACGGCGCCACCAGCCAGGACGTGATGGATACCGGTCTCGTCCTGCAACTGCGCGAGGCCTTCAGGGTCATCGAGGCCGATCTCGCCCGCGCCATGGCTGCCGCGGCAACCCTCGCTAAGGCTCATCGCGACACGCCGATGGCGGGCCGCACCTGGCTGCAACAGGCCCTTCCCATCACCTTCGGGCTGAAGATGGCGGGAACCTTGGATGCGCTGATGCGCCATCGCGACCGCCTCGCCGAAGCCCGCCCGCGTATCCTCGCCCTCCAGTTCGGCGGTGCGGCTGGCACGCTCGCCTCCCTCGGCGGCAAGGGGCCGGAGGTCGCCCGCCTGCTCGCCGCGCGCCTCCACCTGTCGCTGCCCGACACGCCCTGGCACGGCCAACGCGACCGAATCCTCGAAGCGGCGAGCCTCATGGCGGGCCTCGTCGCGACGGGTGCCAAGGTTGCCCGTGACGTCGCCCTGATGATGCAGACCGAGGTCGGCGAGGTGCTGGAGCCGGCGGCCCCCGGCCGTGGCGGTTCCTCGACCATGCCGCACAAGCGCAACCCCGCGCTCTCCGCCACCATCCTCGGCGCGGCTGGCCTCGCGCCCCAGCTCCTCGCCACCATTGCGGCCGGCGGCGCCGGAGAGCACGAGCGCTTCGCCGGCGGCTGGCAGTCGGAGTGGCTGGCGCTGCCCGAGCTCGCCCGCCTCACCGGCGGGGTGATGGCGCGCCTCGCCGAACTGCTGGAGGGGCTCGACGTGAAGCCGGAGCGCATGCGCGCCAATCTCGACGCCACGGGCGGGCTGCTGATGGCGGAAGCCGCGCAGATGGCGCTGGCGCCGGCCCTCGGCCGCCTCGTCGCCCATGACCGCATCGAGGCCGCCTGCCGCAAGGCCGTCGGCGAGGGCAGGGGACTCCTCGACGTGCTGGCCGAGGATGGCGAGATCACCGCCTTTGCGCCGCGCGCGCGCCTCGCCGAACTCCTCGATCCCGCCGGCTATCTCGGCGCGGCGGGGGTCTTCGTGGATCGTGTGCTGGCGCGGTGGAACGGGGTCTGAGGCTCAGCCCCCGTAGATGCCCTTGTAGGTCTCGCGCAGCACGTTCTTCTGCACCTTGCCCATGGTGTTGCGCGGCAGGTCCTCGACCACGATCACGCGCTTCGGCAGCTTGAACTTGGCGAGGCGCGTCTCCAGCGCGGAGAGGATGGCGCCCTCGTCCAGTTTCGCCCCGGGGGTCGGCACCACCACGGCGGTGACGCCCTCGCCGAAATCGGGATGCGGCACGCCGATGACGGCGCTCTCGAAGACGCCGGCCATGCCGTCGATCTCGGTCTCGACCTCCTTCGGGTAGACGTTGTAGCCGCCGGAGATCACGAGGTCCTTGCCGCGGCCGACGATGTGGACGTAGCCGCCCTCGTCGATCTTGCCGAGGTCGCCGGTGATGAAGAAGCCGTCGGGACGGAACTCGGCCGCCGTCTTCTCGGGCATCCGCCAGTAGCCCTTGAAGACGTTCGGGCCCTTCACCTCGATCATGCCGATCTCGCCCTTGGCCACCGGAGCGCCCGTTTCCGGGTCGGTGACCCGCAGCTGGACGTCCGGCAGGGGGAACCCGACCGTGCCGGCGATGCGCTCGCCCACGTAGGGGTTCGAGGTGTTCATGTTGGTCTCGGTCATGCCGTAGCGCTCGAGGATCGCCTGGCCGGTCTTCTCGCGGAACGCTCGGTGCGTCTCCGCCAGCAGCGGCGCCGAGCCCGAGATGAAGAGGCGCATGTGCCGGGTCGCGCCGGCGGTGAGCCGCGCGTCCTGCACGAGGCGCACGTAGAAGGTCGGCACGCCCATCATCGTGGTCGCCCGCGGCATCAGCTCGAACACCTTGTCGGCGTCGAACTTCGGCAGGAACAGCATGGTCGCACCCGCCATCAGGATGGTGTTGGTGGCGACGAAGAGCCCGTGCGTGTGGAAGATAGGCAGGGCGTGCAGCAGCACGTCGTCGCGCGTGAACTTCCAGTAGTCCTTCAGCGTCAGAGCATTGGACGCGAGGTTGTCGTGGGTCAGCATGGCGCCCTTGGAGCGCCCCGTCGTGCCCGAGGTGTAGAGGATCGCGGCGAGGTCGTCGGCCCCGCGCGCCACCGAGTCGAAGACCGGCGTCTGGGCATTGGCCTTCTGCCAGAGCGAGCCGTCCTTCGCCCGGCCGAGCGTCTCCACCGCCGGCACGCCTGTGCGCGCCGCGACCTCGGCGATGCCGTCGCGCCGGGCGGGGTCGCACACGACCATGGCCGGCTCGGCGTCGGAGAGGAAATACTCGATCTCGGCCAGCGTGTAGCCGGTGTTGAGCGGCAGGAAGACGGCACCGGCCCGCACGCAGGCGAGATAGAGGAAGATCGCGCCTGGCGACTTCTCCACCTGTACCGCCACGCGGTCGCCCGGCTTCACGCCCGCGGCCACCAGCGCGTTGGCGAAGCGGCCGGTCGCGGCGAAGAGGTCGTCATAGGTGAAGCGGGTGCCGTCCTCGGTCTCGATGAAGGGCTTGGAGGCATCGGTGCCGTAGAGGCGGACGAGATCGAAGAGATGGTTGGCCATGGCTCAGCGGGATGTGCTCGGCGGGGCGCCGTCGGGAACGCGGGAGGGCGGACCATGCCGCATCCGGCCGGTCAGGTCGAGAGGCCTAGGGAGCGAACGCTCAGCCGGCGGCCGCCAGCGGCTTGCCGAGATGTTCGGCGCGGATGGTGGCGCGCACCTGCGTGCCGGCTCCGGGCTTGGAGCGGATGGTCAGTGCGCCGCCGTGCAGGTCGATGAGCTTCTTGACCAGCGCCAGGCCGAGTTCGGCCTCGCCGCCCCCGTTGCCCTCGCCGAGCGGGTCGAGCGCCTGGGCGAGTTCGCCCGGCGAAACGCCGGCGCCGGAATCGACCACGTCGAGCACGAGTTCGCCCCCCGGGCCCCGCTTGGCCGAGACGTTGACGATCCCGCCGCGGGGCGTGGTCGCGATGGCGTGGTTGACGAGCTCGCCCATGATCTTGCGCAGGGCGACCGCATTGGCGGTCATGGCCGAGACATCCGGAGTCCAGACGACGCGGAACTTCACGCCCTTCGATTCCGCCCGCGGCCTGTAGAGCAGGTTCACTTCGCCGATCAGCTTCTCCATCGGCGCCTGGTCGCCGGCGGGCGGGCTCTCGATGGCGGAGGCCTGCGCATAGTCGAGGACGTCGGCGAGGCGCCGCGCGAGCCTGGCCGATTCCTCCCGCGCGGCGTCGATGAGCGCGTCGATGTCGTCCTGGTGGCGGCTCGAGGCCGCCCGCCGCGCCATCAGGTGCAGACGCTCGATGGGCTGGCGGAACGTCCGGCCGATCAGCCGGACGAGCCCGGAGCGCACGCCCTTCAGCGTTTCCACCGCGATGAGGGCGCGCGCCACCTGGTCGGTGAGGAAGGCCACCTCGCGGGTCGCGGCATCCAGGCGGTTCTCGCGCTCCTGCACCTCGCCGGCCAGCCGCTCGTTCAGGTCGTTCGCCTGTTCGGCGGCGGCCTCGGCGAGGGTGAGCTTCTCCTTCACGCCCTTGATCTGTGCCTGGAAGATGTCGACGGCGCGGTTGTACTCGCGGGCGATCTGGCCGAGCTCACCGTCGGAATCGGCCTCCAGATAGGCGAAGGCGCCGGCATTGAGGTTGAGGGCGCCGAGCTGGCTCACCAGCATGGCGACGTCGGTGGTCATGGCGTGTTCGGTGACGTTGAGCCCGATGCGCTCCTCCGCCGGCGCTACCCGCAGGCGCATGACGAGGCGCAGGCCGAAGGCCGCCGCTCCCATCACGGCCGCCGCCCAGGAGACGATGGCGAGCAGCCCTGCCGCCTGCAGCGCCAGGACGCCGACCAGGTTCGCCGGCTGGCAGAAGGCGACGGCGAGCACGCCCAGCACGCCGGGAAAGAGGTGGGCGGAGGCGATGCCGAGCGCATCGTCGATCTCCGCCATCTCCAGCAGCCGCGCTCCCGCCAGCGCCACGGCCGCGCCCGCAGCTCCCAGCGCGACAGCGCCCAGCGGATGGAGGAGGTGAGCCGCGGCAGAGGCGGCCACGACGCCGGCGAGGGTGGCGTGGATGATGTGGACGATGGTGATCCGGGAAGGGCGGATCTGGTTGGCGAGGAAGGTCACGGTGATCGCCGCCGCCCCCGCCAGGATGAGGTTGATCACCACCGGCGCCACGGGAAAACCCGAGGAGAGCGCCTGACCGATGGCGATGCCGAACCATCCGAGCCACAGCAGCATCACGCCGAGGGCGGCGAAGGGGAAGCTCTGGCTCTGCACGACGAGGCTGCGGCGCGTGCCGTTGAAGCGGCCCGTGCGCGGGCCCACGACATAGGAGGCCACCAGCGCGGCGGTGGCGCCGGCCACGTGGATGACGCCCCCGCCGGCGAGGTCGACATAGCCGAGGCCCCGGAGCCAGCCGGCCGTCTCGCCTGCGGCCCAGGCCCAGTGAATGACGAAGGGCAGGATGGCGAGGCTGAACACGGCGACCAGGGCCGCATAGGCCTTGAGGGTGGTCCTCTCCGCCAGCGGGCCCGACAGGAGGGTCGCCGCGGCGCAGGCGATGGCCAGCGCGAAGACGAGATCGGCGCCCCCGTCGTCCGGCATGAACGGACCGCGGCCGGCGATGGGGCCGCCGGCATTCATGATGCCGTAGCCGACCGCCCAGACGATGAGGATGGTGATGCCCACCTGCACCAGCAGCTTGGCGGCGGCGTTGACGCTGTGCTTGGCACGGACCAGCCCGCTCTCGAGCGTCACATGGCCGGCGAGAACCAGGAACACGCAGAGCGCGACGATGACGGGTGCCAGGAGGTCGGGCGGCGTCGGAGGCATCAGGAAACCGGTGACGAGACGCATCGCTCGCCGGAGCACTCTCGACCAACATGGTTAACGCAAGGTTACTTGCGGCGGAAACCGTTACGATCAGAAACGTTTAGCCGAGGGGTCAGCTCTCCGGCGGAGCGCCTGCGCGCTGGCGGTCGCGCCATTCGCGCGGACGCATGAATTCGCCGGCCCACAGGCCACGTTTGGCCGCCCGGGCCGAGACCTCGTCCTGGTAGTAGGCCCCATAGGCCAGGGCATGGCCGGCAAGCACCTGAGCCCGCCCGAGATCGACCTCGTCAGCCCGGCAAACCGCCACCGTCCTGCCGTAGCGGTCGATGTCGCGCTGCTCGCAGGTGATCGGCTGCCCGGCCACCATGGCGATGAGGGCGCGGGCCGATTCCCGCCCGCAGCGGACCTCGCGCCCCTCGCGCGTGCAGCGCTGGAACAGCTCCGGCGCATCGATGCCGTGCAGACGCACCTCGATGCCGGCGACGATCAGGCTGTCGCCGTCGACGATCCGGGCATAGCCGCCGAAGGTGCGGCGCGCCTGCGGACCCTGCAGCGCGTGGCGGATCGCCAGCGCCGTCACGGCCGCGACGGCGATCAGCAGCCAGAGAAAACCCGTATTGGGCCGCAGGCTGCGGAAACGGGAAAAGCGCAGCATGGACTGGCCGGAAGGGGAGGGGGGAATCAGGATCGGGACAGGATGTTCATGGTTCGTTTACCATGGATCTCGACCTGCCGTTAATCAAGCTCTGCCACATTTCGGTCTGGAAGTGGCGTTGCGTTGGAGAGGTGCCCCGCGATGGGCGTGACGGCGGCAGACGGACGGCCGGACGACCGGCAGGCCGAGAGGGCGCGCGAGCAAGCCCAGAGCCGCAAACGCGTCGTCCGTCAGGTGCGGGACGCCCGCGACCGCCTCACCTCGACCACCGGCACGAAGCGCTCCTTCGAATACGAGCTGATGCGCGTCTTCGCGCAGAACAAGCTGTCGGCCGGCATCGCCGTCGGCCTCATCGCCCTCGCCACGGGCTGGGTCGCCGGCTGGGCGACCAATCCCGGCCTCGGCGCCGCGGCGGGCCTGATCATCCTCGGCGCCCACGGCTTCTGCATCCTGATGGCGCGCTCCTTCCTCAAGGTCGCGCCCGACAAGGCGGACCTAGCCTCCTGGCGCCTGCGCTTCGTCATCGCCGAGATCATGCTGGGCATCGCCTGGGTGCTGGCCTTCATCGTCGTCATGCGCACCCAGGTCGCCGAAGCCAGCAATTTCCTCCTCGTCGGCATGCTCATCGTCGTCGCCGTCTCGGCGATGATCGGGTCGACCCTGCCGGTCGCCATCTTCGCCTCCTCGCTGCCGGTCGCGGCGACCGTGATCGCCTATTTCCTGCTGCTCCACGGCATGCAGGGCGCGGTCCTCGCCGCCATGGCGCTCGGCACGCTCGTGTTCTTCGCCATCATCTCGGCCCGGCTCTACCAGACCAATCTCGCCACCATCGAGGCGCGCGCCGAGAAGGATGCGCTGATCGGCGAACTGGAGACGGCCAAGACCAACTCGGACGAGGCCCGGCGCAACGCCGAGATGGCCAACATCGCCAAGTCGCAGTTCCTTGCCCAGATGAGCCACGAGCTGCGCACGCCGCTCAACGCCATTCTCGGCTTCTCCGAGGTGATGAAGGGCGAGATGTTCGGCCCCCATTCCTCGCCGCAATATGCCGAATATGCCGGCGACATCCATTCCTCGGGCCAGCATCTTCTCTCGCTGATCAACGAGATCCTCGACCTCTCCCGCATCGAGGCCGGCCGCTACGACCTGAACGAGGAGGCGCTGACCCTCGCCTACGTGGTCGAGGACTGCCACCACCTCCTCAAGGTGCGCGCCAAGAACAAGGGCGTCACCATCGTCGAGCGCTTCGAGCCCGACATGCCGAAGCTGTGGGCCGACGAGCGCGCCATCCGGCAGATCGTGCTCAACCTCATGTCCAACGCCATCAAGTTCACGCCCACCGGCGGGGAGATCACCCTGAAGGTCGGCTGGACGGCGTCGGGCGGCCAGTACGTCTCGGTGAAGGACACCGGCGCCGGCATTCCCGAGGACGAGATCCCGATCGTCCTGTCGAATTTCGGCCAGGGCTCCAACGCCATCAAGAACGCCGAGCAGGGCACCGGCCTCGGCCTCCCCATCGTCCAGGGCCTGGTGTCGATGCACGGCGGCACCTTCACCCTCAAGTCCACCGTCCGCATCGGCACGGAGGTCACCGTGACCTTCCCGGCGGAACGCGTCATGGAGGCGCTGCCGGCCATCGCCAGCCCGTCGGTCGCGGTCCAGGCGCCGATCCCGATGGAGGTGGAAGCGCCGGCCCCGCCCGAGGCCCAGAACATCGGCGCCCTGCGCCGCGCCCTGTTCGGACCCCGTCGCTGACGCCATCCCCCGACCCGCCGGGTTGACCCCCGCGCGCCCCGCATGTGCAGTTACACGATAACAAGCCTGCACGGTCGAGGACGCCCGCCATGAAGCTCTACGACACGCCACTCGCCCCCAATCCGCGCCGCGTGCGCGTGTTCCTGGCGGAGAAGGGGATCGACATTCCCAAGGTCACCATCGACCTCGGCAAGATGGAGCAGAAGTCGGAGAGCTATGCCGCCGTCAATCCGCGCCAGCGCACCCCGGCGCTGGAACTGGATGACGGGTCCATCCTGTGCGAATCCGTCGCCATCTGTCGCTACATCGAGGCGCTCCACCCAGAGCCGAACCTGTTCGGTCGCACGGCGAAGGAGATCGGCGAGATCGAGATGTGGTCGCGCCGGGCTGAGCTGAACCTGCTCTCCACCATCGCCTCCGCCTTCCGCCACCTCCATCCCGCCATGGCCGCCATGGAGGTGCCGCAGGTGAAGGAATGGGGCGAGGTCAACAAGGGGCGCATCGTCGACGAGCTCGCCTTCCTCGACCGGCAGCTGAAGGGCCGCGAGTTCGTCTGCTGCGACCGTTTCACCAATGCCGACATCACCGCCATGATCGGCGTCGACTTCCTCAAGCCGACCCGCGTCGCCGTGCCGGACGAACTGGTCGAGCTGAAGCGCTGGCATGCGGCCGTCGCGGCCCGCCCCAGCGCCAGGGCGTGATATCGGGGGGCGTGGACAGTCTCGACGCCCTCGACCGCGCCATCGCCGCCTGCCGCATCTGCGTGGAGCGTCCGCGCGGCCGGCCCTTGCCCCATGAGCCGCGCCCCGTCGCCTGGCCCTCGGCCACCGCCCGTATCCTCGTGGCCGGGCAGGCGCCGGGCACGCGCGTCCACGCCTCCGGGCGGCCCTTCACCGACCCGTCCGGCGACCGGCTGCGCTTCTGGATGGGCGTCGATGAGGCGACCTTCTACGACCGCTCCCGCATCGCCATCGTGCCGATGGGCTTCTGCTTTCCCGGCCTCGACGCCAAGGGCGGCGACCTGCCGCCGCGCCGCGAATGCCGCGAGGCCTGGCACGACCGGCTGATGGGGGCGATGCCGGCGGTCGACCTCGTTCTCGCCATCGGCGCGACCGCGCAAGCCTATCACCTCGGCCGGCTCGGCGTCGCGCATCTCGCCGGACGAACACTGACCGAGACGGTGGCTTCATGGCGCAGCATCAGGGCCGCCGGCGACGGGCCGGCCGTCTACGTGCTGCCCCATCCGTCATGGCGCAACTCGGGATGGCTGAAGCGCCATCCCTGGTTCGAGGGGGACCTGCTGCCGGCCCTGCGCGGCGATGTGGCGGCGCGGCTCTGAGGCCGCGCGCCCTCACTTGCGCTCGAGGCGGGCGAAGAGGCTCGAGGTGTCCCAGCGGCCGCCGCCCATGGACTGCACCTCGCCGTAGAACTGGTCGACCAGCGCCGTCACCGGCAGGGTGGCGCCGTTGCGGCGGGCCTCGGCGAGGCAGATCGACAGGTCCTTGCGCATCCAGTCGACGGCGAAGCCGAAGTCGAACTTGTCCTGGTTCATCGTCTTGTGGCGGTTCTCCATCTGCCAGGAGCCGGCGGCGCCCTTGGAGATCACGTCGACGAGCTGCTCGATGTCGAGGCCCGCCTTGCGGGCGAAGTGAAGCCCCTCCGACAGGCCCTGGACCAGGCCGGCGATGCAGATCTGGTTGACCATCTTGGCGAGCTGGCCGGCGCCGGGACCGCCGAGCCGGCGGGCGGCGCGGGCGAAGGCCATGATGACCGGCTCGGCACGCGCATAATCCGCCTCCTCGCCGCCGCACATGACGGTGAGCACGCCGTTCTCGGCGCCGGCCTGGCCGCCGGAGACCGGCGCGTCGACGAACCCGATGCCCAGCGCCTTGGCCTTCGCCTGGAGCTCGCGCGCGACGTCGGCGGATGCGGTGGTGTTGTCGACGAAGACGGAGCCCTTCGCCATGGACTGGAAGGCGCCGTCCGGGCCGATGGTGACGGCGCGCAGGTCGTCGTCGTTGCCGACGCAGGCGAAGACGAAGTCCTGGCCGGCCGCGGCCTCCTTCGGCGTCTTCGCCGCCGTGCCGCCGTGCTGGGCGACCCAGGCCTGGGCCTTGGCGAAGGTCCGGTTGTAGACGGTCAGGTCGTGGCCGCCCTTGGCCTTGAGGTGACCGGCCATGGGATAGCCCATGACGCCGAGACCGAGGAACGCGACTTTCGCCATGACGTGAAGCTCCGCTGGGATGCCTTGAGGGACGCTTACCATCCCCGTGGCGCGCGCGAGGTCAAGCCTCCCCCGATCAGGCGTGCGGTCCGACGGTAGAGGGGTACGTTCAAATACCTAGCCATGCAAAAAGCGGAAAACAGCCAATCCGCAATGCTGGCATGCGTCTGTGAATTGTGGTTCTGTCCGCCCCACGAGTCCGGTCAACGGACCGCTTTTTTCCACAGCGGGACCTTTAGGGAGAACATGCTCATGGAGCGCCGCACATTCATCAAGACCGCGTCGGTTGCCGCCGCCGCCTCCGCCGTCGCCGCCCCGGCGATCGCCCAGACCGCTCCGGAAGTGAAGTGGCGCCTGACGTCGTCCTTCCCGAAGTCGCTCGACACCATCTACGGCGCCGCCGAGGTGTTCTCGAAGGCGGTTGCCGAGATGACCGACAACCGGTTCCAGATCCAGGTCTTCGCCGCCGGCGAGATCGTGCCCGGCCTGCAGGCGATGCAGGCGGTGCGTGACGGCACGGTCGAGGCCTGCCACACCGCGTCCTACTACTATGTCGGCATCGACCCGACCTTCGCCTTCGGCACCGCCGTGCCCTTCGGCCTCAACTCGCGCATGCAGGACGCCTGGCAGTTCCAGGGCGGCGGCATGGAGCTGATGAACGCCTTCTATGCCAAGCACAACATCCACGCGATCCCGGCCGGCAACACGGGCTGCCAGATGGGCGGCTGGTTCCGCAAGGAGATCAAGACCGTCGCCGATCTCAACGGCCTGAAGATGCGCATCGGCGGCTTTGCCGGCCGCGCCCTGCAGAAGCTCGGCGTCGTACCGCAGCAGGTCGCCGGCGGCGACATCTATCCCTCGCTCGAGAAGGGCACGATCGATGCGGCCGAGTGGGTCGGTCCCTACGACGACCAGAAGCTCGGCTTCAACAAGGTCGCGCCGTTCTACTACTATCCCGGCTGGTGGGAAGGTGGGGCCATGCTCCACAACATGTTCAACGTGGCGCGGTACAACGCGCTGCCGGCCAGCTACAAGGCGATCCTGCTCAACGCCTCGCACCACGCCAACACGTGGATGCAGGCGCGCTACGACGCCCAGAACCCCGCCGCGCTGCGCCAGCTCGTCGCCGCCGGCACGCAGCTCCGCCCCTTCTCCATCGAGGTGCTGGAAGCCTGCCTGAAGGCCGCCAACGAGGTGAATGCCGAGACGGCCGCCCAGAATGCCGACTTCAAGAAGGTCCTCGACTCGACCATGGCCTTCCGCGGCGAGCAGTATCTGTGGTGGCAGGTCGCCGAGTACACCTTCGACACCTTCATGATCCGCGCCCGCGCCCGCGGCTGAGCCCGGATCACGACTGACGTGACATCACCCGGCGGAGCGATCCGCCGGGTTTTTCATGCGCTCGGATTCGTCGGCGTCTGTTGAGGCCCGGGAGGCGCTCAGCGGCGATAGCCCGGCGGCTGCTTCAGCCAGGGCTGGTTGGTGCGGGCCTCGTTGCGGCCGAACTCGAACAGCGCGTTCATGTAGGCCGGCTCGAACGGCTTGTCGTAGGGCACGGTGAAACGGCTCGAGATATAGGCGAGGTTGAAGTCCACCCGGTCGCGCTGGGTGACGAGATACATTCGGTAGATGTCGCCGATCGCGTTCGACGTGATCATCGTCGAGATCGAGCGCGCGGCGATCTGCAGCAGGCCGCGCTTCACCTCCTCGTGCAGCTCCTGGGTGCGGCCGTTCCGGATGATCCAGGCGACGCGCGGCGTCCGCCGCATGGCCGCCGGCGCGAGGCGCAGCGGCGCATTGCTCGGATAGAGGAACACCTGCGTCGTGGCGCCGCCGTCCACGTGCATCTCCTGCCGCCGCGTCCCGCCCACCATCACGTCCATCATCACCGGCGGGAAGGCGCCGGGGATCGAGGCGGAGGCGAGCAGGATGTCGCGGATCGCCTGCACCCTGGCCGGATGGCTGCTCGCCGCGATGGCGCCGATGTTCCAGGCGATGGGCTGGCCGAGGTCGAGATTGGTGGTGCCGATCAGCAGCACGCGGCCCTTGCGGTATTCCTGCGCGATCTCCTCCACCATCTCCGCCGTCACGTAGGTGGCGATGAGGTTGGCGAGAGGCCGGCTGTCGGCGACCGAGTCGGAGCGCAGGATCGTCAGGATCGGCAGGATCTGGGCGATGTTGTCGCGCTGGACGGTGGTGTAGACCGCCTTCAGCTGCTCGTCATAGCGGCTGCCGAGGAAGGCGAAGGGCGCGGTCAGCGCACCCGTCGAGACGCCGGTGACGAGGCGAAACTGCGGGCGGTCGCCGCGCTCGGTCCACCCGTAGAGAACGCCCGCTCCGAAGGCGCCGTTCTCGCCGCCGCCGGAAATGGCGAGCAGGTGGTCGGTGCCGGTATTGCCGGCCATCTGCCGGCGCCGCTCGGCGGCGGCATACATGGCGCCCAGCGCCGCCGGGTCACCCGAGAGCGAATATCGCGCGTCCGGAATGCCGAGGAAGGTCGCCTCGTGGCTCTCGTGCCGCGGCACGGAGGGGAGACGCGGCTGGGTGGCGCAGCCGGCCAGCGCGAAGGCCACGGCGACGGTGGCGGCTCGGAAGAGATGCGACAGGGGGAAGCTCATGGATCACTCCGCGAGCCCATCGATACCGGTCCGCCGACAGAGCGTCTAGGGCGGAAAAGCCACGGGCCGTAACTCGCGTTACGGCCCGGTAAATTCTAGTTGCGCGGTGCGGCCGGCGGCTCGAGGCCCGGGGGCGGTCCGCCGAGGCCGGGCGGTGCACCCAGGCCTGGAGGCGGTCCGCCGAGGCCCGGCAGGCCGCCGGGTGCATCGAGACCGGGCAGACCGCCGCCGAGGCCCGGGAGGTCGATGCGGATCTCCACTTTCGAGGGGTCCACCGTCGAGGCGGTTCCCTTGTAGTGCAGCACCATGCCCGGGAAGATGATCACGAGCGCCACCATGATGCACTGGATCACCACGAAGGGCACGGCGCCCCAGTAGATCTGCATCGTGGTGACCGGCTCCATTCTGAGGCCGGTGATCTTGTCCGTATAGGCTTCCTTCGGCGCCACGGATCGCAGGTAGAACAGCGCGAAGCCGAAGGGCGGGTGCATGAAGCTCGTCTGCATGTTCACGCCCAGCATGACGCCGAACCAGATCAGGTCGATGCCCAGCTTCTCGGCCGCGGGGCCGAGCAGCGGCACCACGATGAAGGCCAACTCGAAGAAGTCGAGGAAGAAGGCCAGCAGGAAGACCATGATGTTGACGACGATCAGGAAGCCGACCTGGCCGCCCGGCAGCGAGACGAGCAGGTGCTCGACCCAGATGTGGCCGTTGACGCCGTAGAAGGTCAGCGAGAAGACGCGCGCACCCACCAGGATGAACAGCACGAAGGCCGACAGCTTGGCGGTGGACTCGCTCGCCTGGCGCACCAGGTCCCAGGTCAGCCGCCGCTTCATCATGGCGAGGATCATCGCGCCAGCCGCACCCATGGCGCCGCCTTCGGTCGGCGTCGCGAGGCCGATGAAGATGGTGCCGAGGACGAGGAAGATGAGGCCGAGCGGCGGCACCATGACGAAGGTGACCTGCTCGGCGATCGGCGAGATCATCTTGAAGTTGCCGAAGCGCTCCACCAGCCCGACGAAGATGGCATAGGCGAAGCCGAAGGCGGCGGCTTCCGCGATCAGCGACCAGGTCGTGTAGCCGCCCTGCCTCAGGAAGAGGTAGGCGACCATCAGCGCCGCCGTCATGGCGACGGTGAGGATGAGCCGCTGCGCGCCGAAATAATAGTTGCAGACCACGGCGATGAAGGCGACGAGCACCGCCACCGACATGGACAGGATGACGAAGTCGGCGCCGCCCCGAACGGTGGTCTGGTTCATGATGAAGACCGCGACCAGCGCAGAGAACAGCACGAGCACGCCGAGCTTCCACGTGCCGCGCTTGCCGTCGTCCTGCATGTAGAGCAGCGCTTCCTTCGGCAGGCCCGGCGCGTTCTTCGGCTGGGTCATGGTGACGAGGAAGACGTAGCCGGCATAGAGCAGCGACAGCACGATGCCGGGCACGAAGGCGCCCTCGTACATGTCGCCCACCGAGCGGCCGAGCTGGTCGGCCATGACGATGAGGACGAGCGAGGGCGGAATGATCTGGGCGAGCGTGCCGGACGCGGCGATGACGCCGGACGCGAGGCGCCGGTCATAGCCGTAGCGCAGCATGATCGGCAGCGAGATGAGGCCCATGGAGATGACCGAGGCTGCGACGACGCCGGTCGTGGCGGCCAGCAGCGCGCCGACGAAGATGACCGCATAGGCGAGACCGCCGCGGATCGAGCCGAAGAGCTGGCCGATGGTGTCGAGCAGGTCCTCCGCCATGCCGGAGCGCTCGAGGATGAGGCCCATGAAGGTGAAGAACGGGATCGCCAGCAGCGTGTCGTTGTTCATCGTCCCGTAGATGCGCTCGGGCAGCGCCTGCAGGAAGTTCGGCTGGAACAGCCCGAGCTCGATGCCGATGATGGCGAAGAACAGTCCGTTGGCGGCGAGCGCGAAGGCGACGGGGTAGCCGAGCAGCAGGAAGACGACGAGCGCCACGAACATGACCGGGGCCATGTTGGCGCGCACGAAATCGCCGAAGCCGGCGCCGGTGGCCGCATGGGCGGGTTCGGCGAAGAGGGCGAGGGCGAGGAGGGTGAGGGCGGCGGCGGCGAGCGCGCCCGACAGGGAACGGCGGATGGTCACTTGATCTCTCCCGGTACGCGTCACTTCTTGGCCGCGTCGAGAAGGCCCTGGGCCTTCGCGACTTCGAGCAGGCGGGCCGCTTCCGCCTCCGCCATTTCGTGATGGCCGCCGCCATGCACGTCCTCGAGCTCGCCGCGCATGATGGCGATGCGCTTGATGAGTTCGCTGATGCCCTGGAACAGCAGCAGGACGAAGCCTGCCACCACCAGGAACTTGGCCGGCCAGACGACGAGGCCGCCGGCATTCATCGACTGCTCGTTCTGCAGGTACGACTTCAGGAAGAACGGCCAGCTGTCATAGAGCAGCAAGATGCAGAAGGGCATCAGGAACAGGGTGTGGCCGACGATGTCGATCCAGTTGCGCACCCGCTTCGGGAACAGGCTGTTCACCACGTCGATGCGGATGTGTTCGTTGGCGAGCAGGGTCCAGGCCGCGCAGAGCATGAAGACCGCGCCGAACAGGTACCACTGCGCCTCGAGCCAGGCGTTGGAGGAGCTCGAGAACACCTTGCGGATGATGGCGTTGCCGGCGGAGATGATCACGGCCACCAGGATCAGCCAGCTCACGGCCTTGCCGATATAGGTGTTGACCGAGTCGATGACGCGGCTGATCGAAAGCAGTCCCTGCATGCCGGGTAGACTCCCCTGGAAGGCCATGACCTTACGGGGCCGCACGCCTGGACCCCTGGGGGTCCGGTCGTCACGCATGCGGCGGAACCTCCGCCGCGCGAGGCATCATGAAACGTGTCTCGCGACTGGTCGCGTCCGCCGCGTCTCCGCAGCCCGCCCGGTCCCTCGATCGCCCACCTGCCTGTCCCGCTCAACCGGCCCCGCGATTGTTGTGCGGTGGCCGGCACGACGCCGAAACGTCGCGTGTTCTGTATGACACGCCTGCAGACCGCACAATAGTGCCGTCGGGAAGAATCGGAACGAAATCACCGTTTTCGGCGCAACGAAGGATGCGGAACGCACCGTTCGGCGACATTCTCGGCATGGTCGCACTCAGGGTAGCGTCGCCTGCGCCTCCGCCTTGGGGCTCCTCACCCGCAGCCTCACCCGCTCCCGGTGCAGCGTGTAGAGGCCGGCCCCGACGATGAGGGCGATGCCGACCCAGCTCGTCGCATCCGGCCATTCGCCGAAGACCGTGATGCCGGAGACGATGGCCCAGACCATCACCGAATAGCGGAACGGCGAGACGAGCGAGACCTCGACGCCGCGGAAGGCGAGGATCATGGCGTGGTTGCCGACGACGACCACGGTGGCCGCCGCCAGGAGCAGGCCGAGATGGGTCGGGCTCGGCGGCACCCAGGACTGGAACGGGATCATCGCCGCGCCGAAGACCGCGACGGTGGCGCAGGTCGTCAGCGTGATGACGATGGTCGGGATGCGCGGATCGATGAAGCGTGTGACCATGTCGCGGATGGCGCAGAAGACGACGCTGGCGAGCGCCATGGCGGTGGCCGAGCCGGCGACGAAGCCCGCCCCGCCCGGCTTCACCACCAGCAGCATGCCGAGGAAACCGGCGGCGACCGCCGACCAGCGTCGCCAGCCCACCTGTTCCTTCAGGAGCGGCCCGGACAGCGCCGTGATCAGCAGCGGCGTGATCAGGAAGATCGCCGTGATGTCGGCGATGGGCATGGAGGCGATGGCGGTGATGAACAGGAAGGCGACCAGCGCCTCCAGACCGGCGCGGGTCGCAACCAGGGGCGACGCGACCTTGCCGATGGCGTTGAGATGCCCGGCCGCCACCAGCCAGGTGAAGACCATGACCGTGGCGAAACCGCCGCGGATGGCGATGATCTGGCCGGAGGGCAGGTCCGCCGCCACCAGCTTCACCAGCGTGTCGTTGGTCATGAAGCAGGCCATGGCCGTACACATCGCGATGATGCCGCGCTTGTTGGCGCCGCTCTCGACGGTCGGGGAGGCGAGGGGGGTCACGGGCGGGCTCCCGCCGCCGCGAAGCGGTCGAGGCGGAAGAGCGAGAGGTCGTGCAGGCTGCGGCCCGTCGTGGCGAGGTCGGCCAGCACCTCCCCCATGACGCTGGCGAACTTGAAGCCGTGGCCCGAGCAGGGCGAGGCGACCACGACCTGCGGCAGGCCGGGCAGCGTGTCGACGACGAAATGCTCGTCGGGCGTGTTGGTGAAGAGGCAGCAGCGCAGCGCCAGGGTCGGCCCGTCGGCGGCCGGAAAGACCTCGCGGATCACGTCGCGCAGTGCGGCCTCGTCCGCCTCCCGCGGTTCGCGCGAGAGCGCATCGGCATGGCCGCTCTCCTTCAGGTGGTTGTAGAGGCCGATCTTGAAGCCCGGCACGCCGAAGACCGGGAACTGGTAGCAGGAGCCGAAGCGCGTCTCGACGATGGAGACGGGGAAGGCGCCGAGGGCGAAGGGCGCTGAGTCCTGCGGCTGGAACCAGCCCAGCACCTGGCGCTCGGGAACGGCGAGGCGCGCGAGTTCCGGAGCGTGGTCGCCGATCCAGGCGCCGGTCGACAGGATCAGCCGCTCCGCCTCGTAGGTGCCGCGGGTGGTGGTCACGCGCACGCCGCCGCCCGGCGTCGGCTCCCATCCGATGAGCGCCTCGCGCCCGTGGATCTCCGCGCCCGCGGCGATCGCCATGGTCACATGGGCGACGATAGCGCGCTCGCTCATGACGAAGCCGGCATCGGCCTGGAAATTGGCGACGTGGCCCTCGGCCAGGCGATAGGCCGGGAAGCGCCGCGCCGTCTCGCGCGCGTCGAGCACCTCGTGCGCGAGCCCGTGCTCGCGGCAGGCGGCGAGCGAGCCCGTGACGACGCGGCTGTCGGGGGCGCCGGCATCGAGCCCGCCCGTGATGTAGAGGAGCTGCTCGCCGAAGGCCGTCTCCGTCTCGCGCCAGAGCTCGTAGGCCCGGCGCAGCAGCGGCACGTAGAGCGGATGCTCGAAATAGGCGAGGCGGATGATGCGGTTGACCCCGTGGGACGAGCCCATGGCGTGCGGGATGTCGAAGCGCTCCAGCCCGAGGACCCGGCGGCCCCGTTTCGCCAGCTGGTAGGCAGCGGCCGAACCCATCGCGCCGACGCCGGCGACGATCACGTCATAGTGGGCCACGCTTCGGCGCTCCGGTCGTTTCGTCCCTGCGTTCCTGCTACCCCCCGGCGGCGCGACGGTCGAGCGCCCCTTCGTCGCAGCAGCCCCGCGACGCCGGCGTCACTCCACCTGCTGCTGGTAGCTGCGCTGGACGTCCTGGCGGATGCGCTCGAGCACCAGGGTGCTGGAGGCTGGCTTCTCGGCCGCCTGGACGCGCTTGTGAGCCGGTTTGACCGGCGTCTCGTAGGGCGCCGTGTCGCCGCGCATCTGCACCGCCATGAGCGAGACCGTCAGGGCGAGGTCCACGGCGAGTACCGCTGCGAGCACGACGATCCAATGGGCCGGCGACGAGAGAAACCGGCGGCGCTTCCGCAGGTCGGGAAGGGAAGCCGATTCGCCGGTCGCGGGCGCCGGGTGCGGCACGTCCCGCATCTCGAAGCTCGGCCGGTAGCTGCCGGGGGCCATCCTGATCCTTACGGGATCGCCGACGCCGGGCCCGGCATAGTAGAGGTCGAGGGCGTTGCGCAGCCGCATCGCCGCCACGCGAACGGTCGAATCGCGGTCCGGATTGAATTCCGCCGGGCGGCCCAGCGCCTCGACGGCGATGGTGTAGGCCTTGATCGAGCGGTCGTCGCCGGCGAGCGTGCGCTCGACGACATAGGTGAGGATGGTCGCAGGGACCGATCCGGCGGGGATGAGGGATGACTGGGTGATACGACGGAGCGCTTCCGTCACGACAACGGAATCGGGATGCGGTGAAGCTGGGGCTGTCATCGCGGGGGCCTCGGGACAGGTCGCGGCAGCGCTCGGTATCGCTGGAACGACGGTGATCGGAGATGTCAGCGGGTCCGTCGCAGATTGATCCGCCAATGCGAGCTGCCCGTATGGGGGTGCTTAAGCGGGACGATTGCGGCCGAAAAGCGGCGTATTCCGCAACGTCACGTAACGTCCGGCCGGTTTTTCGCGAGCCTGGTCAGAATGTTGCGGAGGGGGTTCCCGCCTCGACAGGATGTTTCATCCGCCCGTCATGCTCATGTGACGGGACACCGCGGGCTGGCGGGTGCGGCGGTCGATGATGAAGTCGTGTCCGCGCGGCTTGCGGGCGATGGCGCGGTCGATCGCCTCGAACAGGAGGTCGTCTGCCTCGGAGGCCCGGAGCGGCGCCCTGAGATCGGCCGCGTCGTCCTGCCCGAGACACATGTAGAGCGTGCCGGTGCAGGTGATGCGCACCCGGTTGCAGCTTTCGCAGAAATTGTGGGTCATCGGCGTGATGAAGCCGATCCGGCCGCCGGTCTCGGCCACCTCGACATAGCGCGCCGGGCCGCCGGTGCGGTGCTCGCTCTCGGCGAGCGTCCATCGCTCGGCGAGCCGCGCGCGCACCAGCGACAGCGGCAGGTACTGGTCGAGGCGGGACGGCTCGATGTCGCCGAGCGGCATGACCTCGATGAAGGAGATGTCCATCCCCTTGCCATGCGCCCAGGTGACGAGGCTCTCGATCTCCGCCTCGTTGACGCCGCGCAGCGCCACCGCGTTGATCTTCACGTGGATGCCCGCGGCGAGCGCCGCATCGATGCCGCGCAGCACGGCATCGAGGTCGCCCCAGCGCGTGATGGCGCGGAACTTGGCGGGGTCGAGCGTGTCGAGGGAGACGTTGATGCGGCGAACCCCGCAGGCCGCGAGGTCGGCGGCGTAGCGGGCGAGCTGTGACCCGTTGGTCGTGACGGTCAGCTCGTCGAGGGCGCCGCGGTCGAGATGCCGCGACAGCGAGCGGAACAGCGTCATCACGTCCTTGCGGACCAGCGGCTCGCCACCGGTGAGGCGCAGCTTGCGCACGCCCTTGGCGATGAAGGCCGAGCAGAGCCGGTCGAGCTCCTCCAGCGTGAGGAGATCCTTCTTCGGCAGGAAGGCCATGTTCTCCGACATGCAATAGACGCAGCGGAAGTCGCAGCGGTCGGTGACGGAGACGCGCAGATAGTCGATGGACCGCCCGAAGGGATCGATCATCGGCAGCGGTTTCGTCGTCGCGGCACTGTCGAACATGCGCTTCTCCCGGACGCCCGCCCTGGGGCGGCGCCGTCTCCTTCATCTATTTAGGCGCTGGCGCGCCTGTCGTCACCCCTGCGGCGTTGAAGATGGCGACGGAACAGTCTACCTCTCCGGACCGTCCTGCGACACGTCTCAGACCAGGAGGTCCGGATGACGGACATCAGCGCCGTTGAGAGCGCGACCGGCCGGCATCATGCCTGGCCGACCGAGCTCCGGCTCTCCGCCGACCGGCGGAGGCTGACGGTCAGTTTCGACGACGGGCACATTTTCGCCCTCGACGCCGAATATCTCCGGGTGGAGAGCCCCTCTGCCGAAGTGCAGGGGCATTCACCGTCGGAACGCAAGTTCGTCGGGGGGAAGAAGGACGTCCAGCTGATCGGCATCGATCGGGTCGGGCACTACGCGGTCCGCCTGACCTTCGACGACATGCATTCCTCCGGCATCTATTCATGGGACTACCTGTATGAGCTCGGACGAGACCACGACGCGACCTGGACCCGCTATCTCGACGGCCTCGCCGCCGCCGGCGCCTCCCGCGAACGCCCCGGCCGTTGAGCTGGCGCCGGACGACCGGGTGAAGCTGGACGAGCTCTCCGCCGCGCTCGAGGGGTTCAGTCTCGACCGGCCCGATCCGCCTTTCGCCGCCCCCGGCAAGGAGGCCGCGGTGCCCGCGCCCGTCGTCCTCGAGCCGCTCGTGGTCCCGCCTCCGGCCGAGGCGCCGGCCGCACCGGAGCCTGCCGTGTCGGCCGACCCGGTCCCCCCGTCCACCGACGCCGCGCCGGAGGCCGCAGCCCCCGCCGAACCCGTTCCCGCCCCGGTCCCCGTCCTTGCCGACGTCGCGCCCGCCGCGCTCGTTCCCCCGCCGCCGCCAGCACCCTCTCCCGCTTCCTCCCTGCCCACGAGTTCCACCGCCATGATCCCCTGGATCGAGACCAAACAGTTCACCGTCGACCTCTTCCCCAACTGGACCAAGACGGAGGGCGACAAGGAGTGGAGCCTCGGCGCGGTCACGGTGGACGTTCCCGAGATCACCTCCAGGCTCGACCAGCTGATCGCCTCGCTGAACGAGGACCAGTGGGAGATCAAGATGGTGGTCCCGCTCGACAAGAGCCTGACCTATCACGAGCACCAGAAGGTGGTGCGCGCCGGAAACCGCCGCGAGCCCGAGGCGGTCCTCGGCGCCTTCGGCCTCGGCTGGGCCGCCGGCACGACCGCATCGCTCCTCGTCGTCTGCCAGCGGACCGAATGGCTCGAGGCCAGCGACTACCGTGCCCGCATCGACGCCCGCAACGCCAAGATCGCGGGTGCCCAGCGCGAGCGTGACCGGGCGCTCGCCCTCGAGCACAACGCCGCAATCAACGCCAAGATCACCGCCGCCCAGACGGTGCTGGACGACCTCAAGACCAACGGCGTCAAGGTGAAGAAGTCCGGTTTCCTGCGCGGCGAGAAGTTCGTCGTCGACGGCGCCGAGTTCACCAACAGGACCGAGGCCGAATCGGCCCTGCGCGCCCGCATCGGCGAGCTCGAGGCCGACCTCGCCGCGCTGCCGCGCCAGCTCAAGGCCATGCCCTGAGGCAGGGGCGCGGCAGCGCCAGCGCGCCGCGCCACCTCCGCCGTCCTTCCTGCGTCAGCCTTGGCGGTTGCGCACTGGTGAAGCCGTGCTAGGGTCCCGCCAAAAGACGGGGCCCCAAGCCCGCGCATTCATCCCAGGAGGACTTATGACCAAGGCTATCGACAGGCGTACTGCGCTCGGAATCGCGGCAGGAACGCTGGCCGTCCCCTTCATCGGCACCAAGGGCTTCGCCCAGAGCTACCCGGCCCGCCCCGTCACCTGCATCGTGCCCTTTGGCGCCGGCGGCTCGACGGACGTCATCGGCCGCATCGTCTGCGAGAAGCTCACCCAGAGGTTCGGGCAGAGCTTCGTCATCGAGAACCGCGCCGGCGCCGGCGGCAACGTGGGCGTGGCGGCGATCGCCCGTGCCCAGCCGGACGGCTACACGATCGGCATGACGACCATCTCCACCCACGGCATCAATCCGAACCTCTTCGGCGAGCGGCTGCCGTTCAAGCCCATGGATGACTTCGAGTTCATCGGCCTGTCCTCGTCCCAGCCCAACTTCCTCTGCATCCATCCGTCGATCCCGGCCAACAACCTGGCCGAGCTGATCGCCTACCTGAAGGCCAATCCGGGCAAGGAGAACTTCGGGTCCTCCGGCATCGGCACATCGATCCACCTGTCGGCCGAGCTCTTCATGCAGCTCACCGGCACGCGCATGACTCACGTGCCCTTCCGCTCCTCGGCCGCCCTGGTGCAGGGTCTCATCACCGGCGAGGTCAAGCTGTCCTTCGACAACTTCACCTCGCCCTATCCGCACTACAAAGCCGGCACCATCCGCGGCATCGCGGTGACCTCGGCCACCCGCGCCGCGATCGCTCCCGAGATCCCGACGCTGAACGATACCCTGCCGGGCTTCGACATCACCTCGTGGAACGGCTTCGTCGCGCCGAAGGGCACGCCGAAGGAGATCGTCGAGGCGCTGGAGAAGGCGCAGATGGAGGCGCTGAAGGATCCGGCCGTCATCAAGCGCTTCGAGGAGATGGGCGCCGCTTCCATCCCGTCCACCGGTGCCGAGATGCGCCAGAAGGCCGTCGTCGAGATCGCCAAGTTCAAGACGATCATCGACAAGGGCAACATCAAGCTGCAGAACTGACGGCAGCGAAGCGGACAGCCGCCATCGCGCTCAGGCGCGGTGGCGCTCGCGGCTGTCTTCCGGGGCCTGGTCCCGGTTCTCCGTCATGCCGTAGTCGCGCAGCACCGCCGCGACGCGCAGCCGATATCCATCGAACATGCCGTCACGCCCTGCCGCCTGCGTCGCCCGGTGCATGGCGTGGTTGCGCCAGGCCTTCACGGCCTCCTCGTCCCGCCAGAACGACAGCGACAGCAGCTTGGCCGGGTCGGTCAGGCTCTGGAACCGCTCCACCGAGATGAAGCCGTCCATCGCCTCCAGCTGCGGGCGCAGCCGCTTGGCGTGGTCCATATAGCCGGAGAGCGCACCCTCGGCCGGGGTCACCTCGAAGATCACTGCGATCACGTCGCCTCTCCTCTTTTGTATTCCCCATAGGACATGACGCTCCTCCTGTCACCGCCGGGAGCGCGCGACTGTCGCAGGAACCGAGGCCGGGCCTTCGGGTTTCCTCACCAGATGGGCTGGGCACGAACTGGAGGATCACGATGAAACGCGTTCTCGTCGCGGCCGCGCTTGCGACCGCCGCCGGTGCCGGTGCCGCTGCCGCGGCCCCCGCCGTTGTGACGACCGACCTCAACGTCCGCGCCGGTCAGGGGACGAGCCACCCCGTCGTCGGCGTGCTGCCCGAGGGCAGCGTCGTGGAGGCCCGCGGCTGCGGCGACGGCTGGTGCTTCATTCCGCAGCTCGGCGGCTATGCCAGCGCGAGCTATCTGCAGCCCGCCGGCCGGGGTGGCCTGCGTGTCGAGCGCGCGCCCCGCGTCGTCGAGCGGTACGAGCCCTATGCCGGCCCCATGGCCTACGACCCGGTCTGGCGCGACGGCTTCTATGACGAGCCCTATGTCCGCGGCGGCGGCTTCGGCTTCAGCATCGGCACCCCCGGCGTTTCCGTGGGCGGCTGGCGCTACTGACCCCATTCCTGCCGGGTGACAACCGGCCATAACGGGGACGATGGACGCGGATGATTTTGCCGGTTTCTGTCCGCGGCAGCAACGCATAGGCATGCGTGGCGTCTAACCCGTTCCCGGCAGGCGGCCCGCCGCTCTCCGCAGAGGAGGGCGGCGGGCTCTTATCTTGAGCCCGGCCCGCGCCCATGCTCCGTTGCAGGCATCCCTCGCCCGCACGAGTCGCCCGCCATGACCATCGGCCTCTTCTTCGCCACCCTCGCCGCGGCGATGATCTACGTGCTCACGCCCGGCCCCGCCTTCCTCGCGCTCTTCGCCCTGGCGGCGAAGGAAGGGCGGCTGTCCGGAACCTGGTTCGTCACCGGCCATCTCGTCGGCGACGTGCTGTGGGGAACGCTGGCGCTCGCCGCCATCGTCGGCGTCAACCAGCTGGGGCCGCTCCTCTTCGAGATCCTCGGCCTCGTCTGCGGCGCCTATCTCATCATCCTCGGGGTCAAGGCCCTGCTGGCGAGGGAAGCGGCCGGCACCGCCGTCATCGGCAGCCGCCATCCTCTGCTCGCCGGGCTCGTCTTCGGCGTCACCAACCCGAAGGCCTATCCCGTCTCCGTCGCCATGTTCACCGTGCTGGTCGGCCACTATTCGGGACTTCTCACTTGGGACCTCGCGCCGCTGGTCATGCTGGTCGCCTTCCTCGGTTTCATTCTCGCCGACGTGGTGCTGGTGGCGGTGGCGGGGCTCCCTGCCGTGCGGCGCTTCTTCATGACGCACGGCCTGATCGTCACGCGCCTCGTCGGCCTCACCTTCGTCCTCTTCGGCGCGAAATCGGTGGCCGACGCCGTGCAGAGCTATCGCCAGCGCGCCTGATCGGCTAATCCCGCGGCCATGACGGCAGCGCCCGGCGAGAAGCCCTTCTCCTTCCTTCCCGATGATCCCGCGCGGGCCGCGCTGGCGCTCGTCCTCGGCTTCGCCCTGCTGCGCGTCGCCTTCGCCGCGCTGCTCGGCTTCGGCGTCGACGAGAGCTACACGCTCGGACAGGCGCGGCGCCTCGCGCTCTCCTATTTCGACCATCCGCCGCTGCACCTGTGGCTGGCCCATGCCTCCATGGCGGTCTTCGGCACGACCTGGGCGGTGCGGCTGCCCTTCATCCTGATGTTCGCCGGCACGTCCTGGCTGCTCTTCGCCCTGACGCGCCGTCTCTTCGGCGGCTGGGAGGGGGTGTGGGCGGTGCTGGCGCTCAACGCCTCGCTGTTCTTCCTGGCATCTCCCGGCACCTGGATCGTCCCCGACGGGCCGCTGCTGTTCTTCCTCGCCGCCGGCATGGTGGCATTGGCGCGGCTGTTCTTCCCGAGGGAGGGCGAGATGCCCTCCGTCTGGACCGCCTGGCTCCTCGCCGGCCTCTGCTTCGGCCTCGCCGGCCTGTCCAAGTACTCCGCCGTCTTCGTCGTGGTGGGCCTCGCGATCTTCCTCCTCGCCACCCCGCATCGGCGCTGGCTCGCCCATCCCGCGCCCTATGCGGGGGCGCTCGTCGCGGTTCTGGCGGTCTCGCCCGTCATCGTCTGGAACGTCGCCAACGACTGGGCTTCCCTGCGCTTCCAGGCGGGGAGGGGCGGCGGTCGCGGCCTGACGCTCGCCGCCTTCGCCCAGATGCTCGCCGGCCAGTTCGTCTGGCTCGCCCCGTGGATCGCCGTGCCGCTCGCCACCATCGCCGCGCAGAACCTCGTCCGCCTCAGGGACGAGCGCCGCCTGTTCCTCATGGCGCTGGCGGCACCGACCATTCTCTATTTCACGCTGCAGGCGCTCTGGTCGGGCTGGGCCCTGCCGCACTGGCCCATGCCCGGCTGGTTCTTCGTCTTCCCCCTGCTCGGCGCCTGGATGGTGGCGAACCCCGACGCCAGCCCCTCGCCGCGGGCCTGGGCGGGGTGGAGCACGGCGCTCGCCGTCGTTCTCGCCCTCGGCATCGGGGCGCTCGGTGCGACGGGGATCCTCACGCGCCTCGGCGTGCCGTCTCGCGCCGATCCGACGCTCGATGCCTACGACTGGACCGCCCTGCGGCCGGTTCTCGCCGCGCGGGGCGTTGCCCGCGGCGGCGGGCCGGTGGTCGTCGGCCTCACCTGGAACGAGGGCGGCAAGGTCGACCTCGCCGTGGGCGACGCCGCCGACGTGATGGTGATCGGGCCGGACCCGCGCGGCTTCGCCTTCCGCCAGGTGCGGCGCGCCTATCAGGGAGCGGATGTCCTGATCGTCGCACTCGCCGGCACTTGGGCGCGACAGCAGGCGGCCCTGCAGGGCCAGTTCGCCGTTATCGGCGAGCCCGAGCGCCTGTCCATCGGCCGCGGCGGCCGTCCCGAGATCGACCTCGTCATCGTCCCGGCCCGCGGTCTGAGGTCGCTGGCCCCGGTGAGCCTGGCTGCGCGGTGAAGGGCTGTCGTGATGCGGCATGCCCCACCCGCACCCTCCCCTCGCAGGGCGAGGGGAGGGGGACCACCACGTCGCGTGGTCCTTCCATCGGTTGGGCCAGGCACGACCGATGACATTGAACGAGACGCAGAAGTCCCCCTCTCCTCGCGAATGCGAGGGGAGGGTGCGGGTGGGGCCAGCCGGGTCTCGGGACAAGGAAAAAGGGCGGCGCCTCGCGACGCCGCCCCTGTCGAAGCCCGGGTGAACCGGCTTACTGGATGCCGCCGAGCATCATGAGCTTGATCTCGATGAATTCGTCGAGCCCGTAGTGCGAGCCCTCGCGGCCGAGGCCCGATTCCTTGACGCCGCCGAAGGGCGCGACGTCGGTGCCGACGAGGCCGGTGTTGATGCCGACCATGCCGTATTCCAGCGCCTCGGCGACGCGGAAGATGCGGCCGATGTCGCGGCCGTAGAAATAGCTGGCGAGGCCGAACTGCGTGGCGTTGGCGAGGTCGACGGCTTCATCCTCGGTCTTGAAGCGGTAGATCGGCGCCAGCGGGCCGAAAGTCTCCTCGTGGGTCACCAGCATGTCGGTGGTGACGCCGGAAATGACCGTCGGCTCGAAGAAGGTGTGGCCGAGGTCGGAGCGCTTGCCGCCGGTCTCGATCTTGCCGCCCTTGGCGACGGCGTCCTTCACGTGGGCCTCCACCTTGTCGACGGCGGCCGGCTTGATCAGCGGGCCCTGGTCGATGCCGGCCTCGACGCCGTTGCCGACCTTGAGCGCCTTCACCCTGGCGGTGAATTTGGCGACGAACTCGTCATGCACAGCGTCCTGCACGAAGATGCGGTTGGCGCAGACGCAGGTCTGGCCCATGTTCCGGTACTTCGAGACCATGGCGCCCTCGACCGCCGCGTCCACGTCCGCGTCGTCGAAGACGATGAAGGGAGCGTTGCCGCCGAGCTCGAGGCCGACGCGCTTCACGGTGGAGGCCGCCTGCGCCATCAGGAGCTTGCCGACCGGCGTCGAGCCGGTGAAGCCGATGAAGCGCACCGTCGGATGCTCGCACCAGACCTTGCCGATGGGGGCCGCATCGCCCGTGATGATGTTGATGACGCCGGCGGGGATGCCGGCGCGATGGGCGAGCTCGGCGAGGGCGAGCGCCGTCAGCGGCGTCTCCGGGGCCGGCTTCACCACCATGGTGCAGCCCACCGCGATCGCCGGCGAGCACTTGCGGGTGATCATCGCCGCCGGGAAGTTCCACGGCGTGATCGCCGCGCAGACGCCGATCGGCTGCTTCTGCACGAGGATGCGGTGGTCGGGCCGGTGCTGCGGGATGATGTCGCCGTAGACGCGGCGCGCCTCCTCGGCGAAGAACTCGACGAAGGAAGCGGCATAGGCGACCTCGCCCTTGGCCTCGGCCAGCGGCTTGCCCTGTTCGGCGGTCATGATCAGACCGAGATCGTCGGTGTTGGCGATCATCAGGTCGAACCACTTGCGCAGGATGTTCGAGCGCTCCTTGGCGGTCTTCTTCGACCAGAGCTTGAAGGCCTTGCCCGCGTGCTCCACCGCCTCGGCGGCTTCCTTGGCGCCGAAGCGCGGCACGTGGCCGATGGTCTGGCCCGTCGCCGGATTGGTGACGGGATCGGTCGGCGTGCCAACCCATTCGCCGTTGACGTAGCACTGCGACTTCAGGAGCGAGGGGTCCTTGAGCGGCAGCGGCGTGGTCTTCAGGGGCGCGTTCATCGGGGCCTCCGGGGTTCGTGAGGGAGAGGCACGCGTTCTATCACCGGCCTTCCAGCAGCGCATCCCGTTCGCCGGCACGGCTGCCAAACGTCAGGTGACATTCCCGCGCATATTCGGCATGACCTGCTGCATTCCCAAGGAGAGCAATAGGCATGGCCGCCGCGACCATCGTCTTCGATCTCGACGGCACGCTCGTCGACACCCATCCCGACCTGATCGGGACGCTGTCCTGGCTGCTCGAGGAGGAGGGGCTCGACGCCATCGACCTCGAGGCGGCCAAGCAGCTCATCGGCCACGGCATGCGGCCGATGGTGGAGAACGCGCTGAAGCTGAAGGGCAGGGGCTTCGACAAGGAGGAGGTCGACGCCGTCTTCGCCCGTTACATCGCGGTCTACGAGACGCGCCTCACCCGCGAGAGCCGGCCCTTCCCCGGCATGATCGAGGCCCTCGACCGTCTCGCCGACGAGGGCATGACGCTCGCCGTCTGCACCAACAAGGTCGAGCGGCTGGCCAAGAAGCTGCTGGACGAACTCGACATGACCCGCCGCTTCGCCGTGATCGCCGGCGCCGACACCTACGGCGTGCGCAAGCCCGACCCCGGCCATCTCCTGATGACGCTGAGGGACGCGGGCGGCGACCCGGCCCGCGCCGTCATGGTGGGCGATTCCGACACCGACATCCGTGCCGCGCAGGGGGCGCGCGTGCCGGTCGTCGCCTATTCCGGCGGCTACACCGCCATCCCGCTCGCGAGCCTCGACCCCGACGTGATCATCGACCACTACGACGTCCTTCCCGAGACGGTCGCCCGTCTGCTGGCTTCGCCGAAAGTCTAACTCGGGGCCGCGTCCCGCTGCTCGATACGGTTAAGCGGCCGTTTACCCTGTTGGGCGAGAATTCCCGCAATCGTCCCGTCAATTGACGAGGAACAAGAGGGAACTCCCATGGATTTCGGCCGCATGCGCAAGGCGCGCCTTCCGGCGGATGTGGTGTCCCCGGACCCGCAGCCGGACGCAACGTGCGATCCGGCTGCCGAAGTGACACGCCTGAAGGCGGAGATCGCTCAGATCCGCGACACGATCGGCCTCGTGGAATCCGACCTGATGAAGGTCATCGCCGACGTCGCGCATTCGGCCGACGAGGTGCACGACGGCACCGCCGCCGCCAGCCGCGCCCTCGCCGCCATCCGCGAGCGCTCGCGCGCCCTCGACCGGCTCGCCGCCGGAGCCTCCGAAACCTCGCGCCAGCTCGCCGCCGCCACGGAGGAATTCGGCGAGAGCGCCGCCGAGATCGGCGAGCGCGTGCGCCAGGCGACCCGCTTCACCGACGAGGCCATCCAGGCCGCCGGCCACGCCTCGGCCAGCGTCGACGGGCTCAGGGCGTCCTCCACCGAGATCGACCAGGTGGTGGCGCTGATCGCCAAGATCGCCCGCCAGACCAATCTCCTCGCCCTCAACGCCACCATCGAGGCGGCGCGCGCCGGCGAGGCCGGCCGCGGCTTCGCCGTGGTCGCCACCGAGGTGAAGGGGCTGAGCCTCGAGACGCAGCGGGCGACCGACGAGATCGCCCGGCGCATCGCCCAGCTCCAGGCGGATTCACAGGCCTCCATCGCCGCCGTGCAGCAGATCGCCGGCGCCGTCGAAGCCATCCGGCCGGTTTTCGCCACCGTCGCCGACGCGGTCGAGCAGCAGGTCGCCACCATCGGCGAACTGTCGCGGTCCGCCGGTGACAGCGCCGCCTTCATCGCCGACGTCGCCTCCGGGGCGGGCGCCATCGACCGGGCGGCGGTGGAAGCCGAGACCACCTCGGACGAGGCCGACAAGGCGGGTCTGCAAGCCAAGGTACTGACCGAGAAGCTCCGGTCGCGCTTCACCATCTTCCTGCGCCAGTCGGAGGTCGGCGACCGCCGCCGCCACGATCGCCTCCCCGTCGAACTCGCCGTGCGGATCGCGGGTCCTGCGGGCGAGGCGCGGGCGAAGACGCTCGACCTCTCCGAAGGCGGCATGCTGCTGGCGACGGGCGACGTCGACCGTCTCTCCGTCGGAGCCCAGGCGACCGCCTCCCTTCCCGGCATGCCGGACCTGCGCGTCCGGGTGGTCGCGCGGTCGGGCCTCGGCACCCACTGCGAGTTCGTCGGCCCGGATGCGGCCGCGCGGGCGGCACTGGCCGAGCGGATCGCCTCCCTGCGCGAGGCCGACGCCGTGCGGATCGACCACGTGATCAAGGCCTCCACCGAGATCGGCCGCGCCATCGAGCAGGCCATCGAGGCGGGACGGCTGTCACGCGACGACGCCTTCGACAACGACTATGTCCGCATTCCCGGCACCGATCCGGTCCAGTTTTCGACCCGCTACCTCCAGGCCTTCGAGCAGATCCTGCCCGCCATCCAGGAGCGCTGGCTCGCCGTCGACAAGCAGATGACCTTCTGCGCCGCCGTCGATCGCAACGCCTATCTGCCGGTGCACAACCGCATCTATGCGCACCCGCAGCGGCCGGGCGACCCCGTCTGGAACGCCGCCAACTGTCGCAACAGGCGCATCTTCGACGACCGCGCCGGCCTCTCCGCGGCGCGTTCCTCGCGGCCCTACCTGATCCAGTCCTATGCCCGCGACATGGGCAACGGCGTCACCGTCTTCATGAAGGAGATCGACGCGCCGATCCGCATCTTCGGCCGCCACTGGGGCGGGCTCCGCATGGCCTACCGGCTCTGACGCCTCAGCAGCGCTCGGGCCTGAGCGCGCCGGACGCGGCGGTTTGCCGGGCCGTGGCTGCGGGCTGCGCGGGCTTGGTCCAGGGCTCCGCCTTGAACAGGCGGGCGACCCAGGCCGCCATGACGATGCCGGCAAGGCCGGCGAGGTTCACCACGGCCACCGGGCCCGGCGCGTCGCCGAACACGTCCAGGGCGATGCCGCCCGTCCAGGCGAGGGCGGTGCAGGCGAGGAAGGCCGGCAGGGACTGGGTCCCGACGAGCGTCAGGATCGCGGCGGCCCGCGTCTCCAGCAGCCAGCGCGCCCGTTCGAGCAGCGACAGCACCAGATAGGCCAGCACCAGGAAGTGGATGATCCGGACGGGGTGGACGTTGGTCCAGGTATTGGCCGGCAGGACGGCCATCTGCCAGTCGATCAGCGCCGGATAGGCATCGGTGAAGCCCCAGAAGTTGAAGGGCACCGAGACGACGACGATGGCGGCGCAGAGGGCGACCAGCCGCGGCCGGGCCAGCGCCGGCGGCTTCCACCAGCCGAGCCCGATGGCAAATCCCAGAAAGAACAGCGCCTGCCAGGCGAAGGGATTGAAGAACCAGTGCCCGGCGCCGCCCGACCGGCCGGGCATGGTGAGGCCGAAGAGGAAGGTCGCGAGGTAGAGGGCCGCGGAGAGGGCAAAGGGCGCCGCGGGATGCAACCGGCGCGCCGCCATCATCGGCGGCACCAGCGCCAGAACGACGATGTAGAGCGGCAGGATGTCGAGCAGCATCGGCACGTAGGTGAGCGTGACCAGGGCGCCGAGCGCCTCCGCGGGGGCCGAAAACACGTGACCGAGCGCCCGCATGGCATGGCTATCGGCGGGCGCGAGCAGAACGGTGATGCCGGCGAGCGCCACGAAGAGGGCGAGGTGGGCCCAGTAGAGCTGCCAGATGCGCTGCAGGATCTTGAGGCTCGCCGGGCCGAAACCGGCCGTCGCATAGGTACGGCCGAAGGCCATGGCGCTGGCGAAGCCCGAGCCGAAGACGAAGAGTTCGGTCGCCGAGGAGAAGCCGAAGCGGGCCGGGATCCAGGCGAGCCAGGGGTTCTGCGGCATGTGCGCGATGAAGATGATGAGCATGCACAGGCCGCGGAAGACGTCGAGGCGCGCGTCGCGCGGGCGCTTGGGCGGAGCGGTCATGGCGGGCTCGCGGAAGGACTGGCAGTGCCATCGATACGCGGGCGCGGTCGCGGCCGTTACGCGTGATGAGCGTGACGCAGGCCCCCGCGCGTCACGCTTTGGTGAACGTGCCGCCGGGTAACGCGGTGGTGCGCTCCGCGAATGGTCAGCAGCGGGCGACGATCGCCCCGGACCAGGACCGAAGGGGGCTCCGCCATGATGACCGATAACGCCACACCAGCCGTCACCCGCATCGCCGGCATCGCCGTGCCTGACCTGCGCACGCTGATCGCCCTCGTTGTCGGCGGCTTTGCCGGCCTCGGGCTGTGGGAGATCTGGGCCAACGTGCCGACCGCCATCGTCGCCGGCGGGCCGCTGGAGCCGCCCGCCCTCATCAAGGCGCTGTTCGCCGCCCGCCTTGGCTTCGAGCCGTCGGACGTCTCCGCCAAGGCGCTGCATTACCTCACCGGCGTCGTCGGCTATCCGCTCGGCTACTACCTGCTGACCCGCAACGGCGTCTCGCTCGGGCGGCGCTGGAACGGCTGGGCCTGGGGCACCTTCACCACTTTCATCGCCCTCGGCATCTTCGCGCCGCTCGCCGGGCTTCCCTTCATGCTCATCGCCTGGGGCGGCCAGCTCACCATCATGAGCACGATCGGCCACGCGCTTTATGGCGCCATGGCGGCCTACGTCACCGAGATGATGCTCGACCGCGACCGCGCCTGAACGGCTCGCGACACTTGGCGGCATTGGCGAAAGGAACGGGCAACCCTGGCCGGGGTTGGGGCTTGCCCGTTAACCATTCCTGTACGAGAAAGTCGCCATCGTGCCGCTCAAGAGCACGTTCGAGGATGCGCGCATGACCACCATCAAGCTGCAGATCCCGCCGGACCTCCTGGCCGCGGTGGACCGCTTCATCGAGGAAGAGGTTCCCGACGTCAGCCGGCCCGACGCGCTGGTCGCCGCCCTCAGGGCCTGGGCCGTCGGCAACGGCCTCATGCTCTCCTGGCGCGGCCCGCAGGAACCGCCGGCCGCCTGGCCGCAGGCCGCCAACGACGGCTGAGGGCCGCGGGCCCGCAGCGGTCCTCGCCCGAAACGATGCCCGCCCATGCGCCGGGCTTGCCGAACCGATCCCCGTAGCGCCTGTCGCTATCGCGGCTCCGGTCGCGCCGCGGGCGTCGCGACCAGCAGCCAAAGGCCGGCGGCGATGACGACCACGCCGACGAGGTGGAACCAGGCGAGGCGCTCGCCGAGCACCAGGATCGCCAGGCCCGCCGAGAAGACCGGCGACAGGTAGAGGAAGGTCGCGGCGCGGGTCGGCCCTGTGACGCCGACGCCGTAGAGATAGAGCAGGTTGCCGGTCATGGTCGGTCCCAGCGCCATGTAGCCGACGGCCGCGGCGGAGAGCGTGAGATCGGCGCCCGGCTGGACGAACCAGTGGCCCGTCAGGACGCCGGCGACCAGGTAGACCGGCAGCATCACCAGGAGGATGCCCGACCAGGCCGTGGCGACGGTCATCGACAGGGGATCGATGGACTTCGACCAGACCCGCACCCTCAGCGAGAATGCGGCGAAGCTGATGGCGGCGAGCAGCGACAGGATGTTGCCGAAACCGAACTGCAGGCGGCCGAGGGCCGAGGGGTCGCCCTTCAGCGCGATCACCAGGGTGCCGGCGAGGGCGAGGGCAAGGCCCGCGAGCGCGCGGCGCGACAGCCTCTCCGTGCCGAAGAGCGCGCCGAGCGCGGCCGTCCAGATGGGCGTCGTCGCGTTGATGAGCCCGACCTCGAGGGCGAGGCTGTAATAGGCGCCGCCGAGGAGCAGGTAGGAGAAGAGCCCGACGCCGACGATGCCCCAGAGGATCAGGTCGGCCCTGAGCGCGAGGAGCTGAGGCCAGGCGCGCCTGAGGGCCGGCAGGGCGATCAGGGTCAGCAGTGAGGCGCCGATGAACCAGCGCCAGAAGACGAGGGAGGGCAGGGGGACCATGTCCCGCACCGCCCGCGCCACCACGTGATTGCTGCCCCACAGCGCAGCGGTCGCGACGAGGGCGATGACGCCCGTTGCGGCGGCGGTTCTGGCCATCAGCCGTGATGGCCCGAGCCCTGCCGCGAGCGCTGCGAGACGTGCCAGGGCAGGCAGACCCTTTCGGCATAGTCGACGAGGAAGAACAGGATCGTGCCGACGACGCCGAGGAGCAGGAGCGGCACGAAGACCCTGACCGTGTCGAACTGGCCCTGGGCGACGAGGATCTGGAAGCCGAGGCCCCGGCTGCCCGCGACGAACTCCCCGACGATGGCGCCGACGAGGGCGAAGGAGACCGCGACCTTCATGCCGGCGAAGAGGCTAGGCAGCGCACAGGGAAAGCGGATCTTGAGGAGGATCGCGAGCGGACTCGCCTTGGAGACCCGCGCGAGGTTGAGCATGTCGGGGTCGACGGAGCGCAGGCCCAGCACCATGTCGATGACGATCGGGAAGATCGCCAGCATCAGGGCGATGGCGATCTTCGGCTCGGTCCCCGTTCCCATCCAGATGACGAAGAGCGGGGCGAGAGCCACCTTCGGAATGGAGTTGAGCGCCACCAGCAGCGTGTAGATGGTCCGCTCGACCAGCGGCGAATAGACCACCGCGATGGCGAGCAGCACGCCGAGGACGACGGCGAGAACGAAGCCGATGGTCGTCATCCACAGCGTGAAGCCGAGATGGCGCATGAACACCCAGGGCGTCTCGAAGAAGGCCGCGATCACCGCCGATGGAGGCGGGAGGATGAGCGGGGAGGTCTGGAACCACCAGACCCCCAGCTCCCACAACAGGAGCGTGCCGAGCAGCACCAGCACGATGTCGAGCGCTTCGCGGTGGCGCGAGACCAGCTTCAGCATGGCTATTCCTTGAGAATGCCGAGTTCGGCGAAGTGGTGACGGATGCGGGCCACGTAGGCCACGAAGGCTGCGCTGTCCCGCACGGCCAGCGAGCGGGGGCGCGGCAGGTCGATGGTGATGACGTCCACGATCATGCCCGGGGACTTGCCCATCATCACCACCCGGTCCGAGAGGAAGACCGCCTCGGCGATGGAATGGGTGATGAAGAGCAGCGTCTTGCGCGTGTCCTGCCAGATCCGGGCGAGCTCGAGATTGAGATCGTCGCGGGTCATGGCGTCGAGCGCGCCGAAAGGCTCGTCCATCAGGAGGAGCTGCGGGTCGGTGAGCAGCGCCCGGCAGATGGACGCCCGCTGCCGCATGCCGCCCGAGAGCTCCCAGGGGTAGCGGTTCTCGAAACCCTGGAGGCCGAAGCGCGCGAGGAGCGCCATGGCCCGCTCGCGGTAGTCGGCGCGGGGACGGCCCATGAACTCGATCGACAGCAGCACGTTGTCGATGATGGTCCGCCAGTCGAGCAGCACGTCGCGCTGAAAGACGACGGCGAGGCCGTCCGGCGGGCCCGAGAGCTGCCGCCCGCCGACCGCGATGGTGCCCTCGGAGACGTCCTCGAGCCCCGCCACCAGCTTCAGCAGGGTGCTCTTGCCGCAGCCGGAGGGGCCGACGACGCTGACGAACTCACCCGGCTTGATGTCGAGGCTGATGTCGACCAGGGCCTGCACCGGACCACGTGGGGACTCGTAGGTCTTCCCCACGTGGGCGATGGCGACGCCGGTCGTGCCGTTTGCCGACGCGGCCTGCATGGTCATTCCATCAGGGCGTTGGTGAAGTAGTCGCCGGCGTTCCAGCCGGGCCGCACCACGCCCGCAGCCTCCATGGACTTGAGCGCCGCGTCCCAGTCCGCGCGGGCCTGCCAGCCGATGGGGCGGCCCTGGGATGCGGGCGTGTCGAAATAGTCGATGGTCAGCTTCACCTGTTCGGTGAGCACCTTGGGGTCGAGACGGGCATCGGGGCGTTCGGCCATGACGGCGCGGGCGCCGTCTTCCGGATTGGCGCGCAGATGCTCCCAGGCGCGCTGCTGCACCTGGATCAGGCGCCGGAGCGCCGCCCCGCGGGACTGGATCGTGTCCTCGCGGGCGACCAGACCGTAGCTCGGGAAGGTGACGCCGCCCTCGGAGGCGAGGATGCATCGGGACGGACGCGGGCCCTCGGCGATCGGGATCGCCGAACCGACGGTCGACATCAGGCCGTCGGCGCGCTTGGCGATGTAGGTGCCCCAGAGAGCGGCGGGGTCGACCACCTCGACGGGCAGGTCGTCGCGGCCGAGGCCGCCGGCCCGCAGGAAGGTGTCGATGAACGGTGCCCAGGGGCTCGCCGCGAACACGACGACCTTCTTGCCGCGCAGGTCCGCGATCCGGGTGATGGGGGATGCCCGGTCGACGAGCACGCAGAGGTCCGTCTTGCGCTGAAAGTTCCAGATCGAGACGATCCGCGCGCCCTGGGCGCGGGCCGAGCCGACGAGACCGACCTGCACCTGGCCGACGTCGACCTGCCCGGCATTGACGAGCTGGATCGTGTTGCCGGAGCCGCGCCCGTCCTGGATGTCGACGTCGAGGCCGGCCTCGCGGAACCAGCCGCGGTTCTTGGCGAGGTGCATCGCCGCCTGGACGCCCCACGGCGAGAAGTCGAGCCGGACGGAGAGTTTTTCCTGTGCATGCGAAGGCAATGTCATCGCCGCGAGCAATGCGGCTATCGTCAGGAGCTTCTTCATCTCCGTCTCTCCCGTTTGAGGACCTCTGGGGTGGCGCCTTCCGCTTCATCCGGCGAAATGTGCGTCAGGTAGCTCAGCACCATCGTGACGACGTGCTGGCGTCTCGTCGCGACACGCTTCGTCCCGACCAGATCGCGGTCGAGGAGCCAGGAGAGCGTGTGCTGATTGGACAGGAAGAAGTAGGCGAGCCCGGATATCGACAGGTAGAGATCCGCCGGATCGACCTCGCTGCGGAACAGGCCTTCGGCCTGGCCGCGCCTCAGAATGGTGCTGATCGTGTCGAGCAGGCCGCGGTAGAGCGGCTTCACGCCGGTCGAGCGCTTGAGGTTCGCCGCATAGTGGATGTTCTCGATGCTCATCAGGCGGATGAGATCGGGTGTGGCGACGAAGTGGTCGAAGGTGTTGGCGACGAGCCGGCGCATGGCCTCGACGGGGGGCAAATCGCGCAGGCTCTCGTCCTCCTGGCGCGCGCGCAGCCCCGCATAGATGCCTTCGAGGACCTCCAGGTAGAGGTCATCCTTCGAGCCGAAATAGTGATAGATCAGGTTCTTGTTGACGCCCGACTGATCGGCGATGCGGTCGACGCGGGCGCCGTTCAGCCCATGGGTGACGAATTCGACGCGGGCCGTTTCCAGAATGCGGGCGCGTGTCGCCTCCGCATTGCGGGTCTGCCGCGCCGGTTTCGCCGCCGCCTCAGCCGGCATGGGCCGTCTCCGCCCGCTCGTGCCGCCGCGCCGCCCTGAGGGCCGCGGTCCGGATCGGATCGACCTCACCCTTCTGGAAGACGACGGCGTAGCGCTCCTCGGCGAAGCGCGCCGAGATCTTCTCGTCGAGATAGTCCTCCAGCACGGCCTGGGGATCGCGCTCCAGGGCATCGCCGAAACCCCCGGCGCCCGCCTGTTCGTGGATGATGACGGTGTCACTCGCCACGCGCGTGGTGATCTTGCCGGGCAGCGCGCGCTGGACCCCGCCCTCGATCATGAAGTTGCGGGAGGGTCCGCCGGGCTCGCCGCCGGCGAGACCATAGGGCAGGAACTTCACCCGGTCGGTCCGCATCTGGAGAAGCGCCTCGCTCGCCAGGATCCGGTAGGAGCGGCGGATGCCGACACCGCCACGGTAGCGCCCGGCGCCGCAGCTGTCCTGCACGAAGGCGTAGTCCTCGATGCGGACGGGATGTTCGGCCTCCATCACCTCCACGGGCATGTTGGAGAGGTTCTGCGAGGCGTTGGTGACCGCCTCCAGCCCGTCCTTGTTCGGCCGCCCGCCCCAGGCGCCGCAGATCATGTCGACGATGATGAAGGGCTGCCTGTTGGGCCTGAGGCCGGAGATGCAGATGACGGAATTGCCGCCTTCCCCTGCCGCCGGCACCTTGTCGGGGACGATCTGGGCGAGGGCCCCGAGCATGGTGTCGAAGACGCGGTAGCCGGTGAGCGCCCGGGCCGCGCAGGGGCCCGGCATCACCGGATTGAGAACGGAGGCCTCCGGCACCTTGACCTCGACGCAGCGGAACATGCCGACATTGTTCGGCAGGTCCTTGGCGAGCACGCAGCGCACCGACAGGTAGGTCAGCGAATGGGTGAAGCTCAGCGTCGAGTTGAGCGCGCCCCTGACCTGGGGGCTCGAGCCGGTATAGTCGACGAACAGCGTGCCGTCGTCGCGGACGGTGATCGCCACCTTGATCGGGATCGGATCGTCGGAGAAGCCGTCGTCGTCGATATGGTCGGTGAAGTGCCAGGTGCCCTTCGGCCAGGTCCTGATCTCCTCGCGGGTCATGCGCTCGGCATAGTCGAGGAGTTCGGTCATGTAGTCGCCGACCTCGTCGGCGCCGTAGCGCTGCATCAGCTTCTCGAGGCCGCGCTTTCCCACCTGCGCCGCGGCGAACTGGGCCGAGAGGTCGCCCCAGACGCGGTCGGGCACGCGCACGTTGATCTTGATGAGGCGTTCGAGGGTCCTGTTGAGGACGCCGCGCTCGTAGAGCTTGAGGGGAGGGATGCGCAGGCCCTCCTGGTAGATCTCGGTGGAGTCGGACGCATTCGAGCCCGGCACACGGCCGCCGACATCCGTGTGGTGGCAGATCACGACCGCGAAGGCACGTCTTTTTCCGCCCTCGAAGATCGGCATGAACATGAAGATGTCGGGAAGGTGCATCCCCCCGTGATAGGGGTCGTTCATGATGACGACGTCGCCCTCGTTCAGGTCGTCGCCATAGAAGCTGAGCACCGACTCCATGGCCTCGGGGATGGCGCCGAGGTGCTGGGCGATGGTCTTGGCCTGGGCCACCATCTGCCCGTCGGCGGCGCAGATCGCGGCCGAGAAGTCCATGACGTCCTTGACGATCTCCGACCGGGCGATGCGCACCACCGTGTAGGCCATGTCGTCGGCGATGGAATCGAGGCCGCTCTTGATGACGGCGAAGGTGATCGGGTCGACATTCATGCGCCGAACTCCAGGACGATGCAGCCGATGGCATCCTTGCGAACGCTCGCGTCCGGCGGAACCACGATGGTGGCGTCGAACTCCTCGATGATGAGCGGGCCCCGGCGGGCCTCGGCCCCGATGGCGTCGCGTCCGACGATCTCCACGGGGACCGGCTCGGAGCCGCGAAAGAAGGAGACGTCGCGGGTGCCGGAGCGGCTCGCCCCGGCGCGGTCCCTGATCCTCATGGCCGCGAAGTCGAGCCGGCTTTCGCGCAGGCCGCGACCGGCGATGCGCAGCTTCATCAGCTCGATCGGCGTCTCGTCCCGGTAGCCGTAGGTCTTCTCGTATTCCGCCACAAAGAGACGGCGGATCTCGGCGATGTCGTTGCCTTCGAACCGCACGGTCAGTTCGGTCGCCTGGCCCTCGTGGCGCAGGTCCGCCTCGAAGAGGTAGCGGCGCTGGTGGTCGCCGTAGCCGTCGGCCGCGAGCCGCCTCGCCACCTCCTCGCGCAGCGCTGCCTTGGCCCCGTCGAGTTCGTCGGAGGTGAGCGTGTCGAGGCGGCGGGTGAGGGTGGCCAGCGCCGTGTGCTCGACGTCGGAGGCGAGCATGCCGATGGCGCAGAAGATGCCCGACATGGGCGGGATGACGACGCGGGGAATGCCGAGCTGGCGGGCGAGGTCGGGGGCATGGACGCCGCCGTTGCCGCCGAAGGCCATCAGGGTGAAGTCGCGGGGGTCGCGGCCGCGCTCGATGGTCACGGCGCGCACGGCCCGGGCCATGGCCGCGTTGGCGACGGCCCGCACCCCGTGTGCGGCATCGAGGGTCGAAAGCGCCAGCGGCCCGCCGACATGGGTGTCGATGGCGCACTCGCTGAGCGTACGGTCGATGGTCAGCCGGCCGCCCGCCAGGGCCTGGGAATTGATGAAACCGAGGAGGACATTGGCGTCGGTCACCGTCGGGCGTTCGTTGCCGAGGCCGTAACAGGCGGGGCCCGGATGGGCGCCTGCCGAATGGGGGCCGACCACGAGCAGTCCGCCCTTGTCGATGCCGGCGATCGAGCCGCCGCCGGCGCCGACCTCGGCGATGTCGATGGCCGGCACCTTCAGCATGTAGCCGCCGGCCTTGACGAAGCGGCTGGAGGTCGAGATTCCGTCCCGGAACTCGTACTCGGAGGTCATCGTGGGGTGGCCGTCCTCGATGATGACGGCTTTGGCGGTGGTCCCGCCCATGTCGAAGACGATGACGTCCTTGTCGCTGCGGGCAAGGCCCAGGCGTGCGGCGCCGACCACGCCGCCGGCGGGCCCGGAGGCGACCACCATGACGGGCTTCTCGCAGCAGACCTCGGCCGCCAGCATGCCCCCGTTCGAGGTCATTACCAGGACCGGGGCCGCGATGCCGATGGCCTTGAGGCCGTCCTGCAGGCGCTGGAGATAGTCCCGCATCGCCACGAGCAGATAGGCGTTCACCACCGTCGTGCTGGTGCGCTCGTATTCCTTCATCTCCGGCAGAACGGCGCAGGACCCGGTGACCAGAAGGCCGGGAAACGCCGCCTTCAGGATGCCGATGGCCTGATCCTCATGGGCGGGATTGCGGTAGCTGTTGATGAAGGCGACGGCGACCGCCTCGATCCCGTGGTCGAGGAGCGCCTGCCCGGCGGCGACGACCTCGCCCTCGTCGAGCGGCGTGATGACCGAGCCGTCCGCCGCCATGCGCTCGGTCACCTCGCGCCGGTGGCGGCGGGGCACGAGCGGCTTCGGCTTGTCCCAGGTCAGGTCGAACATGTCGGGCATGCGGATGCGCCCGATCTCGAGCACGTCGCGAAAGCCGCGCGTGGTGATCAGGCCCGTCTTCGCGCCGCGGCGCTGCAGGATCGTGTTGGATCCGACCGTCGTTCCATGGAGGACCTCGGCGACCCGCGACGGGTCGATCCCAAGCTCGTCGAGGAGCGCCGCGACGCCTTCGATCACCGCCCGGCTGGGATCGTCGGAGGACGAGGAGACCTTGCTCTGGTGGATGAGGCCGTCGGCGTCGAGGAGAGCGATGTCGGTGAAGGTGCCGCCGATGTCGACGGCGACGCGAACCGTTCCGCCATCCGTCCCGAGCGTCATCTGCTGCTCCAACAACTAACCGGTTAGTCAATTAATGACGCTGGCAGGCGGACTGTCAATCGCGATCTCGGCCGTGTCGTCTGGTTCTCGTGGCGGTGTGGAGCAGGATGGCGGCAAGACGGGAGGGCGTTCGCCGCCCATGCCGTCCACATGGCGCCGGGCTATCCCCTGCGGCGGAGCGGGCGGGCCCGCGACCGCGGATCAGCCCGCTGCGGAAAGCCGGTCGGAAGTGCCGGGCGTGGAGGACGGCGGCGTCGATCCGGCCGCCCGCTTCAGCATCGACCTGACGAGCGAGGACCTGACGCTCGCGACATGCTCGCGCATGAGGATCTCGGCGCGATAGCTGTCCCGGGCGAGGATCGCGTCATAGATGCGGTGATGGTCGTCGTGCCGCCGCCGGACGTCGTCGAACTCGAAGGCGACGATGTTCCGGTGCGATGAGGGGGCGACGCTCTGGCAGAGCCGGATCATCTCGCCGAGCATCCGGCACCGCGCGGCCGAATGGATGGCGTCGTGGAAGGCGAAATTGATCGACCCGTAGGTGACCCGGTCGTCATCGTGCAGGCTGCCTTTGGCGAGGAGGCGGTCGCCGTCGGCGAGAGCCCCCTCGATCACCGCCCTTTCGGCATCGCTCAGGCCCCGTTCCGCGGCGAAACGCGCCGCCAGCGCCTCCATCATGGCCCTGATCTCGTAGGCGTCCACGATTTCGGCCGTCTGGAAGCTGCGCACCGCGTAGCCGCGGTTGGGGGCGTAGTCGAGCAGCCCCTCGGCGGCGAGGGCCTGCAGGGCAGAGCGGATCGGTGTGCGCGAGACCCCGAGCGTCTCGCTGAGATGGACCTCGCGAAGCTTCTCTCCCGGCGCGAAATCGCCGCAAAGGATGGCCGACCTGATGCGGTCCGCAACCGAGAGCGACCGCGTCCGGTTCGGGGTCAGGCCCTCGTCTTGGCTTGCGGTGGGTGCGTTTTCCATCAATCGGCTCGGGCGGCGGCGGCAAATCGCCTGTCAGCCATTTTGTATGGAATTTTCCATCGTGCAAGTGGGGAAGATAGGCACTCTTGCATCCAATACGCGAGAATGATGCCGCTTTTGGCAGCCTGCGGACGCATTTGAGGCAGCCTGCGGCGCATCATTGTGCAAGAATGTATACATTATTGGTTGACGCGGGAAATTATGTATCCAATCATCCGCCCCGTCAGACAGAAAATGCCGAACACGGTCGGCCTGCGCGGAGGTGATCATGGACGCCCTTCCGGACAACGCGATCGAGCAGATCACGGACAACAGGCTCCCGCATTACGAGCCCTATGGCTGGCACCATTGGCCGGAGCATCCCTGGCTCGCCTACCAGTTCCGCCGCGGCCTCGGCGAGACGCAGGAGGGCGGTGGCACGGTTTCAGAGGTGTTCCAGGCCGCCTCGCGCATGATCCCGGGCGACCTCGAGAGCTGGCACGTCGAATGGAAGCGGATCGGCGATCGCAACTGGGACCGCGGCCTGAAGGCGGAAGCCGATGGGCACATCCGCACCGCCATGAACTGCTTCCTCCGCGCGGCGGATTATTACCGCCAGGCCGAGTTCCACCTCGAGCCGACCGACCCGCGCCGCCTGCCGACCTTCGAGGCCATGGAGGCCTGCTCGACCAAGTTCATCGGCTACCTCAACCCGCCGGGGGAGGTCGTCGACATCCCCTATGAGGACGGCAAGCCGATCTGCGCCTATTTCGTCCGCGCGCCGTTCCCGGGGGATAGGCTCCCGGTGCTGATCTGCATGGGCGGCCTCGACTCCATCAAGGACGAGATGTGGTTCATGCAGGCCCACGGCTGCCTGCAGCGCGGCATCTCGGTGCTGATGATCGACGGCCCGGGGCAGGGCGGCACGCTGCGCCGCCACGGCGTGGTCAACCGCGTCGACACGGAAGTGGCCATCGGCAAGTGCATCGACTGGCTGGAGACGCGCTCCGACGTCGACCCCAAGCGCATCGCCGTCTGCGGGTCCTCGCTGGGTGGCTATTACGCCGCGCGGGCGGGCTGCTACGAGCACCGCCTCGCCGCCGCCATTTCCCACGGCGCCATCTGGGACGTCCACGAGATGTGGGGCGACAAGGGCGAGGATTTCGGCCTCGCCATGCACATCAAGTGGGTCTTCGGCAAGCCGACGATGAAGGAGGCCATGGAGAAGGCCAAGGCCTTCACCCTCAACGGCCACCTCGACCACATGAAGTGCCCCTACCTCATCCTCCACGGCGGCTATGACGTTCTGACCGTGACCGGCGCGACCAAGGCCTACGAATACGCGAAGAGCAAGGGCGTCAACGTCACCTTCCGCGTCGTCGATCCGGACGAGACGGGCGCCGAGCACTGCCAGCACGACAATCCGACCATCGGCCAGGAGCTGCTGGCCGACTGGCTCGCCGACGTCTTCGGCATCGACCAGCGGGCTCTGCTGAAGACCGGCTGGAATCCGCTGATCTGACCGTCCCCCGAGGAGCTGACCCCATGAATCTCGGCGTCGATCACCCCAAGGCGGCCGTCATCGCCATCGACCTGCACCGCGGCCATCTCGACATGGAGGTGGCGACCATGCCGACCACGCCGGAGGTGGCGAAGAAGGTCATCGCCGCCAACCGCCGCCTGTTCGGCTGGTGCCGGGAGAACGGCATTCCCGTGATCCACCAGATCACCGGCTATCGCGACGAGGCCGAGATCCGCGCCAATGCCTTCTGGCGCACGCGCGCCGAGGATCCTGGCAATCCCCGCAAGAACGTCATGCGGCACAACATTCTCGGCGGGCCGGGCTGCACCGTGATTCCGGAGCTGCGCGATCCTCGCGACTGGGTGGTCGACACCAAGAAGCGCTACGACTGCTTCCTCGGCACCGACCTCGACTTCCTGCTGCGCAGCCATGGCATCAACACGCTGCTGATCACCGGCGTGAACACCAATTCCTGCGTGTTGGCGACGACCACTGCCGCCAATGTCCGCGACTACGCGGTCATCGTCGTCGAGGACTGCGTGGAGACCATGGACGGGCCGGAACTGCACAAGGCGGGCCTCGCCTGTATCCGCACCGCCTTCGGCTTCGTCATGGACACCGACGCGGTGATGGGCCTCGGGGCCCTCGCGGCGCCCAAGGGAGCTGCCGCGTGAACGGTCATGCCAAGGCACGGCTGCAGGCGGGCGGGACGGTGATCGCCGTCAATCCCGGCGGCGTCAGCGTGCCGGCGGCGGACATGCTGGCGCGCCTCGGCGCCGATTGCCTGTTCATCGACTGCGAGAGGACGGCGGTGTCGGTCGACGCCGTCCCGGCCATGGCGCGGGCGGCCCAGGCGGGCGGCATCTCCGCCATCGTCAGGTCGGAGAGCCGCGACCCGGCGATCCTCACCCGCTACCTCGACTGCGGCATCGACGGGCTCGTGCTGCCGCAGGTCGAGAGCGCGGCAGAATGCGCCATGCTGGTCGCCACTGCCCGGGCGGCGACCAAGGGGCGGGAAGATCAGCTCCTGCTCATCGCGCAGATCGAGAGCGTCGGCGGTATCGCCGCGCTCGACGATATCGCCACCGCACCGGGCATCGACCTGGTGCTCATCGGCCCGAACGATCTCGCTCATTCCATGGGCTTCCTCGGCGACACGTCGCGCCCGGAACTGAAGCAGGCAGTGGATGATTGCGCCGCCCGCCTCGTCGCCCATGGCAAGGCCTTTGGCCTGCCGGTGACGGCCGCGACCATCGCCGCCTGGCGGGGAAAGGGCGCGAGCTTCTTCTACACGAGCCTCGAGGGCTCGCTCTCGGCCCTCAAGGGGGCTCTCGCATGAGCCCCGCCACAACCCTCCCGAAGCAGGCAGGATTCCTTCGGCCATGACCCTTCCCCGCGACCGTGCCCCCTTTTCCGCCATCGTCGACCGCCCGCCGCTGAAGCTGCCGGGCAAGGCGCGCGTGGTGCTGTGGACCATCGTCAATCTGGAGGTATGGGATATCTCGCGCCCCATGGCGCGCCAGGTCATCCCGGCGCCCACCGGCCAGGTCCTGCTGCCCGACGTGCCGAACTGGAGCTGGCACGAATACGGGATGCGCGTCGGCGTCTGGCGCTTCTTCGACCTCTACCGCCGCCTCGGCATCCGCCCGACGCTCTCCATCAATGCCCGCGTCTGCGAGGACTACGAGCGCGTCGCGGCGGAAGCGCGTGATGCGGGCTGGGAGTTCATGGGCCACGCCTATGAACAGATGCCGATCCACAAGATCGAGGATCAGCGCGGCATGATCCACAAGTCCATGGACGTCATCGAGAAGTTCACGGGCAAGCGCCCCATCGGCTGGCTCGGACCCGGCCTCACCCAGACCTACGAGACGCCGGAACTGCTGGCGGAGGCCGGCGTCAAATATATCGGCGACTGGGTCTGGGACGACGAGCCCTCGGTGATCCAGACGGCCAAGGGCCCGCTGACGACGCTGCCCTACACGGTCGAGCTCAACGACATCCCGACCATGATCGTGCAGCACCACGAGAGCCCCTATTGGGCGAAGCGCTGCATCGACAGCCTCGACCGCCTCCACGCCGAGGGAGCCGAGCGCGCCAAGATCATGGCGGTGGCGATCCACCCCTACATCTCAGGCCAGCCGCACCGCATCCGCTACCTCGAGGAGGTCTACGACTACGCCCGCTCCCTCGGCGACGTCGTCATGTGGAACGGCGAGGAGATCTACGACTGGTACCAGACCGCCAAGGCGGGAGCCTGAGGCGCGCCATGGCCGAGCCAGCCTCCACCTATGTCCTCCCGCCCCCACCGGTCGTCGCCCTGCCGGTCGCGGGCAGCGGCGCGCTGTTCCCGGTACGGCGGATCTATTGCGTCGGACGCAACTACGTGGAGCACATCCGCGAGATGAAGGAGGGGGACGAGCGCGATCCGCCCTTCTTCTTCCAGAAGCCGCGCGACGCCATCGTGCCCTCGGGCACGAGCCTTCCCTATCCGGTCGGCACCGCCGATTTCCAGCACGAGATCGAACTGGTCATCGCGATCGGCCGGGGAGGGCGCTCCATTCCGGAAGCGAGCGCGCTGGACCACGTCTACGGCTATGCCATCGGCATCGACCTGACCCGCCGCGACCGGCAGGTCGACATGCGCAAGCGCATGCTGCCCTGGGAGGCCGGCAAGGCCTTCGACCGCTCCGCGCCCTGCGGACCGGTCCATCCCGCCGCCACCGCGGGCCATCGCCTGTCGGGCGCCATCAGCCTCGCCGTCAACGGCGTCGAGCGCCAGCGCGGCGACCTCTCTCAGATGATCTGGAACGTGCCGGAGATCGTCGCGAAGCTCTCGCAGGACTACGCCCTCGAGGCCGGCGACATCATCATGAGCGGCACGCCGGCCGGTGTCGGGCCGGTCGGCCCCGGCGACGTGATGACGGGCGCCATCGCCGGGCTCGGCGAGATCACCATCGCCGTCGCCGAAGCGGAGGCCTGACCATGCTCCCGACCGAACGCATCGCCTATTCCGCCATCTCCCAGCGCCCGAAGCTGACGCTCCCCGGCGGCAAGCGCCTCGCCGTCTGGCTCATCGTCAACGTCGAGGAGTGGAACCCGAAGGAGACGATGCCGCGCACCGTGCTGACGCCGCCCGCCGGTGGCGCCCCCATGCCGGACATTCCGAACTGGGCCTGGCACGAATACGGCAACCGCGTCGGCTTCTGGCGGATGCTGAAGGTCATCGACCAGTATTCCCTGCCGGCTGTCCTCGCCATCAACGGCTCGGCCATCGGCGCCTACGAACCGATCGCGGCGGCCGCCAAGGAGCGCGGCTGGGAGTTCATGGGCCACGGCTACACCCAGAAGAACATGCAGAAGGTGCCGGACGAGCGCGAGGACATCGCCAAGACCACCGACGCCATCGTCGCCTATACGGGCAAACGCCCGCGCGGCTGGCTGGGGCCTGGCCTGACCGAAACCTGGGAGACGCCGGACCTCCTGCAGGAAGCCGGCTACGACTATGTCTGCGACTGGGTTCTCGACGACCAGCCGGTGGTGCTGAACACCCGCGGCGGCACCATCGTCAACGTGCCCTACACGCAGGAGTGCAACGACGTCGCCATGATGCTCATCCAGCATCACAAGGCGTCCGAGTACTACGACCGCGCCATCGACCAGTTCGACCAGCTCTATGCCGACGCCCAGGACTCCGCCCGCGTCATGGCGCTGGTGGTCCATCCCTACATCATGGGCGCGCCGCACCGGCTGAAACACTTCGCGCGGATCTTCGAGCACATCTCGCGCCATGACGGCGTCGCCTACATGAGCGGCGAGCAGATCTACGACTGGTACGTCAGCCAAAGGCCGGAAGCGGCCTCCGGAGCGCGCTGATGGCCGGACTGAACGCCTTCCAGCTGCTGAACGGTCTCACCTTCGCAGGCCTCCTGTTCATCGTGGCCTCCGGGTTCACGCTGATCTTCGGGCTCCTGCGCATCGTGAACCTCGCCCATGGGGCGCTCTACCTGTTCGGCGGCTATGTCGGCTATGCGGTGGCGAGCTTCACCGGCAACTTCGCCGCCGGCATCCTCGGCGCGATGGTCGTCATCGCCATCATCGGCTTCGTCCTCGACCAGGGCCTGCTGCGCTTCGTCCGGGGCTACGAGCTGCGCCAGGTTCTGCTGACGCTCGGCGTCGCCTTCATCCTCAACGACATGGCGCTGGTCATCTGGGGTGGCGACACCTTCACCGTGCCTGTCCCGGAGTTCCTGCGCGGCGCCGTCAATCTCGGCGGCGTCTTCTATCCGAAGTACCGCCTGTTCGTGCTGGTCCTGGGCGTGGTGACCTTCGTCCTGCTGTGGCTCCTCCTCAACCGGACGCGTCTCGGCGCGCTGATCCGCGCTGGCGTCGACGATGCCGAGACGGTCGCGGCCATGGGCGTGAACATCCGCCTCGTCTTCATGGTCACCTTCATGCTCGGCGCGGCGCTGGCAGGCCTCGGCGGCACCGTCGGCGGAGCCTTCCTGACCCTCTATCCGAGCGCCGATGCCGAGATCCTCGTCTTCTCGCTCGCCGTCGTCATCATCGGCGGGCGCGGCTCGCTGGTCGGCGCGGCCGTCGGCGCGCTGATGGTCGGGCTGCTCAATTCCTTCGGCCAGGTCATGTTCCCCGAACTCGCCTATTTCGTCATCTTCGGCCCCATGGCGCTGATCCTCGCGTTTCGGCCCCTCGGACTGTTCGGGAGGGCCGCATGAGCGACAATCTCGCCCTGGGCAGCCCCACTGCGGCCGGCAGCACGCCGTCCGTCGTGGCGCTCACGCCGAAGCGCCTCCTGGCCATGACGCTCGTGGCGATGGCCTTCGCCGTCCTGCCGCACCTGTTGCCCAACTATTACGTGAGCATCGCGACGCAGGTGCTGATCTTCGCCGTGCTCGCCATGTCGATCGACATCCTGGCGGGCTATACGGGCCGTACGCCGCTCGGCCACGGCGCCATCTTCGGCACCGCCACCTATGTGACCATCTACTGGGCGACGACGCTCGGCGGCTCTCCCTGGACGGGCATGCTCGTCGGCGTCGCCGCCGCCACCACCGTCGCCGCCATCTTCGCCCTGCTGGCGATCCGCACCTCCGGCGTCTACTTCCTGCTGCTGACGCTGGCGCTCGGCATGATCGTCTGGGGCGTGTGCCTGCGCTGGACGAGCGTCACCGGCGGCGAGAACGGCCTGCGGGGTGCCGCGCGTCCCGCCTTCCTCGCGACCCACACCGCCTTCTACTACCTGGTGCTCTCAGCCGTCGCCGTCGTCACCTTCGTCATGTGGCGCTTCGTCAACTCGCCCTTCGGCCTGACGCTGCGCGGCATCAAGGACTCCGAGAGCCGCATGCGCAGCCTCGGCTACAACGTGCCGCTGCACCTCTTCGTCGCCTTCACCGTCTCCGGCTTCTTCGCCGGGGTCGCGGGCGCCATCTACGCGATGTTCAACAGCTTCGTCAGCCCGTCGACGGTGGCGCTGACCCAGTCGGTCGCCGGTCTCCTCATGGCGATCACCGGCGGCATCGGCACGCTGTTCGGTTCCTTCGTCGGGGCCGCCGCGATCATCTCGCTGGAGAATTTCGTCAGCTCCTACACCGAGCGCTGGCTCTCGGTGCTCGGGCTCATGTTCGTGCTGATCATGGTCTTCGCGCCGGAAGGGATCGTCGGACGCATCCGCATGATCCTCGACCGGCGAAGAGGGTGAAGGCGCCGTCCCGGCGCGTGGTGTGTGGCGAGGTCGCCGAGAACGGCGCCTGGTTTGGCTGGAGGTTCAACATGGATCGCAGACGCTTCTTGACGACGACGGCGCTGACGCTGGCCGCCGGTGCATCGGGCACGCTTGCCGCGCCCTCTCTCGCCCGTGCCCAGTCCGGGCCCATCCGTATCGGCCTGCTCGCCCCGCTGACGGGCGTGGTCGCCGCCGGCGGCCGCGAGATGGTCGACGGCTTCAACATGTTCTGGGAGGAGCGTGGCTTCGAGGCCGGCGGCCGCAAGATCGAGGTGGTCGTCGAGGACGACGGCTCGAACCCCGACGTCTCGCTGCAGAAGGCGCGCCGCCTCGTCGAGCAGGGCAACGTCACCATGCTCTTCGGCAACCTGCTGGCCAATACGGGCCTCGCCGTCGCCAACTACGTGAAGGGCACCGGCACGCCCTATTTCATCCCGATCATCGCCGCCGATGATCTCACCCAGCGCCAGCGCATCCCCAACGTGATCCGCGTCGCCGGCTATACGGCGAGCCAGACCACGAGGCCGCTGGCCGACTGGGCCCTGAAGCAGGGCTACAAGAAGGTCGCCACCGTCAGCCAGGACTACACGTTCGGGCACGAGCAGTGCGGCGGCTTCGCCCAGCGCTTCACGGAAGGCGGCGGGCAGATCGTCGGCCAGTTCTGGCACCCCTTGAACACCGCCGACTTCAGCCCCTATCTCGGCCAGCTCGCCAATGCCGGCGCCGACGCGATCTTCGCCATGGAGACCGGGGCGGATGCCACGCGCTTCATGCAGCAATATGCGAATTTCGGACTCAAGGGCCGCATTCCGCTGCTCGGAGCCATGAACATGACCGACCAGTCGGTCATCCGCACCATGGGCGCCGAGGTCGACGGCATCGTCTCCTGCGCCCATTTCGCGGAAGGGTCGGACAACCCCGTGACCGTCGATTTCGTCAAGCGGCACACCGCCAAGTACCAGAAGATGCCCTCGCTCTACGGCTTCTCGATGTATTCGGGCGCCATGTGGGTCGCCGAGGCGCTGAAGACCATCGGCGGCAAGGCGGAAGACCGCGCGCTGTTCCTCGAGACGGTCCTGAAGACCGAGCTCACCGGCTCGCCGCTCGGCCGCCCGGTGAAGCTCGATAACCTCGGTAACCCCGTCTACGACCTCTACATCCGCAAGGTGCAGCGCGGCGCCGACGGCAAGTTCTGGAACGTGCCGATCGAGACCTTCCCGAACTACTCGCAGTTCGGGCCCTACGATCCGGCCGAGTACATGAAGCAGCCGGCCTATTCCCGCACCTTCCAGGGCATCAAGCGCTGAGGTCCCCCTCAGGACCGGCGGGCGCTCCCGTGCCCGCCGGTACCGTCCACGGTACAGGCAAAGACCCCGTGTCCAAGCAGCTCATCCTCGACAACGTCACCGTCCAGTTCGGCGCCCTGAAGGCCGTCGACGGCGTCTCCACCGCCATCGCCAGGGGCGAGCGCCGCGCGATCATCGGTCCGAACGGCGCCGGCAAGACGACGCTGTTCAACGCCGTCACCGGCGTGGTGAACGCCACCTCGGGCACGGTGGTGTTCGAGGGTGAGGACGTCACGCGGACGCCGATCCACGCCCGCGCGGCGAAGGGCATGAGCCGCACCTTCCAGATCACCAACCTCTTTCCGAACCTGTCGGTGCGGGACAACATGCGCCTCGCCATCCGCGGCCTGTCGCCCCGGAAATTCTCGCTGCTCGGGCGGCCGGAACTGAGCGCCGCCGATCACGACGATGCGGAACGCGCCCTCGGGCTGTCTCGCCTCACGGGCCGCCTCGACACCCTCGTGAAGGAACTGTCCTACGGCGAGCAGCGCCAGCTCGAAATGGCCATGGCGCTGGTCGGGCGCCCGAAGATCCTCCTGCTCGACGAGCCGGCCGCCGGCCTGTCGCCGGCCGAGCGCGTGATCGTCGCCGACATCATCCGGTCGCTGCCGCGCGACCTGACCATGGTCATCATCGAGCACGACATGGATCTGGCGCTGGGCCTCGTCGACTGGGTCACGGTGCTCAACAACGGCCACCTTCTCGTCGAGGCGGCGCCGGGCGACATCCGCGGCAACAAGGACGTGCAGGACGTCTATCTCGGGAAGGCCCGCCGTCATGCTTGAGGTCGCCGATCTCCAGAGCTTCTACGGCTCCGCCCACGTCATCCAGGGCGCGTCGCTCACCGTGCGGGAAAAGGAAGCGGTCGCGCTCCTCGGCCGCAACGGCATGGGCAAGACGACGCTCATCCGCTCCATCATGGGCCTGACCCCGCCCGACGTGCGCGGCGGATCGGTGAAGTGGAAGGGGGAGGAGATCCTCGGCCTGCCTTCCTACCAGATCGCCCGGCGCGGCATCGCCATCGTCCCCCAGGGGCGGCGCCTGTTCCAGTCGCTCACCGTCACCGAGCACCTGACGACGCTGAAGCCTGAAAACGTCAAGACCGGCTGGACGGTCGCCAAGGCCTTCGAGTTCTTCCCGCGCCTCGCCGAGCGCCGGCAGCATCGCGGCAACCAGCTCTCCGGCGGCGAGCGCCAGATGCTCGCAGTCGCGCGGGCGCTGATGATCGATCCCGAGCTGATCCTCATGGACGAGCCGTCGGAAGGTCTCGCCCCGGTCATGGTGCAGAACCTCGAGGACATCATCATCCAGCTGAAGCAGGCCGGCCTCGGCATCCTTCT
>LNFM01001783.1_pt1 | contig 80257 bp, 75 predicted proteins | sample 596031 | NCBI WGS metagenome assembly LNFM01 (sample SAMN04254537, study PRJNA301005) | activated carbon metagenome | isolation source: dual media filters at the Ann Arbor, Michigan drinking water treatment plant | place: USA: Ann Arbor | reverse complement strand
GGCACCGATTCGGGGACGTTCGATTACTTTACCGAAGCGGTCACGGGCAAGTCGAAGGCCAGCCGCGGAGATTTCACGGCTTCCGAGGACGACAACGTGCTGGTTCAAGGCATTTCGCGCGATGTGGATGCGTTGGGGTTCTTCGGCTATGCGTACTATGCTGAAAACCGGGACAAGCTGCGCTCACTGCCGATTGTCTGGAAGGCGGGGGGTAACGCGATTTCTCCGTCCATGGATACGGTAATCAACGGAACATACCAACCGTTGTCCCGACCGATCTTCATCTACTTCAAGGCAGATGCGGCAAAGCGGCCCGAAGTTCGCCAGTTCATCGAGTTCTTCAACAAGAATGCGGTCAAGCTGGTGAAGGAAGTGAAGTACGTTCCGCTACCGGCAGTCGCGTACACCGACAATATCGATGCACTGACAAAAATGCGGCTCGGTACCAAGTTCGGCGGTGAGAACCTGGTGGGCGTCACCATCGAACAGCTGATGAAGCTGGAAGCCAAGAACTAGCCGACGGTAGGTATTGCGAGGGCGCGCGCGGCCTGGTCGGGCTGCGCGCTTCGTCGCTGGTTGTAATGGTCGAGTTCGATCCGATGATGTTGTCTATTGAGGAGCGTCTGCTTTGCCACCCTCTGCGTCCACTGCCGCTCCTGCCATTTCAGGCGTAGTACCCGCACTCTCGCTGCGGAAGAAGCCGCTGCGACATATCAAAGAGCGGCTGATCGAGTTTGCCCTGCTTGGCGCTGCACTCGTGGCGGTGTTCACCACGATCGCAATCACTTTCATTCTGGTCTACGAGTCGCTCGGATTCTTCGAGTTCGTCTCGGTCTGGGACTTCCTCACCGGTACCGTCTGGACGCCGCTCTTTGCAAACCCGAGCTACGGCATACTGCCGCTGATCTCCGGCACGCTCACCGTGACTGCCATCGCGCTCGCCGTGGCCGTGCCGATGGGTACGATCATCGCAATTTACCTGTCGGAATTTGCACCTCACAAGGCCCGTGAAATCATCAAGCCGCTGCTCGAGTTGATACAGGCCGTTCCAACGATCGTGTTCGGATACTTCGCGCTGTTGTTCGTTACCCCATTGCTTCAGGACACGATCATGCCGAATCTGCCGGGCTTCAATATGCTGGCGGCAGGATTGGTGATTGGCGTCGCGACGATTCCAACCATTGCCTCGCTCTCGGAGGATGCGATGCGTGCCGTACCGATGAGCATGCGGGAAGGAGCTTACGCGATGGGCGCGCACAAATTGCACGTAGCCGTGCATATTGTCATGCCGGGCGCCATCTCGGGGATCATCGCCGCGTTCGTCCTGGCGGCTGCCCGTGCGATCGGCGAGACGATGATCGTCGCGATCGCAGCTGGACAGAACGCCCAGCTGACCTTCGATCCCACAGAGGCGGCTGCGACGCTAACCGCGTTCATCGCGCAGGTAAGTCTGGGCGATCTACCGCACGGCTCGGTCGGCTATCGGAGCATTTTTGCGGCGGGCTTGGTCCTGCTGGTCATGACCCTCGTGTTCAATGTGATCGGCCACCTGCTGCGCAGGCGCTATCGTGAGGTCTACTGAGATGAGCGGCGAGGTTTCTTCCGATTTGAACGCCAATCGCGAGGCCATTCGCGCCCTGGTGGTAGGCGGCAAGCGCAAGCAGCTTGCATTCGCGATCGCAGGGATCGCGTGCACCATGGTTGCCCTTCTCACCTTGGTTGCCGCATTCCTCGACCTGCTGATCGATGGACTGCCGCGCCTCAGCTGGGAGTTTTTGACGAATTTCCCATCCCGCCACGCCACTCAGGCAGGAATCCTTTCGGCGTGGGTCGGAAGCGCCATGGTCATGGTCGTGACGATGCTTGCGGCCGTACCCATCGGCGTGGGGGCCGGTGTCTATCTGGAGGAATACGCGGCGAAGAACTGGTTAACGGATCTCATCGAAATCAATGTGACGAACCTCGCCGGTGTGCCATCGATCGTCTACGGCCTGCTGGCACTCGGATTGTTCGTCTATCAATTCGGACTGGGTGAAAGCGTTCTGGCCGCAGGCCTCACGCTGGCGCTGCTCATCCTGCCGATCATCATCGTGTCGACGCGGGAAGCGTTGCGGACAATACCCAGCAGCATTCGGGAAGGTGCCTACGCGGTGGGGGCGACGCGCTGGCAGATGGTCTCGGGGCACTTGTTGCCCTATTCGACCGGGGGCATCCTCACCGGCGTCATCCTCGGCATGGCGGAAGCGATCGGGCAGACGGCTCCCATCATATGCATCGGCGCCCTCACCTTTATCGCATTCTTGCCCGACGCGCCCCTCGGCGCGACGCCACCTTTCGTCAATTTCGACTGGGTCTTTTCGGAATTCACGGTCCTGCCGATCCAGATGTACAACTGGGTATCTCGTCCCGACAAGGCCTTTCAGCTCAATGCGGCAGCGGCAGGGGTCATACTGCTCGGTATGACCCTGCTCATGAACGGTCTGGCCATATATATCCGCTATCAGGTACGAAAGAAAATCAAATGGTAACTCAGCTTGGCGACGCGGCGGATGCCCGTAGTCCGATTGAACCGAAGCACCCCAGCCCGGCCATCAAGGCGGACGTTCGCAAGTTGAGCTTCTACTACGGCACGCACCAAGCGCTGAAGAATATCTCGATGCCGATTCACCAGAACGTCGTGACGGCGCTCATTGGTCCTTCAGGGTGCGGCAAGTCGACGTTCCTGCGTTGCTTCAATCGTATGCACGATCTCTATCCCAATATGCGCTACGAGGGCGAGATCGTTCTGATGCCGGACAATGCCAACGTTCTGGCGGCCGACGTTGATCCGATCGAGGTCCGAATGCGCATCGGCATGGTGTTTCAGAAGCCGAATCCTTTTCCCAAATCGATCTACGAGAACGTCGCGTACGGGCTTAGGGTGCGGGGGGTTCGCAGCCGGACGATTCTCGACGGCAAGGTCGAGCAAGCGTTGCGCGGTGCCGCCCTTTGGGACGAGGTGAAGGAGCGCCTCAGCGACCTCGCCTTCAACCTGTCGGGCGGCCAGCAACAGAGGCTTTGCATTGCGCGCGCGCTGGCCACCGATCCTGAGATCCTCCTCTTCGATGAGCCCACGTCGGCGCTGGATCCGATCGCGACCGCAAGCATCGAAGAACTGATGGCGGAACTCAAGTCGAAGCTTACGATCCTTGTGGTCACCCACAACATGCAGCAGGCTGCGCGTGTTTCCGACTACACCGCCTATATGTATCTCGGTGATTTGATCGAGTTCGACCTGACGAAAACGATTTTCGTCAAACCGAAGCATCGGCAGACCGAAGACTACATCACAGGTCGATTCGGTTAACTGTCGCGAGTGGGTCCATTCGGTGCGTATCGTTTTGCGCGTCGCCGCAAATTGACCCCGACCGGCGTCGGCGTTACTATTCGGCAGTTTTAATCGCCGACCATTCAAATGCGCAGCAAACTCGTCGCCGGCAACTGGAAAATGCATGGCAGCCTGGCCGAAAACGAGGCTCTCCTTGGAGGGTTGAAATCGGGTTGGGCTGCGGGCGCCGGATGCGACTGCGCAGTCTGTGTTCCCTTTCCGTACCTCGAACAGGTTCGCACTCTGTTGCAGGGTAGCCCGATCGCGTGGGGCGCCCAGGATTTGAGCGAATTCCCGAAGGGGGCCTACACCGGGGAAGTTTCGGCGCAGATGGTACGGGATTTCGGTTGTCGCTACGTGATCGTCGGTCACTCGGAGCGCCGTGCGATGCACGCGGAAGACAGCGAACTGGTCGCGCGGAAAGTCAAAGCTGCACAATCGGTCGGGTTGACGCCGATCGTCTGCGTGGGCGAAACCCTCGAGCAGCGGGAAAGCGGCGTGACGGATGCAGTGGTGAAAGCCCAACTCGTTGCAGTCATGGATGAGCTGGGTGCGTCGGCGATGTCGAACGTGGTCGTTGCCTATGAACCTGTTTGGGCGATCGGTACGGGCAAGACAGCGACGCCGGAACAGGCGCAGGCGGTCCATGCGATGATCCGTGCCGAGATTGCAGGCAGGAACGCATCGGTTGCTGCCTCAGTGAGGATTCTTTACGGCGGTAGCGTCAAGGCTGCAAACGCCGCCGAGTTGTTCGCCATGGCGGATATCGATGGCGCTCTGGTGGGTGGGGCGTCGCTGGACGCGAACGAATTTTTGGCAATTTGTCGTGCCGGAGCGCCAGCCAGGCGCTGAGTAACGCAGGACTGACCAATTCAACGATGGAAACGCTGATTCTTATATTTCATGTGCTCGTGGGTATCGGCGTCGTCGCGCTGGTGCTCTTGCAGCACGGCAAAGGGGCCGACATGGGCGCAGCCTTCGGCAGCGGCTCGGCCGGCAGCCTGTTCGGGGCAAGCGGTTCCGCAAATTTTCTGTCCCGGTTCACCGCGATCCTCGCAACCATTTTCTTCGCGACGAGCTTGGGCTTGACTTACCTCGGCAGCAAACAGTCGAAGCCTCAGGGTGTGCTCGACCGCGCGCCGATTGAACAGACGAAGGACCCGGTCAAAGCACCAGCGGCCGCCGACCAGGATGTCGGCGTGCCGAAGCCCAGCGTGATACCCGATCAGAGCGGCTCCAAGGCAGGCGAGGTGCCCAAGTAAAGAGCAGTCACTCGGTACTTGAATGGGCGTCCAACAACGCAACAGCACGTTCAAGGTTCCGGAAGAAGCAGAAACAGTTGGCCGACGTGGTGAAATTGGTAGACACGCCGTCTTGAGGGGGCGGTGGCGAAAGCCGTGTGAGTTCGAGTCTCACCGTCGGCACCATAGTTGAAGTTCGTTGCGATCGATCAAACGCATCGCAGCTGTCGTATGCGAGTGTTGAGGGCAGATATATCTTCCGACATTCGGTGCCGTGAGCGCCAGGAGCCTTAGAGCAGTACGATGCTTCAGAATTACTTTCCGATCCTGATGTTCATTCTGGTCGGGCTCGCAGTCGGCTTGGTTCCCATGTTCCTCGGCTGGGCTGCGAGCACGGCCCTTGGCGCAAACCGACCTGACCCCGAAAAGCTCTCTCCCTACGAGTGCGGCTTCGAAGCCTTCGAAGACGCGCGCATGAAATTCGATGTCCGCTATTACCTCGTGGCCATATTGTTCATCCTGTTCGATCTCGAAATCGCATTCCTTTTCCCTTGGGCGATCGTGCTCAACGAACTCGGTTGGTTCGGCGTGATATCGATGGGTGTCTTCCTTCTCATCCTCGTGGTCGGATTTGTCTACGAATGGAAGAAGGGGGCGCTCGAATGGGAATGACGGCGAGGCTCGCCCCCGCTGCACTTTCGCGTTGCGACGCGGTCGCGAAGCCCGTCTCCGGAGTCTTTTGAGATGCAAGGCGTAATCGAGAAGGGATTCGTGACCACGACGGCGGACAGTCTGATCAACTGGACGCGTACCGGTTCGATGTGGCCGATGACCTTCGGCCTGGCGTGCTGCGCGGTCGAGATGATGCATGCGGGCGCTTCGCGCTACGATCTGGATCGTTTCGGTATCGTGTTCCGGCCGAGCCCGCGGCAGTCGGACGTGATGATCGTCGCCGGCACATTGTGCAACAAGATGGCGCCTGCGCTGCGCAAGGTCTACGACCAGATGGCCGAGCCGCGATGGGTGATTTCCATGGGGTCATGCGCGAACGGCGGGGGCTACTACCACTACTCTTATTCGGTTGTTCGCGGCTGCGATCGCATCGTTCCGGTCGATGTCTACGTGCCGGGGTGCCCGCCGACAGCCGAGGCGCTGCTTTACGGCATCATTCAGTTGCAGAACAAGATCAAGCGCACGAATACGATTGCGCGTTAGGGTGCTACACGTAGCGGATTGAGCTTGCAGCTTTGGGTCGGGCGGCGGCGTCGATTGAGTGCCAGGATCCAAGTGGACAAACATCAAATGACAGCAATCAGCGATCGCATCGCCTCGGCTCTGAAGACCGCTTTCGGGGATCGCCTCGGCGTACCCAGAGTGTTCGGTGACGAAGTGACCGTCACGGTCAAGGCGGCCGACGCCATCGAGGTCATGAAGTCGATGCGCGACGAGCCGTCATTGCGGTTCGATACACTGATCGACGTCTGCGGCATCGACTACCTCGGTTTCGGCGTGGGTTATGAAGGGCTGCGGTATGCGGTCGTGTATCACTTGTTGTCTGTCGAACTTAACCGTCGGTTGCGCGTGCGTGTTTACTGCGAGGACGACGACTTTCCTCGTGTCGAGTCGGTCATCGATCTTTGGCCTGGCGCAAACTGGTTCGAGCGTGAAGCGTTCGATCTGTTCGGGATCGTGTTCGAAGGCCACCCGGATCTGCGTCGCATCCTGACTGACTACGGTTTCATTGGTCATCCGTTCCGCAAGGATTTTCCGATATCGGGCAACGTCGAGATGCGCTACGACCCGGAGCAGCGCCGCGTCATCTATCAACCGGTGACGATCGAACCACGCAACAACGTGCCGCGCATCGTGCGCGAAGAAACTTACGGGGCCACAGGCGAATGATTCACCGCGCGATCCTCATGCCACCCGGAGAGTCTCGTGGCTGAAATCCGTAACTGCCCGATGAACTTTGGGTACGACGTCGCTTGCAGAGGCAGCAAGTCAGTCTGCACCGAAGCGCATCGATTCAATGCTCCTGCGCCGGGGCTTCGCCATGGCTGAAATCCGCAATTACACGATGAACTTTGGGCCTCAGCACCCGGCGGCACATGGGGTGTTGCGGCTGGTGCTCGAACTCGACGGCGAGGTGATCGAGCGCGCGGATCCGCACATCGGTTTGCTCCATCGGGCCACCGAAAAGCTGGCGGAAACGCGAACCTTCCTCCAGGCGCTGCCGTACATGGATCGCCTGGACTACGTCTCGATGATGTGCAACGAGCATGCCTATGTCCTGGCCATCGAGAGGCTGATCGGGATCGAGCCGCCGTTGCGTGCGAAGTACATCCGGGTGATGTTCGATGAACTCACGCGCATTCTGAATCATCTGCTGTGGCTCGGAGCGCACGCGCTGGATATCGGTGCGATGACCGTGTTTTTGTACTGCTTCCGCGAACGTGAAGATCTGATGGATTGCTACGAGGCCGTGTCGGGTGCGCGGCTGCATGCGGCCTACTATCGCCCCGGGGGCGTTTACCGGGATCTGCCCGATCGCATGCCGCAGTATCAGTCGTCCCCCGCGCGCAGCGACGAGGACGTCAAGCGCCTGAACGCGAACCGTCAAGGCTCGATGCTCGACTTCATCGAAGACTTCACGAATCGCTTTCCGTCCTACGTCGATCAATACGAGACGCTGCTGACCGACAACCGCATCTGGAAGCAGCGTACCGTCGGGATCGGTGTCGTGACTCCCGAGCGGGCCAAAGCTCTCGGGTTCACCGGGCCCATGGTGCGCGGATCGGGCATCGCCTGGGATTTGCGCAAGATGCAGCCCTATGAAGTGTACGACCAGATGGATTTCGACGTGCCCGTCGGTACGAACGGCGACTGCTACGACCGCTATCTGGTGCGCATGGAAGAAATGCGTCAGTCCAACCGCATCGTCAAGCAGTGCATCGAGTGGCTGCGCAAGCACCCCGGTCCGGTCATGGTCGACAATCACAAGGTCGCGCCGCCTTCCCGGGTGTCTATGAAAAGCAACATGGAAGAGCTGATCCACCACTTCAAGCTCTTCACCGAGGGGATGCACGTGCCGGCCGGCGAAACTTACGCCGCCATCGAACACCCGAAGGGCGAGTTCGGGATCTATCTCGTTTCCGATGGGGCCAACAAGCCCTACCGCATGAAGATTCGAGCGCCCGGCTTCGCTCACCTTTCGGCAATGGACGAACTGTGCAAGGGCCATATGCTGGCGGACGTCGTGGCCATCATCGGCACGATGGATATCGTCTTCGGCGAGGTGGATCGATGAATGCGCCGATGATGCTCTCGCCCGAGGCGCTCGCGCGGATCGATCGCGAGATTGCCAAATATCCTGCTGAAGAAAAGCAGTCGGCCGTGATGTCCGCACTTGCCATCGCACAGGACGAGAAAGGCTGGCTCTCGACGGAAACGATGGATTTCGTCGCCCAGTACCTCGGGATGCCGGCGATTGCGGTCTACGAAGTCGCCAGCTTCTACGCGATGTACAACCTGAAGCCGCTCGGTCGGTGCAAGCTCACGCTCTGCACCAATTTGCCATGCGCACTCGGCGGCGCGAACAAGGCGGCCGCCCATTTGAAGGAGCGACTGGGCATCGGGTTCGGCGAGACGACGCCGGACGGCGCGTTTACCCTCCTGGAAGGCGAATGCCTGGGTGCTTGCGGGGATGCACCAGTCATGCTTCTGAACAACAAGACGATGCTCTCCTGGATGTCCAACGAGAAGCTCGACGAGCTGATCGAGCAGAAGAGGAAACCGGAATGAACGCGCCGCTTCCGCCCTTCCCGACGGATCGCTACGGTCCCGATGCGCTGATCCTCAAGGGCATCGACGGCATCAACTGGCGTCTGAAGGACTACGGAACGCGCGGCGGCTACGAGGCGCTCAAGAAGATCCTGGGCGAGAACATGACGCCCGAGCAGGTCATCGCCGAGGTCAAGAAATCTGCTTTGCGGGGACGCGGCGGCGCCGGATTTCCCACGGGGTTGAAATGGAGCTTCATGCCCCGGCAGTTCAACGGTCAGAAGTACCTCGTCTGCAATTCGGACGAAGGCGAGCCCGGCACCTTCAAGGATCGGGACATCCTGCGCTACAACCCGCATGCCGTGATCGAAGGCATGACCATCGCCGCCTACGCCATGGGCATCCCGGTCGGGTACAACTATATTCACGGCGAGATCTGGGAAACCTACGAGCGTTTCGAAGAGGCCCTGGAAGAAGCACGTGCAGCAGGTTATCTCGGCAACAAGATCCTGGGCAGCGAGTTCTCGTTCCAGCTGCATGCACATCATGGCTACGGCGCCTACATCTGCGGGGAGGAGACGGGGCTCCTCGAGTCGCTGGAAGGCAAGAAAGGGCAGCCGAGATTCAAGCCGCCTTTCCCTGCGAGCTTCGGTCTCTACGGCAAGCCGACCACCATCAACAACACCGAGACGTTCGCGGCTGTGCCCTGGATCATCCGCAACGGAGGCGATGCCTTCCTCGAGATGGGCAAGCCGAACAACGGCGGCACCAAGATCTTTTCCGTATCGGGCGATGTCGCCCGTCCTGGGAATTTCGAAGTGCGGCTGGGCACGCCGTTTTCCAAGCTGCTCGACATGGCGGGCGGCATGCGCGACGGGCTGAAACTCAAGGCCTGCATCCCGGGCGGCTCGTCGATGCCGGTTCTGCCCGCCGACGTCATCATGCAGACCGACATGGACTACGACTCCATTGCCAAGGCCGGCTCGATGCTCGGTTCCGGCGCGGTGATCGTCATGAACGAAACCCGCTGCATGGTCCGGTGCCTGCTTCGCCTGTCGTACTTCTACTACGAAGAATCCTGCGGCCAGTGCACGCCGTGTCGTGAAGGCACAGGCTGGCTGTACCGCATGGTCGATCGCATCGAGCACGGCCGCGGCCGCCCCGAAGACATCGACGCGCTCAACCGCGTCGCCGACAACATCCAGGGCCGGACCATCTGCGCGCTGGGCGATGCCGCGGCGATGCCGGTGCGGGCATTCATCAAGCACTACCGGCACGAGTTCGAGTACCACATCGAACACGGCAAGTGCATGGTGCCCGATTACGTTTGAGAGGCGCCACACGCGCAGACCGACATGCTAGAGATCGAACTCAACGGCAAGACGCTCGAAGTCGCCGAAGGCAGCACCATCATGGATGCGGCCAATCGCGAAGGGCTCTTCATCCCGCACTTCTGCTATCACCGCAAGCTGTCGATTGCCGCCAACTGCCGCATGTGTCTCGTGCAGGTCGAAAAGGCGCCCAAGCCGATGCCGGCGTGCGCGACGCCCGTGACGAACGGCATGAAGGTCTGGACTCACTCGAAGCCCGCGGTCGATGCGCAAAAGGGCGTGATGGAGTTTCTGCTCATCAACCATCCGCTCGATTGCCCGATCTGCGATCAGGGCGGAGAGTGTCAGCTGCAGGACCTTGCGGTCGGATACGGCGGCAGCATGTCGCATTACGACGAGCCCAAGCGCGTCGTTCCGAACAAGAACCTCGGCCCGCTGATCGCGACCGACATGACGCGTTGCATCCACTGCACGCGCTGCGTTCGTTTCGGTCAGGAAATCGCCGGCGTCATGGAACTCGGCATGATCGGTCGCGGCGAGCACTCGGAAATCATTACGTTCATCGGCCGTACGGTCGACTCCGAGCTTTCCGGCAACGTGATCGATCTCTGCCCGGTCGGGGCGCTCACATCGAAGCCGTTTCGCTATTCTGCGCGCACCTGGGAACTCGTGCGTCGGCCGGCCATCAGCCCGCACTGCGGCCTGGGCTCCAACCTCACGGTACAGGTGAAGCAGAACCGTGTGATGCGTGTGCTGCCGCGCGAGAACGAAGCAGTGAACGAGTGCTGGATCTCGGACAAGGACCGCTTCGCCTACGAAGGCCTCAATTCCGCGCAGCGCCTCGCTCGGCCCATGATCAAGGACCAGGGCGCGTGGCGCGAGGTCGATTGGCAGACCGCGCTCGATTTTGCCGTGGCCGGTCTCAAGCGCGTGCGCGAGGCGCATGGTCCGGCGGCCCTCGGTGCGCTGGGTACCGCGCACTCGACTGTCGAGGAACTCTATCTTCTGCAGAAGTTGATGCGTGGGCTTGGCAGCGGCAACGTGGATCATCGGCTGCGCCAGTCCGACTTCAGTCGCGAAGATTCGGCAACAGGCGCTTCCTGGCTCGGAATGGCCATCGCCGATATCCCGAAGCTCGACCGCGTACTCGTCGTGGGTTCGACGCTGCGCAAGGATCATCCGCTCATCGCGCATCGATTGCGGCAGGCTGCGAAGAAGTCGCTGCAGGTCAATATCCTGCATGTAATCGACGACGATCTGCTCATGCGCGTCGCAAATCGTCTGATCGCGGCGCCGAGTCGTCTGCCGATTGCGCTTGCCGAAGTCGCGAAGGCGGTATGCGAATTGAAGCAGATTGCCGTTCCAGCCGACGTGGCCGCCGTGGAGGTTTCGGAGGCCGGACGCCGAATCGCGGAGAGTCTTTGCTCTGGGCAGAGCAGTGCAGTGCTGCTTGGCAATCTTGCGCAGCATCACCCCCGCGCCGGGCAATTGCACGCACTCGCGCAGTCGATCGCACAGGCGACGGGTGCACGCTTCGGCTTCCTCGGTGAGGCCGCCAACAGCGTGGGCGCTGTGCTGGCAGGCGCCGTTCCCAATGCAGGTTCGGTCAACGGCATGTCGGCGAAAGCCATGCTGGACGATCCGCGTCGGGCTTATGTCCTGCTCAATGCCGAGCCGGAGTTCGATTGCCACGATCCTGCGGCGGCCACCGCAGCGATGAAGGCGGCGCAGTTCGTGATCGCAATGAGCCCTTATCAGCACGCCGCCGTCGACTATGCCGATGTGCTGCTTCCCGTGACGCCTTTCACGGAAACATCGGGAACGTTCGTCAGTACCGAGGGACGGTTGCAGAGTTTTCGGGGGGTGGTCAACCCGCTCGGCGACGCCCGTCCGGGATGGAAGGTCCTGCGCGTGCTCGGCACGGCGCTCGACTTGCCGGGGTTCGATTACACGTCGAGCGAGGAAGTGCGAAGTGAAGTTTTAGGCAATGGCGGCGACGTTTCGTCGCGGCTCGGCAATCTGTTGAGCGCCCCATCGATCGGTACCCTCGCCAGGTCTGCAGCAGACCTCGAGCGAATCGGCGAAATCCAGAGCTATTGCGCAGATGCCATCGTTCGTCGGGCGCCGTCCCTGGCTGCAACCCGGGATGGGCAGCCACCCGTGGCCACGGTCTGCGAAGAGACCGCCAACCGCCTCGGCTTGAGAGCGGGCAGCGGGGTGCGATTGAAGCAGGGTGCGGGCGAAGCGATCGCAGCAGTGACCATCGACAACCGCGTGCCGATCGATTGTGTGCGATTCCCGTCCGGACACCCGCTGAGCGCAGCGCTCGGACCGCTCTTCGGCCCGATCGAGGCGACGGCGGTTGCTCTGGAAGAACGGAAGGCCGGCTAGACCATGGATCTCGCGTACTTCGAACAGATCTTCGGGCCAACGTGGCCTGTCGTATGGACGCTCGCCAAGATCCTGGCAATCGTCGTTCCGCTGATGGGCTGCGTTGCCTATCTCACCCTTGCCGAACGCAAGGTCATCGGCTGGATGCAGGTGCGCAAGGGGCCCAACCGGGTCACGTTCTTCGGTTTGCGGCTGTTGCGAGGGTTCGGCCAGCCGATCGCCGACGCCTTGAAGCTGCTGACGAAGGAAATCATCATCCCGAGCGGCGCGAACCGGTTTTTGTTCGTGTTCGCGCCTGTGCTTTCCCTCGCCCCCGCGTTGGCGGCGTGGGCGGTGATTCCCTTTGCGCCGGAGATGACGCTGGCGAATATCGATGCCGGATTGCTTTACGTCCTCGCCATCACGTCAATGGGGGTCTACGGCGTCATCATTGCCGGATGGGCATCGAACTCCAAATATGCGTTTCTCGGCAGTCTGCGTTCCGCAGCGCAGATCGTCTCGTACGAAATCGCCATGGGCTTCGCGCTCGTCGGCGTCCTGATGGCATCGCATAGTCTAAACCTGGGCGAGATCGTCGTCTCCCAGGTCGGTGCGTATGGTTTCCTGAACTGGTTCTTCGTGCCGCTGTTTCCGTTGTTTCTGGTGTACGTCATCGCTGGCGTGGCCGAAACGAATCGCGCACCCTTCGACGTAGCCGAGGGCGAATCGGAAATCGTGGCCGGCTTTCACGTCGAGTACTCGGGCATGGCTTTCGCCATCTTCTTCCTGGCCGAATACGCGAACATGATCCTCGTGTCGACGTTGTGCGCGGTGCTGTTCCTCGGCGGCTGGCTATCGCCCTTTGCCTTTTCCGCGCTGAACGACATGCCTGCACTCGCCTGGGCTATTGCGCCCGGGTTCCACTGGCTCGCCGCGAAGGTTGCGTTCGTGCTCTTCTGTTTCCTGTGGCTGCGAGCCACTTTTCCGCGCTACCGGTACGATCAGATCATGCGCCTCGGCTGGAAGGTCTTCATTCCGATCACCCTGGTATGGATCTTCGTGTTGGCGGTCTGGATGATGACGCCGTGGTGGCTGTGGTAGGGAGACCGCGATGATTCAACGCATTCGAGAGTTCTTCCGCACTTTCTTGTTGTTCGAGTTGCTGCGCGGCATGATGCTGACCGGGCGACATCTCTTCGCACGCAAGATCACGGTGGAGTATCCGGAGGAAAAGACGCCGCAGAGCCCCAGGTTCCGTGGATTGCACGCGCTGCGGCGCTACCCGAACGGCGAAGAGCGCTGCATTGCGTGCAAGCTTTGCGAAGCCGTGTGTCCCGCGCTTGCGATCACCATCGAATCCGAGCAGCGCGACGACGGTACCCGACGCACGACGCGCTACGACATCGATCTCACCAAATGCATCTTCTGCGGCCTGTGCGAGGAGTCCTGTCCGGTGGATTCGATCGTGGAGACGCGCATCCTCGAATACCACGGGGAAAAGCGGGGCGATCTGATCTATACCAAGCCCATGCTGCTCGCCATCGGTGACAAGTACGAGGACCAGATCGCGCGCGACCGCGCAGCGGACGCGAATTATCGTTGACCGGTGTCCGCCCCGTGCCGCATGGCGGGACGCCTGCAAGACATGACGACGGGGCCGGTGGGTCTCGAAGTCGAGGGGAGTCGATGAGTTTTCAGTTGATGGTGTTCTACATGCTCGCCGCGATCATGCTGTTCGCGGCGGTCCGGGTCATCACCTCCCGAAACCCGGTGCACAGCGTGCTTTTTCTCGTGCTCGCGTTCGTCTCCTGCTCGGGTATCTGGCTACTGCTCGAAGCCGAGTTCCTCGCGATCGTGCTGGTGCTGGTCTATGTCGGCGCCGTCATGGTGCTGTTCCTATTCGTCGTGATGATGCTGGACATCAATATCCAGCGCATGCGCCAGGGGTTGTTCACCTATCTCCCGCTCGGGTTGACGGTGGCGCTGGTCATGGTCGCGGAACTCGCTTTCGTGTTCTGGGCTCGCACCACGCAAGGGGAAGATGCGCTGCCCCCTGCGCCGATGCCATCGGACTACAGCAACACCAAGGAAATCGGGCGGCTGCTTTACACGGAATACCTCTATCCGTTCGAGATCGCGGCGGTCATCCTTCTGGTCGCGATCGTTGCTGCCATCGCGCTGACGCTGCGCGGGCGCAAGACCACCAAATATCAGGATCCCGCCAAACAGGTCGCCGTTCGTCGTGAGGACCGGGTGCGGCTGGTATCGATGCCGCCCGTTCTACGGGAGCCGGATCCGCCGCAAGGCGACGCCGCCGGCGGCCAGCCCGCGGGAGAACAGCGATGATTACCCTGTCGCACTATCTCGTTCTGGGCGCAGTGCTCTTCGCGATCAGCGTGGTCGGGATCTTCCTCAACCGGCGCAACGTGATCGTTCTGCTGATGGCGATCGAATTGATGCTGCTTGCGGTGAACATCAACTTCGTCGCGTTCTCGCATTTTCTGGACGATATGGCCGGCCAGGTCTTCGTCTTCTTCATTTTGACGGTCGCAGCGGCCGAGTCCGCGATCGGTCTCGCCATTCTCGTCGTGCTGTTCCGCGGCTTGAATACCATCGACGTCGAGGATCTGGACAGTCTGAAAGGATAGTCGGCACCGCCGAACACCGGCCGCCGACAGCGCACGATAGCCATGCAGACACTCTATCTGATCGTACCGCTTGCTCCGTTGCTCGGCGCAGTTCTGGCCGGCATCCTGGGCCGGGTCATCGGGCGCCGCGGCGCCCACTCGGTCACCATTGCCTTGATGATCGTCTCGCTCGGCGCCGCGCTGGCGGTTTACCGCGACGTACTCGATGGCAACACCTTCAACGGGCCGATCTATACATGGCTCGCGACCGGGGACATGTCGTTCGACATCGGATTCCTGATCGACCGGCTCTCCGCCACGATGATGGTCGTGGTGACCTTCGTGTCCCTGATGGTGCACGTCTACACCATCGGTTACATGTCCGACGATCCCGGCTATCAGCGCTTTTTCAGCTACATCTCGCTCTTTACGTTCGCCATGCTGATGCTGGTCATGTCGAACAACTTCGTGCAGTTGTTCTTCGGCTGGGAGGCCGTGGGTCTCGTGTCGTACCTGCTGATCGGGTTCTGGTACACCCGGCCGACGGCGATCTACGCCAACATGAAGGCGTTTCTCGTCAATCGTGTCGGCGACTTCGGCTTCCTGCTCGGCATCGCACTGGTGCTCGCCTATACAGGCAGCCTGGATTACGCGACGGTCTTCGGGCAGGCGAACCAGCTCGCCGGAATGAACATCGAGTTGTTCAGCGGCTCCGCCTGGAGCCTCGTGACGGTCATCTGCATTCTTTTGTTTATCGGGGCGATGGGCAAGAGCGCGCAGTTTCCGCTCCACGTCTGGCTGCCCGATTCAATGGAAGGTCCGACGCCGATCTCGGCCCTCATCCACGCGGCGACGATGGTGACTGCGGGCATCTTCATGGTGGCGCGCATGTCGCCGCTCTTCGAGATGTCTGAAACCGCGCTTTCGTTCGTGATCGTCATCGGCGCGATTACGACACTCTTCATGGCGCTGATCGCGATCGTCCAAAACGACATCAAGCGCGTGGTGGCGTATTCGACGCTGTCCCAACTGGGCTACATGACCGTCGCACTGGGCGCATCGGCATACTCGGCGGCTATTTTCCACCTTGCGACCCATGCATTTTTCAAGGCGGTGCTGTTCCTCGGCGCAGGCTCGGTCATCATTGCCATGCATCACGAGCAGGACATGCGCAAGATGGGTGGGCTACGCAAGTATCTTCCGATCACCTACGCGACGATGTTCATTGCCGCTCTGGCCAGCGCGGGCGTACCGGGGTTCTCCGGCTTCTTTTCGAAGGACGCCATTATCGAAGCGACGCGTCTATCGAACATTCCCGGTTCGGGGTTCGCATATTTCTGCGTGGCGGCATGTGTCTTCGTGACGGCGCTTTACACGTTCCGACTCATCTTCATGACGTTCCACGGCGCCGAGCGTTTCGGTGCCGCGCACGACGATCATCATCACGACGCCCATGCTCCCAAGGATGCGCATTCCGCCGGCCATGGCGATAGCCACGATCACGGTCATGGCAGTGTGCCGCACGAATCCCCGGCGGTGGTGACGCTACCGCTCATCGCACTGTCGATTCCGGCCATTGCTGCAGGCTGGCTGATAGGTACGGTGCTCTTCGGCGGCTACTTCGGCAGTGCGATCGTCGTCGATCCGGCGCATGATGGCCTGGCGGCCATGGGCAAGGATTTCCATGGCGTCTTCGGCATGATGGTGCACGCATTCTTCACGTTGCCCTTCTGGCTATCGGTGGCCGGGATTGCGACAGCGTGGTTCCTTTACCTGAAGCGAACCGATCTGCCTGCGGTCATTGCTCAACGGTTCTCGCTCATTTACCGGATCCTCGACAGGAAGTACTACTTCGACGAGTTCAACGACTGGTTCTTTGCGCGCGGCAGCCGAGCCCTGGGCCAGGTGCTATGGCGGTTCGGCGATGTGCGCGTGATCGACGGCTTCTTCGTCAACGGTTCCGCCCGTCTGGTGGGCTGGTTCGCAGGCATCGTGCGTTACTTCCAGTCGGGCTACATCTATCACTACGCATTTACCATGATCATTGGCGTGCTGCTACTCGTCACGCTGCTGTTCATGCAGGCATGAGCGAGAGGACTTCGCAGGCATGAACGCGCTTCCGATTTTGAGTACCGTCATCTGGCTGCCGATTCTTGCCGGCGTGGCGGTATTGTTCACGGGGTCCGACCGCAATGCGGGGTTGGCTCGGCTCCTCGCGCTCGCTGGCGCCTTGGCCGGCCTGATCGTCGCGCTCCCGCTGTGGAATGCTTTCGATGCGGCAGCGACCGGCTTTCAGTTCGTCGAGCGGGTGGTCTGGATTCCCGCGTTCAACGTCCACTATCACCTCGGTATCGATGGCATCTCGCTGCTGCTCATTCTGCTCAACTGCCTGACGACCATCCTGGTCGTCATCGCCGGCTGGAAGGTCATCGACAGTCGGGTGGCGCAGTACATGGCGTCGTTCCTCATCCTCTCGGGCTTGATGAATGGCGTTTTCTGCGCGCTCGATGGACTGCTCTTCTACATTTTCTTCGAAGCGACGCTGATTCCGATGTTCATCGTGATCGGCGTCTGGGGCGGCCCCAATCGGGTCTATGCCGCGCTCAAGTTCTTCCTCTATACCTTGCTTGGATCGTTGCTCGCACTGGTTGCGCTGATCTACCTCTACCTCTCTTCGGGCGGCAGCTTCTCGCTCGTCGACTGGTACGCGATGCCGATCCCCCTGGCTGCCCAGGTACTCGTGTTCTTTGCGTTCTTCCTGGCCTTTGCAGTCAAGGTTCCCATGGTACCGGTGCACACCTGGCTGCCCGATGCCCACGTCGAAGCACCGACCGGGGGGTCGGTCGTGCTCGCCGCGATCATGCTGAAGCTCGGCGGTTACGGCTTTCTTCGGCTTTCGCTTCCCATCGTGCCGGATGCAAGTCAGGCCTTGTCAGGATTCGTGATCGTGCTGTCGCTCGTTGCCGTGCTTTATATCGGTTTCGTGGCGCTGGTGCAGACCGACATGAAGAAGCTCATCGCCTACTCGTCGATCTCGCACATGGGGTTCGTGACCCTCGGCATATTCCTGTTCAATTCGATGGCCGTCGAGGGCGCGATCATCCAGATGGTGTCGCACGGATTCATATCGGGTGCGCTCTTCCTCTGCGTAGGCGTACTGTACGATCGCATGCACTCCCGTCAGATTGCGGACTACGGCGGCGTCGTGAATCGGATGCCGGTGTTTGCCGCGTTTTTCATGTTGTTTGCCATGGCGAACGCCGGCTTGCCCGGGACCAGCGGATTCGTCGGGGAGTTCATGGTCATCATGGGGGCGGCCAAGGTGAATTTCTGGTACGCCGTACTCGCCGCGGGTACGTTGATTCTCGGCGCAGCCTATACGTTGTGGATGTACAAGCGTGTCGTATTTGGCGCGGTAGCCAACGATCACGTGGCGGCGCTGGAAGATCTTTCCGGCCGTGAGGTCCTGTTCATGGTGGTGCTCGCGGTGTGCGTGCTGTTCATGGGCATCTATCCCGCGCCGTTCACGGAAGTGCTGCACGTGAGCGTCAACGAGCTTCTCGCGCACGTCGCGAAAAGCAAGCTTCCTTAGGGCGAACAAGCGATGCCGTCCATACCGTATTCGATTCCCGACTTGGCGCCTGCTGCGCCGGAGATCCTGCTGCTCGTTGCGGCGTGCGCGATTTTGCTGATCGATGTGTTCGTGTCCGATCGGTCTCGCTGGGTGGGTTATGCATTGTCGCTGCTCACGCTGGGGGCGGTGGCCGTTGTCGTCGGGATTGGCGCAAGTTCGACCGTCTACACATTCAGTGACATGTTCGTGCGCGATCCGATGGCCGATGTTTTGAAGGTGTTCGTCTGCATCGCGGTTGCGAGCATTCTGATCTACGGTCGAACCTACATCGGGCTGCGGGGCATGTACCGCGGCGAGTTTTTCGTGCTCGCGCTGTTCGCGACGCTCGGCATGATGATCATGATTTCCGCGAGCCATCTGCTCCTGCTGTATCTGGGGCTAGAACTGCTGTCGCTGTCGCTCTACTCCATGGTCGCGCTGCAGCGGGATTCCCGTCCGGCAATCGAAGCGGCGATGAAATATTTCATCCTCGGTGCGCTGGCTTCAGGGTTGCTTTTGTACGGCATGTCGATGATCTATGGCGCCACCGGCACAATGCACCTCGGCCAGATCGCATCGGCCATCGCGAACGGCGAAGATTCGAACGTATGGCTGCTGGGTTTGGGGGTGGCGTTCATTGTGGCGGGCTCCGCCTTCAAGCTCGGTGTGGTGCCCTTTCACATGTGGGTGCCGGACGTCTATCACGGCGCACCGACGGCCGTCACCATCTTCATCGGCTCCGCGCCGAAGCTCGCGGCCTTCGCGTTCGTCATGCGGCTGCTCGTCACTGGGTTGGAAGGGATGGTGGGCGATTGGCAGCAGATGCTGCTGCTGCTCTCGATCGCATCGATGGTCATCGGCAATCTGACCGCAATCGTTCAGACCAACATCAAGCGGATGCTCGCCTATTCGACGATCTCGCACATGGGCTTCGTGCTGCTCGGCGTGCTCGCTGGCGATCTCAACGGGTACGGGTCCGCGATGTTCTATGTGGTTGCCTACGTCCTGATGAGCCTTGCAGGGTTCGGGATGATTCTGCTCCTGTCGCGCGAAGGATTCGAGGCCGACGCGCTCGACGATTTCAAGGGACTCAACAAGCGCAGCCCCTGGTATGCGTTCCTGATGCTCGTCACGATGTTCTCCATGGCAGGCTTGCCGCCGACGGTGGGGTTCTACGCAAAGCTTGCGGTGCTTCAGTCCGTGTTTGCGGCCGGGTTCGCGTGGCTCGCCGTGCTGGCGGTGCTGGCTTCTCTCGTGGGCGCCTATTACTACCTGCGTGTCGTAAAGCTCATGTACTTCGACGAGCCGCTGGACATGACGCCCATCCTGCCCCAGCCCGACATGCGCCTGGTGTTGAGCGCCAATGGCTTGTCGATTCTCGCCCTCGGCATCCTGCCTCAGCCGCTCATGGCGCTTTGCATCGCCTCGATACAGTATTCGCTATAGCGGCGAGTCTACGGCCGACGTTCATCGCGAGCGTGTGAGATTCCCGCACGTCGAGGCTCAATTGCGGTTTCCTTACGCTGGAGTATCGAGGAATGTCCGAGCGCGACCTCACCGAGCATACCGTCGAACAAAGCACCGTCTATCAGGGCAAGCTCCTGCATGTGCGAGAGGATACGGTCCGACTTCCCGACGGAGCGATGTCGCGGCGCGAGTACATCGTGCACCCCGGTGCTGCGATGGTGGTGGCGATGCCGGACGAGTGCAGCGTGATCATGGAGCGCCAGTATCGATATCCGGTCCGGGCGCATATGTACGAACTGCCCGCGGGGAAGATCGATCCGGGTGAAGACCCGCTCGACACCGCCAAGCGCGAACTCCTCGAAGAGACCGGGTACCGCGCAGCCCAGTGGCGTCATCTCGTGACCACTTATCCGGTCGTCGGCTACTCTGACGAACGGATCGAAATCTATCTGGCCACCGAGTTGGAGTTCGTCGGCGCCAGACTCGACGACGGTGAATTCCTGGAGGTGTTCACGCTTTCGATCGACGAAGCCGTGGAGTGGATACGACAGGGGCGGATCGGCGACTCTAAGACGATGACGGGGCTGCTGCTGGCGCAGAAGATCGCTGCCGGGCAGTGGTGATCTTCAGGCAACCGCCGGGCGAATGTGGGGGGGGGCGTCCGGTTCCGCTTCCATCGGATACGGAGCTTGGAACAGATAGCCCTGACCATATTGGGCGCCCATCTGCAGCAGGATCTCCAGCGCCTGCGTCGTTTCCACGCCTTCGGCAATCACTTGCTTGGAGAGCCCGCGCGCGACATCGTTGAGCGCTCGTACGAACAGCACGTTCGAGTTTCCCTCGCAAAGATCCCGAATGAACCCGCCGTCGATCTTGATGTAATCGACTTCGAACCGCTTCAGATAGAAGAAGGAACTGAAGCCGGCGCCGAAATCGTCCAGGGCGAACCGGTGCCCCATCGCTTTCAGCCGCTCGATGAACTTCAAGGTCACGTCCACCTCGGACATCGCCGCCGTCTCGGTGATCTCGAAGACGAGTTGCCCGGGACGCACCGGTGCGGACGCCAGCAGTTGCTGGAAGCGCCGCACCCAGGCCGAATCCGAAATCGACACGCGCGAAAGGTTGACGAAGTAGCGCAGCGATTCGCTGGAGGGGTGGCGGGCAAGATGCCGCAGCACTTTCTCGACCACCCGCAGATCGATTTCCCGGATGAGTCCGAGCGATTCAGCAAGTTCGATGAATTGCGCCGGCTGGATGAGCGAGCCGTCGTCGTCCCGCAGTCGCGCGAGGACTTCGTAATGCACGGTCTTGCGGTCGGTCAGGCGAACCACGGGCTGACAATGCAGGACAATGCGGTCGGCGTCGATCGCTTCGCGCAGCTTGCGTGACCAGTGCACTCGACGCTGGGCGCTGCGCTTCTCATCGGGGTCGGCGCCGAAGAGCACATGACGGTTCCTGCCTGCCTCCTTGGCCTGGAACATCGCGGTGTCGACGTTCGAGATGAGACCCGGGACGTCCATGCCGTGAAACGGAAAGAGCGCTACGCCGGCCGAGGCCGTGACACCCCACATGCGGTTCCCGGCTCGCAACGTGCATCGGTACTGTCGGATTGCCTCCAGCGTGCGCTCCGCAAGGTCTGCCGCCTGGGGACGCAGACTGTTGCGGGCCACGATTGCAAATTCGTCGCCGCCGAGTCGATACACCTTGGTGTTCGGCGTTTCGATCGCCTCGCGCAGAACGGCTGCGATACCGATCAGCAGTTGGTCGCCCGCTGGGTAGCCAAAGCTCTCGTTGACGTAGCGGAAGTGGTCGAGGTCCAGGAATACGAGGGCGCCGTGCTCCTCGTCTTTCAACGCGGTATCGAGATACTGTTGTAGTGCGTTCCGATTCGGCAGGCCCGTCAAATGGTCGCGTGCCGCCATGCGCTCCATCTCCATCATGGCGAGCTGCGCTTCGGTGACGTCGCGTGCCGTACCGCGTATGCCGGTGATGGTGCCCTTGTCCGACGCCGTGAGGCGTGCGTTGATGCCGATCCAGCGATCCTGGCCGTGAACGGTGCGCAATTGCGTCAGGTAATTGCGGACTTCTCCCTGACGCATGAGTCTGGCCAGAAAACGCCGATTGGCGATATGTGCAGGGCGTACTTCGAAATCGAAGAAGCAGCGACCGATGATCTCGTCGGATTCGAGGCCGAAGATCTCCACCGACGCCTGATTGGCATAGGTGAAACGCCCCTGAGCGTCCGTGGTCCAGATGAGGTCGTGCGACGTTTCGACAAGATCACGATAGCGCTTTTCGCTTTCGAGCAGCAGTTGAATGACGCGGCGCTTGTCTTCCAGGGTTCGCTTGACAGCGGCCAGCTCCTCCGAGGCCTGGGTGCCTGGCAGTCCGCTGATCCCGGCGCTCGCCAGCGTGTCGATCAGCTCGCGCGGATAGCGCCGGTGGCCGCCATCGGTACGGCGCGCGACGAGGATCCCTTGTGCGTGCCAGCGCCGCAGCGTATGGATGGGCAGCCCCAGTTGTTCGGCAGCCTCCTGGATGCTGTACTCGCGAGGCGCGCGCAGTACGTGCAGTGGGTCGCGCGGGTTTTCCATGACACCCTTGTAGCCTGACGGCTCAGTGGATCTGTTGAGATTCGCCCAACCCACTCTGGCGGGAGACGAGTCGTTGCATGAGCTTCAAATCTCGTGGGTTCAGCCGAAGCGCGCAGTCTACCCAGATTTCGACGATATCGACCAGTTCGTCGAGATCGATTCGCTGGACCCGCCGCCGCGCAGCGGCGATTCCGTAGAGCCCGTTGCGCGAGCGCGCTCGCTGTTTGATCAGGGCGCCGACCTCTGCTTCACCCTGACCGTCGTCGACCACGCGGTCGATGACGCCCAGGGCCTGCATTTCTTCGGCGCTGTAGATGCGCCCGCTCGTCAGGATCTCCTCGCCGCGCTTCTCCCCGACGCGTCGATACAGGAACGAATAGGCGCCCATTCCCGGGAACAGATTGAACAGGATCTCGGGGAAGCCGAAGCGTGCGGAACGCTCGGCGATGATCACGTCGCTCGACAATGCGGCTTCGAAGCCGCCGCCGAGGCACTCGCCCTGAACCAGTGAAATCGTCGTGGCTGCCAACCCGTGTGCGATGTAATTGCGATACAGCACATCGACGCAAGCGCGGCCGTAGACCGACAAGCCCGCCCGGTCGCGCTTGTCGATGAGATTCCGGAACAGATCCAGATCACCGCCGAGATTGAATACGCCCGGCATGCCGGAAGCAAGCACGACGTACTCGACAGGATGCTCCTCGGTACCGTCCGAGACGACGCCTGCCGTATGGCTGAGCATGTCGTAGTAGGTGCGGATGTCACGAAGCAATTCGGGATTGAAGCAGGGTCGCGGGGCGGCCTGCCATCGCGACCACATGGCACGCTGCTCCACGTCGAAATGCGCATTGAGTTGGGAGGAGATGCGATATTCCAACGCGGTCGTCATCCGCTGAGCCAGCGATTCGTCCCGAGCTTCCAGCAACTGCATTGGCACGTGCATGTCCATTTGCGTTCTCCCGGCTGATTGATTGATGATTTGGAGCACTGTCGGTTAGATTCCGACAACTTCGTAGGAAATGTAGGGGATGGTCCTGTAAAACACAAATCTCACAAATTGTTAGGTTTTTCTAGTTTGAAAGTAAACTCAACTTGAAATAGCCTTGTTTGATGACAAAGATTTGTAAAAATGGAACCAAATGTCGGAATTCCTATTACAGCTCGTAGGACGTAGTCCTACGAGCGCTGTAGGAATTTTTCCTACACAATGTCGGAATGGGGTTGCAGGCAGTCCGGACAGGCGTGCCGCAACCGAAGGGGAAGCGAAATCATGACAACGTCTCCATCATGCTCGGGGCCTTGATAACCCGCCTGTTGCGGCAGGTTCTAAGCATCAGGACGCAGGGGGATGACCTTCGATCTTTCGGCGATGGTCGGGCGCTCATGGTCGCAAACCACCCCGGGGTGCTGGACCCGCTGATCCTGGCGTCGCTGTTGCCGACCGACGTCCTGATCGTTGTATCGCCCGATTCCGCAAGAACATCGTCATTGCGTCTCGCGATGCGAAGCGGGCGTTTCGTCGTGCTCGATCTGAGTCGCGCCGTCAATGTCCGACGTTTGTCCAGGCTGGTGGCTCAGCATCGCGCCGTGCTCGTCTTCGCGCAGAACCGCGTCACGCCGCCGGGTACCGCGTACAAGTTGTACGAAGGTCCTTCGATCATCGCTGCCCGTAGCGGCGTGCCGGTCGTGCCGGTCAATGTTCGATACGGTGGCGTGGGAGCGAACGGCCGTGCTTCACAGGGAGTCACCATCACCTTCGGTGCCAAGGCTTGTATTACGCCTGCCGCTGGATTGCCTGCGCGGGAACGTCGGCGGCGGGCGAACGACCGCATGCTCTCGTTGTTGCACGAGGTGTGGGTTCGAGCACGGCCGGAGCACACGCTTTTCGATGCGTTTCTTGCGGCGCTAGCGCAGCACGGACGCCGAACGAAGATCATCGAAGACAGCCGCGAGATGGAGGAAACCTACGGCGCGTTACTGCGAATGTCCCTGGCGCTCGGACGCATGCTTGCCCGCTGCACGCAAGCCGGTTCGATCGTGGGGCTGCTGCTGCCCAATACCGCTGCGGCGGTGGGAGCGCTGCTGGGGCTCAGTTCGACGGGGCGGGTGCCCGCGATGCTCAACTACAGTGCCGGCCCGGAGGCGATTCGTAGCAGCGTCGATGCGGCGGGTGTCCGAGTCGTGGTGACGTCGCGTCGCTTCGTCGAACTAGGGCGACTCGAGCGACTTGTCCGCGCGTTGAGCCATTGTCGCATCGTCTATCTCGAAGACCTGCGCGAAGAACTCAAGCTCACCGACAAGATCTGGCTTGTCGCGTATGCGCTTTGGTGTCCGCGGCGCGCAACTCGGCCAGCGTTGCCCAACGATCTGGCATTGGTGCTGTTCACCTCGGGCTCGGAGGGCAAACCCAAGGGTGTGGGCCTGTCGCACGATGCCGTGCTCGCCAACATGGCGCAATTGTCGGCGGTCATCGATTTTCGTGAGACCGACAAGTTTCTGAACGCATTGCCGATGTACCACACCTACGGGCTCATTGCGTGCACGCTGATGCCGCTGTTCTACGGCACGAAGCTCTTCCTTTACACCAACCCGTTGCACTACCGCATCATTCCCGAGATCGCGTATTCGCGTCGATGCACCTACCTGTTCGGTACCGGCACGTTCTTGGGAAACTACGCGAAGCAGGCGCGTCCCTTGGATTTCGCCACCTTGCGCTACGTCATCTCGGGCGGAGAGAAGCTCAACCCGGAAGTGCAGCGTATCTACCAGGATCGCTTTGGCATTCGGGTGCTCGAAGGATACGGTTCGACGGAGTGCGGTCCTGCGGTGTCGCTCGCGACGCGCCAACGTTATCGGCCAGGGAGCGTCGGGTGTTTTCTCCCCGAGGTCGAGTATCGCCTCGTCCCCGTCGAAGGCATCGCCGAGGGCGGCGTGCTTCATCTGCGAAGTCCCAATCTGATGACGGGCTACTTCGTGTCCGATCAGCCCGGCCAGCTTCAGCTCGCGAGATCCGAAGTCGGGGCGGGGTGGCACAGCATGGGAGACGTGGTGAGCATCGATGCCGACGGCTACGTCAGCGTGCTCGGGCGGCTGAGGCGATTTGCGAAAGTCGCCGGCGAGATGGTGGCGCTCGAAATGGTGGAGCGACTCGCCCGAACATGCTCGCCGGAGCACCAGCATGCCGCGACGGTCGCCATGCTGCCGGATCGCGGCGAAACCACGGTACTCTTCACGACCGATCCTTCGCTCGATCGCCCAAGGCTGCATCAGGCCGCGCGTAGTATCGGCGCGCAGGATCTCGCCGTCGCGCGCAGCATCGTGCACGTGGCCGAACTCCCGGTGCTGGGCAGCGGCAAGACCGATTATGTACGTCTCTCCGATCTTGCACGGAAAGCGACGCTCGAACCGATGCAATTGCCGGCCGGTCTTGCCAGCGGACAGGCTGCCGAACGGGTGGGTTGAAGTTTCATTGCCTTTGGTGGAGTTTGTTTATGATGGATGCCGAATCAAAAAATGTCGACGCCGCGGACGTGCCCATTCGCGTTTGGGACATGCCGGTGCGGATTTTTCATTGGCTCGCCGTGCTGCTGGTGCTGCTCGCCTGGATCACGAAGGAAGTCGGCGGCAACGCGATGACGTACCACATGTGGAGCGGGTACACGATGCTTGCGCTGGTTCTGTTCCGATTGATCTGGGGCTTCGTCGGCAGCCAGCACGCCCGCTTCGGAGACTTCGTCCGTGGTCCCGCCACGGTAGTGCGCTACGTGCTCGGTGCTTCGAAGGACACCTCCACGATCTCGCACGGGCACAATCCCGCAGGCGGCTGGAGCGTACTTGCCTTGCTCGTTTGTCTGCTGGTACAGGCCGTGACGGGATTGTTCGCGAACGACGAGATCGTGACTGAAGGCCCCCTGGTCGCTCGAGTGGGGCAGGACATGAGCAACTGGATCACGACGATCCATCGCTACAACTTTAACGTGCTGCTCGGGCTGATCGGATTTCACGTTGCCGCCGTGCTGTTCTATCTTTTTGCGAAGCGGGAGAACCTGATCCTGCCGATGTTCACCGGCCGCAAGCGGGTGCGTCGTGAACAGGCAATCGAGGGATACACCGTGGGTATCTGGCGTGCGGTGATTGCGCTGCTTGTCGCGGCCGGCGTGGTTGCGGCCCTATTGAAATTCGCCTGACCGCACCGCCGTACAGTCACTCGTCGAGATCGCGTCGGCCTCGCTTGAGCACGCTGCGATGTCGCTTCGTATCCAGGCGTCGTTCCCGCGATGCCGCCGTGGGCCGCGTGGCGAGTCTCGGACGAGGCCGTACGGAAGCCTTGCGCAGCAATTCGAGCAGTCGATTGCGGGCGTCGATTCGGTTCTGGGCCTGACTGCGATAGCGGTTGGCCTGGATCAGAAGTTCGCCGTTTTGCGTCATGAGGCTGCCGGCCAGGGCCGTGAGGCGGCGCCTCATGTCCGCGGGCATGGCGGCACGTGTAACGTCGTATCGCAGTTGTACGGCAGTGGCCACCTTGTTGACATTTTGTCCCCCGGGACCGGGCGCGCGTACGAAATGTTCGTCGACGAGCGATTCGTCGATCGTTACGATGCGGTGGGGGTCGGTCACTGTCACGGCTTTGCCGGGGATCGCGCTCGAAATGCCATGTGTACAACCCGGTGCATCGCATGGGCATGCGCACGTCGGGTGCCACGTGTGGAAAGCCCTTGTGCGAGCAAGGTGTCGCCGTGGGAGACTTTGGATCCGAAGGGAGTGTCAGGCTGGAACGTCGGGGATCAGTCGTCGCTCCAGCAGCGAGATCTGATCCTTCAGGAGCAGCTTTTGTTTCTTCAATCGCCGCAGTTCCAGTTCGTCTTGTACCGGACCCACGGCGAGGGTGGTAATCATCCTGTCGAGGCTGCGGTGCACCGAATGCAGTTCTGCCAGCTTTGCCTTCGTCGCTTCCAAGTCTTCGTCGATCAGCATGGTGCCTCCTCTCGAAAGACATCCCGCGGCTATACTAGAAGAAGGGCGTCCAAACATCAATTGCGGGCAGTTCTGCCCGAGCAGATGCGTAGGTCACACCAGCGAAGCTTCTGCGTAAAGCGTGGGTAGATCGACGGCTGAATTCAGAGGCACCCACGCGCCGGTGGCAATCATCGTGGTCATTGATGCCGGTCGACGAGCAGGCGAAGCGGCGGGATGCGATCGGCCGCGGGTACCGCCTGTTGCGACCCTGCGGTCCGTGGCGAGCAACGCAGCTGCATGCCTGCGAGCCAAAACGTCGTGAATGTAAATCACCATCTCGGATTTGCCTGTGCCGGAACGTTGGATTTCGATATCGGCTACAAGGCAACTTCTGCACCATTTGGGTCTGGTGCGACCCCAAGAGTCTAACTCATTGAATATGCAGTCGATGAGTTGAGCCGGCGGCGCGAGGGACGGCGGGTGCAAACGAGTGTGCGTCGATTTTCCGTCGTTCTCTGCCCGCGTCTCCGTCAAGTGGCTTGATCAGCCCCACGAAGGGCTCATGAGCGGGCAAGCGATGTCGGACTGCACCGAGCGCCGGACCTGTGCTCGTTCCGGGCACTACGCGGCGGGCGAAACCCAGTCCGACAGGCTGCTAGCCGTCTCCCTCGAGCGCTTGTTTCATCGCGGCAAGAAGCGTTTCGGGTTCATGTGCGCCCGAGACGGCGACCTTCCGATTGAAGATGAAGAATGGAACGCCGCCGATGCCCGCCTGGCGCGCCTGAATATCCTGGGCCTGGATGAGATCACGGTCTTCCGCAGATGCGAGGTAAGCCCGCAATGGCGCCTCGTCGAGTCCCGCACGTGCGCCGATCTGCGTGAGTGCGTCGATATCGGTCAGCACGGCACCCTCCTCGAAGTAGCCCCGGAAAAGGCTCTCGGCGACGGCATCTTCCTGCCCGGCGCGGGTCGCGTAATGCATCAGTCGATGCGCCTCCAGCGTATTGGGCTGAACGGTGATCGCATCGAAGGCAAACGGGATACCGACCTCCTTGCCGACACCCTCGACGCGCGCATAGTTGCGTGTACCGCCCGGACCGAACTTGCGCTCGACGTAGGCTTCTCGGGACATGCCTTCGGCCGGGATATCGGGATTGAGTTGGTACGGAAGCCAGCGCACGGCTGGCGTGGGCTCATCGGGGGATTGTTCGCGGTACATCGCCAAGGCAGCTTCGAGGCGACGCTTCCCAATGTAGCACCACGGTCAAACGACGTCCGAGACGATCTCGATCGTGAGCTTGGGGTTCATGGCATCTCCAAAGGATGACCGGCTGAGTTTATGCCGCGTGACCCAGCCCCGTCGACTTCTTTTGCAGGGCAGGCCCGCCTGGTTCGTGTCCGAGGCGCGATAGCGAGGTGCTGAACAATGCGGCAAGGCGATCGCGGTTCCGGTAGAATGCGCGCCTTCCTTCGACGCATCGGCCTTCGGTGCGCGCTCAGTCCCCGATCCCTCCGAAATCATGAAAAGCAGCCGCCGTATCGCTCGCGAGTTCGCCGTACAAGGCGTCTACGAATGGTTGCTCGCAGCCAACGAACCGCGGGCGATCGAGCTTCGCCTCGCGGAGGTCAACGGCTTCGACAAGGCGGATCGGCCTTTGCTCGATGCGTTGCTGAACGGTGCGATCGGCGAGGCGACGGCTCTGCAAACGCGGCTTACCCCTTATCTCGATCGGTCGATCGATTCGTTGTCGCCCGTCGAGCGCGCGGTGCTTCTGATCGCCGCCTACGAACTCGTGTACCGGATCGAAACGCCCTATCGGGTGGTCATCAACGAAGCCGTGGAATTGGCCAAGATCTACGGCGGCACCGACGGACACAAGTACGTCAACGGAGTACTCGACAAACTTGCCGCCGAAGTGCGCAGCGTGGAAGTCCAGGCAGGCGGCAGATCGCCCGTGCGTCGCGGCTAGTGTCCAGAGTCGGAAATTCGCTGAACAAAAGCGCCGAGAATCGACGCCATATTTTGGCGGAAATTTTGTCGGAAATCCTCGCCAGGTGTTCTACCTGGCTGCGGTTTCCTTCGCGTCCGGCGCCGATTTCGACACTTTTGTCGCTGATGCTTTAGCGATACCGTTCGGCAATGTGTCAACGAATCTCCGACTCAGGACACTAGCAGCCTGTGAGCGTTTCGCAGCAACACGATCAGGTTTCCCGCTCGAAGCAGCGCGAGTGCCTTGTCCGTGCACAAGGTGGACACCTCGCCGCGTAGAATAGGGCATGCCTTCCGAGTTCGATCTCATCGCCCGATATTTCACCCGAGCACCCAGGCGGGCCGTCCTCGGTGTCGGCGACGATGCGGCAATCGTCCGGGTGCGGCCGGGCATGGAACTCGCCGTGTCCACCGACATGCTGGTGAGCGGCACCCATTTCCTGCCCGAGGTCGATCCGCGGCGCCTCGGGCACAAGGCGCTCGCCGTGAACATCTCGGACATGGCTGCAATGGGCGCCGAACCGCGCTGGGTCGTGCTGGCACTTTCGCTGCCCGGTGCCGATGCCCGGTGGCTGCGCAAGCTCTCTCACGGGTTCTTCGCTCTAGCCGACGAGTTCGGCATCGACTTGATCGGCGGTGATACGACGCGCGGCCCCTTGAACCTGTGCGTGACGATCTTCGGCGAAGTGCCGAGCGGCAAGGCGTTGCGACGTGATGGCGCTCGCAGCGGCGACGATGTGTGGGTCTCGGGCGATCTCGGTTCGGCTGCCATCGGGCTTGCACATCGTCAGGGGCGACTACGATTGCCTCGCGCGGCGGCGGCGCGCTGCGCAACGGCGCTCGAACTGCCGCAACCGCGGGTCGCGCTCGGACTCGGCTTGCGCGGTATCGCAAGCGCTGCACTCGATGTATCCGACGGGCTGGTGGGCGATCTCGCCCACATCTGCGAGCGCTCTGCACTGGGTGCAGAGATCGAACTCGAACGTATTCCGCGCAGCGCGGATCTCGCCCGGATCGCCAATACCGAACTCGTGCATGCGGCAATCCTGTCCGGCGGCGATGACTATGAGCTTTGCTTCACCGCTTCGCCGCGTTGCAGAGTCCGGATCGAGTCGCTCGGAGGACGCCTGGGTCTGAAAGTCACGCGTATCGGTCGGATGCTTGAAGGCAGCGAAGTGCGTGTGCTCCGCGCGGACGGCAGGCTCGATCGCAACCGAAAAAAGGGAGGGTACGACCATTTCGTCTGACGCCCTGAAGCTGCCCAGCTGGCGCTTCGTCTATTCCCGTCCTGCGCACTGGGTTGCGTTCGTCGGCGGCATCGGTCTCATCCGGTTTGCGCCTGGAACGTTCGGCACGCTGGTGGCATTTCCGCTGCACGCATGGCTCGTCCAGCACGTGGCCGGATTCGCGCATCTTGCAGTGATTGCGGCGCTCTTTCTGGTGGGCATCTGGGCGGCAGGGCGCACCAACCACGATCTCGGCGTATCCGATCACGGCGGTATCGTGTGGGACGAAACCGTCGCATTCCTGCTGGTCCTGTTCTTCTGTCCGCCCGATCGGTTGTGGCAGGCCTTCGCCTTTCTTTTGTTCCGGCTGTTCGATATCTTCAAGCCGCAGCCCATTCGGTATTTCGACCGGACCCTGCACGGCGGCTTCGGTGTGATGCTCGACGACGTGCTCGCAGCAGGCTACACCGTGCTCCTGCTTGCGGTTGCGAAGACGGTACTCGACGGAGTTTGATGATGGACGAAGCGTTGTATCGCCTCGCTGCCCGCGTTGGACGGCGCCTGAAGGCCAAGGAGTTGATGGTCGCCACGGCGGAATCCTGCACGGGCGGGTGGATCGGACAAGCGATCACGATGGTGCCCGGCAGTTCGGAATGGTTCGAGCGCGGCTTCATCACCTATACGTACATCTCCAAGCGGGAGATGCTCGGCGTGAAACCTGCCTCGCTTGCCAAGCACGGCGCGGTGTCCGAGCAGGTGGTTCGAGAGATGGCGCAAGGTGCGCTCGCGCGCAGCCATGCGCAGGTTTCAGTCGCGGTATCGGGTGTTGCGGGGCCTGGGGGTGGCTCACCTGGTAAGCCTGTAGGTACCGTATGCTTTGCCTGGGCGCGCAATGGCAAGGGCGTCAAAGTCGAGACGCGTCGCTTTCGCGGGGATCGCGATCAGGTTCGCAGCCGCTGTGTTCAGCATGCTCTGAAAGGTGTGTTGTCACTGGTCGCAGACTAGATCGTTCGGCAGGGCGGGGTTAGGGCTTCCGTCCGGCTGTCGCCGCCACAGCGTATGGGATAATTGCCCCAAGTTTTCGGAGATCGACATGGATGACAACAAGTTCAAGGCACTGACGGCGGCACTGTCCCAAATCGAAAAGCAGTTCGGCAAGGGTTCCATCATGCGCCTCGGCGAATCGGGGACGCTGCACGACATACAAGCCGTATCGACCGGCTCTCTCGGTCTCGACATCGCGCTCGGCATCGGCGGGTTGCCGCGAGGCCGCGTCGTCGAGATCTACGGTCCCGAATCCTCGGGCAAGACGACACTCACACTTTCCGTCATCGCAGAGATGCAGAAGCTAGGAGGCACTGCCGCCTTCATCGATGCCGAACACGCCCTCGATCCGCAGTATGCCCAGAAGCTCGGCGTCAATATCTCCGAGATGCTGATCTCGCAGCCCGACAACGGCGAGCAGGCCCTCGAGATCGCGGACATGCTCGTGCGCTCCGGGTCGGTGGACGTCGTCGTCATCGATTCCGTGGCAGCCCTCGTACCCAAAGCCGAAATCGAAGGCGAAATGGGTGAGCCGCAAATGGGCTTGCAGGCACGCCTCATGTCGCAGGCGTTGCGCAAGCTCACCGCGAACATCAAGCGGTCGAACACGCTGGTCATCTTCATCAACCAGATCCGCATGAAGATCGGCGTCATGTTCGGCAACCCGGAAACCACGACCGGGGGCAACGCGCTCAAGTTCTACGCATCCGTGCGCATCGACATCCGTCGCATCGGCTCCATCAAGAAGGGCGACGAAGTCATCGGCTCCGAGACCCGCGCCAAGGTCGTGAAGAACAAGGTTGCTCCGCCCTTCAAGCAGGCGGAGTTCGATATCCTCTATGGCGACGGCATCTCCCGCGAGGGCGAGATCATCGAACTGGGCGTCAATCACCGCATCATCGAGAAATCCGGTGCCTGGTATTCCTACAAAGGCGATCGCATCGGCCAGGGCAAGGACAACGTGCGCGAGTATCTGAAGGAGCACGAGGAGATGGCCAAGGAGATCGAAGCGAGGATACGCGAGGCGGTCGGGGTGCCGACAGGCGGCGAGGCCGTTGCAGCCGAGGAAGCCTAGGGTCCTGAGTCGGAGATTCGTTGGCACATTGCCGAACGGTATCGCTGCTGCGTCAGCGACAGAAGTGTCGAAATCGGCGCCAGACGCGAACGAAATGCAGCCAGGTTGAACACCCGGCGAGGATTTCCGCCAAAGTATGGCGTCGATTCTCGGCGCTTTTGTTCAGCGAATTTCTGGCTTCGGATACTAAGGTCGGCCGAAAGGCGACCATGATTTCAGCCGGGGCGCAAATCGCCCATGAGTGATGGCGTGTATGCCTGAAGTCCCTTTGGAGGCTGGTTATTCGTTGCGATACGTACGTCGATTCGAGCGCGACCTCGCAGGGGGTGGCGCCCGCCGAATCGTCGTCCGGGCATAATGTCACAGGGGCTGCGCAGCAAGGCGATCCGGTTGCTGGCTCGGCGCGAGCGATCGCGGGCCGAATTGCGACGCTTGCTCGATCCCGATGGCGACGAAGTCGCCCTGGTCGATCAGCTGCTCGACGATCTTCAGACCCAGGGCTGGTTGTCGGAAGCGCGACTCGCCGAGCAAGTCGTCAATACACGGCGAAGTCGTAGCAGTGCCGGGAGAATTCGGCTGGAACTGCGCCGACGCGGCCTGCCGCAGGATGCCGTCGATGGCGCAACGGAAGGGCTCGAAGCCGGGGACTTCACCGTGGCGCTTGATCTATGGCGCCGCCGGTTCGGGAAGGTCGCCGGTGATCGCGCCGAGCGTGAACGCCAGCTGCGCTTCCTGCTTGCCCGGGGTTTCGGTCAGGGCATGGCATTGAAGGTGCTTCGACACGCAGGCGATCAGGATTCGAACGACACTCAGGAGTGGAACGATGACTCGTAATTTGCGTTGGATCGGTGGTCTCTGCGCGATCGCGCTCGGCTCCGGTTCGTATGTCGCTGTGGTACAGGCTGCGCAGCCCTCGTATCCGAGCAAGCCCCTGCGACTGCTCGTGCCGTTTACGCCCGGCGGTTCACAAGATGTTGCCGCACGGCTGATCAGTGCCCCCGCCGCGCAAGCACTCGGCCAGAACATCGTCATCGACAATCGCCCTGGCTCCGGTGGCCTGATCGCGGCGCAAGAGGCGGCAAGAGCGACGGCCGATGGGTACACGCTTTTCATGTCGAGCGGCGCCCAGATGGGTATCTCGCCTGCGCTGCGGCCGAAAATCGGGTACGACCCGGTCAAGAGTTTCGCGCATGTGATCCATCTGACCGATACGCCGATGGTACTCATCGCTTATCCGTCGCTGCCCGCAGCCAATGCAAAGGAACTGATTGCGTACTCGCACGCCAATCGCGGCAAGGTAAATACAGCGTCGACCGGGACGGGCACCTACACGCACATGACGATCGAACTCTTCAAGCAGATCACCGGCGCCGACGTGACGCACATTCCCTACAAGGGTGCAGCACCGGCGATCAGCGATCTCATCGGGCGCCAGGTCCAAACGATGTTTACGTCCGTCGCGTCGGCGCAGCCGCATACGGCCGCAGGCCGACTGAAGGGCATTGCTATCGCCGCGCCCAAGCGTTCGCCGGCCATGTCCGACACCGCCACGTTCGCCGAGCAAGGCATCTCGGGACTGGAGGTCTCGTCCTGGACCGGCATTTCCCTGCCAGCGGGTGTGTCGCCGTCTATAGTCGCCCGTCTCGGCAAGGAATTCGGCGCAGCGCTTCAGAATGCCGAGGTGAAAAGCCGCATGGCTGCGCTCGGTGCCGAGTTGAACGGGACCAGCGGTACCCAGTTCTCGACGATGGTGCGTGATGATGCCGCGCGCTGGGCCAAAGTCGTGCAGACCGCAGGCATCAAGCTGCAGTAGCCAGTACGGTGGCCGGTGCAATTGCGATCATCGGTGCCGGGCTCGTCGCCCGGGCGACGGCGGCGTATCTCGCACACGAAGGTCGAGAGGTCGCGCTGTGGTCGCCGTCCGGCCGCAGTGCGTCGGGGTTGCGTGATCGTGCCGACGAGCGCGGGCGCACGAGATTGCGCTACCGCGGCGCGCTCGTCGGAGAGGCCGACGTTCGGCTCATCGAATATCCCGCCGAGATCGAAGCGTTCGATACACTGATCGTCGCCCTGCCCGCCGACGGTTACGCCGCAGTCCTGAGCCGCGTGCTTCCCCACATTCATGCGCAACATCGCCTGATCGTCAGCGGTGCGTTGTCGCTCGTGCCTCTTTGGTTGTATGAGCGCGCCGGCGGTGGCGCCGCGCGACCGCTGGTCGTTTCTTGGGGAACGACACTCGCCACCGCCCGGCGCAGCAGCGAGGCCGACATCGAACTCGGCACGATAAGAGCACGCTTCGACGCTGCGGTCGTGCCTGCCCATCGTCGTGACGAAGGCCTGGCCCTCTGCCGAGAACTCTTCGGGGATCGTTTCGATTCCGCGGACAGCATCCTCGCCACTGCGCTGTCGAACGTGAATCCGGTGGCCCATGCGGCCGAGGCCCTGCCGAACCTGACGCGCATGGAGCGCGGCGAGTCGTGGTTTCTCTTCGAGTGTCTGACTCCGGCCGCCGCTCGCCTCGCGCAGGCGATCGACGACGAACGCGTTCGCATCGCCCGAGCCTTCGGGATCACCGTTCGCACCCTGGCGACCCACTACCATTTGTCGTATCACGTGCCGGCAGGATCGCTGGCGGACATGGCTGCGGCCATTCATGCCCGCGATCATGCACCCGCCGGCCCCAAAACGCTGGGACATCGCTACATCCTCGAAGATTTTCCCTACGGACTGTCGTTCTACGAGCGCCTCGCGGTACTCGCCGGCATCGTCGTGCCAGTCACGTCCGCCGCCATCACCTTCGCCTGCGCAGCTTACGACCGCGATCTGCGAAGCGAGAACGCGATCCTTGCCGATCTCGCACTCGATCGCCTCGATCCGTCCCGACTGCTTGCGCGCTGCGCCGGTCGAGCCGTCCCGTCCGTTTGATTGCACGCCCTGGATTTTCCGGGGAGAATCGTCGTTTTCCTCCGCGCAAGCGCACCTCCCTGAGTCATGAAATCGAGCGATATTCGAGCCAAGTTTTTGCAGTACTTCGAGAGCAAGGGACACACGATCGTAAGCTCCAGTGCGCTGGTGCCGGGCAACGATCCGACGCTCCTCTTCACCAATTCGGGCATGGTGCAATTCAAGGATGTCTTCCTGGGACAGGACAAGCGGGCCTACTCCCGCGCCACGACCTCCCAGCGCTGCGTGCGCGCCGGCGGCAAGCACAATGACCTGGAAAACGTCGGTTACACCGCACGCCATCACACGTTCTTCGAGATGCTGGGCAACTTCAGCTTCGGCGATTACTTCAAGCGAGATGCCATCCAGTTCGCATGGGAATTGCTGACCAAGGTCTACGGGCTCGATCCGAAGCGCATGTGGACCACGGTCTACAAGGACGACGACGAAGCTTACGAACTTTGGACCAAAGAGATCGGCGTGCCGGCCGAGCGCTGCGTGCGTATCGGCGACAAGCCCGGCGGAGGTTCCGACAACTTCTGGCAAATGGCTGATACGGGGCCGTGCGGTCCATGCACCGAAATCTTCTACGACCATGGCCCCGAGGTGGCGGGTGGTCCTCCGGGATCGCCGGACGCCGACGGCGATCGCTACATCGAGATCTGGAACCTCGTGTTCATGCAGTACAACCGTGACGAGGCGGGCAAACTCCATCCCTTGCCGAAGCCGTCCGTCGATACGGGCATGGGCTTGGAGCGCATCGCCGCCGTCATGCAGGGCGTGCATTCGAACTACGAAATCGATCTCTTCCAGTTGCTCATCAAGTCCGCCGCGCGTGAAACGAACACGAAGGATCTGAGCAGCAACTCGCTCAAGGTCATCGCCGATCACATCCGAGCCTGTTCCTTCCTGATCGTCGACGGCGTCGTTCCGAGCAACGAAGGTCGCGGCTACGTGCTGCGCCGTATCGTGCGTCGGGCGATCCGGCACGGCTACAAGCTGGGCCAGACTGCCCCGTTTTTTCACCGGCTCGTCGACGATCTCGCCCTGGCGATGGGGGGCGCGTATCCCGAACTGGTGAAAGCCAAGGCACGGGTGAGCCAGGTGCTGCTGCAGGAAGAACAGCGCTTCGCCGAGACGCTCGATCACGGTATGAAAGTGCTCGAAGGCGAGCTTACCCGTGAAGACAAGATGCTCGATGGCGAGATGGTCTTCCAGTTGTACGATACCTTCGGTTTTCCTGTCGATCTTACGGCCGACATCGCGCGCGAGCGTGGTGTACGCGTCGACTATGCAGGCTTCGAGGCAGCGATGGAGCGCCAGCGCGAACGCGCACGTGCCGCATCGACATTCCGTATGGCAACCGGTGTCAGCTACAGCGGCAAGACGACCGAGTTCCACGGCTACGACACGCTGACGCTCGAAAGCACGGTCATTGCACTGTACCGTGATGGCGCGCAAACCGATGAACTGTCCGCCGGCGAGTCGGGTATCGTCGTGCTGGACCGGACGCCGTTTTATGCGGAGTCGGGCGGTCAGGTCGGCGATCGGGGCGAGTTGGCCGGCGTAAGCGGTACGTTCGTCGTGGACGACACGCAGAAGATCCAATCGGAAGTGTTCGGGCACAAGGGCAACGTCAAGGCAGGGAAACTCAGGATCGGCGACAAGGTGATGTGCGCGGTCGATCCGCTTTCCCGGTCGCGTTCCGCCTGGAACCACTCGGCCACCCACCTCATGCATGCGGCATTGCGTTCGGTGTTGGGCACTCACGTTCAGCAGAAGGGCTCGCTGGTCGATGCGGAGCGTACGCGTTTCGACTTCGCCCATCACGAGCCGATGACCGCCCAACAGATCGCGCAAGTCGAAGATCTCGTCAACCGCGAGATTCGGCGCAACTCGGATGTCGCCGCTCGTGTCATGAAGTACGATGAAGCGGTGAAATCCGGCGCGATGGCGCTCTTCGGGGAGAAGTATGGCGACGAGGTCCGCGTCATCGGCATGGGCGAATTCTCTACCGAGCTCTGCGGCGGCACTCATGTGCGACGCACGGGCGACATCGGATTCTTCAAGGTCGTCTCCGAAACCGGCATCGCCGCTGGCGTGCGACGCATCGAAGCCGTCACGGCCGAGGGTGCGCTCGCGTTCGTCCGCCAGCAGGAGCAGCGCGTAGCCGACGCCGCTGCGGCGCTCAAGAGCAGTCCGCAGGAGATCAATGCGAAGATCCAGCAGCTGATCGAGAATGCCCGCGCGATGGAAAAGGAACTCGCGCGCCTGAAAGCGCGGATGGCCGCAAGCCAGGGTGCCGAGCTGGGCGATCAGGCGGTCGACGTCAAAGGGGCCAAAGTGCTCGCGGCGACGCTCGACGGTGCCGATGCAAAGAGCCTGCGCGAGACGGTCGATCAACTCAAATCGAAGTTGAAATCCGCGATCGTCGTGCTCGGTGCGGTGGAGGGCGAGAAGGTCACCCTCATTGCCGGTGTCACCCAGGATCTCGTCGGCAAAGTGAAGGCAGGCGAAGTCGTCGGCCACGTCGCCCAGCAGGTCGGGGGCAAGGGGGGCGGTCGTCCGGACATGGCACAGGGCGGCGGTACACAGCCCGATAAGCTCCCCGCGGCCCTGGGTTCGGTCGCGGCCTGGGTCGAGACTAGGCTGTAGGCATGGGCGGCCGTTTCAGCGACGCCGCCCGCAGAACTTCGGCATCGATGCGCCGACATCGATGCCGATCGAGATCGCACCATCCACCGGTCGAGGAGTCGTCGCAATGATCGTCGCCATCGTCACGTTCAAGTTGCCGAGGGCAGTATCGCGCGAGGAGATCGCGTCGACCTTCCAGTCGACCGCACCGCGCTATCTCGGCATGCCGGGTCTGCTGCGAAAGAACTACTGGGTGGCCGACGACGGTCTGCGCGCCGGCGGCATTTACGTTTGGGAATCGCGCGATCGCGCCGAAGCCTTATACAACGCCGAATGGAAGGCGGGCGTCACAGCGAAGTATGGCGCCGAGCCCGAGATCGTTTACCTCGATTCGCCCGTCATGGTGGACAACACCACTGCCAAGATCACGCTGGGCTGAACCGGCACAACCATCCACGCCGCCCGTCTCCGGGCGGTTCGCATTTGCATAGATGCAACGCTTCGTCAACGAAGGAGTCCCCCATGTCCATCGCAGATCAGATCGCCGAACGCATCGTATCGACCGACTACGACCAGATTCCCGCCGAGGCCATCGAAGCGGCGAAGGCCGGCATGCTCGATACCATCGGTTGCACGCTGGCCGGTGCTGACCAGGACTGCGCGCGCATGTCTGCCGCAGCGCTCGGCATCGCGGCCGCGCCAGGGCCCAGCCTCGTGTTCGGCGGCAAGCGGCGGGTCGATCCGTTGAGTGCCGCATTGATCAACGGGACAGCTGCGCATGCCCTCGATTATGACGACTGCAGCAACTCGATGGGCGGGCATCCGTCGGCACCCATCCTGCCGGCGTTGATCGCGCTCGGCGAGCAGTATGGAATGAGCGGTCGCGACATCCTTGCGGCTTACGTGATCGGCTTCGAAGTCGAAGCCCACATCGGGCGTGCCGTGCATCTGCATCACTACGAGAAGGGCTGGCACCCGACCGCCACGCTGGGCGTCTTCGGATCGGCTGCCGCCTGTGCGAAGCTGCTGGGTCTCGACGCCCAGCGCACCGCCATCGCGCTGTCGATTGCGGCCTCGTTCTCCTCGGGCCTGAAGGCGAATTTCGGTTCGATGGTGAAACCGCTACACGTCGGGCATTGCTCCCGAAACGGCATCTATGCGACGCTGCTTGCTCGCGAAGGTTTCAGCAGCGGCGCCGAGGTCTTCGAGCACAAGCAGGGGTTCCTCAACGTTTTCAACGGTGCGGGGACATATAACACCGACAAGCTTTTCGCCGGCTGGGCGCAGCCCTACGATATCGTTCGGCCCGGCATCGGCTTCAAGCAGTATCCCTGCTGCGCCAGCACGCATCCGGGCATCGATTGCATGCTCGAGCTTCACAAGACGCACGCCCTCAAGGCCGATGAGGTCGAGCGCATCGAGTCTTGGACGCATCGTCGCCGTCTCGAACATACGAATCGCCCCGATCCCCGAAGTGCGCTCGATGCGAAGTTCAGCGTGCAGTACACGCTCGCCCGCGCCCTGATCCACGGCTTCGTTTCAATGGATCATTTCGAGGGCGATGCCTGGAAGGATGCGGCAACCCACGCCCTGCTGAAGAAGGTGAAGGCCGACATCTACACGGATGCGCAGTTCCCCCCGGACAATCACTATGGTGCCGAAGTGCGGGTCGTGCTCAAGGACGGGCGCGTCGTATCGACGAAGGTCGATCAGGCTTACGGCCGCGATGCGAATTCGCCGCTTTCGTTCGAGATGCTCAAGACCAAGTTCTTCGATTGCTCGGGGCGGGTGCTTCCCCATGAACGCATCGAGCGGCTCTACGATGCGATCCGCAGCTTCGAGAACCTGGGCAACGTCAACGAGCTGACTGCGCTGATCGATACCGCTCAATTGGTCGGCAAGCAGTCGGCGGCTGCTTGATCCCGCACCCGGCGCTGTCGTGGCGACGGACCGATACGCGGCGCGAAGGTACGCAACTCGCGCGCTGCGATGCCAATCATTGACGCGAAGGTGAACGCATGTCCGACTTCCGCCCGGAAATCGATCCGGCTGAGCTCATGCGGCGAGGCGAAGGCCGCTTGCCCGGATTCATCGGCATCGAGATACTCGGCGTCGAGCCGCGCAAGATCAGCGTGCGACTCTCGCTGCGTGCCGAACATCTTGCGCCCAACGGGTTTCTTCATGGCGCCACGGTGGTTGCACTGGCCGATACTGCTTGCGGCTACGGTGCGCTTGCGCACTTGCCCGCGGGGGCGGCGAACTTCACGACCGTCGAACTGAAGACCAACTACTTCGGCACGGTCCGCGAAGGTGCGGTGCTTTGCGATGCGACGCCAGTGCACCTCGGGCGCAGTACCCAGGTGTGGGATGCCGAGGTGCGCAACGAAGGCAACGGTCAGCGCCTGGCGCTTTTCCGCTGTACGCAAATGATCCTCTGGCCCAGGGGCTAAGCAGGCATGGGCGAACTGGTCGATGGCTGGCAGGCGTATTCGCGCTTTCTCATCGGCCTGATCGCGATCCTCGATCCCTTCATCGCAGTACCGATCTTCCTCGCTGCCACGGCAGGGCGTTCGGAGCGGGAGCGTGCCCGCATCGTGAAGGTCGTGACGCTCACCGTATTCTTCGTGCTGATCTCGGCGTCATTGGTGGGCGAACTGCTGCTGACTTTCATGGGCGGCACGCTTGCCTCCTTTCGGGTGGGCGGAGGGCTCGTACTTCTGCTCATGGCACTCGCCATGCTGAATGCGCGAACGGGCGACGTGCGGCAGACGGCGGCCGAAGCCCAGGAGATCGAACACGGCGGTGGGGCTGGCGTCGTGCCGCTTGCGGTGCCGCTGCTTGCCGGTCCGGGTTCGATCAGCACCGTGATCGTCGCCTCGCACGGCGGTGGGTGGCTACACCACGTCATCATTGCCGTGTGCATCGCGCTCGCCTGCGCGGCACTCTGGCTGTCCCTCAAGCTGGCAGGTCCGGTCGGCGCGCGTCTCGGGGTCTCGGGCCTCAACATCGCGACCCGCTTGCTCGGGCTGCTTCTCGCCGCGTTCGCCATCGAGAACATGGCGACGGGGTTGAAGGCGCTTTTCCCGGGGCTGGGTTAGCGGACCTGTTCGCGGGGCTCTGAGGTCGGTGGGTTGGTTCACCGAATAGTCGACTTGCCGCGTGAATTTTTCCCGCGACAGGAGTCGCTGCAATTGCAACACTCGGTGCTTATCACCGGACTCCACATCTCATGAAGAAAATCAAATTCAGAACCGCCTCGATGGTCGCCGCCCTCTCGTTCGCAGGCGCGTTGTCGAATTCCGCGAGCGCCGATGTCGTGCAAGGGGTGTTCGAAGGTGTCTACGAGTCCAACTACTATGAGATCGGCAGCGGCGAATCGATCCTGACCTTCCAATGGTCCACGACGTCGCCGGATCTTTCCGGCTACTTCTACGCGGGGGGGGCGGATGGCATCGGGGTCCACGTATTCGCGGGACTTGCGGACCCGACGACCGTCACGAACGCGGCATCGTTCCTCTACGAGACGACAGGGTCCCCTGTGGCAACGGAGGGCGACACAGTCTTCCTGCGCAACTCGAGCGGCGTTTACGGGGCGATTGCTCTGAAGGATTTCGTAAAGCTCGATCCGCCCGTGCCGGCGCCCGGTGCCAGCTTTTTCTATCTGTCGACACTCGATGCGGATTGGTACGTCGACACCACGGGCACCGGAAACTTCAGTACGACGCCGGTACCCGAGCCTTCTCCCTATGCGCTCATGATCGCGGGGCTCGCGCTCGTCGCATACCGCAGACGCTCGCGTCGATCCGTCGACTAGATCGAAACAGGGCGGGATCGATACGACCTTCGTGCCCGCCAGGGGTCCGGTGCCACGGTCGACGTCAACGCACCCGGGTCATGAGCCTGGCTTGCCCAGCATGGCCCGCAGCCGTTCATAGTTCGCCGGCTCCATGGGGAGTGCCTTGCTGCAGATCAACCGGTCGATTTCGGTGACCGCGGAATTGTACGGCGTCGGAATGCCCAGCTCCCGGCCCTTGCGGGCCACGAGCCCGCTGATGAATTCGAGTTCGGTGCGCCGACCCTTGATGTTGTCGTGTATCGGCGCGGTGCGCGAGTTGCGCCCGACATGCGCCATCAGCGTTTGCATCACCTTGGCCAGCATCTCGTCGGTATCGCCGCCGAAATCGTCGGCGAGCAGGCCGAAGATCGGCTCCATGCGATAGCCGAGCGCCGTTCCGACGGCGAGCGTCTCGCGGCCGAGTTCCACCGACAAATCGAACATCCCCGGCAACTCGCGGGCATCCCAGTTCTTCATGCCGAGCAGACCGAAGGGCCCCATCGTCATCGAGTTGGTGATGAGCTTCGTCCACTTGGTGCCGTAGATGTTGCTCGTGACGCCGACCTTGCCGACGTTGCGGAACATCGCTTCCAGTTCGTAGACGCGCTTGCTGAGTTTGCCGTCGAGTTCGCCGAGGCCGAACCACGTGCCGGTGCGTGGCGTGTTCCGCTGCACGAGGCCGGGGACGAAGATTTCGGCCGACAACTCCACGCAGCAGCCGACGACGCGCTCCCGGCCAATGATGTCGGCGATCGTATCGTCGTTCATGCTGTTCTGTACGCCGACGAACCAGCCGTCCGGCTTCAGGTGCGGTGCAATCAGTTCCGCGTGCCAGCGGGTGTCGTAGGACTTGACGGCCATGAGCACGATGTCGAACTGCGTGTTCAGGCGCGCGAGTTCGCAGAGGTGATGAGCGCTCGGCCGCACATGCACTTCGCGGTCGGTCATCTGAATGCGCAGCCCCTGGCTGCGGATCGTTTCGATCTGGGCCGGCCATTGATCGAATATCGTGATGTCGTAGCCGGCGTCGACCAGATCGGCGCTGATGCTGCTCCCGATCGCGCCGGCACCCAGCACTGCAATACGCTTGCCCATGGCTCCTCCGTCTGTGCATGCCCTGCCGATTCTATAGCCCGTGTGCCGTGATGCGAACGAAAACGGGTTAAGCTTGGGTGTGGTGGGTTCGATCACCGCCGACCGAATGCAGCGATCATCGGCTCACCGAAGTCGAATTCTGCAAGTGAGATGAACGCGGCCACCCTGGCAGGTCCGCGACCAACTGAGGAGGAGCGCGATGAAACATCGCAGGCGAACGTATGGCCGCGTTGCGGCATTGGTGTGGGTAGTTGCATCCGCCACCGGTTTGCAGTCCTACCTAGCGCACGCCGCCGAAGCCGACTATCCCAATCGACCGATGCGTCTTATCGTGCCGTTCGCGGCCGGAGGCGGCACCGACATCATCGCGCGTCTCGCGGCGCAGGGCCTCACCGATGCCTGGGGTCAATCGGTCGTCGTCGACAATCGCACCGGGGCGGGTGGGGCCATCGGCGTGGGCATCGTTGCCAAGAGCACGCCGGATGGGTACACGCTGCTGCTTGCAAGCAACGGGCCGCTCACGTTCATGCCGGCGTTGAGTTCCAAACTCGCCTACGATGTCGACCGGGACCTGCAGCCCGTGTCGCTCGTCGCATCGCAGCCCTTCGTTCTCATTGCCTCGAACGCGAGCGGCATTCGGTCGGTAAAGGATCTCGTTGCTGCCGCGAAGGCGCAGCCGGGCAAGGTCGTGTACGGTTCCGGCGGCACTGGCGGCGCATCGCATCTCGGCACGGAGCTTTTGCAGGTGCTCGCCGGAATCTCCATGCAGCACATTCCCTACAAGGGCACGGCGCCGAGTTTTGCCGCCGCATTGAGCGGCGAGGTTCAGGTGGCGATGGGCGGCATCTCGACGGCCGTGCCCCTCTTGAAGGGCGGCCGTGCCCGAGCCCTCGCGGTGAGCGGTGCGAAACGCTCCTCGCTGCTTCCCGATGTGCCGTCGATGCAGGAAGCCGGTGTGCCGGGTTATCAATTCGACGTGTGGTACGGCATTGCCGTGGCGGCAGGCACGCCGCGTGGGATCGTGAATCGAATCAGCGGCGAGATCGGAAAGCTCGCGAAGCAGCCGGCGATCCGCGATCGCTTTTCGAGTGGCGGGATGGAAGCCGTCAGCAATACGCCGGATGAGTTCTCCGCGCTGATCAAGCAGGAAGGTCAGCGCTGGAAGAAGATCGCGGCGTCGGCGAACATCAGGCTCGACTGATTCGACATCAAGCGCGCGGTACCGACTACCTTCCGAACAATTTCTTGATTCCGCCGACGACACTGTCGACGATAGCCGGCGCTTCCGGCGCCGGCTTGGCGGCCGTTCGCGCCGATGCACCCGTGAGGGCGGCCTGACAGGCGTTGTCAGGGACGCTGCTCGAAAGCAGCCCGCCCGCGAGCAGGGACAGGCCACCCGTGGCGGCGGCCAGGCCCAGTTGAGCGGCGGCTTGCGCCGTGCCGCTCATGTCGAGTTGGACCTTCGGGTTTGCGAGGCTGCCGCGCAGCCGGCCGAGACTGGCGAGGCCGCCGAGCCCGACGCCCAGCCCCGTGGCAGCCTTGGGGCGAACGCCGAGGTCCACCGTCTCGTTGCGAAAGTCGATCACGCCCGCGGCGATGACTGTGACCTTGCTGGTCTCCGCCGCGATGCTGTTGTCGATGCGGCCCACGCCCTGACGGATCGGCAGGCGCACCACGGCACACCTCAACTCGGTGTACGGTTCGGATTTACGAGCGGGGTTCACGGCATTCAGCAACTCGGTGACGTCGGCCCCCCAGTCGATCGCGCGGTTTCTAAGCCGTCCGGGCCCGACGACGATGCGCACGTCCGCGTTGGCGTTCGCGAAGAGCGCGCGCGTCGAATCCCCACGACCGTTGAAGCGGATGTCGAGATCCGTGGGGCTGCCTTCGGGCGTGCCCGAGACATTCATGAGTGCGCCGAGCGCGCCGAGCGATATGCCGTTGCCGTTGACGGCGAGATCGACGCCGAGTGTCTTGCCGGAGGATGCATCGAGCGTGGTTCGAAGGCTCAGCGGCTTGCCCTCGATATGCAGACGGACCGGATCCGCGACGATGCGACCACGGGCGGCCGTGGCCTGCACCTCGACGTTGTCGACCGCCTTGCCGTCCCGCAGGGCCAGGCGTGCGATACGAGCGTTCAGCTTGCCATCGATGGCGGCCAGTGCAGCGACCGGCAGCGGCTCGGCAGAGAATATGCGGCCGTCCTTACGCGTTTCCTTTTTGTCGGGACCGAGCAGTTCGGCGAGATCGACGATCGGCGCATCGAGTTCGACATCGAGGCTCGGCGCCTCCCGGGTGCGATCGACGAGGACGCGGCCGCCGAAAGATGATTTTCCGAGCGTGGCCTTGAGTCCCTCGATGCGGGTCGTGCGGCCTGTCGTAGTGAACTTGCCTTCGGCCTTCAGCGCCGGCAGCGAAATGGGTGCGGTGCCGATGAGCTTGGCGAGCCGATTCCAGTCGCTGACAACGAGATTGAACTGGGCCGACGTGGCATCCGCGCTGTCTGTGCCGGTGGCAGGCGAAGTCTTCGCGGTGAGCGCGGCGCCGGATGCGTTCAACGTCACGTCGACAGCGGCCGGCGACGCATTCCGATCGACCTTCGCCGCGATTTCGATGGATTCCGCATTGAGGCGTCCGGTGCCCGTGAGGGTGGTTTTTCCGCCGGAGGTACTGCCCTGTAACGATGCGAGTTCGAGCTTCTTCTCGCTCTTGTCCTTGGCGCTGCGATACGTGATGACGCCGTTTTCGATTTCGGCATGATGGATGTCGATGGGCAACGCCTTCGATTCGTCATTGGGCGGCCTGGCTTCCCCCGTCGGTGGATCGAAGGCCCAGTTGCCGGTGCCCTTCGCATCGGTTTCGAGCAGAACGTCGGGCTCGATCAGCGTTAGGCCGCGAATATCGACCTTGCCGCTCAGTAGCGGGATGAGCGCGATGCCCACGTCGACGCGCCTGACGATCACCATGTCCGGTCGACTGCCCCACGGTGCGTTCTGGAATCGAACCCCTTCCAGGGAGATGGTCGGTTCGAGCGACACGGAGAAGCCGACTTTGCCGTCCACCTTGAGTTCCCGCCCGGTCTGCGCCAAGACCTTCTCGGCTGCGAGTCGAACGATATCGGCGGTGTCGATCCGACTGGCCGCGTAAAGACCGACACCGACGAGGGCTGCCACCGCCACGCCGGCACCGATCAGGATGGGTTTTACGCGCATGAAGACGTCGCCTGTTGGTTGCCGGATTCCATTGGAGGGAAGGTGCGCGAGGACGTTCCGGCTATCTCTCGACCGTCGCCCGTTCGACCGCGAGCATCCCCTTCATGTCGATCGTCTCATGCAGGGCTTCCTGTTCGGCGTGATGCGTCGTGCCGTCGAAAGCCGGATCCGGCTCGCCGCGAGCCAGACACTCGTAGCTGCGTTTCATCGCGCGGTGGAATGCGTAGGCGGAGATGGAACTCGCGAGGATGCAAAAACCCAGCGCACCGAGTTCGGCGAGCGGCAGGCCGGCCGCCGCTGTACCGTGTCCGGGCAAGGAGAACATGAAGGGGGGCGGCAGTTCGACGGCGATGCGGCGTGCTTCCTCGGGGGTACGTGCGCCGATGTAGATCACGTCGGCCCCCGCAGCCTTGTAGGCGAGGGCTCGTCGGATGGCATCGTCCATGCCGGTCTGCCGTACGCCGTTGGTGCGCGCGATGATGACGAAATCGGCATCCCGCCTTGCGCGTACGGCTTCCTCGACTTTCGCGACCATGAGTTCCTGGGGAACCATGTGCTCGATGCCGATGTGGTGGTGGGCACGTTTCGGCAGAATCTGATCCTCGATCTCGATCGCTGCGAATCCGGCAGCCTGCGCCATCTGCATCGTATGGCGGATGTGCATCGGGTCGCCGAATCCCGCAGCGCCGTCCAGAATGAGCGGCTTGTTGCTGACCGCGCGGATTTCGATGCCGGCCTGGCACAGTTCGGTGATGTTGAGATTGGCTTCGAGGCCGCATTTGAGATAACCCAGGGTGCCGCCGCCGAGGTAGAGCATCGGGAATCCGGCCTGGTCGGCGAGCAGGGCGCTCAGGGGGTTGAATACGGCAGGGGCAACGTGGGCTTTGCGCAGGGTCAGCAGTTCGCGCAGGCGTCGGGCAGGGGACTTCATGGCTCCTCCGAAGGATGGTCTTTTCATCATCAAAACAAGTCGGCAGGCACGGTGTCAATCTTCCGCCGCGCCGCGGCGCAAGGAGTATCATTGCGCGACACACGCTGCACGGGCCACTCGGTCAGTTCAGTCCAATCCAGCGGCGCACCTCGATCGCCGCGTTTTGCAAGGAGCTTACGGCATGGCATCCAATCGCCCCACCATTTCGGGAACGCGCCACGTCATCGCGGCCGGTCATTATCTCGCAGCCCACGCAGGGTTTCAGATCCTCGAAGCGGGCGGCAACGCCGTGGATGCGGGCGTATGCGCCGGTCTGTGCATCGACGTGCTGCAGACCGAGAAGGTGAGCTTCGGCGGCGTGGCCCCGATGATCATCTTCCGCGCAGAAGACCGTAAGCTCATCTCCATCGACGGCCTCGGCGTTTGGCCGAAGGCGATTACGCCCGACTACTTCGTCAAGCATCACGGCGGCAAGATTCCCCCCGGCGTGCATCGCGTGGTGGTGCCGGCGGCCCCCGATGCCTGGCTCACCGCGCTGGAGCATTACGGCACGATGAGTTTCGGCGAAGTCGCGGCGACTGCCCAGCGTTTTGCGAGTCAGGGCTTTCCGATGTATCCGCTCATGGCCGAGTTCATTGCCGAGAAGATCAAGTCGTACCAGCGCTGGCCGTCGAGCGCAGCCCACTTTCTCCCCAACGGCAAGGCCCCCGTCATCGGCGAATTGTTCGTGCAGGCCGATCTCGGTCGCACCATCCAGTACATGATCGACCAGGAGAAGGCTGCTTCGCGCAAGGGCCGCGCTGCGGGCATCCAGGCAGCCCGCGATGCCTTCTACAAGGGCGATATCGCCCGCAAGATCGTGAAGTTCCACGAAGAGACGGGCGGCCTCATGCGCATGGAGGATCTTGCCGAGTTTCGCGTGAAGTTCGAACCGACGGTCAAATCCGATTTCCACGACATCGAAGTGCATGCGTGCGGCGCGTGGTGCCAGGGGCCGACCGTCCCCATCGCGCTGAATCTCCTGAAGGGCTACGACCTGAAGGCAATGGGGCACAACTCGCCCGATTACATTCATACGCTCACGGAAGCCTTCAAGCTCGCGTTCTCCGATCGTCACCACTACATCGGCGATCCGAACTTCGTGAAGGTGCCGATGGAAGGGCTGCTCTCCGACGAGTACGCGAACGAACGCCGCAAGCTGATCCGCGAGCAGGCATGGCCCGAGATGCCGCCGCCCGGAAAGCCCAGGGGCTCCGAAGGCTTGTCGCCCGCGAAGGTCCCCGCGCCCCAACCGGACGACGTGCGCCCCGGCGATACGTCATACCTGTGCGTGATCGATCAGCACGGCAACGCGTTCTCGTGCACGCCGAGCGACGGCTCGGACAATGCCCCCGTCGTGCCGGGCTGCGGCTTCGTAGCATCCGGGCGCGGCACGCAGTCATGGGCCGATCCCGGCCATCCCTCGTCGGTGGCGCCGGGCAAGCGTCCGCGTCTTACGCCGAATCCGGCACTCGCGCTCAAGAACGGCAAGGCGCTCATGCCCTTCGGCACGCCGGGCGGCGACGTGCAATGCCAGTCGATGATCCAGGTGTTCCTCAACGTGAACGTCTTCGGCATGGACGTGCAGTCCGCCATCGAGGCGCCGCGCTTCTCGAGCTATAGTTTCCCGGGCTCCTTCGAGCCGCACCCCTACTTCCCCGGACTGCTCCAAATGGAAGCCCGCATCGCCCCGGAAACGGGAGATGTCCTCAAGCAGCGCGGCCATCGCGTCGAGTGGTGGGACGAATGGACATGGCTGGCCGGCGCCCCCTGCGCGATCGTTGCGGATCACGAGCGCGGCATTCTGCACGGCGGCGCCGATCCGCGCCGCCCGGCTTACGTCCTGGGATGGTAGTGCGAGCATGAAGATCACCCGCGTCGAGACGATCGTCACCAGCATGCCCATGGCCTTGAAGGGCGATACGCCGTTCATGGCCGGCAAGCCGCGCACGAGCATCGAGACGCTGTACGTCAAGGTCGAGACCGACGCGGGGATCACCGGCTGGGGCGAATCGTTCGGCAACCGCATCTGGCCTGCGACCAAGGCGGCCATCGATACGTTGATCGGGCCTGCGTGCGTCGGGCTCGATGCGCTCGCGATACCGAGCGTGATGGCGCAGCTTCAACGCACCATGCAAAGCGCGGGCCGCAACGGGCCCGCCATGTTCGGGTTGTCGGGCATCGACATCGCGCTTTGGGATATCGCCGGTAAGGCGGCCAACGTGCCCGTGCACCGATTACTCGGCGGTGCGCCGCGCGCGAGCCTGCCGGCCTACGCGAGTCTACTTCGCTACGGCAACGCCGAGGCATTGAAGCGCAATACGGCCGAAGCACTCGATCGCGGGTACCGCCATATCAAGATCCACGAGATCACGGTGCCCGAAGTCAAGGCGGCGCGCGAGGCAGCGGGTGACGACATTCCGCTCATGGTGGATACCAATTGCCCGTGGACGGTACGCGAAGCAATCGAGATGTCGCTCGCGTTCGAGCCGTATGCGCCGCACTGGCTCGAAGAGCCGGTCTGGCCGCCCGAAAACGTGCTCGGTCTTGCCGAGGTTCGCGACTGCACCGGCTTGTCGATCGCCGCAGGCGAGAACGTCGGCAACCACGCCGATTTCCAGCGCCTGTTCGAAGCCGAAGCCGTGACATTCGCTCAGCCGAGCGTCATCAAGATGGGTGGCATCACGGAGATGCGAAAAGTCATCGCGCTGGCCGAAGCCTATGGGGTCGAGGTCGTGCCGCACTCGGCCTACTTCGGCCCGGGCCTGATTGCTTCGATCCACGTGCTCGCTGCACTCTCGAGCGAGACGACTGTCGAGCGGTTCTATTGCGACTTCGCACAGAACCCCCTGGGGGATCGCATCGACCCGGTGGATGGCCGCATCCGCGTGCCGCAGGAACCGGGGCTCGGTGCGGATCCCGACATGAAGGTGCTGGAGCAGCTGCGCATCGCCTGACGCGGCTGTCCGCGTTTCTCTTCGAGTTCAACACACCATGCTGCTATTTCATTGCCGGCCAGGCTTCGAAGCCGACTGCGCTGCGGAACTCACCGCGCGCGCTCTCGAGGGCGGTGCGGACGGGCGCCCGGAGTATCGCAGCGGCGAGGCCTATGTCGTCTGGCTGCCGTCCCACGGGATCAAGAGCCGTCCCTGGTTGCCCGATTTTTCCGATCTCGTCTTTGCGCGGCAGATGCTCGAGCAGTGCCGTACCGTGCCGCTCGACGAACCTGCCGACCGGCTGACGAGCATCGTCGAAGTGGCGAAACGCATGGGCCAGCGCTTTGCGACGGTCTGGCTGGAAGCGCCGGATGCCGATCGTCCGCGCCAGATGCTCTCGGGCATGCGCGGTTTTCAGGAGGCGCTCGAACAGGCGCTATTGAAGCACGGTGTATTGGGCGGCGGCCGTCGATCGAAGCGGCTGCACGTATGTCTGATCGATCGCGACTCGGCCGTGCTGGGCGTATCGAGTCCGTCCAACGGTTCGCCCTGGCCGATGGGCATTCCACGATTGCGCTTTCCGGCGGGGGCGCCGAGCCGCTCCGGCTTGAAACTGGTCGAAGCGCTCGCGACGTTCTTCACCGAAGACGAATTGTTGGGCCGGATGCGGGCCGGTCGCGTGGCGATCGACCTGGGCGCTGCGCCGGGCGGCTGGAGCCAGGTGCTCGCCTCGCGTGGATTGCGCGTGATTGCCGTCGACAACGGGCCGATCGCGCAGGGCGTACTCGATACGCAGTTGGTGGAGCATCGACGCGAGGACGCTTTTCGCTTCCGCCCGGATCTTCCCGTCGACTGGATGGTCTGCGATGTCGTGGCTGCGCCGTCGCGCATCGCCGCACTCGCCGCGCAATGGATCGCTCGCGGCTGGTGTCGGGAGACGATCTTCAACCTCAAGTTGCCGAACGCGAACCGCTGGCAGGAGATCGTGCGCTGTCATGGCGTGATCGAGAAAGGCCTCACGGCGGCCAAGGGCGACCATGCACTTCGCATCAAGCACCTCTATCACGATCGCGAAGAGGTGACGGCGCATCTGCGGCGGATGTAACCCCGTCCCGGTCGCGTCATTCGGGGTGCCGGTCTTGCCTGTCGAGCAGGTGCTGTCATTCGAGCGCTGCATGTGCCGTCACCTATCGGCATACCCGCGGGCCGCCCCGATCCAGATGGAAGTGATCGCGATGGGCCTCGTTGTATGCCGGGCCCAGCACACCATCGAAGACTCGGCACGCGCCACGATGAACCTCGCGCAGGAATTTTGCATTGCGCTTGTCGCCATCCCAGTCGCGCAGTACGCCGATGCGTCTTCCGCTTCGAAGCACGAAGCCGGCGACGTCCAGCGCATCGGCTGTGGCGTGACGGCTGCGTGCGCCGTCGCTTCGCCCAGATACATTGCGACATGCATAGCTGCCCACGTGGTCGATGCGCGCGATAGGTTCGGCAAAGTGGGTGGACGCAGCCGGCTGCAGGACGTGCCGTTCCCACAGCGCCAGCGCCACCGCCGTGCGACACGAAAGCAGGAACGGCGTGCCGACGTCGACGCTCGTTCGGGCGATGCGAACGGCGTTGTCGAATCCGCAGCCCGGTCCGGTGACCTGGTCCGGCACGCTCTGGTAGCGCATGCCTGCTTGCGTCAGCACGAGTGCACACAGGGCCGGGTCGTTCGATAGCCGTTCGAGCTTGAAGCGAGTCAGCCAGTCGGGCGCCTGTTCGATCCGCAGTGGTGCCCACGGATTCCAGTGGTCCGGTAGGGCGATGCGGCCGGTGTAGATCGACGAAACCGCCCCGATCAGGGCGGCGAGCAGCAGAAGCAGGACAAGAGATGTGCGCATACAGGTTCTGCTGGATCAGGGTTGGTGGCAAGGCGCTTGCACGCATCTGCTGGTCCCCGCTTCGACGCCGACGAAGTATTGCGCGTTGTTGACCGGTGAACGGCGCGCGCGATACAGTGGCCCTTCCCACTCTCTTTGCAGGTTGCCGGCGGCGTTTGCCACCGCGTCCTGCCCGCCTGACGGAGCAAGAAGCGCAACGATGTCGACCCAAACCGAAAACACTGCAGGCCTGAACCCTGCCCCCTATATCGACCGCTTTGTCGAAGTAGACGGTCTGAAGCTTCATGTGCAGGACTACGGTTGTGCCGGCAAGCCGCAGATGCTCTGTGTGCACGGCAGTGCCGCCCACGCGCACTGGTTCGACTTCGTCGCCACCGGATTGAGGGACGACTATCACGTCCTTGCCCCGGATCAGCGTGGTCACGGCGACAGCGAGTGGGATCGTTCCGAGAATCCCGCATACCATTACGATCGCTACGCCGCCGACCTGCACGAACTCACCGAGAAGCTCGACTTGCGCGATTTCATCCTCGTCGGCCATTCGATGGGTGGCCTGGTGTCGACCGTTTATGCTGCGACGTACCCAGGTCGCGCGCGGGCGTTCATCATGGTCGACTCGACGCTCAACATGCCTGCGGAGCGGATCGCCAACATGAATGCAGTGGGCAGTCGCGAAGGCAGCGTTTACGCGACCGCGGACCAATTTGTTGCGAACTACAAGATCCGTCCGTCAGGCAGCACCGCGACGCCCGACATGGTGAGACACCTGGGCATGCACAGCGGGCGGCAGTACGAAGACGGACGCTGGCGCAACAAGGTCGACCGTAATGTGTATGCACTGCGCGTCGTACGCAATCTGATTCCGTGCTGGGCAAACATCAAGATTCCGGCGCTGCTGCTCAAGGGTGACCGCAGCAACCGTATCTCGCCGCAGATCGTCGCCGAGGTGAGGGCGCTTGCGCCGCAGGTCGAGGTGGGCGAGGTCGCCGGCTGCGATCACCACGTCACGTTGGATAACCCGCCGGGATTCGTTGCCGCCTGCAAGCAATGGATTGCCGGTCTGTAAGTCGCAAAGGCGCGGCGGGTGTGCGGTTCGTGATCCAACAGGCGGCAAGCCTTGGGTGAAGGACTTCAGCGCTGGCGCGCGCGGGACCCGCTAGCCGCCTTGCGTCGGCGCACCAGGAGGCCATCCACCTGGCGTGCCGAGAAATGCTGTCAGGCGGCTTCGCAGGCGGACGCGCCCGGGGTGCTTCCTGCGACGTCGCCCCGCGCGGTATCGCACGCGTACATGGGCATGATGGACTTCAGAATGGTCGCCACGAGATCGGACTGGCGATTGATCTTGAGTTTGCGGTAGACATTGCGCAGATGCACGCGGACCGTCGCGGTCGCGATTTGCAGACTCGCGCCGATATCTTCGGCCGACATGCCTTCCGAAACGAGCGCGAGGACGCGTGCCTCGCCGCGGGTGACGTCGAACATCGCTTCGATCCAGCGTGGCTGCAACGTCATGCGTTCGCTGGTATCGCTCACGAAGACGATCCACAAGGGCAGCAATGCATCCCGTCCGGGTGCCCGAAACACGGTGACGGCGTACGCGCGCCGTCCCGATGGGCGTTCGATTCGCAGTACGCTTGCGTCATTGCCTGCGCCGCCGGTACCGAGCAGTGTCAGGAACCGGACCTCGTCTTCGGGGCGCTGCGGCTTGAAGCGATCGAAATGCTGTTCGATGCCGTCGTTCGCCCGCAGGACCTGCTGTGCGGTTCGATTGGCGAAGAGGATGCGCCCGCTGCCGTCCAGGACCATCGCGGGAAACGGCGTCGATTCGAGCAGCCAGTCGGAGAGCGTTCGACGCGCGGTCTGCTCGGCGTTCGTCAAGGCAAAAGGTGATTCGCTCCTGTCCATGATCTTTGTCTTCTTGTGATTGTCGGTGCCGATCCCCTGCACACTTATCCTAAGTCGCGCCGTTCGGGCGAGGACGCAAAATTCACAAACTTTCACGATTGACGCGATATCCACGGTGGCTTTTCCGTCGAAGCCCGTTCGAATCGTGGTGCTGCTCGACGTAGAATCCGAACCGATACGAACAACGTGAGTCCGCGATGCCGACGCTGCGCATAGATTCCGACCTGGAAATGCACTACCGGGTCGACGACTACACCGTTCCCTGGACCGAGCCCGAGACGATCCTGATGTTGCACGGCAACGCGGAAAGCGGAGCGGTCTGGTACGGATGGGTGCCGCATCTGGCACGCCGTTACCGGGTCGTCCGCCCCGACATGCGTGGGTTCGGCGAATCCACCCCGATGCCGCGCGACTACCCATGGAGCCTCGATCGCATCGTCGACGACTACGTCGCGCTCATGCAGGGTCTCGGCTTGGCGCGCGTTCATCTCGTCGCAGCCAAGCTGGGCGGGACGGCCGCGCGCCGATTTGCAGCCCGCTATCCCGGCCTCGTCGATACCCTGACCGTCGCCGGCACGCCGGCTCCGAGCCGGGACGAGCGAGCCGCCATCGTGCGCGAGTGGCTGGTGGATTTCGAAGCCAACGGGGTCGAGCCCTGGGCACGACGTACGATGGCAGGCCGATTGGGGAGCAAGTTTCCGGCTGCGGGCGTCGAATGGTGGATCCAGCTCATGGGCCGCACGCCGACGTCGACGCAGCTCGGGTTCATGGCCACGATACCGACCAGCAACATCGTGGCTGATCTGCCTCGCATCCAGTGCCCCACGCTGGTCATTACCACCGAAGGCAGTGCGCTGGGTTCGGTCGAGGCCACCCGGCAGTGGCAGCAAACGATCCCGCGCTCGGAACTGCTGGTTCTCCCCGGCAATTCCTATCACGTCGCGGCGAGCGACGCGGATTTGTGCGCCCGCGAGACGCTTGCGTTCATCGATCGCGCGCGACGTACGAGGCCCGACGCGGCTTGACGCGGTCCAGGTCATCGAGATCCGAATACGCGGCAGCGTGAAATCTGCGCCGTCTCCGGGCATACTGCAGGTTGCGTGCAGCGTGCCGTTCGGCGTCCTGCCTTCAGCAACGAATTTCCCGGAGTCATCCATGAAAGCTCGAATCGAACGCGTCGAAGTCTTCGCGGTGGAAGTGCCGCTCAAGGGTACCTTCATGAGTGCCGGTATCGCCAAGCAGGCGATGAAGTGCGGAGTCATACGCGTGACCGCTACCGACGGCACGATCGGCATCAGCAGCATCGAGCCGCCGGCGCAGGCGAAGTCGCCCGGTACGGCGGCCGAGGTCATCGCTGCCCTGCGCGACCGTGTTGCGCCGGCGATGGTCGGCGAAGATCCCACGAACATCCATCGCGTCATCGAGAAGCTGGAAGCCCTCGTGCCGCATCAGCATGCGGCCGTGGCGGGGATGGAAATGGCCTGCATCGATCTCGTGTCGCGTCTGCATGGCGTCTCGATGGCCACCTACCTCGGCGGCGCCCGCGAGAACACCGTGCTCTTCAACGGCTGGATCGGCATGCTCTCGCCCGACGAGGCGGCTGCCGAGGCGAAGGAGTGGCTGGCGGCCGGCTTCAAGTCCACGAAGGTGAAGGTGGGCGGCGGCGTCCAGTCCGACGCGGATCGCGTCGCTGCCGTTCGCGATGCCGTGGGCAGCGCGATGGAAATCCGCATCGATGCCAACGCGCTCTACGACGCCGATACCTCACTCGAACTCGCCAAGCTCGTGAAGCCTTATAACCTGCAGCTGTTCGAGCAGCCCACTGCGAAAGACGACATCGAGGGCATGGCTCGGGTACGGCGCAAGGCCGGGATGCCGATCATGGCGGATGAATCGATCAGCGATCACGTGAGCCTCATCCAGGTGATCAAGGCCGAGGCCGCCGATTTCGTGAAGTTCGGCATTGAACAGGCCGGCGGTGTGATGCGGGCCGCACGCATGCTCGCAACCGCCGAAGCGGCCGGCATTCCGTGCGTCGTCGGTCATGGTTTCGGGCTCGATCCCAGCACGATGGCGGAGATCATGCTTTCGGCATCGTCTCGAAACGTGGTGCCCGGGCTCGAGTGCGTCGGGCCGCTCAAGATGAGCGATACGGTCACCACATCGCGGCTCGATATCTCCCGAGGCAGCCTTGCGCTGCCCGACGTCGCGGGTATCGGACTCACGCTCGACGAAGCGAAGCTGGAGCAGTATCGCGTCAAGAAGTAGCAACGAATCGGCGTTGGCTGCGAGTCTGGCTGTTGTCGCATGTGCCGCGCCGATGCTGGCGCCATGATCGGGCTGCGATTTCTCACGAGGAGGCGTCATGCGTGCCGGCAATCTGACATTCCAGGCCATTGAGCGCATCGTCTACGGCCGTCCGGCGGCCGAGGCTTTGCGCGAAGAAGCGAAGCAGATCGGCGCTAAGCGCGTCTTCCTGCTCGCGAGCGGGACGATGAACCGAACCACGGACGAGGTGGCTCGCGTGCGCGAAGCGCTCGGTGCATCGTACGCCGCCACCTTCGATGCCATGCCGCCGCACACGCCGCGAGGCGCGGTGCTGGAAGCCGCGCGCATCGCTCGCGAAGCCAATGCCGATCTCATCGTGACCTTCGGCGGCGGTTCTTGCACGGATGCCGGCAAGATGGTGCAGATCGCTTTGCGTCACGGTATCCGCCAGCACGAAGACTTCGAGCGGTTCAGAGTGATCGTACGGCCCGACGGCAGTCAGACGGTACCGGGCTTCGAGGCGCCTGCAGTGCGCCAGATCGCAATCCCCACGACGTTGTCGGCGGGCGAGTTCAATCCGACGGCCGGGTGCACCGACGAGCGTGCGAAAGTCAAACACAGCTACCGACATCCGCTGATCGTGCCGAGGGTAACGATACTGGATCCGGCACCGACGTTGCACACCCCGCTGTGGGTCTGGCTGTCGAGCGGTGTGCGGGCGCTGGATCACGCCGTCGAAGGCATCTGCTCGCAGTTCTCCACGCCGATCGGTGATGCTTGCTACCTGCAGGCGATCGAGTTGCTCAGCCGGGCATTGCCGCGCGTGAAGAACGATCCGGCCGATCTCGACGCGCGGCTCGATTGCCAGCTCGGCACGTGGCTATCGATTGCAGGACGTCAGGGGGGAGCGCAGATGGGAGCGAGCCATGCGCTGGGACACGTGCTCGGCGGTTCATGCGACGTGCCGCACGGCTACACGTCGTGCGTGATGCTGCCGGCCGTGCTGCGCTTCAACGTCTCGTCGAACGCGCAGAAGCAGGTGCAAGTTGCGGCAGCGATGGGGCGCGCCGAGATGTCCGCGGCCGATGCAGTCGCAGCATTGATTTCTTCCCTCGAATTGCCATCGAGGCTGCGCGATGTCGGGGTCATGCCCGATGCGTTCGCGATGATTGCCGAGCACGCGTTTCACGATCGTTGGCTGCATGCCAATCCGCGCAAGATCGAATCCATGGAGCAGGTGCTGCAAATCCTCGACGCCGCCGCCTGAGCGAACCAACAGCGAAGACGTCAGCGCGTCTTCCTGCCCGCTTCGTAGCGGGCCTTGTTCTCTTCGTTCATCGGATAGAGGCCCGGCAGCGCGGCGCCTGCCATCACTTCATCCATGATCCAGGCCTCGACACGCTCCTGCTCGGGGGCCTCCGCGACGACGGCGTCGAGCAGCGCCTGCGGGATCACCACGGCCCCATCGTCGTCGGCGACGATCACGTCGTCCGGGAACACCGCGACCCCCCCGCAACCGACGGGCTGTTGCCAACCGACGAACGTCAGTGCGCCGACCGCCGGCGGGGCCGCCGTGCCGCGACACCATACCGGCAAGCCCGTCCCCCGAACCCCGGCGATGTCGCGCACGACGCCGTCCGTGACGAGGCCTTGCACGCCGCGCATCCGCATCCGCGCAATGAGGATGTCGCCGTAGATGCCCGCATCGGTCGATCCCATGGCATCGACCACCGCGATGCAGCCTTCGGGCATGGCTTCGACGGCGGTGCGGGTCGAGATGGGCGACGACCACGAGGCTGGCGTCGCGAGATCCTCCCGTGCCGGCACGAAGCGCAGCGTGAAGGCGCGGCCGATGCGGCGGCCCTGGCTCGTGCCGATGGGCTGTGTGCCGCGCATCCATACATTGCGCAGCCCCTTCTTGAGGAGCACGGTGGTGATCGTGGCTGCGGTGACCTGCGAAAGAATGTCGACGACGCGCGGGTCGAGTGTCATGGTGGGCGTCCCGTAAATGATTTTCGATGGATGGATTCGGGACGATTCTAATCGACCGCGCTGCAACCTCTGACGCGGTGCGCATGAGGCACGTACCATTACGGAAACTTGCGGTCGCTATGGGTAGGATGCTCGGGGACGGTTTTGCCGATAGCATCGCCCGGGCCCTGGGCTGCGGGCTGTCCGTCCCCTTGCGGACCAGAGAGATGCGGCGATTCGTTGCGCTTGAAGATCGGGTCCTGATCTTCCCTCGTCGTGGCACCCGGCACGGCTCGGGTACGGCCCGGGGCGCCGGTGTTCGGCACCCCAGACCCGTCTTGCCGTGCTGATTCGCGTTCCAGATAGGGTGCCGACTGCGGCGTGGTCGTCGATGGGCGCGAATGATCGGGATTTGCATCGGCGGCGCATGCGGTGCCGGTCAAAGCGCCCAGGACGAGCAGTATCGAAAGCGGGCGGTATACGAAGATGGCAGGCGCCTCGTAGCGGGCGAATGTTGCCGACTACGACCATGCAACCCCTAGGAGTGTGGGCGGCAAAACGTAAGTTCATGCTAACCGGAATGGTACTTGAGCGTTAGGTGTTGATGGCTACCAGTTACCGACGTTACGACCCGAACCAAGTGATGCTGCTTCCTGCGGCGCTGCAGGATTGGCCCCCGCAGGGGCACTTGGCGTACTTCATCAGCGACACCGTTGATGCGCTGGACCTCAGTGCGTTTTGCGCGCGCTATGCTGGAGGTGGGGCACGCAGTCAGCCCTTTCACCCGGCGATGATGGTCAAGGTGCTGGTGTATGGGTATGCCACGGGCGTGTTCAGTTCGCGCAAGATTGAGCGGCGCTTGCACGAGGACTTGGCGTTTCGGCTGCTCGGGGCGGGGAACACTCCGAAGCACCGAACGATTCGTGACTTCCGGGCGCTTCATCTAGACGAGTTGTCGGATCTGTTCGTGCAGGTGGTTAAGCTGGCGCAGGAGCTGGGGCTGGTGAAGCTGGGCACCGGGGGGCGGGTTCGACGCGAGCTACAATGCCGCCGACAGCGGCCAACTGCTGCCGATCCTGCAAGCGCTCCAGGACAACCTTGGCCAATTGCCCACGCAAGCACGGGCCGACGCGGGCTACCGCAGCGAGCAGAACTTGGCCCAGGTCGCTGGCCTGCAGATCGAGCTGGTGGTGGCGCTCGGACGCGAGGGCAGCGGCAGGTGCAGTTTGATGCGGAGGCCCACCCACACACGGCGAACATGGCGAAGAGGTTTCAGACCGAGGAAGGGTGCGCAGCGTATCGGCGGCGCAAGTGGATCGCCGAACCGCCAAACGGCTGGATCAAGCACGTGCTGGGGTTTCGCCAGTTCAGTCTGCGGGGGCTCGAGAAGGTCCAGGCCGAGTGGAAGCTCGTGTGCATGGCGCTGAATCTACGTCGTATGGGGACGCTGGTCGCTACGTGAAAGAACTACTGATGAAAAGCATCCCATCGTTCTGTCGTAGGACACGCATCGGTACTTGTAACCGACCGACTACAATGAACGTGACCACCCGATTCCACGTGCAAACACAACGAAACGTGGAACCACGTTCAATGGGCGGCTCCTCGGCGTTCTGCCGCCCAGACTACTAGCGCGGCCGCTGGCCGCAGCCAAATACTTCCCCCACAATCTCGTGAGCGCATTGGAGGCGATGATGCGGTGGGGCACGAGAGGGGGGCTGCCGTGAAAGAGTTCATCCGCAGGCACGAGGCGCGGATACAAGGGGTGCTGTCCTGCTTTGATCGGATGTTGCTCCGTGGCTGCTTGCCCATCATGTCCGGCTGGTCAATGGCGAAATTCCTCAAGGGCCAAGGGGTGGGCAATGCGGGCCTCAAGGCATTCTTGTTGGAGAACGCTGAGCGCGTGAAAGCACACGCTGTTGCTCTCGCGAAGAAGCATTAACCGCCGTTTCAGTATCTCACCACCTGCCTGCGCAAAGAAGACTCAGCGCGCAAGCTGGCCGAGCGCGACGGTATTGAGCAGGGGCTGGTGTGCGTGTTCTCGGTGCTCGAACCGTGCCGCACTTTCTCCTTTCACTTCACCACGGACAGTGCGTTTGTTCAGTCTGCCCGGCGCAAGTGCTTGCATCTGTATTTCTACTTCATGGATCGCGACTCTGGTTTGATTCATGTGCGTGTGCAGACTTGGTTCCCGCTGCAGATCCAGGTCTACCTGAACGGCCATGAGTGGCTTGCCCGGAAGCTGACTGCGCAAGGCGTGCGTTATGCCAAGCACGACAACGCCTTCGTCTGGGTCGAGGACATCGCCCGTGCGCAGCGCTGTGCGGATCGGTTCGCGAATTTGAAGTGGCCCGTGATCTTGAACCGCTACGCCAAGCAAGTCATACCGCAGTTGCACGACAGTCTGCGTGGCTGCCAACACTACTGGGTGAGTGCGCAAAGCGAGTATTCAACCGACATCCTATTCAAGACGCGCCAGGACCTGTGTGAGCTGTATCCAAAGCCAATGGGCCACAGCACCCTATGCTTCGGCGCCCAGGAAGTGATGAACTTACTGGGGCGTAAACTGCACGGCAAGTTCGAAAGTGAGGTCGTCTCCGATCTGTCCAGCTGGGCGTGCCGGCGCACGGGTGGATCGAGGATCGAACATCGTTTCAAAGAGAACTGGCTGAAGATGTACGACAAGTCGGGCCTCGTGCTTCGGGTGGAGACGGTGATCGACAATCCCGAGGAGTTCCGCGGGCGCAAGCACGTCTTGCGCACGGGTAAGCTGCAAACCGAATGGGTGGCGATGCGCAAAGGCGTCGCCTATGTGTTCCGTTATCGTGAGGTTTCGCTGCAAGCCAACGCCCGTGACCTGGATGCGCTGGCCGGCGTCGACAACCCTACCGAAGTGAAATGCGCTCTGAAGCGTGTGACGACGCCCAAACAAGACGCAGCCGGGCGTCGGTGTACCGCGTTCAATCCGCTGGCCCATCAGGATGTGCAGTTATTTCAAAGCGTCATGGATGGGGAGCACTGCCTTAAAGGTTTCACCAACCGCGACATTCGTGCACGGCTTCAAATCACACCTCACTTACGAGCGTGCGGCCGCGACCTTCGAAAGCAAAGCGCCAAGGTCAGCCGTGTCTTTCGCCGCTGTCACGCACACGGCCTCATCGCCAAGATACCGCATACTCGACGTTGGCGAGTCACCAGCTACGGGCGTCAGGTGATGGGTACATCGCGATACCTGCACGAGCACCACTTCCCAAATGTCTACGCCAAAATTGCTGCATAATCTTCTTCGTCAAAAACACAGAAGTCACGACAAATGAATCTATTCGCGGATCACGACTCAGCATGAGCGGAAAATGGCGGCTTGAGGCCACTCCCTTGGAAGACGAAATATGGACTGAAGTTCATTGCACGCCAGCCGGTATTCGCCGCCCCAAATGACGAAAAGTGCAAAGCCGCAGCCGTAGACGTCCTAGAGAATAGGGACGCCATCGTTTTTGTATAACTGAATAGCGCAGTCGCCTCGGCGGAATGGATTGCGGATCGAGATGCCCGCCGCCGCGTTCGGCAGCAAGGGCGATGTGTTTGCCCGAACGCAAGCGGGGCCCTGTAATCATCGGCATGTCGGCGCGACTGCGCTGGGCGACGCATACGGAGGTATTTATGAGCGATAGTATGAAAACTCTGCAGTCCGCGAACGGACGGGAAGTCCGCCAGCGAAGGCCGGCTAGACAGGCACTTGCCGCGCTATGCTGTGCCCTCGCAATGCTCGGCCTGCAGTCCGGCTGCGACCTTGTCGCCAGTCCGCGCGAGAAGGCCGCAACCCTGTTCGCCAAGGGCGAACTTGCCGCAGCCCGAATCGAGGCGACGAACGCGATTCAGAAAGACGAGAACGACGCGGCGGCTTACGTCCTTCTGGGCCGAATACTGTTCGCGCAAGGCGACCTCATCACTGCTGAGCGCACGTTCGCGAAAGCGGCCGACCACGGCGCCGATGTCAATGTTGTTGGTGCCCTTCGTGCCCGCGCGCTGCTGAAGTTGGAGGACTTCTCGCGGGTTCTGTCGGACCTGAAGCCGTTGCCCGACCACCGCGGCGAGACGCTCGCCCTGATGCATGCAGTGCGCGGCTATGCCGAGCTTGCATTGCGCAAACGCGATGAAGCCGGCAGGTCACTCGCCGCCGCGGTGGCGGTCGCAGCCGAGGTGCCAGAAGTGTCGGTGCTGGCGGCGCAGATCGCGTTCGTTGACGGCAATGCAGACGAGGCCCTGGCAATTTTGGGCCGAGTCCTGACGAAGGAGCCCAAGCATGCGCTGGGCTGGGAGACCAAGGCGGAGGTGCTGCAGCTGCAGGGCAGGATCGACGATGCCATTGCGGCCTACGATCAGGCAGCGGCGGCCGATCCGAGCGACGCCGGCGCGCTGGTGTCCGCGGCCAAACTCGCAATCCGGGCTAAGCGGCTCGATCTCGCGGAGGAGAAGATCCAGGCCGCTGCGACGCGCTCGCCGAAGGCGATCGCGGTGCGCCATGCTCGGGCAGCCCTCCATTTCGAGCGCAAGCAATACGAACAGACCCTGGCGGCTGTGCAGGAGATCCTGAGGGCGCAGCCTAAATTTGTTCCGGCGGTCGTGCTCGGCGCAACGACGCATCTTCAGCGCGGCGAGCCGAATCAGGCAGAGGCGCTGCTGCGACCGCTGGTACAGGCTCAGCAAGGCAACGTACCCCTGCGACGGCTCTACGCAACGGCACTGCTGCGTATGGGTGATGCGCAGGCGGCACTCAACGTGCTCAAGCCGCTTCTCGAAACCGACGCCGTCGATGCGTCACTGCTGACGCTTGCCGCCGAAGCGGCGACGACCCTGAACGATCATCTACAGGCGACTTCCTACTACGACCGCGCCGCGCGTCTTGCGCCCGAGGATCCGGCCCTGCTCGCGCGGGCCGGTGTTTCGCGCCTGGCGGGCGGCGACGCGTCGAAGGGCATGGAGATCCTGGAACGGGCGAGCGTGATGAGCGGAAACAATGCAGGCGCCGACACCGTGCTGGCCATCGAGCACATGCAGCGCCGAGAGTTCGCCGAGGCACTGGCGGTGGCTCAGAAGATCCAGGTCAAGGCGGCGAGCAGCCCGATCGGGTTCAACCTCGCTGGCGGCGCTTACCTGGGACTCAAGGACTCCGCCAGAGCCCGAAAGCAGTTTGAGCGTGCCCTGGCGATCGATCCGGGGTATTGGCCCGCCGTCAACAATCTCGTCCGACTGGACGTTGTCGCCAACCAGAAAGATGCAGCGCGCGCCCGCATCGAGCGCGTGCTGGCCAGGGACAAGGGCCACGTCGAGGCCGCTGCGGCGCTTGCCGGGCTGACCGGCGACCGCGAACAGTTCGTCAAGCATCTCGAAACTGCACGCTCGGAGGATGCGAAGGCACTCCTGCCGAGGCTTGTGCTCTCCCGCCTCTACATCGAGGGGGGGCGAGGCGATCAGGCGCTCGCCGTCGCTCGCGAATCGGCGGCCATCGACCCGCAGCGCGCCGATACTCAGGAACTCCTCGGCATGGCCCAGTTCGCGGCCGGTCGTAACAACGAGGCACTCACGACGCTGCGCGACCTCGCGACGAAGCAGCCGGGGATTGTTTCCGTGCATCTTCGGCTCGCGCAAGTCCACGGGGCCCTGGGAGACCTGACATCGGCCGAAGCGGCCTATCGCAAAGCCCTGACGCTGCAGGCCGGCAATATCGACGCCATGCGTGGACTCGCCGGTGTGCTCGGACGCCAGAAGCGGACCGACGACGCGCTGAAGATCGCCGCCGCGCTCCGGGCATCCCATCCCAAGTCGGCCATCGGCCATATGCTGGCGGGCGATCTCCTTGCCGGTGCGAAGCGCTATTCAGACGCCGCCAGGGCCTACAGGGAAGCCTTCGTACTCCAGCCCTCTGGAGAACTGGCAGTAAAGCAGCACGCCACGCGCACCGCCGCGGGCGAAAAGCCCGGCGAAGAGGCATTGCTGAAGTGGCTTGAGGAGCATCCTGCGGATGCCACGGTGCGGATGCATCTTGCGACGTCACGGTACCTGGACGGCCGCTACAAGCAGGCAGCCGAGCAATTCGAGATCATCGTCAACGCCAGCCCGCGGCACGCGTACGCCCTGAACAATCTCGCCAGCGCGTATCTCAAGCTCGACGATGCACGCGCGCTGGAACACGCAGTGACAGCGCTGCGGCTGGCGCCCGAGGATGCCGACGTGCTCGATACCTATGGTCTAGCGCACACCCGATTCGGCAAACCTGCGCTCGCAGTCGACGCGCTGAAGAAGGCCATGAACCGTCGACCGGAGAACGTCGCTTTCCGCGTCAACCACGCCCTCGCGCTGGCGAAATCGGGGAATCTTGCGGAAGCGAAAAAGGAACTCGTACAACTCATCGACGAAGGCAGGATGAGCGAACTCGGGAGCGAGGCCAAGGCGTTGCTGCAGAGCAACTGAGGCCGCGGAAAGGAACCGGGCAAGATGCCTTCTCGGAGCCTCGAGCACCGCCGGGGCGGCGGCGCACTCCGTGCTGGCAGGTTCGGTCCGGAGATCATGTCTTTGCGCACAAAGGTCTCGATTGCGGTCGCACCATAACCGAGATCACATCACTTGTTGCGTGGGAATGCCGGCGAACTTCGGCCGAGCACTTCGCTTCGGACTGGAGGGGGGGCTGCACGGCAGCGGTGGGTGACCACATCGACACCATCGCCCTGAGCGACAGAGTGCGTCAGGAGGCCTTCACGTACACGTCCTCAAGCCATAGTCAGCTTCTGCGTGCGCAGCTAACGAGCGGCAAATCCGTTATTGCGAGCTTCGGGTTTGCTGTATTGGCGAATCTTGTCGAAATTTCTTACAGGCGGTCGATGCGCCGTAGGCCGGCAGGCCGGAAATCAATGGTAATTCAATTGCCTACGTTATGGGCACGGATTCTGCTTAAACCGCACTGCAGTTTACCCGAAACCACCCAATTAAAGGGAGAAACATGAAAACATCACGATGCGCAATTGCTATCGCTGCAGTGTTGATTGGCAGCACGGCCGCTCAAGCGGCTATCGTGTCAGATTACTCTAAGGCAACCGCGGCCCTCGATGGATGGTCGGTCGTCTATCAAGGAGCCTACGGCGATACGGGCGTAAACTATGGCGCTATTCTGAATGCAATTGCGCCTGGCGCTATGGTCGCACTTGCCTCCTCCAGCAGCGCTGGGGCAAGCACCTATGACCTTTTCGCCGGAGCTTCTTTGTCGATCCTGCAAACGGTAACCGGTATTAATCAGACGGTTTTTGACAATGGTGCATATTGGTACCGCAACGGAAGTTCGATAGGTTTTGCGCCCGATGCGAACATCAATCAAACCACAGCTGATATCGTCGATTCAACTTCTTTTGCGGGGGGGGGGCCCACTGGTGATTTCCGGCTCTCATGGCATGCATCGGGCAGTCCCGATATTTTGGCCGGCGGATGGCGGAGCGGCCTGACCGATTTTCTGAATTCGGACTTCACTTGGCAACGGTATGTCCTTGTCCAAGACGGCGGAAGGGTCCCTGAGCCAGGCACAGTCGCCCTGCTTGGTTTGGGTTTGATCGGGCTTGGTCTTTCGCGTCGCAAAAAGAAAGATCTTTAATTGAGGGCGGTTGCAATCGTATTGTCCTATCGGATAGCGGACGAGCATTGTTGCCCCCTCCCACCGCCCGGCATGCGGGCCCGCATGCCGGGCGGTTCACGTCGTCTAGGTCATGAGAGTCCATCCATGCGAATAGGCTCGACGCACGCAATGGTTGGTACTCGAGTGAGTTTGAAGTAGCGGTTGCGTACCAGCGACAGGCGCACCCCGCCACAGCGACAGGCGCACCCCGCCAGTTTCCGAGCCGACGCCACACACTCTCACTAGACGGTCATCTCACGATAGATGGTCGTGCCGGGCTGCCACTGCTTTAGCCCGGATATTTCATGAATAGGGTGGCGAAACCTCGAAAGCGCTAAGCGCTCCAAGCATTTGCGAGATGTTTGGGAGGAGGTTTTGTACCGAAGAGCGGATCGATTTTGGTCGCCTGGGTCGACGGGTCGTCGAGGTGGATTTCTCGGGCGGGGAGCTGTGCGGCGATGGCGGGCTGATGTTGCTGCGCCAGGTGGGTCGGCACACCGGTTTGACGCGTCAGGCAGGCGTTGCGCTCGATGATACGCGCCAGTCGAGCAAGGTCAGACATTCGTTACGCAGCCTGATCGCGCAACGCATCTACGCGTTGTGCTGCGGGTACGAGGATCTGAACGAGCACGATGCGCTTCGCCTCGATTGGGTCATGCAGAAGGCCCTGGATCGAGACGAGTTGCTGGCGAGCGCGCCGACGCTGTGTCGCTTGGAGAACACGGCGACTCGGGCGCAGGTGTGGGCGTTGCACGAAGTACTGATCTCGCAGTTCATCGCCTCGCACGCGAATGCACCTGACCGGTTGGTGCTCGACACGCTTCTCGCCTGATCCAGCGCGACTGCCGCAGGTGCGCGTGCATCTGCCCGCGTTGCGCGACTAAGAGGCGTTGCTCGGACAGCCGACGCACGTGAGCGCATGAGTGCCGATGTCGATCTGACGAGCCTGTCGCTGCTGCTCAACGAGCTGCGTCTGCCCGCCATCAAGCAGTGCTGGCCTCGTTTGGCAGAGCGCTCCGACAAGGAAGGCTGGCCTGCGATTCGGCTGCTGATGGGCCTTGGCCGAGCATGAGATCGCCGAGCGTGCTCGGCGGCGCATCGAACGTCACCTCGCCAAGGCGAAGCTGCTACCGGGCAAGACGTTGGAGAGCTTCGACTTCAACGCGGTACCGATGCTGTCCAAGGCACAGATCTCGGCGCTATGCGCCGGCGATGCCTGGCTTCGCAACGGGAGCAATCTGATCCTGGTCGGACCACCCGGTACCGGCAAGTCGCACCTATCCTCCGCCATCGGTCTGAGCCTGATCGAGCAAGGCTGGAAGGTGCTCTTCGCACGAACCTCGGATCTGGTTCAACGACTGCAGGTCGCCCGCCGCGAACTCGCCTTGGAGGCGGCCATCCATCGCCTTGACCGCTTCGATCTGGTCATCCTCGACGACTTCGCCTACGTCACCAAAGACCAGGCCGAGACCTCGGTGTTGTTCGAACTCATCAGCGCTCGATACGAACGCCGCTCCTTGCTGATCACCGCCAACCAACCCTTCGGCGATTGGAACAAGGTCTTCCCCGATCCGGCCATGACGCTCGCCGCCGTCGACCGATTGGTCCACCACGCGACCATTCTCGAACGTCGAGAGCTATCGCCGGCGCAGTGCCCTGCAGAACAAACGCAAGGGCCTCGGACGGCCTGCACACTTCGCCACGCCGAAAAACGTGGGCGTCCCCCGCGAGGAGGCCGATCAATGAGAACGGGCGACTCGCAGCTCAGCTCCAGCTCCTCGAGCGATACGTCGGTTTCGTTCACCGAGGGGGCGCACCCCCGCAGCGCCGCCGCCCAACGCCAGCGGGCCTATCGACTGCGGCGCAAGCGCGCCGTCATCGAGGCGATCGGTGAAGAAATCTCGGCGCCACGCGTTGTACTGCTGAACTTGCTCTCCCAAGACCCGGCCGTGCTCGATGATGACCGTGCCTCAGCAGATCGGCATGAAACCCGGCGCTGCTCCGTCAAGCGCATCCTCCACGCCATCGTCACGCGTTATGCCATCGACCTGAACGAATGACGCGCGCACTTGCCAGCGTCAATCCATCTGGTCATCATCACCATCGACGCGACACTCTCATCTTGTTCGTCGCGCAACTCTCATCCAGATTGACGCGCTACAGGGCCCGCCGCGCGCTCGACCGGTATGGCGCCTGGGAACGGAGAGCGACGGTCGGCCCCGTACCGGGACGATCTGCCTAATCCGCCCGCGATCGTGACCGGGCGCGCAACCATGCCGATCAGCCAGGAACGAAGTACGGCAGCGTGACCGTCGGATCGAAGTCTTGCCAGGCGACTTGCACCTTCATGCCGATGCGCACATCGTCCGCGCTGCAGCCGCCGATGTTGGACATCAGATGCGGTCCCTCTTCGAGGGCAACCACCGCGACCACATAGGGCACGAGAGGCTTGAAGGCGGGGCTCGGCGGACGGTGGACCACCGTGTAGCTGTAGACGCTGCCGCGACCGCACGCTTCGATCCAGATGAGGCGGGCCGAGCCGCAGTGCGGGCATACGCTGCGCGGGTAGAAGTGCGCCTCACCGCAGTCCTCGCATCTGGGCAGCTTCAGCTTGTGCTCCCGCGTGCCCTGCCAATAGGGGGCCGTGCCGGGATCGGGGATCGGCAAGGGCCTTTGGTCTTCGCTCATGCCCGACCTCCGTGTGTGACCGTATCTGCGCCGCCGAGGATCAGCGTGCAATGGATCGCGATGGCGCCCCCGTTGCCGTGGGCAAGTGCCACGTTGGCCCCTTTGACCTGGCGCTCGCCGGCTTCTGCGCGCACTTGTCGAACGGCTTCGAGCACATGGAAGAACCCGCCGCCCAGACCGGGGTGTCCGGCGGAGAGCAGGCCGCCGTGTGTCGTCGTCGGCAGACTGCCGTCGAGGCCGATGTGGCCGTCGGCGACGAAGCGGCCGCCTTCGCCCTTGGGGCAGAAGCCCAGATCCTCGAGCTCGACGATGACGGTGATCGTGAAGCAGTCGTACAACTGCGCCACGTCGATGTCGTGTGGCGTGAGGCCGGCCGACGCGAACGCGGCGCGACCCGACTCCACGGCACCGGAGCGGGTCAGGTGCTTGTATTCCCCGACGTGGCTATGGCTGAGCCCATAGCCCTGACCGAGCAGATGCACCGGGGGCTTGCGCAGTGCGCGGGCACGTTCCGGTGTCGTGACGATTGCAGCGGCGGCGCCGTCGGAAACCAGTGCGCAATCGAGTAGCTTGAGCGGCGACGTGATCATGCGCGAAGCGAGCACCGTCTCGACGCTGATCGGATCGCGCATGTGGGCGTTCGGGTTGAGGCTCGCGTGCCTGCGCATCGTCACGGCGACCTCGGCGAGCTGCTCCGGCGTCGTGCCGTACTCGTGCATGTGGCGTTGTGCGATGAGTGCATACAGCGACGGGATGAGCGGACCGTAGGGCACCTCGAACTGGGCGTGCGTGCCGCCGCTTTCGGCCATCGCCTGGATGGCCGTCGAGCGCGATTTGTTCGACAGAAGATTCTGGCCTGCGACGCAGAGCACCGTCGTGCACTGCCCGCTCGCGACGGCCATCGCCGCATGATGGATCATCGCCGCGCCGCTGGCACCGGCAAGATCCAGCGTCGACAGATACGCGGGACGAATGCCGAGATGCGAGGCCACCACGCCGCAGGGCATGCCCCAGTTGGCAACGCGCACCGGCGTGGTGATGAGACCGTCGATGTCGGCGAGCTTCAGCCCGGCATCGGCCAACGCGGCATTCGCGGCGTCGGATTGCAGCTGCAGCGCGCTGCGGTCCGGGACGATGCCGAGCCTGCTCTCGCCGATGCCGACGATCGCCGCGGACGATTGCATCGTCACGGGCGGACCGGCATCGGACGGAAGTACACGCCGTCCTGCACGATGCGTTCGTCGAGGAGGCCCGCGCACGCGGTGATCGCGCGCAGGAACGGCACCGGCACGCCGGTGAGATCCGCCATCTCGATCACGGAGCGGCACAGCGCGTCGAGTTCGAGCTGGCGGCCGAAGCGCACGTCGGCAAGCGTCGAGGAAGTTGCAGGCGGGCGCTTGGCCATATCGTCGGCGGTCTTCTGCGGGTCGACGTCGAGCACGATGCCTACGGACGCAGCGACGGCCTTGGCTTCGGCGATCATCGCTGCAGCGAGTTCACGCGTGGGGGCGAACCTGGCGACCTGATTATTGCCCGATTGCGTCAACGCGCAGAGCGGATTCCAGACGGCATTGTTCAGCAGCTTGGTCCACTTCGACTTGCGGATGTCCGGGGAGACTTCGCACTTCAGGCCGGCCCCGTTCATGTCCGTTGCGATCATTTCCAGGCGCGGGGTGCGTGCATTGTCGACTTCTCCGATGACGAGCCGGTCACTCGCGGATGCCGTGTGACTAAGCTTACCGGGCTCGACCATGTCGCACGGCTTGAAGATGAGCGAGCCGACGATGGTCTCCACCGGGAAGATGCGGGCGAGCCTGCCGTCGGGGTCGAGCGTTTTCAGCCGGGTGCCCGCATGAGGCGACGCGATGCGGTCGAAGTACCACCACGGCAGGCCGTTCTGACAAAACACGAAACAGCCATCGGGCGCGCGCAGCCGTGCGATAGCCTCGGCGCTGCCGGCGATCTGATGCGCCTTGAGCGTGACATAGACGACGTCGTAGGTGCCCTGCACCTCGTCGGGCTTGATCACCTTCACGGGAATGGTGTCGATCGTGTCGCTCGCCTTTTCATGGATGACGAGCCCGCGCTCGGCCATCGCCTGCCGATGCGCGCCGCGTGTGACGAGCGTGACGTCGTGCCCCGCTTTGGCGAGCAATCCGCCGAGCAGTCCGCCGATCGTGCCGGCGCCGTAGACGAGATAGCGCATGATGTTCGATTCTCCGCAGTCGATTGAGTGTGAGGGTGGCGTTCGTCAGCCTGCAAGACGCAGGAAGCCGCGCTCGCTGGTGTGCATGCTTTCGCAGCCGTTCGCCGTGATGCGCACGAGTTCGCCCACCTGCACGCCGGCTTTCTGGTCGCGTGTGACTACGTTGGGTTGCACGACGAGCATCATGTTCTCGCGCAGCACCATGTCGGGAATCGGTCCCGCGGGGCGGCTCTTCGCGCCGAGGATGGGCGGGAAGTAGCCGCCGCCGAAGCCGTGCACGAGATCGTCGTTGATCGTGAAGCCCGCGGCTTCGACGACATCCGAAGCGTCGAGGATCTCCTGCATCGTGCAGCCCGGACGCAGGACGCTCGTGACCGCCGCGAAGGCGGCTTCGGCGGTACGGTACAGGTCGCGATAGAGCGGCGTGGGGTCGGCGCCGACCGTGTAGCTGCGCAGGACTTGTCCGGGATAGTCCCAGAAGTGTGCGGTGAATTCGGTGACGACGACATCGCCCGCCCGAACCTTGCGGGAGGAGGCATGCTGACGCGGCACGCACAGCTGCGAATCGGCCATGGGCGTGATGCCCATGTAGTGCAGTCCGGTGTAGCCCCCGTGCCCGACCCAGCCGCGCTCGACGACGTTGGCGAGTTCGCGTTCGGTCATGCCGATGCGAAGTTCCGTGCGCAGGGCGGTCTGGCCGAGATCCGAAAGCGCGGCGCCGATGCGCATCCACTGGATCTCTTCGGCGGACTTGATCAGGCGCAGCCCGACGAAGCGCCGGTTGGCGTCGACCAGGGTGAACTTCGCTTCGAGCTTCCTGAACTTCGCGATCCCGATCGGACCGATCAAGGCGATGCGCTTTGCGCCCCGGCGCTGCAGTTCTTCGATGGCGAGGTCGATGCCCCGGTGCTCGCCCCAGTGCACGTCGGTGTCGACGGCGATGTGTCTGGCGAGCGGCACATGGTTGTACCACTCCATCGTCATGCGGGTCGTTTCGCCAGCACGAAAGATGACATAGGCCTCGGTGCTCACGGGCCAGCCCGTCAGCCACTGGACGCCGCCGCCGTTGCGCTGCTCGCCGCAGATCAGCAGATGATCGCAATCGAGTTCGACGAGCAACGTCGCAAACGCGCTTCTCCGCCGCTCGTACTCGCTTACGGAGAAGCGCGGGTACTCTTGCGCGAGGATGGCCTGGATCGCCGGCTCGGCGAGTGTCGGGTGATCGTACACGATGCGTTAACCGATGGCCGCGGCGATGCGCTCCGGGGTCAATGGCAGCTCGCGTACTCGTACGCCGGCGGCATTCGCCAGCGCGTTCGCGATGGCAGCACCCGTTGGGCCTTGTGCGCCTTCTCCTGCGCCCTTCGATGTCTGCTCGGGACGATCGATCAATTCCACCGTGACGCGTGGCGCTTCGCCGAAGGTCAGGATGGGATAGTTGTCCCAGTTGAGCGAGGTCACGAAGTCGTTGTCGAAGCGGACGGCTTCCTTCAACGTCCAGCTCGTCGCCTGGATCACGCCCCCTTCGATCTGATTGATGGCGCCGTCTGGGTTGACCACGCGACCGATGTCGACCGCAGCCCACGCTCGGGTCACACGCAGCGTCTTTTCGAGCACGACTTCGACGATGACGGCGCAATACGAGCCGAGATTCTTGTACTTGCAGAAGCCGATGCCTCGTCCGCGCGTGCCGTCGCCTTTCTCGTTCGGTTTCCAGCCGGCCATCTTCGCGGCGCGTTCGATCACGGCGCGTGCCCGCGGATCCTTCAGGTGACGCAGCCGATACTCGACCGGATCGGCGCCATGCGAAACGGCCAGTTCGTCGAGCATCGACTCGATCGCGAATGTGTTGGCAAAGCCGCCCAGGGCGCGCAGCGCCGAGATGCGCAACGGCGTATCCGTAACGAGATGGCGCGCCACCTTCTGGTTCGGGAATTCGTACAGGGGAATGGCATTGCGGTGGCTTGCACCGGCGGGCAACGGCATGTCGACCGGCGGCGACACGGGGACCGGATCGGCCATGTGGGGGGCTGCGATCAGCGTGGACCCCGGCCCCCGGCCGGATCGATTGCTGTGCGGGTTGCTCCACGTCTCGTGCGTCCAGTCGACGATGTTGCCCTGGTCGTCGGTCGACGCCTTGAGCTTCATGATCATGGCCGGTCCGAAGGGCTCCCAGCCGGATTCGTCTTCGCGCATCCACTGCACCTTCACCGGACGCGGGCTCACTGCGCGCGCGAGCAGGGCTGCGTCGAGCGCGACGTCGTCGGCGCCGTTGTGGCCGTAACAGCCGGAGCCGTCGGCATGGTGAACGACGATGCGATCGGCAGGGACCCGCAGGCACTTCACCATGTCGCCCCGCAGCGGGTAAATGCCCTGGCTGTGGCTCCACAGTTCGTAGCGCTCGCCGTCGAAGCGCGCGACGGCGCATGATGGCCCGATGGATGCATGGGCAATGTAGGGTTTGCGATAGACGGCTTCGTGCGTCGCCTTCGCGCGCGCTCTTGCGGCGTCGTCCTGTTTGTCGCTGATGACGGCCGTCTCGACCGGCCGGCTCACGAGGTAATCGTAGATGTCGGCTTCGTTCGGAATCAGCTTCGGTGCGTTCCAGCGCGCGGCCTGCTTCAGCGCAGCCGCTGCGCTGATCGCCTGTTCTTCGCGCTCTGCGATGACGCCGAGGAAGTGACCGTCGCGCACGACCTTCACGACGCCCGGCATTTTCTCGATGGACGACGTGTCGACCGCAACCAGCGTGGCCGAGTAATTCGGCGGACGCACGACCCGGCCGTAAGTCATGCCGGGCAGAGCCATGTCCTGAATGTAGGCCGGCTCGCCGAACACTTTCGCGGGGACGTCGAGACGCGGTGTCGGCTTGCCCACGATCGTCAGATCGGCCGCCTGCTTCGGCGCGACCATGCCGGTGGCTTCGCGGGCAAGATCGACCTTCGGTGCGAGATCCCAGTACGTCGTCTCCTTCGCGTCGACGAAGAAGCGACCTTCCACGATCTGCAACTTTTCCAGCGACACGTCGAGCTCGTGCGCCGCCGCTTCCATGAAGAGCGTACGAATCTCGGCATAGGCATGGCGCAGGGCCTCGCCGGATTCCTCGACCGAACGGCTGCCGCTCGTCATGCCTTCGTTCGGATTGGTGTCGGTATTCGCGGTGACGATGCGTACCTGGTGCAGGCCGACATCGAGTTCGTCCGCGGCGATTTGCGCCAGCGCGGTGAGTATGCCCTGGCCGATCTCGACCTTCCCGACCTTCACGCCGACCGTTCGATTCGCTTCGAAGCGGATCCAACGATCGAGCGAGCGATTCGTGTTGAGGCTGCCCGGCAGGGTGGGCTTCTCGGCGGGTACGCTGCTCATCGCGTTTCTCCCATCGCCGCCGCTGCGCGATGGATCGCCTTGCGTATCCGGTTGTGAGTGCCGCAGCGACACAGATGGCGCTCCAGGGCGGTGTCGATGTCGGCGTCGTTCGGTTTCGGCGTCCGGTCCAGCAGGGCCTTCGATGCCATGATGATGCCGGTAATGCAGTAGCCGCACTGTGCCGCCTGTTCGTCGATGAAGGCCTGCTGCAGCGGATGCGGCTGCTCGCGATTGCCGATGCCCTCGATCGTGGTGATCGCCTTGCCCGCCGCGGCCCACAGGGGCGTGTCGCAGGAATTGATGTCCTTGCCGTCCATCAGCACCGTGCACGCGCCGCACTGGCCGGCCCCGCAACCGTAACGGGCCCCCTTCAGGTTGAGATCGTTGCGCAGGATGTAGAGCAATGGGGTGTCGGATTCAGCTTCGACCGTGCAGGACTTGCCGTTCACGGTGAGCGTGTAGCGTTCGGGCATGAGAACGTCCTCGGGGAGAGTGGGCGCAGAGATTGTAATGGGTTGAGGAATAGGGAAAAGAGAAAAGGGAAAAGTCGGACGCCTGTGCGGATCGTGTGGCGACTCTTCCCTCGTCCCGAGTCACGTCACGGCCGAGTGCCCACGAAGTTCTGCACGAATCCCGCAATTTCCTCCGCGCGTTCCCACGTCATGCAGAAACGCCCGCCGGCCAGGACGTGCGACTGGACGTTCGGGATCAGTCGGTCGAACTCGCTGCGGAATTTGCAGTAGTGGAAATGCTCTCCGATCAGAAGCAGGACCGGCTGGGCGAGGCGCGCGAGGCTTTGGTTGAGGGGGTATTCATGCAGCGCGTCGAGGGCCTGCCAGCGTTCGCGGCCCACCTCGATCTGGGCGGTGTTGACGCGGTCCATCCATGACTGCGTGGGATTCAGGGGAGCGTGCCCTGGATCCTGCTGGATCACGAATTCCAGTGTTCGGGTGGTAGGAAAACCCGACGGGTCGGCCGGACGCAGGCCGCTTTTGAGCGGTGCATGATTCGCGTCCGCGACGGACCGATCGGGATAGTACGGACAGTTCACGAGCACCACGCGCTCGATCCGGTCGGCATGGCTTGCCCCGAGTTCGGTCGCGACCGAGGCGCCGACGGCTTCGCCCAGGGCGACGGCGCGCTCGATCTCCAGCGCATCCATCACTTCCACGATGCAGCGGGCGTAAGTGCCGATACTCGGCTGCCAGTCGATGTGATCGGAATGGCCGTGGCTCGGGTAATCGATGGCGACCACCCGCATGCATGGCGCCAGCGCCTGCATCAGCTCGAGCATCAGTGCGGAAGATTGCTGGTTGATGTGCGCCAGGACGATTGCAGGGCCTTGGCCCGTCGCGCGATAGTGAATGTAGCCGGTGTGGGCGCGGACGAGTCCGCGTTCGATCGGGACGCCGCTTTTCTGGCTCATGGATGCCCTGCCTCGTTTTGTGCGGTGCGAACCGCGGAGCAGGGCTATTGTAGGCGCAGACCGGTGTCTCTGCGCTGTGACGGGTATGCCGCCGAGATCGTTGCCGTCCGGTGTCGGTCCGAGACTATTCGTCGAGCGGAGAGTGTTCCGGGCGGCGCGTTCGGCTCACCGAGCCGGCAATGCCGAGACCGAGCAGGACCAGCGCGCCGATCGCGATCCACGTCGACGAAAGGCCGGCCGCACTCGCGCCCCAGGCGAGACCTACGATCAGCACCACGACGCCGATGAGATAGATGGCCATGTTGGACATGCCGAACTCCTTTTCCTGGACCCGATGAAGTTAGCGCCGCTTTCCGACTTCGTTGCCGATGACGCCGCCGACGGCCGCCCCGCCGACCGTGCCGAGCACGCCACCGTTCGATACCGCCGCTCCACCGAGCGCGCCTACCCCGGCCCCGATGGCGGCGCCCTTTTCAGCGTTGGACATGCCTTCGAACGTCGCACACCCCGTCGAGGCGAGACAAAGCGCTGCAATCGCCAGCCAGCTTTTCATTGGAGTTCTCCTTTGCGTGAGGGTTCGGTGACACTGTGGGCGCAACGGCTGTACCCGAGCGGCGCGTTGCCGGTCTGGGTCTGGCGGAAGGGCGGGCGCATCAAAGGAAGTACTCCCACAACCGCGAGAACGCTTCCTTCAGGCGCGACCCGAGGCCGCGTCTGGTCCAGGCTTCGCGGGTTATTTCCTTGGATGCGCCCAGATCCCGTTCGAACAAGGTCCGTAGCTGCTTGGCCATGCCGGGGCCGAGTATGACGACGTTGACCTCGAAGTTGTGTACGAAGCTGCGCCAGTCGAGGTTCGACGAACCGATGGTCGACCAGACGCCATCGACGACAGCAGTCTTTGCATGCAGGACGGCGTCCTGGCGCTCGAAGATGCGCACGCCGGCCTCGAGGAGATCCGCATAATGCGAGCGTCCGGCGAAAAGCGTAAGCCAGATGTCGCTCTGCCCCGGGACGAGGATGCGGACGTCGACACCGCGTCGCGCCGCCGCCTTGAGGGCCGCCACGGTCTGCGGATCCGGTACGAAGTAGCCGAAGGTGAGCCATGCGTGCTCTTCGGCATGGCCGATCGCCGACAACATCTCGACGTAGAACTCGTTGCGGTCGGCCTGGGGGTCCTGTGCGATCACGCGCATGACCTCGTCTCCTGCGGGGCGGGGCGGCGGCAATGCGCGACCGGGTCCGGGGCCTTCGCATCGTTGCTTCGACCAGGCGTCGTCGAACAGCTTCAGCAAACTGTCGACGACCGGTCCCCGCAGTTCGATGTGGGTGTCGCGCCAGCCGTCGTCTTTCGGGTCGTCCGCGGGGGCGCGGCGTGAACTGCCGAACGAACCGGAGGCGTAGACGCCGCTGATGTTGACGCCACCCGTGAAGGCGACGCGCCGGTCGACGACCAGGATCTTGCGATGATCGCGATTGTTGAGCGTGAGATCCTTGTTGGCGTCCGTCGGCTTGATCGGATTGAATGCGCAGAGCCCGATATCCTGAGCCTTGAGCCGATCGAAGTAGCTGCTTTCCGTTTTAACCGACCCGACGGCATCGTAGAGCACGCGTATTCGTACCCCCTGGATGCGTTTGCGAACGAGTGCGGCAGCCAGGCGCTCGCCCACCGCGCCGCTTTCAAGAATGTAGGTCTCGAGTTCGATCGAATGCTGCGCGGTCTCGATGGCAGCGAACATGGCTTCGTGGGTTTGAGGGCCGTCGATCAGGAGACGAGCACGATTTCCCGTCAAAAGCGGTTCCTGGACATGCGATTCGACGAGCGCCAGATGGCGGGCGAGCACGTCCGAGCGAGCAGGTTCTTCGATTTTCCGTACGACGGCGGTGGCCTCGGCAGGCGCAAGCGCGCGACGCCCGTCGGTCACCTGGGGAGCGCTGGTCGAAGATGCGGGCGCCGCGCCCGCATCCACGATGACTCGGGGCGGGGGCGCGCAGCTGCACATCCCCCATGCGAGAAGCATGGCACCCCAGGCGCGGCGACGCGACCGACCGGGCGAACGCATGTCAATCCCGGGAGGTGCGGGGAGGGTGTCGGGATTCCCGGACGCGTCAGTTGAAGATCAGGTAGATGAGAACCAGAACGACCGCGGGTATGCCGAGAATCCAGGCGAGTAGATACTTTCCCATGACGTAGTCCCTTGAAAGAGCAAACGCAGGCTGTGAAGCACCTGGCATGCCCGGAGGTCTTCCATCCGTCCCGCTCGTCGCACCCACCGGGTGTCGCTGGATGACGGCCGGTCAGGCAAAAGCAGATCCTGGCGCACCGTGTCGCCTTCGTTCGGTACCCGGTGGATGAGGGCTTGTCGCGCCCGTGGCCGCGTCAGAACGCCTCGTCCGGCCCCAGGAAGCGCCACTGGCCCCGGGGCAGATGACCGAGCATGACGCGGCCGATGCGCACCCGCTTGAGCGCAAGCACCTTCAAGCCCACCATTTCACACATGCGGCGAACCTGCCGGTTGCGGCCTTCGGTAAGCACGAACCGCAATTGATCGTCGTTCAGCCACGAAACGTCCGCCGGCTTGAGAGCGACGCCGTCGAGCGTGAGGCCGTGTCGCAGGCGCGCCAACCCTTGCTCGTCGAGCGTTCCCTGGACGCGCACGAGATACTCCTTCTCGATGCCCGAATCGGCGCCGATCAATCGACGTGCGATCCGGCCGTCCTGGGTCAGGATGAGCAAACCGGTGGAGTCGATGTCGAGGCGCCCTGCCGGGGCGAGTCCGCGCAGGTGCGCCGGTTTGAAATCGATGCCCGAGGTGTCCTCCGTCCAGTGCGTCTTCGCTTCGACCAGCGCCGATGCGGGCGTATGGCCGTCTTCGGCCTGGCCGGACACGAATCCGATGGGCTTGTGCAGCAACATCGTGACGCGCTGCTGTTGTTCGTCGCGCGCGGCCCGATCGATGGTGATCGTCTGCTCGGGCAACGTGCGCGTGCCGAGCTGCGTGATGCGTTCGCCATCGACGCGTACCCAGCCTTTCTCGATCCATTCGTCGGCTTCGCGGCGTGAGCACAGGCCCAGGGCGGCCATGCGTTTGGAGAGTCGGACCAGGCCGGGCTCGGCTTCGACGGTCGGTAGCTCGGATCGGGGAGGCGCAGCGACCGGTCGACCCGATCGACTCGCGGGCGGCTTTCGTGCCTTAGGCTGGGCCGTGTTCCAGGGCGACGGATGTTCGATGCGACGAGGGCGTTTGGGTTGCATGGAGGGGGACTCCCGAGCGGAGTGGGGATTATCCCGATCCCCGTCCGGCACGGGAAGCGCCGTGAAGGCTTGCCCGCACTGCGTGTCGATGCGGGCAGACCCCGGGGCTAATCCGGCTTGAGTCCCGCTTCTTTCACGACCTTGCCCCAGCGGGCGTATTCCTTGTGCAGCAGTTGTGTGAATTCTTCCGCCGTGCCGGGCAGCGGTTCGATGCCCGCATTCACGAGGCGCTCGTGGATGTCGGGCGAACGTATCGTCTTGATCGTTTCCTGCTCCAGGCGTTGGGCAATGGCCGCGGGAAGTTTCGGCGGACCCATGATGCCGAACCAGTTCTGCGCCACCATGCCGGGAACGCCGGATTCGGTGAACGTCGGCGTCTCGGGGAAGGGCGGCACGCGCTTGTTGCCCGCCACCGCCAGCAACCGCAGGCGTCCTGCCCTCACGTGCCCGGTGACGGTAGCGGTGCCGGGAAAGGCGATCGGAATCTGGTTCGCGATGGTGTCGGCCACGGCGAAGGAGATGCTCTTGTAGGGGACGTGCACGATGTCGACCTTGGCGGAGATCTTGAACAGCTCTCCCGTCAGATGCGTGATCGCGCCTGTCCCGCCCGAGCCGAAATTGAGCTTCCCCGGTTGCGCGCGGGCGAGCGTGATCAACTCGCCGACTGTCTTGGCGGCGACGCTCGGATGGATGACCATGACCATCGTTGAGGTGGCCGTCGTGGCGATGGGCGTGAAATCTCGCAGTGCGTCGTAGGGCAGCTTGCGCATGAGATGCGGATTGATGACGTGGGGGGCGTCGGTGGTCAGCAGGGTGTAACCGTCGGGGACCGCCTTCGAACCCAGATCGCGTCCGATGCTGCCGGCGCCGCCTGCACGATTGTCGATGACGACGTTCTGCTTGAGCGCTTCGGCGAGCCGAGGCACGACGATGCGGGCGATGTTGTCGGAGGCGCCGCCCGGCGCGTAGGGGATGATCAGGCGGATCGGTCGGGTCGGATAGTTCTGGATGTCGGTCTTGCTGCTCTGTCCGTAGGCGCTCGGGACGAGCGCGAGCAGCCCGAACAGGCTGCCGGCAAATGCGCATTCTCGCTGGGCCATCGACTCCTCCTCCTGGGTGCGTGTCGGTGACCGCACGCGATCCAAGTGTAGTCCCCGATGCGGGCGATTGGCTAGCTGCAGCCTCTTCCAATGGGGTATGAGCCTGAAGGAGGGTTCGTGTTTCCAACGGGGTATGAGCCTGAAGCGGGGTTGTTGGGTCGATCATCACAGCATGGTGATCGATATGAACGATACGAAACTCGTCACCCTCGAGCAGCTGCG